>Ga0182030_10002601_pt1 | contig 38397 bp, 30 predicted proteins | sample 812S3MmetaG_FD_121299 | JGI IMG/M metagenome (GOLD analysis project Ga0182030, IMG submission 121299) | Permafrost microbial communities from Stordalen Mire, Sweden - 812S3M metaG (Illumina Assembly) | ecosystem: Environmental > Terrestrial > Soil > Wetlands > Permafrost | place: Sweden...
CCATGGACCCGGCACAGATGCGACATCATCACCGCGGCCGCCTCGTCCAGCGGGGTGCGGCCGGCGATGCACAGGATCGGATGATCGCCGGTCCATTCCGGCTTGAGGTCTTCGGCCTGCAGCACGGGAAGATCGGAGAAGGCAGGCTCGGTTGCAACCTGCTCGACCGCGGCGGCGGCCTCGGCGTCACTGGTGGACTGGCCGTCGACCGGCTCATGGTCGGTCTGATCCGACAGGTCCTCTGTAAACTCGAGCACCGTATCCCTGATCCTGAGCAGCCGTGCGGCATCCAGCACGTCGCGCTCAAGGTCCATCTGGGCAAGCTGCAAGCCCCTGAGCGCGACGTCGTCGTAATAGGATGACAGCGACCGCTCCTTCAGGAACTGCTCGGCCTTCTCGGCGGCCTCGGTCGGATCGCCGGCCAGCATGCGCTGATAGAAGATTTCCGACGGGGACAGTGCCGGCCGATCGCCGAACATCACGTCGAGGAATGCCAGGCGTTCGACATGGCGTCCGAGCACGACCAGACAGACCGTGAGCGGCGTGGCAAGCACCAGCCCGATCGGTCCCCACAGCGCCGTCCAGAACGTGGCGGAGACCACCACCGCGACCGGCGAAAGTCCGGTGCTGCGTCCATAGACCATCGGCTCGATCACCTGTCCGATGACCGGCTCGATCACGAAGAACAGGATCGCCGTCCAAATCAGCATCGACCAGCCGGGGTCGACCGCGACCGCCAGGGTCAATGGAAACGCGGCGGCGATGAACGAACCGATGTAGGGAACGAAGCGCAGGGCCGCAGCGAGGATCCCCCACAATGCCGGGCTAGGTACGCCGATGATCCACAGTCCGATTCCGATCAGGACGCCGAAGCCTGAATTGATCAGAAGCTGATTGAGGAAAAGCCGGCTCAAGCGGCCGGCCGCATCGTCGAGCGCGGCCGTGGTCCGTTGCAGGTCGTGGGTGCCCGCCAGCCGGATCAGGCGATTGCGAAGGTCTTCCCGCTGCAGAAGAATGAAAATGACGAAAATGATGATGATGCCCGTGGTCGCCAGCGGCGAGACGAGCGGCGCGATCAAGGACCGCAGGTTCGCCAGCGCGCCCGGATCGGGCTGCAGCACCTCGACAGGCACCGGCGTTCGCGACGGCGAAACACCGGAAGACGGTCCATTCACCAGGGACGTCGAGGCGTTGCCCTTCGGCTTGTTCAGTTCCTTGCCGAGATCCTGCAGCATTCCCTCGGCGCGTTCGAGGGTCGAGGAACCGCCGGTTACGCCGCGTAACGAGGTAATCTTCGACTGAATCGTCGATTGGTATTGCGGCAGATCGCCGGCCAGCCGCGTCAGCTGGGTGGCAATCAGGCTGCCCAGCGCAAAGATGACGACGAATGCCAACAGGACCGTTACCACCGCGGCCAACACCCTGGGGACCCGAAGGCTCTGCAGAAGATTGACGGGAGCTGCGAGCACGAAACTCAAAAGGATGGCCAGCGCCACGGGTACGAAAACTTCTCGTCCGACATAAAGCGCGGTAACGATAATGCCGGCCAACACCGTGACGGCGCAGGCGCCGACGAGGCCGGCGACGTCTTCGAGCGACTGGGCGTTTTTCAATTTGATGCTCATCGGAATGGCATCGGCTTGCGCTGCGAGGTCGCGCCTGCGCCGCCTGCCATCTCGGGGACCAGTGCCGTCATGTGTGGGGTCATGCACTTCGGGGCCATCGGCCGCATTGTTCCGCGTGTGTCAGTTCCCGTTCGCCGTCAGCCCAAACTTCGATTCCACGCCCTTGGGTGGCAACGGTGACGCCCAAGCCATCCCATGATGAGCCCAAGCCAAACGATCTGTCTTCCTGCACGCGCCGCAGATAACCGGCCGGCGCGTGTTTCGGCCGGATCGTGGATTGCTGGTTCATGCCGGCCCCTTGATGATCCCAGGTCAACGCCGCAAGGCGGTCAAAGTTCACCGCCGGCCGGGTAGTTCGGTTCTTTCGTCGATCATTCTCGCCGGCTGTCCCCTCGACAGCCCGGATCACGCGAACCCGCAGCTCGCTCCAATACTCCGTTGCGGGCCTCTCACCCCCCACAAGACCAAAAGATTTTTTTCGCGGCTCTTTGTTAAATCCGCTCGATTTAAAGAAAAACGAAGATAGTAACTAGAGGTTGCAAACGGCGAGACGCGGGCGCATAGTGGTGGCGGGCATGCGCCGTAAGTTTGGTGGCCCGCAATTGCACCGAAAGAATTCCCTGGATTGGTCTAACCCGCCGTAACGGCGATGGGACACGGGGAGGTAGCAATGACCTTTGAGAACGCTGAGCTTATTGACGGCGGACTGACCCGGAACTTCAAGATCGAATGCCGGATGGGTTTTATGCACGCCTGCCGCTGTCGCAGGCGCGTCGCAGGGCGATCCTGCGCCGTCTTTCCCTAAGAAATTGCGAGCAGGCGTATCCAACAGCCGTATTCGCCGCGTGACATCTGATTTTCGGCGAATCCCGATTTGGATGATTTTCACGGGAGGTTCGAATGGGCTGGTCGACGGTCAATAACGTCCCCGCAAGCATCGACACGATGCTGTTGCTCACGGATGGCAGCGTGATGGCGCACGTCCTGGCTTCCCCGAACTGGTACCGGCTGATTCCGGACGGGACCGGATCTTACGCAAACGGGACCTGGAAACAGACGGCCTCGATGCTCAACGACTCCAATCTGACCGCGACGATGAATGGTCCGACCTACGGACCTGTGTTCTTCGGCTCGGCCGTACTGCAAGACGGCACCATGATCGTCTACGGAGGCGAGTACAACGTCCAATATTCCGCGAGCTCAGCTTCGGTCGACGCCCTCGAGGTTCAGCTCTACGACCCGACGACGGACTCGTGGGCTATCCTGTCCAACCCTCCAGGCTGGACCAACATCGGCGATCCGGCATCGGCGGTATTGGCGGATGGACGGGTCATGTTCGGCAACCCCAACAACGCCGCGATGGCCTTGTTCGACCCGCAGACGCAGAGCTATTTTTTCACCTCGCCCAAGAACGACAATTCGTCTGAAGAGACCCTTACCTTGCTTCCGACCGGGGACATCCTGGATGCCCAGTGCTCGAACGGCACCAATGCGGAGATGTATACGCCATCGACCGACGTCTGGCTCCAGATGGGCAGCACCGGCGTCGGCTTGCCCCAGCCATGTCCTGGAAGCGTGAGCGAGATCGGGCCGGCCATTCTGCTGCCGAACGGAAACGTATTCGCGATCGGCGCCAGCGGCAACACCGCCGTCTACACGCCGGGGGCCGCCGGAATAGCGGGGACCTGGTCGAACGGTCCGGCGCTGGTCGATTCACACAACAACACGCTGTATCCGATGGACGCGCCGGCGGTTCTGTTGACGAACGGCCAGGTCCTGCTCACAGCGAGCCCGAGCCCGCCTTGCAACTACCCGGGGCCGACGACCTTTTTCCAATACAACCCTGCGACCAACCAAGCGCCGATCACCACGGGCCCAACCAACAATGGCAGTCCCTGCTTCCAAGGCCGCTTTCTCCTGCTGCCCTCTGGCGAAGTTCTCTACTCCAACCAGTCGAGCACCGTCTCCATTCTCGCCTCGGTCGGTGGCGCCCAGGCCGGCTGGGCGCCCACCATCACCAGTGCTCCGAATTCGCTGATTCTGGGTCACAGCTATCAGATCTTCGGCACCCAGTTCAATGGACTCTCGCAAGCCTGCAGCTACGGCGACGACGCCCAGATGGCCACCAACTACCCGATCGTGCGCCTCCAGGATTCCAGCAACAACGTCTTCTACCTCCGCACGGCGAACCACTCCACGATGGCAGTCGCGACGGGCACGGCGACCGTGAGCACGTTCGTCTCGGTCCCCACGGACGTTCCCCAAGGTCAGTACAACCTTTTCGTCGTTGCAAACGGCATCCCGTCCGCGCCTTTTGCGGTCAGCGTGGGCAGCCAGGACCTCGTCGTTCGCCTCGAGATGTCCAACTTCACGTTCGGCGAGGTGACAGCGCAGCAGAACCTCACGGGCGCCGGCAATTTCAACGACGCCCTCTATGTCGAAGTGGAGGGGTTCAGCCAAAACGACATCGGCAGCGCTGTCCCGAGCGTGGCGCCCCCCATCAACGGACTCACCTATGTTTCAATGGGTCCCGCTTCCCCGTCCGACCAGACCTTGCCGTCAAACCAGCCGCAGCGCTGGACCTTTCCGTTCCAGGCCCAGTTCAACGGCACCGGGATGTTCACCGGCAGCGACCAGACCCTCGTGGTCTCCGCACAGTTCACCGCCGCCGGCAAGACGGTGACCGGCAACGCCCAGATCGTGCTGCAGCAGACGCCGAACCCCTATATGTTCCACGGAGGCAGCGTGGCCGGCGCCGAGTGGTACCTCAGCGTCGACATCAAGGTCTTCCAGCTCAAGGCCGGCGACAAGATGTTTGGCCTGACCGCCGGAAAAGGGAGCAGCCCGCAGGACGGCGCCACGACCTGGATACAAAAGACCATCGACAACCTCAATAACGACCCGGCCGGGCTTGGACCGGTGTTCGACGCGCTGCCGTCGGACGAGGACACGCCGGCGCTGAACCTGCTGCAAACCGACAGCTCCGGAAACAACATCTACAACTTCGCCCTGGCGCGGGTCCGATATCAGGACACGCAATCGGCGCCCAATGTCAGCCTGTTCTTCCGCATGTTCGCCGCGCAGCAGGTCGCCACGACCTACGATCCGACGACGACGTACAAGTCCTATATCAGCGGCTCGACGGTCGTACCGGTGCTCGGCGTACAGGGCGATGAAATCGTGACGATCCCCTTCTTCGCCGCCCCGCGCGTGAATGCGTCTCAGGCGCTGAGTGGGCAGCCCGACCCGAAGAACACCCGCACCATCAACCCCGACCCGCTCGGCGCCGAGGTCGATACCTTCTATGGCTGCTGGCTCGATATCAACCAGCCCAACGATTTGCGTTTCCCGGACCGGATGGTGGCGAACACGCCGGCCGACTACGCCTACGGTCCGTACAGCAGCTTCAACAACCTCGTTTCGATCCTGCAGCTGGTGCGAAGCCAGCACGAGTGCCTGGTTTGCGAAGTATCATTCGTGCCCGATCCGATTACCGTCGGTGACGACCCCTCGAACACCGACAAGCTGGCCCAGCGCAACCTCGCCTTCGTGTCGTCGGCCAACCCGGGGGTCGACCCCTCGCGCCTGATTCCTCAGACCTTCGAGCTCAAGCCTTCGCCGAAAATCTTCAAGCTCGACCAGAAACCCGACGAGCTCGTGATCGACTGGGGCAACGTGCCGCCTGGAAGCGTGGCGCAGATCTATCTGCCGGGAACGACCTCGGCCGCCATCCTGGCCTGGGCCGGGAAGCTCTACACGACCCACAATCTGAAGGCGTCCGATCCCCACACCATCCAGGTGAACGCGGGCGGCACGAGTTACATACCGATACCCAGGGGCACGGCGGTCAATTTTGCCGGCCTTCTTTCCCTGCAACTTCCCGCAGGTGTGAAGAAGGGTGACAAATACGAAGTCGTCGTGCGCCAGGTCACCAGCGACGACTACACGTCTCCGGTGGTTCCGCAGATTCGAAAGCGCACCAGGCAAGCGCAGCCGGCGCCCGCGCCCGAACAATATGCCTGGCGTCACACGATCGGCATCTTCAAGCTGACGATTCCCGTCGACACCAGGAACGACCTGCTCGAGAAGGAGGAGCGCTACTATGCCATCATCCAATTCATCGCCAACTCGATTCCCCCGGCGAGCCGCTGGTTCCCCGTGTTCGGACGGTATTTGAAGCAGGTGGCGGGACGGGTGAAGGGCTTTGGCCGCGACCCGGGACTGATCCTGCCATCGGGGATCGGCGCCTTGCCGGGCGACGGTCACAAGCCCGAGCCGGGCGAGGGGGAGGCCATGACCGAGTTCACGGGCAAAATCACGGGGCTGATCTACGACCACTTCGGCGACTTTGAAGGCTTCGCCCTGGAAGAGGGCTGCGGACGGGTGCGGCGGTTCCAAAGCCGGGAATGCCGCATGGCCCGGGTCATACGACAGGCCTGGAGAGATCGCGCCACCGTCATCGTCGTGACGGCTGCCGGTGACGAATCCTGTCCGGTCAAAGTCATCGTCGGCGGCGAGCCGCCGGACTGCTGTTGCTGAGCTTTGCGGGTCTTGGCCGGCCGGTTGGCCCATCTAGGAGCTGGAAAGTAGGCCAGCGCAAATGCTATAAGGGATTCGGCAGCTTTGGGGTGACGAAGCGCCCACCAGCGGTGGGTGTGATGCGAACGGTAACGCCGCATTCCCTCCAAAGCTGCCGACCAAACCCGGACATCGAGTTGGAACGCGAAGGGCGCAAACGCGAAGCGTATGGCGCCGATCGCCCGCATGACGCGGCCGGCATTGCGAGCCTAGGGGTCGCGCGGCTGGGTGCCCGATGACAGGCTCCGCGAAGACCCATCAAATTGCTAATCATCGATCGATGGGTTTCGCAAATAGCTCGACTCATTCTGCGTCTCTCAACCCGGACAGGTCGCGAAGATTGGTTGTCCACACCGAATTCGTGCGTTACCTTCACTTTCAGTCGAAGCCGGCAATGGACGAGTTGCAGAAGCAGGACAAGATTGCGCCCGGCAGCATCATTGACGTCGCGGGCACGCCGGTGGCGGTGGAGCGCAGCCTATGTCCCGCCGCTCGTCAGTCGCGGGAAGAGGATGGTCCGGCGAGGGGTGGCACGCAGGCGGCGAGCTTGCGGGATATCAAATTCGCGACAGCCGCACGCGCTTGGTCTTGCACGACCCGCCCTGGGTCAGCAGGTCCATGCGTGCCAAGGCAAGAATGGATTGCTGCGTCGCATCCGCCTTCGCCCGAAGGCGGGCGTCGGCGGACAGAAGAGCTCCTCGCAAGGAGGAACGTCACGGCTTCACTTGTCAAACAGCCAAGATCGTCATTGCGAGCTTCTGCAATCCATGCTTGCCAGGGAAAGATTGGATGCGTCGCTGACGCTGCCCGTAAAGACGAACGACGCTGCTTCACAATAAAGTCGTCATATCCATCCTGCGACCTAAAGATCGATCAAGCCACCGTCGACGAACAATTCGGCGCCGGTGGTGTAGGTCGCGTCGGCGGCGAGGTAGAGAGCTGCGGCGGCGACTTCGGCTGTGGTGCCGGTGCGGCCGAGCGGAATGCGGGTCTTGGCCCCCTCGATGAAGTTGTCCTTCTGAGCCGCCGTGAGGCCGCCCTTGTCGAGGATTGGGGTGACGATCGGACCGGGGCTGACGGTGTTGACCCGGATGCCGCGCGGCGTCAGCTCCTTGGCAATGCTGCGGCCGAACGAACGCAGCGCCGCCTTGGTCGAACCATACACCGTGGCGCCTCCGAGGCCGCCGTTGGCGCCGGCCACCGAGGCGGTCAGGACGATGGCGCCGCCGTCCGGAATGGCCGGGATGGCGTGCTTGACCAGGAAGAAGGCGCCCTTGACGTTGACGTTGAAATGGTTGTCGAAAAAGGCCTCATCGATCTCTGCGATCGGCGCGAACTTGGCGATGCCGGCGTTGACGAACAGCACGTCGATGCGGCCGTGCTTGGCCTTGACCTGGTCGACCAGGGCCTTGGTAGCCGCCACATTGGCGGCGTCGGAAAGCAGCACCTCGATCCCGGGCAGCGCCGCCTTGGCGGCTTCCACCGAGCGCTCGCTGGAGCCGGTGACGATCACCGTAGCCCCTTCGGATTGAAACAGTTTGGCGGTCTCCGCACCGATACCGCTGGTGCCGCCGCTGATGAGAGCGATCTTGCCGTCGAGCTTGGCCATGAAGATTTCCTGTCTGGAGTGGGTTGCCGTGCAGAAATGGGGAGACCCCGCGGCGCAGGCAATGGTGCCGGCGGCCGCAAGGAGGGGAGTGTGGATTGCGGGCCTGCGCCAAGCGGCGCAGCCCCGATGGGCAATTGCAGATCGGGGAATGACGGCAGAACCCATCGCTTCAGGGAAGCGCTGCCCGCCCGATGGATCCCGTTGCCGAGTCTATCCCGCCGTCAGTGCAGGCCGCCGGTCACGTGCAGCGTTTCGCCGGTGATGTAGGAAGCATCATCGGAGGCAAAGAATGCCACCGCCGCCGCGATCTCCTCGACCTTGCCGATCCGCCCCAGCGGCGTGCTGGATTCGATCCACTTGCGCATGTCGCCTTCGGCAAGACCGGCGGAAACCACGCCTTCGGTGGCGATCATGCCGGGGTTGACGGTGTTGACGCGGATCTTTCGCGGCGCCAGTTCCTTCGACAGCACCGAGGAGATGGCGTCCACCGAGGCTTTGGTCGCGGTGTAGACGGCGGAGTTCGGCGGCGCGATCGTCGACACGCCGGAACTGATGTTGATGATGCTGCCGCCCGCCTCGTTGAAGTGCCGCGCGGCTTGCTGCGAGACCAGCAGCAGGCCGAGCACGTTGAGATCGAAATGCTTGTGGAAGTGCTCGGCGGTAATGCCGTCCAGCGGCGCGAACTCGTAGAGCCCGGCATTGTTGACGAGGATGTCGATCGGGCCGAATGCCTTCACGGTCCCGGCCACCACCGATTTCACATCGCTGGCCTCGGTGAGATTGCCGTGCACGGCAACCGCCTTGCCGCCCTTGGCGGTGATCGCTGCCACCACGCGCTCGGCCGCCTGCCTGCTGGCGCTATAGTTGACGGCGACCGCCGCGCCCTCGGCGGCGAGGCGAGCCGCGATCTCGGCGCCTATACCCTTTGATGCGCCGGTTACCAGCGCCACTTTGCCTTCAAGTCTCTTGGTCATCTTGCTCTCCAATCCTTGATCTAGATGTCCGCGTCGACGCGCGAATTGTCCAGTAGTTCAGTAATAGTGAACTATTGAATGTGTTCAAGGGCAGCGCTATATATTTGGGCATGGTGCAGTTCGTCCACCCGCAGCGCGAGGACATCACATTGGCCGGAGTGCTGGCAGCGCTGGCGGACCCGATGCGGCTGCGCATCGTCAAAAGCCTGCTGGAAGAGAAGGATTGCATGTCCTGCACGGCCGCAGCGCCGTGCCCCGGCATGGCCAAATCGACCCTGTCGAATCATTTTCGCATTCTGCGCGAAGCCGGATTGATCCGGACCTCGAAAAAAGGCGTCGAGCACCGCAATGTCGTCCGCGAAGCCGACATCAATGCCCGCTTTCCGAAATTGCTGAAGACAATTCTGGGATTTTCGGAGCAGGCATAGCCCAGAGCGGAGCGCGGATCAGCCGAAGGCGTGATGTCGAGAACCCGGGGGCGGTCGCGACAAACGATGGATCCGTCGCGTAAAACCCTCGCGCGCCGTCGAGCCACTCGGAATCCAGGAACAAACACTTACGGCATCCGATCACGAAACCGAACAACGTCTGCAATGTCGGGCTTGAGCTTCGCTTAACTCAAAAGTCGGAAGGCAATTTTCCACCCCGTCTCGACCATTTCCGATTTACGGGTTCACGCGCTGGGGATCTGTGCGTGGATTGCTGCTTCGAGGGCGCTGGTGAGACACGCGATAGGTCTCACCAGTCGACCCACCGGCGGCCGACGAACGATCCAGGCCCGGACTCTTGGTTCGAAGTCCTGCACCGGAATGATCCGGAGGGCGTCGCGCAGCGGGCTCGTTTCGATTGCAGCTCTTGTCGCCAAAGTGATTCCCAGCCCGCGCGCGACGAGCGATAGGCGAAGGTCCGAACTCAGAGCCTCTATACCTATTCGCAGGGGGAGACGCTCTTGCTCGAAGCGGCGCTGGATCGCGCTTCGAAAGCCGCAGCCATCCTGGTTGATGATCCAGGGAAACGGTGAGAGATCTTGCAGCGTCGCGGGAGAAGGCAGATCCAGCGATTGCGAGGCCGCAACGAGCAGCGGTTGGATGTCAAGGGCGTCCGCCTCGATCTCGGTCGGCGGATTCATGCCATCCGGTAGGCAAAACGCGGCGACGTCGATCTCGCTGCGGCGCAGCTGCTCCAAAAGCCGTTCGGGCCACCCTGTCGTGATGTGCAGCATGAGATCCGGAAAACTGCCGCGGAGCCTGTCAGCGAGTGTCGTTATCCCTACCTCCGACAGATAAGGCGAAATGCCGAGCCGGAACTCTCCGCTGACCACGCCCTTGGGTGACAATCCCGTCTTGAGATCATCCAACACGCCCAGCATCCGTCGCCCGTGCGCATAGGTTTCGCGGCCCGCCGCGGTTGGCTTCAAGGGCTTCGACTGCCTGTCGAGCAAGTCGACACCAAGCTGTTCTTCCAGACTCTGGATGCGGCGGCTCACACCGGGCTGCGTGAGATTGAGCCGCACTGAGGCTCCAACGATCGAGCCGGTCTCCACCACCGCCAGAAAGGCCTCAAGGTCCCGCGTGTTCATGCGACTCTCGTATAATCTTATTGAGAATAACTGAATTGAGTCATAAAATCAAAATCGTATCATGTCGTCAAACAATATGAGGGTTTGATGAGATGCTGCAACGAAGTACAGAGCGACACGTCAACAGCGACGGGGCAGTTCCTTACTCGCGGCTCTGGTCGGCCAGCTTGTTCGGCTTCGGTGCGATTGGCATGACGATCCAGGTCATGCCGGCCTATGCCCACGAGCGCTTGGGAGCGAATGCAATCGTCGCCGGCCTGGCGGTGACGATCGGGTCTCTGGCCACCATGATCTCCCGCCCGGTCTCGGGACGGATTGCCGATCAGAGCGGCGGACGTCGCGTGGCGATGGCCGGAGCCATACTTGCCCTCATCGGCGGCATCGGCCACCTGGTGGCGAACCTGCCCGTCCTGGTGCTTGCCCGCCTCTTTCTCGGCGCGGGTGAGGGCGCTCTGTTTACCGGTTCCGTCGGCTGGATCCTGGCGCATACGGAGCAATCACAGCGGGGCAAGGTCGCGGGGCATTTTGGCCTGGCGATGTGGATGGGGCTGGCGTCCGGCCCGATGCTCGGAACCGCGCTGATGGCGATCGGCAGCTATCGCCATGTCTGGATTGCCGCGGCCATCCTTCCGATGCTCTCCTGGGTGCTGGTTGCATCGACGCGGCCTGAGGATCGTGTCTCGTCCGGCAGCACGGCGATCCGCCGCGCCCTGTTTCCCAGGGCAGCATGGGTGCCCGGCGCTTCCGGCGTATTCTCCGCCATCGGGTATGGGGTGATCGCGGCGTTTCTGGTGCCGCGCTTCGCGGCTCTTGGCTTTGCAGGCCAAAACTTCGCGCTCACCGTGTTCGGCATCGCGTTCATGATTACACGCTTTCTGGGCAGCGGATATGCCGCTCGTTTCGGCGGCAGACGGGTGCTTCTATCGGCCTTCCTGATCGAGTCCGTCGGACTTGCCGGCTTAGCTCTCACACATCTGGAGTGGCTCGCTTTCACCTCGACGGCGGTCGCAGGTGCGGGGCTTTCCCTGCTGATTCCGAGCGTCACGAGCCTTGTAACGCAAGCTGCGGATCCGCGCGAACGTACCGCAGCCGTGGGCGCCGTGACGTCCGCGTGGGACCTGGGGGTTGCTGTCGGGGGCCCACTCGGCGGATTTGTTGCCGGTGCCTCGAACGCGGGGCCGTTCGTGCTGGGCGCTGTCGCAGCGCTGATCGGGATATTGCCCCTGGCGATAAATCCCAAACGTGAGCGAGCGCTCGTGCCTGCAGGGCAAGCTTATAGCTCGTTTGTGCCGGGGCTGGGATCGACCTCTGAAGAGATACATCGCCGTCCTCGCGAAGACGATTTACGATAGAGTCCCGGGAGAAGGATCATGCAAATCCGAAGCTTGGATTCGCGCCGACATGTTCGTGATCAGGCCGACGGTACGGTCTACGGATTTTCGCCCGCGACACCCCGCCTACCGGGTGTGACGGCTGCGCTTGCTTACCTCGCGCCGGCCGCTGAGCGTCCTTACAATTACATGTACGAGCCGCCGGCCGGAACAGCCCGAGACAACTGCGAGTATCGAATGAGCCCGGTATCGATCGCGGACGCACGGGCGATGGCCTCGCCGCCCTCCATAGACGTGGAAGGCTTCGAACTGTGGGACGCGCCGAGCACGGTGGCGGATTTCACCGATGTAGATGCGATCCGGAATCGCTACTACGCCGAATCGGCCGAGCTCGCGAAATACATCACCGGCGCGGATCACGCCTGCATTTTCGATCATCAGATCCGCTTGCGTGAGGCGGGGCGGCCGGCCTTGACCTTCGGACGCCACGGCGATGGCCGGAGCCCGGGTGCCGCCGGACGCATCCACAACGACTACACCGAGACCTCGGGGCAGAAGCGGTTCGAAATCCTGCCTCTGGACGAAAAGGTCCGGGCAACGGCACAGCGCTTTGCCATCGTCAACATCTGGCGTTCCATCGGCGGCAAAATCGTGGATACGCCGTTGGCGGTGTGCGACGCGCGCTCGATCTCGGTGAGGGACCTGGTGGTCGCTGAGCTCCGTTACCGGGATCGTGCCGGCGAGCTTTATCTCGTGCAGGAATCGTCCCGCCACCGCTGGGCCTACTTCTCCGAGATGGACCGCAACGAGGCGTTGGTGTTCAAGCAGTACGACTCGCAGGTGAACGGGGTCGCTCGCTTCACACCTCATTCGGCCTTCGATCTCCCCAACATCCCGCCGGAGGCGCCGCTGAGGCAGAGCATTGAGATCCGCTGCCTCGTGACCTACAGCTGACCGAGTGCCTTTGGTACTTACCGTGAAGGGTGGGCATTCCTGGCAAACGCGTCGGACAGGCGGCTGGGGATATCCCCAGCGGCCGGCAGATCATCAGGGATCGCGCCCTCGTAGCCCTCCCCAAAAACCTCCAAGGTTCATTTGCGCCGAACGACCTGGCGATGCCGTCAAGTGGCATCCAGCCGCAGCTTCACCATGCTCGAATGGGTCGCGGAAGGCGTGCCGTATTTCAGCCACTCGATCGCGATCGGCCAGAGCGTCTTCTCGTACCGGCTATTGAAAAAGCCGAAGTGGCCGATCGCTCGTTCACCGATCGACTCGGGCCTGATTTCGAGCAGGGTCCGCGGGCTGCGAATGAAATAGGAGAGAAGTCGTTGCGAGGCCGGTATGGTGCCGAACTCATCATCCGAGACGCTCACGGAGAGCATTGGCGCGGTGAGCGCGGCGAACCGTTGGACGAGTTCCTGCTTGGCAGGGTAGCGTCGGGCGGAACTGCCCCGCCAGGTGTCCTCGAACCGGCTGCGGCTCAGGGCCCAGTCCCGGACAACGCCCTTCGGCGTGTCCTCGAGCCATCCCAACCTTTTTCCTGGAAAATAGCCAAACACAAGCGTGAGAGCCGGCATCGCGATGTGCCACTTTGCAACCATGCGCAGGCGCCTGGCGGGCGCATAATCCGGCCAATAGGCATACTGGGCGCCGATGGTGAAGGCGCGCCGAATGAGGCGGTTGGACTTTGCGAGACCGATCAGAAATCCGCCTATGCTGTGGCCGACGACGTGGATGGGTTGGCTCGGAAATTCACCCTCGGCGTGGCGCAGCACGGCTTCGAAGTCGAGCTCGCCCCAGTCGATCCAGCCGGTGTCGAAGCCCCGCAATGTTGCCGGCCGTGACTCGCCGATGCCCCGATAGTCGTAAGTGATGACGTCCATACCCTGCGCGAACACAAAGGCGGCGAAGCGGGAATAATAGCGACATCGCACGGAAGTCGCGGGATTGATGATCACCACCGGCCTGTCGGCCGGCGCTTCGCCCGAAAGGCGCCATGTGAAGCCCTTGATCGAGTACCCGTCGGCCGCTGCGACGACGAGGGGCTGCGGCGCGGCGGGATCTTGTCCCCCCTTCAGCTGGAGGTCTTCCCTTGATTGAGGACTCACGGATCGGACCTCCGAAGCATTTGGCAACCGGCATTCATGAGCGGACCATCAACCAGCCGACCCATGGCACGGTCACCACGCTGACGATCGTCGAGAGCACGATCCCTGCCGAGACCCGCTTCGCGTCGGCCGCGTAACGCTGGGCCAGCACATAGTTGCTGCCGGCAGAGGGCAGGGAGGCCATCAAAACGCCCGTGCCGATCCAGAACGGCTCAAGACGGAGTACGCAGGCGAGCAGAAACCACACAGTCAGCGGATAGACGACCAGCTTGATGAGGGTGACGCCCGCCGCCGTCGAGCCGGTCATGCGATCGATGCGCTGCGTTGCGAGCGCTCCACCGACCGCGAAGAGGGCGGTCGGTGCAGCCGATGCGCCGAGAAAAGCCAGGAAGCTGTTCAGCGGCGGTGGCAGCGCGATTCCGCTCGCCGCAAGGATGCCGCCAGCGCCGATCGCCGCAACGACCGGGTTGTAGACGATGCTTCTGAGGATGAGCGCGCCCGCCTGCGAAGGCCCATTCTCGGCGCCTGCCATGATGACGGCGCCAAGCGACATCAGGATCATGACCTCGCAAACGATGGCCATCGCCAGGGGGCCGGCGCCATGCTGTCCGAAAAATGCAAGGACGATCGGAGGGCCGAGAAAGCCGAGATTGCTGACGGTGGCCGTGGTTGCGCGCGCGCCGGCGGTCGGAGGGTCTTGTCGCTGAAGCCGATGCGAAATGACGAATACGAGCCCGAACATCAGGCATCCGCTTGCGAGATAGCCTGCGAAGAAACGCGGATTGAAGGATTGCCCCAGCGGTTCGCTGGCGATCAGCCGCAGCACCAGGGCCGGAAGAGCGAAGCGGAAGGAGAATGCGCCGAGGGCTTCGATCGCGGCGGAAGACGCGAGCCGCATCTTCAGCGCGGCCCATCCGAGCGCGACCACGGCAAAAATCGGCAGGCTGAGCAGAACGAAGCCGATCACGCGGTCGCCGCCGTACGTCGTTCGATCGCGCGGATCACCGCGACCATGTCCTCTTCGCCGAAGCCCAGCGCCTGGGTCTCGCCGTAGAGCGCCAAGCAGACATCGATGAGCGGCGAAGCGATGCGCGCCTCTCGCGCGGCCTCGACAACGAAGCGATTGTTTTTCAGGACATCGGAGATCCCGGCCTGCCGGGCGAAATCCTGATTCAACAGCTTCGCCGCCTTGAGCCGCGAGACGTCGCTGGCCATCGGCCCGGCGTCGAGCACCGCTACGAGCTGGGCCAGATCCAACCCGTGCCGCGCTGCGAAATGAATCGCCTCGGCGAGACCCGTCACCAGGGTGATGAGAAAGACGTTCACCGCGAGCTTCATCAGGAGGGCGCCCGGCACGGCGCCGCATTCGAAGCTTTGCCGGCACATGGGCGCCAGCAGAACGCGGGCCGCGTCGATGTCCTCGGGCTCGCCGGCCAGCATCGCCACGAGCTGTCCCGCCTCGGCGGGTTTTCGGGAGCCGGAAACCGGCGCCTCGACGTAGCGGCCGCCAGCGGCGCGGATGTCGGCCTCCAGCGCTTTGGAATAGCCGGGCGGCACCGTGGCCATGTTGATCAATGTGCGCCCCTCGACCCGCCTGGCGAAGGCCGGCTCTCCTCGCGCAAGCACGGCGTCGATGGCGGGGCCGTCCGCCAGCATGAGGATCACCACGGGACAGCGGGCGAAGAGTTCGCCGATGTTGCTGGCGATGGCGGCTCCCGCATCCGCCAGGCGTGTGCACTTCGACGCCGAACGGTTCCAGACCGTCAGCGGCGTCCCGGCCTTGACCAAGTTCAGAGCCATCGGCTCGCCCATGGTTCCAAGACCGATGAAGCCGGTCGCCACCGAAATGATTTTCGCCATCCGACCTCCTTCGACGCCGCCGCGCCGGGCGCCCTGTGCCGCGGGAGGCCGCAACCGCTCTTTGATCCCCTGCAGCGGTTTTGCCCGCGCCGTGCCGCGTCGACACCGTAGCCATTCGCCATTCTTTCGTATATCAGATTGAATTGAACTCTAACTTCACGGAATGTGATATATGAGACCCACATTCGAGATCGACGCCCTGCGTACGATTGTCGTCGGCACGGAGCTCGGCAGCTTTGCGCGCGCCGCCGTCCAACTCGGCCGCTCGCAGTCGGCGGTCAGCATGCAGTTGAAACGGCTCGAGGAGCAGGCGGGCCACCCGCTGTTCCAACGGAGCGGGCGCGGCCTTGTCCCGACCGAGGCGGGCGATGCGCTGCTGACCTATGCGCGCCGGATCATTGAATTGCACGATGAGGCGGCCGCCGCCTTGGGTACGACGGCCGCGGCCGCCTCGATCAGAATGGGGCTCCCTCAGGACTTCTTCGAAGACGTCATGCCCGATGCGATCACGCGCTTTTCGCGGCGACGGCCGGGCGTTCACGTCGAAGTGCGGGCGGGCCGCAACTACGCGCTCGAGGACGAGGTGAATTCAGGCCGTCTCGACATGGCGCTTGCATTCTTTCAGCCCGGTCGCGGCAAGCCGGGCGCTTTGCTCGCATCGCTGCCGATGTCCTGGTTCGGGAGGAGGAATTTCACGACATCCTCCGGCGAGAACGTCGATCGAATTCCACTGGTGCTGTTCGATCATCCCTGCTTATTTCGACAGACCGCGCTGCATGCGCTGGACGCCAAGGGCATCCCGTGGCGGTTGTCGCTGACGACACCGAGTCTGCCCGGCGTATGGGGAGCCCTCCGGTTTGGGCACGGCGTCACTGTCAGGACCGCGCACCGGGTGCCCGCGGACATTCGCGATCTGGGTTCCCAGCTTGATCTTCCGCCCCTGCCGTCGATTGAGCTGCGGATGGTTGCCCGAAGCGATCTTTCACCCGCCGCTTCGGAGCTCCAGACGATCCTCAAACATGTGGTCAGCAGACGTGTGAAAGGTTCGGCATGACCCGAAACCGATTTCCTCATAAAATACGCAGCGGCTTTGTCCTGGAAGCGGCTGTCCCGGGCGCAAGCCTGGCGCTGGCACGGGTGCGTTGGAAACGCCACGAGCGATCGGCCGATCCCGCCGATGATGAAGCATCAAACAGCAATGAAAAGGCCTGAGATGCCGTTTCGTGTCCTGATCGTCGGCGGCACGGGGCAGGTGGGAGCCGCGGTGGTGCGGGCGCTGGCCGCAGAGCCGTCTTGCGCCGAGGTCGTGATGGTCAATCGCAGGGCGATTGCTCTGACCGCCGGTCCCCGTGTGCGGCAGGTGATCCTGGATACGGCGGCTCATCAGTTTCCGGCAGAAGTGACCAGGCTTGCGCGCGGCATGGTTGCGCAAGGCGATCCAGTGTATGGGGCGTCCTGTGTCGGCGTCGGTAAAGGCAGCATGAAGTGGAGCGAGCAGGCATTGAAGGCCCTCGAAATTGGCGTGGTCGGCGGCTTTGCCCGCGGTTGTCGGGCCGGGGGTATCCCACGGTTTTCCCTGCTCTCGGCGGCGGGAAGCACCGCGAAAAGCAGGTTTCGCTATGTGCGGGTCATGGGGTTGAAAGAACAGACGATTGAAGCGATCGGCTTCCAGCGCCTCGCGATTTTTCGTCCGGGAATTATCGCGGGCAATGCGCACACGCCGCGCTATGTGGCCTGGTTGGGGCGTCTGATGCCCGGACCTTTTGGCACGATTGAGCAGGACGATATCGGCCGTGCCTTTGTCGCTGAATTCATCTTAAGCTCCGCCCCGGACGGGGTTGTGTATCTCGAAAATGGGGCGATGAGGCAGAGGTCTCGTGCGTTCCAATAGCGCAAGGATGGGTCGAGCCGCTTGCGAAACCCATCGACCCAAGAATAGAAGTTGATGGGTATCGCTGAGCTGTCATCGGGGGCGCATTCGCGCCACCCGTTGGCTCCGCCCACCTTGCGGGCAGTTCGCGTTACGGACTGTCGCGCGGGTCGACGGGATGCCCATGCGGCGCGACGAGATGCGGCGCGAGCGATAGACGCGAGCCTCGACCAATGACCTACAGGATAGGCATCATCTCGGACACCCACGGCCTTTTGAGGCCGGAGGCCGAACGACGCCTGGCGGGCGTCGATCATATCATTCACGGCGGCGACATCGGAAATCCCGACATCATCGCCGCACTTCGTCGGATCGCGCCGGTCACGGCCATCAGAGGCAACGTGGACACGGGCAACTGGGCGAATGAGTACGCCGAAACCGAACTCGTTCAACTCGCCGGCCGATCCATCTTCGTCGTGCACGATCTCAAGACCTTGCGGATCGATCCGGTCGCGCGCGGCATCGACGTCGTCGTCTGCGGACATTCCCACGCACCGAAGATCGATACCGTCGGCGGCGTGCTCTATTTGAATCCAGGAAGCGTTGGCCGGCGTCGCTTCAGATTGCCGATCACGCTTGCGACGCTCGACGTCACACCCGACGGCCTGCGACCGGCTATCCACGACCTTGGTGACGGCTGAACCCCGTCGCGAGGGGTTACTGGCCGGATTTCAGGTAGCAGGGCGGATTTGCCGGAGGCGTAATCCGCCACTTTTGAAAACGCAAGAGCTCCTCGCAAAGACGAACCACGCTGCTTCAAAAAAACCGTCGTGCCCAGCCAGGGGCTCGCCTCCGGTGGGCTGTCTCCTGTGGGTAACCAGGTCGCCGCGCTGATCCGTCCTACGGGCTAATTGCCGCCGTCGGCTGCGAGCCGCAGGAACTGCCGCTTCATCGCGTTGACCCTGGAGACATAGGCCGCAACGAGATGATCGCCGCAGCGTTCGCCGGCCATCATCTGAAAGTGACGGCGTGCGTAAGCGGCGGCCGGACCGGCGCCGCAGAGATGGATAAAGGCAGCCAGATCCTGCTTCTGCTGCGGATTTGGCTTCACATCGCCCGCGAGGGTGAGAACATCAGCCACATGGCGGTCGAGATACACCGATGCAAGTTCGATGGCATGGCTCGGGAACGCGCGGAAATACAGGCTGGTGAACCCGCAGCCGGTATCCGTGACCGCATTGTCCCGGATACAGAACCGCGCGGCCTCGGCGTAGGCCGGATCGGTGGTCTGGTAGAGGCCGACGGCGCTGGAGGCGGGCTGGTAAATCGCAAGGGGGTTCAGGCTCAATCGCCAGCGCCAGTAGGTGCGCGCGACCGGATTGCCTGAACTCTCGACCTGCGCCAGCGCGGCCAGCAATTCGGGCGTGATCGTACTGGTGGAATAGGTGCGGAACAGCGGCCCGTATTGCCGCCACGTCTCGGCCGGTTCCTTGTCGAGCCCGTTGCCGACAAAGAACAACAGCTCGGTCGGCTTGTGGATCACGTGATAGAGCAGGTTGGTCAGCGCTGCGACCGCAAGCAGGATTGCGACGCCGCCTGCGATCCGGACCGCCCGCGGTACTCTCGCAAGCTTGCCTCGCGCCCGCCGTGCGCTCCGCCGCCAGCGGCGAAGGCGAGGGAGGAGGCTCTGGTTTTTTCCTGGCATGGGTCTGGTGAGAGGGTGCAGGACACGATGATGAAACGTATTATTGCGCTGATGATCACTGGCGGCGAATTGTGCTGGGCTATTCACTTGCTGCCTGGTGATATCGAGCCCGTAGGGCGCAATAGTGAAGCGTATTGCGCCGATTCGCATTCGTAAACGGCAGATTACGCCTTCGGCTAATCCGCCCTTGTGCTGTTCTAGGATTTCTCGGGACCTTTCGAATCGACTTTTGCGACACTCGGATCGCGTTGATCCCTGATTTTCGCAACCGGAAGCCGCCAGCCGCGCTTCATCGCCAGGACGCGGAGCGAGAAGCATGAAATCAGCGCCACCGCCGTCACCGGCGCGACCGGCAGCTGCAGCATGTGCCCGACCACCACGATGGCGGCGGCTGCCAGTGCCGCGACGGCATATAGCTCTGCACGAAGCACCGTTGGAATCTCCGCCAGCAGCACATCCCGGACCATGCCGCCGCCGATCCCGGTCACCATGCCAAGCACGATCGCCATGACCGGGTTCAGTCCGTGGGCCAGCGCTTTCGATGCGCCAGCGACGGCGAAGAGTGCGAGACCTGCCGCGTCGAAAAGAAGCACCGAGTTCGACATCCGCACGATCAGGGATGAGAAGTAGAAAGTGATGATGCCGGCGAACAGCGAGACGCAGAGATAGCGCCAGTCTGCGACCGCGCCGGGCGGAACGACGCCGATCAGCAGGTCCCGGGTGATGCCGCCCGAATTCGCCGCCGCGAACGACAGCACCAGTACGCCGAACAAGTCCAATTCCCGCTTGACCCCCGCCAACGCCCCACTCAGCGCGAAGACGAAGGTGCCCGTCAGATCAAGCACAAGCGGAAGCTTCTCCATGATACCGCTTTCCGGCATCAGACCAGGAATGCTTCGATCGTCGCGAGGTCGGTTATCATTTTCATGCCGGCAACCAGGCGCGGGTCGCGACGACCAGCGTTTCCACACCGGTTTGCAATGTGGGGTGAAGAATGGGGGCAAATTTTGGGCTGTGGTTCACCGGAAGCTCGGTGAGCTTGTTTGCCGCTTTCGCCTTTGCGTATGTTTCCGGATCGGTGCCGCCCACGAACCAGAAAACCGATGGTGCGTGCCACTCGGTCCCGAACGATCCGAAGTCCTCGCTCGCAGGGGCAGGCCCCGTTTCCCGGACGCGCTCGGCGCCGAAATGTCCTCGGAACGCGTCAACTACACGCTCGCTGGCCTCCCGGTCGTTCACGTTGAGAGGATAGTGATCCAGCGACGTGATCTCCGGCTTGCGAGGGGCACCGGAGGCCGCCGCCTCGGCATTCACGATCCGCTCGATCGCAGCCAGTACGCGCGTCCGTACGCCAGCGTCGAAGGTCCGCACGTTCAGTTTGATGATGGCCTCGTCCGGAATGACGTTTTCTTTCGTTCCGGCCTGCAGCACGCCGACGGTTAGGACCGCTGCCTCCGCAGCGGCGACCTCGCGCGATACGATGGTTTGCAGCCGCAGCACAGTAGCGGCCGCCATCACCACCGGATCGATGCTCGCCTGCGGCATCGACCCATGCGCGCCACGACCGAACAGGCGAATCTGCAAGCTGTCCGCCGCCGAGGTGATAGCGCCTGCACGTCCTGCAACGGTGCCGGACGGCCCCACCATGACATGCTGGCCGAGGACCACATCCGGTTTCGGGAAGCGCTTGAACAACCCGTCATCGATCATGGCCTGCGCGCCTTCCGCCGTCTCCTCGCCGGGTTGGAAGACCGCCATGAGGGTCCCGCGCCACGTCGTCCGGGCCTTGGCGAGCAATTTGGTGGCGCCGACGAGCCAGGTCACGTGCATGTCGTGGCCGCACATATGACCGACGGGGACGGTGTTTCCGTCGTGATCCTTCGCCGTGACTTTGCTGGCATAGGGAAGGCTGGTGGTTTCCTCGATGGGCAGTGCGTCCATGTCCGCGCGCAGCATGACGGTCGGCCCCTCGCCGTTCCGAAGCAGGCCGACCACGCCGGTCTTTCCGACGCCTGTCGTGACTTCAAAGCCCGAGGCGCGAAGATGGTCTGCCGCCAGAGCCGCCGTGCGGGTCTCCTGCATCGACAATTCCGGATGCGAGTGAACGTCCTTGTAGAGGGCTTCCAACTCCGGAAGCAGCTTTTCGAGATCGCCCGATACCGGACCGAAAGAACCTGCCTGACCTAGTGCCATGGGGTCACTCCATCGGTCCAGGCGCGAACTATCCTCTCGCGATGTCAATCGCGCAAGTTATATTCCCATGGCGCGTAGGCTACGCGCTGGAGTGCGGCCGCAGCGCGTAGGGCGCGATAGCGCAGCGTATTGCGTCGTTTTTCAAGTATTGGCGGAATACGCTTCGCTGTTCCGCCCTATGACCTATTCCGTCCTGCGCGCTTGATCGATACGGGGTCTGGGGAGACTGGTAGTCAGCCAATCAGCCTGTCGTATTCGGCATGCGAGCCGATCCAGAACCAGAGATAGCCGTCATCCACCTCACAGCGAGCGCGCGATAGCGCAAGCCGACACGGACGGACCAGTAACGTCCGACTTTCTTGAACTGTAACGACGGATGACGCGGATCGCGTTTCAGCAGCGCGAAATTGGCATGGGCCAGCTTTCGAACCGGGAGCGGCAGCGCCTCATAGGCGGCCCAGAATTTCGGTGAAGTGAAATGTCTCACACTTCGCGCGAACGCCCCGCACGGTGCGCGGCGAGCGCCTCGTCGGCATGCGCATCGAGCTTGCCGGCGCGCGCGTCCCGCTCTATGGCGGCGTCGAATTGTGCCGCATCAAATGCTTCGAACCAGGCGCGAAACCGCGCAAGCTCGCGCGGGGCAAGCTGCTCGACGGCTTTTTTAATGTCTTCGGCGGTGGTCATGCCCGAAATATATATGGCATTTGGGCACAATGGCCAATACTCCGTACGGGCATCACATGGCGATAAGAGTCCTTGGCGTTCTGTAAACCAGTCCGGGTTCGGCGAGCCGGATGACAAGCTCCAGCGGAGTATCCAGCAATCTCCGCCGCTGATGAAATTTCGAACGCCTCAAAATACTGGATCATCCGCTTCCGCGGATGATGACGGCTGAGAATGTGGCACATCGCGTTGCTCCACACCGGGCCGTCATACCCCGCCACCGGGTCTTGCCTTCGGCGAGCCCGATGACAGGCTCCTGCGGGGCATCCAGTACGCCGCGGCCTTTCGGGGTTTCATCGCTGGCGTTGCGGAGGCGGGTCAGGCTGCCGCCGGACCGTGCGGCTCCATGACGATCTGGTCGGCGTCCAGCATGTCGGGATCGATCTTTCCGTCCGACCGCGCAAGTTTTGCGGCGGCGTCTTCGAACCGCTCCCGCGCCAGCGCGAACATGATGCGACGGCTCAGTTGCTCGAACTTCGAGTAGCCTCGCTCTGGGTCGGCCGAGGCTTCGACTAACAGGTTGCGAAGCTGCGGGGGCATCAAGGTGAACACCCTGACTGCATTTTTGAGCACGTTGGCAGGCGTTCGGTTTTCCGTCAGCGCGATGGTCCGCAGCCGCAATTCGAGGTCATCCGGGAGCGAGATGGAGCGGGATTTTGCCTTGGCCATGGCGGCCTTCTGCAGTCGGTTCACAAGATCATAGAAATTGAGCGAATGAAGCAAGATCGACTTCGTATAATGTATCACAATGCCGTCCCGGACTGGACGCGGCTTAAGGGCGGTAGACCCAAGACGCTTTAAACCAAGGCAATTCTGATGACGAGCCGATCGCTTCGGATATTGGTTATCGGCGGATACGGCGTCTTCGGAGGCAGGCTCGTTCGCATTCTGGCCGACGAGGAAGGCTTGACGCTGTTGGTCGCCGGCCTTGCAGTACCGGCATTACCCACCAGCAGGGCAGCAGAAGATGCCGCCATATCAGTCTTCATCACCTGCCTCGCACACCGGAAGCGAATATTGTAAACCGCACCAGATTCCGACGCAATTTTGTAGTAGCGTCTCGAGAATGTTTGCATTTGTCGATGAAACTGGAAATACCGGCGGCAACCTGTTGGACGCAAGTCAACCGGATTTCTTCACTGCTGCGCTCGTTACGAAGTCCGACTTCGATCTTGTCTACGTAAGCGAAATTAGACGGTTGGCCCAGAGATTCGGCGGCGAGCCGCTTCACGGCAAGGACCTCGGCTTCCATCGCGTCGAAGAGATCGCCGGTGATCTCATCAAGGTATTCAAGAAATCGGAGGCCCGGTTCTTCGTGTCCCGGGTTGAGAAGCGGTATCTGCTGGCGACCAAGATTTTCGACACGTTTTTCGATTCCGGCGAGAATGCCGCGATGCCATGGCACCTCTATAATGTCCGTCCGCTGCGGCTCATGCTCGCATTCAAGGTCGCGTCCCTAGTTAAAGAGGACGTGGCGCGCCGCTTTTGGGCCATGCTGCTCGACCGGAATGACGCAAAGGTCAAGGCCGAGATTCCAGAAATATGCCAGTCGCTGATTGACTGCGTCGACGAACTTCCGGATCAGCGCTCCCGTGACGTTGTACGGGAGGCGCTCGCCTGGGCAAAGGTTCACCCCGAGACCATTCACACGCATCTCGCCAGCCGAGAAGCACGCAATGGTCACATGCCAAACATGGTGGCTTTCGGAAATCTGCTGGAGGGCCTTGAAGGCTATTCCAAGAAATGGGACCGCCGGGTTCGCCGGATCACCCACGACCGTCAGTCTGAATTCGCTAAAACACTGGCAATCTGGCACGAGATGTATTCGACGGCTTCACCTGACCCCATTCACTGGGCCGGCGAAACGCATGTTTTTCAAAAGGTGGTCGGTAGTGAATTCGAGGTCAGATCGGATTCGGACAGCGTAGGAATCCAGGCGATCGACGTCGTGTTATGGCTTTATCTCCAGCTTACCCGCAAAGCGGCATTTCCGCCGAATTGCGCGCGATTACTCAATCACGCGCTTCGGCGCGGGTTGCTCAGCGATTTTTCATTCGCCGGCGTACATGAGCAGCTTGAGAAGCAGTTCGGCGACATCATGAGGGGACCGCTTTCGGTCGAGCGGGAAGATGAAGCTCGCAAAATGATCGAGGCCATGGAAACGCGACGAACGGAGTCAATGCAGCAATACGAACGCGACGGCGTTGTTCCACATATGCGCAGATTCGAGCTGCCGGATGAAACCAAGACCAGTCTCGCTTGACGGGATGGCCTGAGGGCGTCGACATGACTTGCAAGTTAATGTTTCAGCAGTTCGAACCAGCCATCCGTAAGTGCTTTGGCCACGCGATAGATGATGCTGGGGAGGCAGCGCGCGACATCAAACTTGATATCCATGAGAATGCACTCCGGCCGGGTCTCAAAGCTGAATTTGCCGCGTTGCCGGAAAAGGACGATAGAATCGTCCGTGTCACATGGAACGGTTTCGCGACTTTATGGAGCGCTTGCCAAGGCTTCGCACGCCTAGCAAACGCTATGCATCAAGGTATGCAACAGGGGCAAGAGCGCCTCGATGTCGCATCGGGTTCCGAACTTCAGATCGGTCTCAATTTCTTGACGGCTTCGATGTGGTTTAGGGCCAACGATATGCCGTCAGACGGTAAAGCTCACTGGATTGATGCGCTGCCGTCGCCATCAGCAAATCCCACGGACCAAAGCAGCGTTGCCGGCAATCGTCTGTTCATTGGGGCACTTGCTTGGATATTCCGTCATGAGATTGCTCACATTACCTTGGGTCACATCGTTTCGACCGCAAGTGACCCAATTGCCCAAGAGAAGCAGGCAGACGACCAAGCGGCGGACTGGCTTCGCGGGAACCGCCTTGCTGACCAGTCACGCCCGGTTGGTTCGCCCGTGGCAGAAGAAGAACTGGAATTGGAGCAACGCGCCATGGCGATTGTCCTTGGCACGGTATGGATTGCGACCTTCGAAATCGGCGCACGCCAGCCAAGCGCTGTGCATCCTCCGGTCGCTGATCGAATTTCCAAAACTCTTGACCGCTTCAGCCTACGGGAAGATAGCGCGGCTTTATTGATAGCTGCCAACTGCATATCAGTGTTAATCGATCCCCAAGGACAATGGTCGACGCGCGAACAGCCTTACCAAAACTCGCTCGAATACCTTCAGGATGCAGTTCGGAGGCTTCAGCACTACATGCTCGACCTCACGCATCAGCAGCCGTGGCATAAGCCCAGCCTCGACAGCGGACACAGGCCTGCCACTTCTACGAAGCCCGCATCTGATGAGCCATAATCGGCGGCATTCCCGAAAACCCGCGTGTGTTACCTTAAAACTGCGTCTCAAACGAAAACCCCGCCATCGCCGGCGGAGTTTTGTTTTTTTAGGGGGCTTTATGCCCCTCGTCGCAGTGGCGGACTTAATCCCAAAGCGTATACCATTGTTCTTTAGTTATCAAATATTGAAACATGTTGATCAGTCCCGCGCGAAGACCATATGCGTGGGATGCCAACAGTGGAGGAAACGCAAACGTGCCGAGCCGACTGTGTGGATGAAAGGTCTTTATGCGGTCTTCGTAGTAATCTTCGAAAAACTTCATTCCAGGAGAATTATTGGGAAAGGTGGAGTGCAAAAAATTTCCGGCGTCGAAAGCTGATGGGTTTGGGGTGCCTAGTTCCTTAAGGTTTCTCAATGTCAGCTGAAACGCTACTTCCATCGCAATGTAGAGAATTGTATTTGCTTCTTCCGCGAACTCTCGATGAACCTGAAGCATATCGGCCTTCAAGATCGCCGATAGCCCCCGCATCATAAGGTGGTCGCGAATGGATATTCTTGTGACAAGCTTGCGATAGCGTTCGCTGTCTATTTTCTGTTCTGAAATTTCATATGGACAGCCTCCATTAAGGGGAATCGATAACGTCGACCTACTATTTTTTCTAGCCGCGGCAAGGCCCTCAGCGCGCTCATACAGGTCTGCTTTGTTCGAGATCAAATGGGTGATGTGGGCACCGTCGGGGTAAATTCGCAAAACACCGTAATCAGGCCTCATCGAAAGCAGCACGGCAGATAAAAATCGGATTTCTTCAAATGTGAAAAACGTAAGCTCAGACCAGTATTTGAGGGCTCGTTGCTCATCGGTCTGAACCGCTACGAAAGCCAAACGGTTATCGACGTGATAGATGCCTTTCGCGCTTCGAATTTGTCCCTGCGGATACAGTCCTAAGCTCGATAACAGTCTGATGCGCAGCAGGGGTCCTTTTCTCCGCAGACGATCTGGCTCTACATCGCTGCTGAGTGATTGCGTGGTGGACATCAGAACGTACCCGGAAGGGAGATCGTCGTTTGCGAAAAAATAAGAGAATCAGCCTTCTCATTAGAATGCAAATTGAAAAAGCCCGCTGTGTCTCCTCGTTTTTGAGCAGCGGGCCTACTTCACTCGGTCGAACGGGCCAACCTGCAACGGGCAAACTTTGGTCGGGACATCAAACTATCAGCGTGTCTACTTTGCTCGGTTTATCAGTGGATGGCCGGGTCAACCCCGGCTCTGGCTCGCACGAAAGAAAGCCCGCGATCGGTTGCGCAGATGACTTGTTTTGCGGGGTTTCCGACCGGTTCACTTCGCGTTGGCGCCGCGATTTCCATGAAAGTGCACCCGCGATCACAAATGGCGCCAAGCCGCCGGCGGCGACCGAAAAGCGGCCAGGCTGCGGCGGGGGGGGGGTCCGCGAAGGCCGATTTTCGGGCTGTTTCCGTTGTAGCGACACTCTCCGAAACGGGTCTCACACTTGGCGCTTAGCGATGGATTCCGATCGAGCTTGCGTCAGGTTTCCGGTTTGCAGGCCGTGGGTGTTTAGTGCTGCCGAAACCCACAGGAGCGGACATGAAGATCAGTAACGACACCAATAAAATTGCACTCGTCCTCGCGCAGTTCATCGAAGATCTCGACTTCCATGTCGATGGCTTGATGCTTTCGGTCAAGAAAGCAGGCTTCCGCGAAGGCGTCATGCAGACCACGCTCGGCGATGGTGTCCGCGGCTATTATAACCTGCCTTATTTCGGCATCACGTCGTGGCCCTATACCGACGGCGCCGGAACGAAGATCGCCCCCTCACCGGATTCATCGGACTTCGCGCATCTCGAACTGGTCAAGATGTTCGAAAGTTCTACCGGACTCCGGTTGACCGACGAGGAAAGCAAGCTCATGGGGGATACGATCATCAAAGCCGCCGCCGATTCTCCGGTGGTGCGCGCCTGGGCGGAAAAATTGGATTTCGAGGCCCTCCACGCCTTTGATCATGTCTACACGGACGACCCGGCAGATGCCTACGAATGGATCGCCGGTGACGAGCCGGTGAAACAGGGCATGAAGAAGTTCGTGCGCGATTTTCCGATGCTGGCGCTCGCGGTGTTCTACGGCGGCGGCTCATACGAGGCCGCGGCGGCCGGCAGGACTCCTGAGGAGGCCTACAAGATTGCCGTCGATCACGTGATCGCCGACGGCCTGCCCTGCGATGCAGGCGGTTTGGACGGATTATGGTCCATCGGCCCCATGTCTATGGAATTTCTCGACAGCATCCGCGGGTTGAAGGTCGACGTTTCAGGGATAAGTCAGGACCAGAGCGTGATAACGGTGGCGGAAGCCATTGATCTCGCACGCCGGTTGCCGGTCGGCAGCATGCCGGTGGATAAGGCTGGTTTCATGAACCTGAGCGACTGCGGTTCGGTCCTACGCGAATTGAAGAACGATGACGGCAACGTTAAGGCCGGGTTCAAGCGCGGCGAGGGCTTCGGAATGAATTTCACGGACGACGAAGTCGCCAAGATGTTTGCCGGCGCCGCCGCGGTAAAGTTCGCGAACCTTCCCAAAAACCTGGAAGACAGCCTCAGCCTGCAGTCGCTCGGTTGCTATGGCGTGGTACTGGCCGGCCATGAGGACTGGATCCGGAAATATATTCAGGATGACTTTCATGCGGACGAGGAAACGCCGCCCGGCATGACGGATTTCTCGGCGCTGAAGGCCGCGCTGGTGTCGGACGGGTTTCTGGCCGTTCATGAGAAGGCTGTTGCGTTCTTCAAGGAAGCCGAATCCAACGCCGAGATGGACCAATCTCCGGCGCCGTAAGTATTTTCTGCCTAGAAATGCCTGATGGACGAAGCCCGGATCGCGTTGCGATCCGGGCTTCGTCGTGTCACCAGCAGTAGTGGACCCGACTAAGCTTTCAAAGGAAGTTGGCCAGATCCGCTACTGGATAGAACCGTGCGCCAATCGTCGCCGGATCAAACGCCGGCTTCACACCGGCATCGTCCAGCATGCTCCTCATGGCCCCGATTTTGACGCGGCGATCCCGCGCCAGCGCAAACAGCGACACGTAGGTCTCGTTGAACTTCCTGATCTCGCCGGGCGCAATCAGCCGCTGCGGACACCGGTTGACCGGGTTGATGCCGGTGAAGCTCGGCAGATGTCCGTGCTCGATGAGCGCATTGAGAACGGCTTCGGCGGTGCCGATCTCGCGAACGGCTGCGCGCAACGACACGCCGGCGCTCTCAGGCCTGGGGACCGCAGCTTGGACGGCCTTCGGATCGACCAGGATGCCCATGTAGCCCCGAATACGCGGCGCCGCCGCCGTAATCAGCTTGCCTTCGAGGACAAGCCGGACGACGTCGGCAGCCGAGCAGCACGCGGCCCGTGCCGCGTCGGGGATATTGCACAGGGCGGTCCGCCGAAACCTGTCCTGGCGCGGATTGCCGCCCAGCCTGGCGAGGAATGTATCGAGATCCGCGATCGCGTAGCGGTCTTGCGCACCGAAGCGCGTGACGCTCCGCTGCGGCCTGACGAAGCCTGCCCTGATCAGCACCCCAATCTGCGAACGGGTGGCGTTGAGATGCGCGGTGGCTTCCATGAGCGAGAGCGTGCCGGCGAGTTGCGCGGCGGCGCGGACCGCTTGCCCGGCGTCGACCAGGACGTTGTGATCGGACATCCTGGCCTGGGCGGCGGTGACGAGGCCGGCGGCCCTCAGGTGCTTCCGGAGCCGCTTCGGGTGGATCGAAGTCTCCTTTGCCAGGGTATGCAGCGAATGCAGCGTGCGCTTTCCGACGGGCTTGCCAAGGACATTGTCACCCTCCTTGAACGTGAACTTGCCGACGATGTACTCCCGGACAATGTCACGCACCGCATCGAACTCCGGCTGCCGAACCGTCGCATGCAGCAGGCTGTAGAGGCGGCGGAAGGCGACGCGGGGACCGTCACGCCGGTCACGCGGTCCGACGGTGTCCATCAGGCGGTCCAGCAACGCCAGCAAGCCGTCGACGCCCTCCGCGAGGGCCTCATAGCCGTGCCCGCCGGCCTTGCGCCAGTCGTCGTCCGACAGCCCGTCGAAGTCGGCACCGCGGCCGAGGGTCGCCACGGCTCCCGCGGTCTCGCAGAGCCGGAGTACGGCGGCCAGCGGCATCGCATCGAGCAGCGGCGAGGCCGTCTTGCCGTCGAGCCGGGCGAGCACATAGGTCTCAAGGGCGCTCGGCTCCTGCATCGGCGCCGAGGCGACGAGTTCGCGCAGGCGCGGCACGACGCCTTCGACATGCGTCGTGAAGTCGTGGAGGTACTGGTTGCCCATGGCCTCGGATGCAAGAACCAGCGGGATCCGGTGAACGGCGCAGGTTTTGACGGCGTCGAGCAGCCAGGCCGTCCGCCCGTACATGGCGATTTGAGGACGTAGCCCCGGGCCGGCGGCGATGTCGGCAAGCGCGCAGCGCGGACAGACGGCGATGCGCTCACGCCTGACGATGTTAACCGGCAGCGTCTCGCCCCGATGGACCCAGGTCAGGTGTGCGGTCTTCCTGAAGGCGTTGGCCTGGAGCAGCCCCGGGTCGATGCGGCCGAGAGCGGCCGCCTTCCTGAGCGTATCTCCGTCACCGTCCACGACGGCCTGGAAGTCCATTCCCAAATCGCCGCATAACCTGCGGGCCTTCACGCCATTGCGCGCAGCGAGCCGCGAGACCCAACTCATCGGCGTCTCGTCGGCATGGAAGGGAACGGTGAGCAGCCTCATCACTTCTCCGAGCGCCGGCGCTCCGGCTTGCCAGGGGGCGTGTCGTCTTCGTCCTGCTCAGGCCGACGCTGGATGACCGAGGTGTCGATGCTTTCCCAGTGATCGACGATGAAGGGGTTGAGCTCGATCGGCTCGCGCGTTCGAGCCGCGTAGCCGTCGGCATAGTCGTCGAGCGTGACGACCTTGCGCCCCGCGCGCACGCAGACGTCGATGGCGAGCACCGTGAGCTCGAAGAACAGGCCAAGCTGCCGCGCGGCCGCGTGGCTCAGGCGGGCCCGCGGCTCCGCCTTCTTCACGACTGACAGCGAGACGCGAGCGAGCTTCTCGTACGCCTTAAGGCCGTCATTGAGATCCTTGCGGTCGGCATCGAGGTCGATGGGGTGGAAGTCGACGAAGCGGGTGCGCCGCTTCAACGTCGCGTGCGCGTCCAGTTCGGTTGCGGCCTTGCGGGCCGGCAGAAAATCGTCCTGAAACAGGCGCTGTATCTCGGGAAGCCCGGAAAGAACGAGATGCAACGGCCAGACGGGATCGGTCATCAGCCCCGCCAGGGTCTCGACGATCTGCTGACGCACGTCGACGTTCTTCTGCCTGATGATGCGCTGGGCCTCTTCGTAGTGCAGGAAGAGGATGTCCTGCTCCGCGATCATAAAGTGGGCCTGTGGCCAGGCCTCGTTCTCGCGCCATTGACGCAGGGATCCGTACCCGGCGGCCCGCAACGTCGCCATGCCGAGCTGACGCAGCGTGCACGGCGCCTTGACCCCGATGGTGATCCACTGGCTCGCGGCATCGGGATTCCCGTAGTCCGGGAAGAAGACGTTGTTCATGAGATAGCGGCGCATGGCCTTGGTCTTGCCAGCGCCGCTGGCGCCGATGATCGCGACGGCGGTGCCTTCGTGGCGGTTACCCGCGCCGTAAGGCCGCTCGGGATCGACCCGCTGGACGGCGTTCTCGATCATGAGTTCGATCTCGGCCTTAAGGCGCTCGTCGCGGTCGGTCGAGACGTAGTGCGCGCGGAGACGCTCGACGAAGCCGACGTGCTTGTGCGTGAGCGGCCCGAGAAGGTCGCGCAGCCGCTTGGCGGGATCGGACCGCAGCGGTATCTCCTCGGGCGTGGACTTGCCTCGGGCCACGGGGTCAGTCCTTGGCCGACAGCGTGCGGCGCAGGCCCGGGCGACGGCCCGGGACGGGCTTGGACGCCTTCGAGGCCTTCGCGGCCGACTTGGGCGCCTTGCGCGAACCTGCGGCCTTCCGCGCCGGCTTGCGCCCGGCCTTGGGGGTCTCCGCCGGCTTCGCCGCCTTACGCCCGGCCTTGGGGGTCTCCGCCGGCTTCGCCGCCTTACGGGCGCGGCCCGCGGCAGCCGTCACCACCGGGATCGCGGTGGCATAGACGTCTGTGGACGGCTCGGGGGCGTCCTCGTCGATCTCGTCAGGATAGTCGGCGAAGATGCGCATCGTCGCCTCGGCCGCCAGCAGCGCCTTGCGGCCGAGCGGGCTGTCGTCGATCCGGGCGCGCTTGCGGCCGACCTCGGCGGTGCGCTCGATCTCGAGGATGGCGGCGTTGATGATGGGACCGGTGATGGTCTTTTCGGTGTGCGCCATCCGTGCGCGCATGGCGGCCTCCGCGGCGATCCAGGTCTCGGCGTCGACGCGGTCGAACTCCTTTGGCCCCATGACGGTAAGCCAGGATTTCCCGATCTTGACGGAGATGGCGCCGAGGTTGGCCGGATGGATGCGGCATTCGAGCTGGACGCCGCCGACCTTCAGGAAGTGTTCGTGCAGGGTGCGCGAGCGGTACTGGATGCCAAGGAAGCGGATGCCGCCGGGCCCGACGATGCGCTTGATGTCGATGCCGAAGACGTTGCGGAGCTTGTGGGAGTCCGGGGGCGGGCAGACACCATACTCCTTGGTGAGCCGCTTGTAGCATTCGCGCGAGGTCTCGCCGCCGAGCTGCTTAAGCGGGCGGTTGTGGTGGCGGTCGACGACGTAGCGCACCAGGACGCGGCCGAGCTCCTCGACGCTGGTGCCGGCGCGCGCGTCGGGATCGTAGTCGCCCTTGGCGCCGATGTCGGCGAAGGTGCGGCCTTCGAACCAGGAAACCACGTGGCTGTCGAGCGTGCCGAACAGCCTCTCCACCATGCCGCGGAAGTGCGGCAGGCCCCCCGGGGAGATCTCGAAGTCGACCTTGAGGTCGCGCAACACCGCGCGGACCTCGGCGTTGTTGAAGGCGGGCCCGCCGTCCATGAAGATCATCTCCATGGTGCCGTGGATGTCGTAGGGGGTGATGCAGCCGGCGGCGTCGGCGAAACGCTTCTTGTCGGAGACCGCCATCTCGATCAGGCGGACCGTGCTTTCGACGCTGGCGGTGCGGGAGAGGACCAGCGCGAGAATGCAGTGTGTCCGCCGGCAGATTGCCGCCCCCAGGGTCATGCGCACCTTCTCCAGCCTGCGCCGGGAGTTTCGGGTCAGCTTGGGCCAGATGCCGACCCTGGTCAGGATGGTCCGCAGGTTCACGGTCCAATGGTCGATCTCCACCTCCTGCAGGGGGCGCAGCACATCCTGCCGGCCGTCGCCGTAGGCACGGGCCTTGCGCAGCGCTTCCTCGACGCCTTCGCGTCCAGCTACCTTTTCGAACCAGTCCATCATGTCGATCTCCTTTTTGAGCCGCCCGTACGACGGGACGGCGATCTGGGGTTTGCCGGCTTTCTTGCGCGCGGGATTGAGCACTTTCTCGATCTCGGCCTTCATCAGGTCGCGCAGGCCGTTGACGCTCGGCTTGGTGCGGCAGATGAATTTCTGGGAATATTTCTTGAGCAGCTTGTTCTGCTCCTCGGTCATCTGGTCGTCGCGGTTGCCGCTCTTGTACTTGCGGGAGCGCAGCACCAGCGGATCGCGGTCGGCCCCGAGGTACATCGTCCGCCACTCGAGGAACGCCTTCGGTCCCGGCGGTTCGTCGAACAGCATCTTCAGCCGTCCAGCGTATTTGCGCTTGCCCTTGTTCTTGAGCTTGCCGTGGCGCAGCACGATGATCCGGTTGATGCGGCCCAGGACCTTCTCGAGCGGCGCGCCGCGGGTGACCGTCTTCGGATATCGGAGTTCGAGCCGCTCGAACTCGAGGAGGAAGTCCTCCTTCCACATGATCATCTGCCGCTCCGCGAACGGCAGGTCGTTCATTTCGGCGACATCGGCCCGCAGCCGCGCCGTCATGGCGCCGGTCGCGTACCAGTGGCGGTCGTGCCGGAAGCCCGACTTGCCGGCTTCGATCTTCATCCGCGCATGCGTGATCTCGCGCTTGATCTTGGCGTCGTGCGCGGCCTGTAAAATGTGGCCGTCATCGTTGGTCAGGTGCCGCCGCCAGTCGATCTCGTCGATGACGATCCGGTCATCGTCATCGAAACGCATCCGCTCCGGCTGCCCAAAGGCGCCGTCGACCGGACCAGGAATGTGGCGGACCTTCACCATGCTGCGCTCAGGCCTCCCGCACCGGGGCCACGACGGCGCCGTACTCGATGCGCCGGCGCTCGGTCATGCGGAGGTGACCCTCGGCGATGGCACGCACGACCGAGTTGAAGCCGTAGCCGGCGAGCTTCGAACGAGCCACCAGGTCGGCGATCGGTGCCGGATCCTTCATGCGGCGGACCAGACGCAGGACGGTTTCGTCGTCGTCCTGGAATTCCTGCCGGGTAAGCGTGTGCATCAGTTCGGCGTTGTAGACGTCGGCCCGCGTGTACATGGCCGGGGTCAGCACCAGGAGCTCGTCGGCGGTCCGGGGCGAAATCCGGCGGGCGAGGACGGCATGCAGCTCGCGGATTTCCGAGGGCTTGACCAGCTTCGCCGGCTTGAAGTCGACGCCCACCTTCTTGCCGTCCATGCGGTAGACGTGCAGGTCGAAGGTGTGGACGTGCACCACGCCTTCGGCATCGACGTAGTCGACCTGGGGCGACTGCTCGACCACCCGGCGGGTGTCCGGACGGGCCCGGATCACCAGCATGCCGAGACGTTCCTGGCGGGATTCGCCCTCGACGGCGGTGTCGTCGACGACGGCGACGCCGCGGGACGATCCCTTGTTTGCGAACTTGAAATGCCGTTTGCCGCGACTGCGCGCCGTCTCCGTCCACCACTCGCCGGACGGGACCGGCGGGCGGACCGCGGTATTGGCCTTCAGGTACTGCTTCAGCGTCAACATGTTCGTCCTAGCTCCGGGCAAAGCGGTGCCGATCGCCGGGGAGGTCCCGTCGCGACTGGTCTGTGAATTGCGGGGATCTGGGAGAGAGCCTTGACCTGAACGGCCTTGCCATCCCGGAGCGCAGCTGGTTACGCTACCGGTGTTTGGTTGGGTTGGCCGTTCAGGTTTGAGTTTTCTCTCTCCTTTGGTCCCCTAACGACGAGGCGGTCCTGTGCCAACAGGGCCGCCTTTGTCGTTGTCGGGTTGTCTTTCCTTCTCGTTGTGGTCGTCGGTCGTTATCGATCAGACGGTGACGATCGCGATCGTCACGCGCAAGGGCGTGAATTTTTGGTCGCCGCCGTCCGGTCCCGGGCTGAATCCGCGTCAAGGCCCGCTACTAAAAGCCGGCGAGGCCCTGGCAGCGGGCCTTGACGCGAGTGGGTCCGGCGCACGCGTGCGCGCCGCGGCAGCCTGGCCCGGGACTCGTTCTCCACACGCTTCCCCAGATTTTCTGGGGCGCCGTAGTGCCGCGGTGCCTAAAATTCTTCGATCATGGGCATCTCACCCTTCCAAAATGGCCGCTGTCTTCGCCGTCCAGGACGGCTTCCTGATCCTCGTCGAACTTTTGTGGCCACCGCTGCCTGACCAGGTCGCCGGCGAACTCGCCACGCTCGGCCCATAGGCCGTCGTCAGACCGGCTGGCGGCCATCAGGGCGTAGGTCCGGGGGTCGACCGCGGTCAGTTCTATCGGCCGGGTGTCACGGGCCACGGTGAGGCTTCGCACTGGCGGCAACTCGAACGCTGCCAACAGCACGTCGGCGGCCGGACCCTCGTCGTCGTCGAGGAAGAACGCCGGCAGCAGGACCTCGCAGACCAGCCCGTCGTCGTTCCGGATGGCGACCCGGTCGCCGTAGCGGCGGGTCCGGCAGCCGGTCTTGTCGACGTCGCAGGCCTCCGCGATCACGTCGAAGTCGAGCCCGTCGATCGAGCGGGCGAAGAACTGCAGGTGGTCGTCCTTGATCAGGCGCGCCGGCGCCAGCGTCCGGGATCCGGCTTCATAGGCGAGCAGGGCCGTGCCACCGATGAGCGACAGCCGCTGCGAGACACCGGTCATCCAGAACCGGTCCACGATCTCGGCCTGGCGGCCCGGCAGCCGGGCTATCCCGTAGGCCTTGGCCAACCGGCAGTGCAGCGCGACCGTCTCACGCAGTTCTTTCCGGACCGTGCGGGCGTTGCCGGCCGTGTTCAGGAATTCATCGTACTTCCGCTCGGTTTCCGGACTGCGGCGGCCGAAGCTGGAGAACCGCTTTTTGCCGTCCTCGCCCTGCTGATAGCGCACCAGGTACTCGATGCCCTTGACCGTCTTCCAGCCCATCCCGCCACTGAATGCGGCCGATGCCTGGAGTGCGGGGCCATACGTTTCCCACAGCGCCTCCAGGGACTGGAGCTGCTCGGACTGTTCGGCAGTGAGCTTGACGAGATCGGACATCGAATTTCCACCTATTGAGTTTTCCAAAATAAGGTAGAAACTTTCCCAGGTCAAGAGCACGCGTGCGCACGTGCAGGATTATTTGCGTGGTTCGGCGACCGGTCGCATCATGGTTAATGGCCGAATCGGAGATATCGGATGGCGAAGAAGGCGGCGAAGAAGGCCAAGAGCAGGAGCGGACCCCGTGCGCCGGCGGGCAAGCGCCCGCTGCTCGTCATCCTCGACGAGCAGGTGATCGAGGACACCAAGGTGGCTGCCGTCCTTGAGAAGCGGAAGGTTTCGGGGATAGTGCAGGAGTTGCTGGAGGGATGGCTGGCCGGAAGAAAATCACGCCGATAAAACGGCTGGGACGGCGTGACGGTTAGGTGCGCTACGCTCGTCATAGATCGTGCCATCAGGTGCAATAAAATGCGCCGGCACTGAGACGATCGTTTCGAACTGGGCCGAAGGCGCTTCCGATACGACGCCGGCAAGTTGCAGATTCCAAGACCCCCCGGATTCCATCGGCATCAACAAGGGGCCGCCACTGATCCCGCCGAGATCCAGCCCCTTCAATGGAAGCCCGCGACCCATCGTGTCGATCCAATATTCCCGTTCGAACGGGCAGGTAATGCTTCGGTCGGAAGCGTTGTTGATCCGAAGGTGCCCGCTATAGAGACCAAAGCTGATGTCTCTCCAGGCCGTCCAGAGCCGAAGCACCCCTGGGAAACCGCTCACGATCGCGCCTTGCCCCGAGAACGGATGGGGCGGGGGCCACGCATTTGGATCGATCATGATGGCCTGTTTTTGCGGAGACAGCGCCCGAAGCTCGTCGTAACTGAATTCAAACGTGGCCAGATCGATAGCTGTCCCACGGCTGATAAGCCGACTTTCAGCATCAAATTCGAGGTTTTCTATTCGACATAGGGTGCTGGAGGATTTGCGCTTGGCAGCGAGATAGCCGTCCAACACGTGCGCAGCCGTCACGGCAAATAGGCGTTCGCCGCAGCCGATGAAGAAGATTGATCCGTTCCGGATCCGGGACCTTCCAAATAGCATCTTTTCAACGAACCAGATGTAGGTCACGTGGCTGCCGGCCCACATGTGCATTCGTCGTCCGAACCCGCTTTGTAGGAATTCGATGCGTTGCTCAGGCGACAGCGAATTCAGCCAACCGCCAGTTACCTTATCCGGAAGATCTGTTTTAAAACCTGCGATAGTCGGAAGCATTCCTTCTTATACCAGACTCCCGGCGGTGCAGCTTCCTTCTTAATAGCGGGCCTATCTGCCGAGCGCTGCAGTCATTCAACGGGATCGCCATCCTGGAAGCGGTCGTAGACGGCGTCGCAAGCTTGGCACATGAACTTATGGCCGACAGGAAAAAGCTTCTGCTGGCCACAACGAGAGCATAGATCGGTCAAATACAACGGCGAGATGAACGCCACCGGCTTCGGAGCAATCTGCTCCGCAAGCTGACGAAAGCGCTCCGACAAAGCAGAGCGAGCCATCTCTTCTTGCACCTGCTCGAAAAAAATGCGGGCCGCCTGCAGGCTGACGCCAGCCTGCACAGAGATCTCCTCGGGTGATGAGAGATGTCGGGCGCGTTCATTATTGATGAGAAAGGCGCCGCCGAACACCATGGCCTGATGTTCGGCGGATTTGAACTTGGGGATCCAGTTCGAAGTCGCGTTACCTATTCGGCGACGAGGCATAGCTGCACCCTGCATCAGCTTGTCCAGATGCAGGGTGGCGTGTCCGAGTTCGTGAGCGATTGTGTATCGGGCGTACCCGTCGCCAATAAAGGCATCGTGCCGAATACGCCGCGGAATTTGGGTGAGAAGGGTGCAGCCGTCGTAGGAGGTGAGCCCGGAATCGTTTGGAAGATCGACGTCGGCAACGATTTTCAAGCGAAATGGCTTTACGCCACGTACCGTCCAGATCTCCGTGACTTGCTCCAAGACCAGAGGGTCGATGCGCTCAGCGTCGGCCAATTTCAAAAACCGGCGGAGCCGTCTCGCATGCTCGCGGACGTCTGAATTGCTTAGCGGATCTACCATGTAGTCGTCGTTCGACATCTCTAGCCCCGTTTCAAAACACCCCCTGCATTGATCTGGTACCCAGTTCGAGTTGCTTGATTACGCCTTGCGCCACTTGTCCGGCGAACCGCCGAAGGTATTGCGCACGCGCTCGACGTGAGGTCGCGAATCCGGGCTAAGTTCGCGAGCCCGCTCGATCGCCGCGCGTTGGGTCGGAAGCACATCGCTTGCCCGATCGGAATTCGCGCGCCGCACGGCGTAGTCGCCGTCCGGGCGCTTCTCGACATAAATCCGTTTATCCTTCAAATCAGCCTCCTTGAGAGCCCGTGGGGTCTGATCGCGGGCCCGCGATCGAAAATCGCGGGCTTTCTTCCGTGTGAGCCAGACCGGCCATGACGTGCTGAGAGGTTACGAACACCCCGTCGTGCTGCCACACGTATCGCACTTCATGCACGTCCCATTCCGCACCAGCGTAAAGTTTCCGCATTCGCTGCACATTTCGCCTTCGTAGCC
>Ga0182030_10002602_pt1 | contig 38389 bp, 40 predicted proteins | sample 812S3MmetaG_FD_121299 | JGI IMG/M metagenome (GOLD analysis project Ga0182030, IMG submission 121299) | Permafrost microbial communities from Stordalen Mire, Sweden - 812S3M metaG (Illumina Assembly) | ecosystem: Environmental > Terrestrial > Soil > Wetlands > Permafrost | place: Sweden...
GCCGGACCTGTTCGCCCATTGGCTCATGGGGTCTCCGGTTGGGCGATAGGAGCCGGATGAGTCGAGAGGCTCACGTCCGGTTCTCGGAGGGCGTGGGGGTGCGATTCCCCCGCGCTACTCGACTCTCTTGTTGAAGCGGCGACGTTTCGAGCCATTGCAGGCATTTTCGCCCCCCCCTCGCCGCTCAACCGTTAGCGGCCAGTATAGTCTTACAGAAATTGTAGGCGAGGCCACGAGCTTTTCCAATAACCAAATTGCCGCATCTATAATGTCTGTTTCGTCTGCTCGCCCGCGTGCCATGCACGCTGATCGGTCCAAGACCTAAAGGCTTTGTCCACAGGCCGCCGGGCCGCGAGGCGGCGTTGCAGGGTTGACGGCATGGCCGATCGACGCATCCGGTGTCGAATTCGAGTCAGGCGAGGGCCATGCGCGTCACTTCGGTCATCGCGCGACCGCGGACGGCGTGGCTGTCGGGGGTGAAATGGATGCCGTCGAGGTCGGAACAGGCAACGAATTGGCCGGAGCCGACGAAGCCGACCCGCCGCCGGGAAAGGCGCGGGTGCTTCGAACGCCCGCGCACTTCCCATCTTAGAAAAACCCCCGCCGCTCCCGGCCGATCCAGCGCGACAGCAATTGCAGCGAGGTTGCGGCGAGGCCGCAGGCGAGGCCGATCCACAAGCCGCGGCCGCGCAGGGGCGTGAAGAAGGCGAGACCGACGCCGACCGGCGCGCCGATCGCCCAATAACCGACGATCGCCATCACCGCCGGCCAGCGCGAGTCGTGGACGCCGCGCAGCATGTTGGCGAGCGCCGCCTGCGCCCCGTCGAAGAGCTGGAACAGCGCCGCAATCTGCAGGAACGACAGCGCCAGCGCGACGATCTCGTCGAGATTGGCGGCGTCGCGCGACAGGAAGGGCGCGATGAGAAGGCGCGGAAAGGCGAGCATCGTCGTCGCCGACAGCGCGACGTAACCCATGGTGACGGCGAACGCAGTCCAGCCGGCGCGCGACACCGCGCGCGCGTCGTGCGCGCCGAAGGCGTGGCCGACGCGCACGCTCGCCGCCTGGCCGAGGCCGAGCGGGACCATGAACGCGACCGAGGCGATCTGCAGCGCGATCGCATGGGCTTCGAGCGACTCGGGATTGATGAGCCCCATCGCCAGGCCGGCGGCGCCGAAGATCGCCACTTCAGCCGCGGTGGTCGCGCCGATCGGCAGGCCGAGCCGCCATAGCGCGGCGAACGCCGGTCCATCGAAGCGCGGCCGGGCGGCGAACAGCCGATAGCGGCGCAGATGCGGGTCGACGAACGACCAGCCGACCAGGATCAGCAGCATCGCAGTCTGCGACAGCGTCGTCGCCAGGCCGGAGCCGGCGATTCCGAGCGCCGGCAGGCCGAGCTTGCCGAAAATGAGGACGTAGTTGGCGCCGGCGTTGAAGACGACGGCGATCAGTCCGGCGGCCAGCGTCGGCCCGACGCGATCGAGCGCCGCGAATGCGCTGCGCGCAGCGAAATAGAGCAGGGCGGGGGCGAGCGCCCACTGCAGCGCGTGCAGATAACGCGCGGCGTCGGCGGCGAGGTCCGGCGGTTCGCCGATCGCGCGCAGAATGGGCTCGGCGTTCCACAACACGAGCCAGGCCGGGGCGGCGAGCAGGAAGGCGCTCGCTAGCGTCTGATGCAGCGCGGCGCGCAGGCCGGCGAAGTCCTTGCGGTCGGCGCCGACCAGGCTGGCGGCAAGCGGGGCGAGCGCGCCGACGACGCCGATGCAGAACAGCAGCAGCGTCGTGTACGCCGCCTGACCGAGAGCGCCGGCGGCGAGCGCATGCGGCGACAGCCAGCCCAGCATCATCACGTCGGTCGTGGTCATCAGGTTGACCGCGACGTTGGCGAGCACGATCGGCCCGCTCAGCGCCAGCGTCGCGCCGATTTCGCGCGCCAGCCAGCGGCGCGGCGCGGTCGTGATTTGAGCGGGGACTGTCATCGCTTTGGCGGCGTGGGTCGCCTTGGTCTCGGCCGCGTTCAGCCCAGGACCATGCGCGCCGCCGCCGCCATGGCGCGGCCGAGGATCGCGTGCTGGTCAGGCTCGTAGTGGATGCCGTCGCGCTCGGAGCAGACGACGAACTCGCCGGCGTCGACGAAACCGACCGCATTGCGCTCGGCGACCGCGCGATAGCGCGCCGCCAGCAGCTTCGACTTCTCGGTTCCGCCGGCGAACATTTCCGCGAACTCGCTGAGACGCCCCAGCGGCGGCGGCGCGACGAGGAGGATCGCCGGCGGCGCGCCGCGCGGCCCGGCCGGCTCGGCGCGCGCCATCTGGATCAGGCGTTCGGCGCCGTTGGCGATGTCGCCCGCCGAAGCGGAAAAGCGCTGTTTCAGGTCGTTGCAGCCGAGCGCAATGATCAGCAGATCGAGCGGCGCGTGGCTGCGCAGGCAGGGCGGCAAATAGTCGGCGCCGCGCCGATCGGGCTCGATCGGGTCGTCGAAGACGGTGGTGCGGCCGTTGAGACCCTCTTCGATCACCCGCCAAGCCGGCCCGAGCTCGAACTGCATGACGCCGGTCCAGCGCGTCTGCGGCGCAAGGCGCGCGCCGGCGCCCGGCTCATAGCCCCAAGTGTTGGAATCGCCGAAGGCGACGACGACGGTCATGACACGCTTAACCCCGGTCTCGCGCCGTCTCTAGGCTCGCCCCGGATCACGGTCAACGGCGGCGATCCGGCGCGCACCGGCCGCCAGTCCCGTTCTGGGATTACCAAAGCGTATAGAAGCCGCCCATTTCCCGCCACCGGGCGCAGGCAAACCATTGAGGTCCGCCGCCTTAGGAGCCTGAATTGAAGCTAGTCGTCCTTCTGCTCGCCGCTGGCGCGTTCGCGACGGTCGCCAGCGCAGCCGCCGCGCCGCGGTTGAAGCCGATTATGCGCGATTGGAAGGCGCAGGCGAACCGGGCGGAACGGATGCTGACCGGCGCCGTTCCCTATGACGAAGCCGAATTGCGCCAAATCCTGGCGAGGATGGTCGGCGACGCGCGCGAGGTCGAGGCCGGCGTTTCCGGCGCCAGCGCCCAGGCGCTCGACGTCAAGAACCGCTTCTCGCAGTTCGAAGCCGACGCCGCCGCGACGCTGCAGGCGGCCGCGGCGCGCGACGGCGCGCGCGCGCGTTTCCAGCGCTTGGCGGGCGACTGCCGCTCCTGCCACGACGCGCTGAAGAACTGAGCCCACCGGCGAGCGCCTCAGACCCCACAAGCCGCTTTTCTTCGCGAGATCGACCCATGTCCATCGCCCGCTCTCACCTGACCCGCGTCCTCCACCTCGCCGTGCTGCTGACGGTGGTCGACCAACTGCTGACCAGCCTCGTCATGGAGCGCCCGCTGCCGGGCGAGGATCCTGACTGGCCGTTCGCGCTGCATCAGCAGGTCGGCCTCGTCGGCCTCGGCGTGCTGATGCTGTTCTGGCTGTGGATGCTGATCCGCGACGAGCGCGAGACGCCACTGCAGCAGCTCTTCCCGTGGTTCTCGGCCGAGCGCCTGGCCGATGTGGCGGCCGACATTCGGGCGATTGTCCGGGCGCTCGCGGCCCTCAGGGCGCCGCCGCCGCATCTCGACGCGCTGTCGAGCGCCGTTCATGGCCTCGGGCTGCTGCTCGCCACTTTCCTGGCGATGAGCGGCGCCGTCTGGTTCGCCCTCTTTACCGGCACGCCCTATGGGCGCATCCTGCTGATGGCGCATAAGCTGGCTGGGAATGTGATGTGGGCGTATCTGATCGCGCACGCGTCGGCGGCGCTCCTCCATCAGGCGCGCGGCGACCGCATCTTCGCCCGCATGTTCTGGGTCCGTAGGCGGCGCCGCACCCATACGGCGCCGGCCGAATGAAAGTCCTCATCATCGAAGACGACGAGGACGGCGCGACGTTCCTCGCCAGCGGGATCGCCGAACGCGGCCATGAGGCGGACGTCGCCCGCAACGGCCGCGACGGGCTGGTGATGGCGACCGGACCGCAGCGCTACGATGTCGTCATCGTCGACCGCATGCTGCCGGAGCTCGACGGGCTCAGCCTGGTCAAGGCGATGCGCGCGGCCGGGTCGGCGACGCCGGCGCTGTTTCTGACTTCTCTCTCCGGCATCGACGCGCGCGTCGAGGGCCTCGAGGCGGGCGGCGACGATTATCTGGTCAAACCCTTCGCCTTCACCGAACTGATGGCGCGGGTGACCGCGCTGGCGCGGCGGCCGACGCTGGGCGCCGAGCCGACCGTGCTCGTCGTCGGCGATCTCGAAATGGACCTCATCCGCCGCACGGTGAAGCGCGGCGGGCAGGCGATCGACTTGCAGCCGCGCGAATTCCAGCTACTGGAGTTCCTGATCCGCAGCGAGGGGCGGGTGGTGACGCGCAGCATGCTGCTGGAGAAGGTCTGGTCGTTCCATTTCGACCCGCAGACGAATATCGTCGAGACTCACATCAGCCGCCTGCGGGCGAAAGTGGATCGCGGCCAGGCGACGCCGCTCATCCACACCCTGCGCGGCGCCGGATACACGCTGCGTGCCCCAAACTAGGCTGTTCCGCACATCGAGCTTTCGCCTCGCGGCGATCTACCTCGCGCTGTTCACGGTCTCGGTCGTCATTCTCGGGGCGGTTGTCTACGCGGTCGTCCACACCCAGATCGCCACGGAAATCGACCAGGACATCGAGGGCGAAAGCGCGGCGCTGATGAAGGAATATTCGGCGCACGGCCGCGACCGGCTGCAGGCGCTGATCGCCACGCGCGGCGGTTCATTCGCCTACGGCCTCGTCGACGCCAACGGCAAGCTGACCGCCGGAGAACTCGCTGCGCCGCCTGGCCCCGCCGGTTGGACCGACCTGCGCGAGCCGGAGAGCGACGAGCCGGACGGCGAAAGCACGGTCGACGTGCGTGCGCTGGTCACGCGTCTCGACGATGGCGGCGCGTTGATCGTCGCCGACGAATGGCGCGGCGCGCGCGGGCCGACCCATGCGCTGCTTTCAGCCTTCGCCTGGGCGCTCGCCGCGACGCTCGTCCTCGGCACGATCGGCGGAATGCTGCTCAGCTCGCAGGCGCTCAGACGAATTGAGGCGATGCGGAGCGCGGCGCAGGCCATCGTCGCCGGCGACTGGCGCCGGCGCATTCCCGAGACGGGCGCCGACGACGAGCTCGACCATCTCGCGCGCACCTTCAATCTGATGTTCGACCGCATCGAGTCGCTGCTCGAAGCGCACAAGGCCGTCGGCGCCGCGGTCGCTCACGATCTGCGCCGCCCGCTGACGCGCATGGCGCAGCGGCTCGAGACGCTGTTGAGCCGCGAGACGACGCACCCGGAGACCGCCGCCGCGATCGAAGCGGCGATCGCCGACATCCACGCCGTTCTGGCGACCTTCAACGCCATCCTGCGCATTGGCCAGATCGAGTCGGGCGCGCGCCGCGCCGGTTTCCGGCAGGTCGATCTCGCCGCGGTGGCGCGCGACATCGTCGAAGCGTTTCAGCCCGCCGCCGAGGAGGAGGGCAAGACGCTGACCGCCGAACTCGACGAGGGGCTGCCGCTGTCGGGCGACCGCGAGCTGCTGACGCAGATGGTCGCCAACGTGGTCGACAATGCGCTGCGCCACACGCCGTCGGGGACGCGCATCGTCGTCGCCAGCGCGCGACGCGGCGGCGGCGGAAGGCTGACGGTGAGCGACGACGGGCCCGGCGCGCCCGCAGCCGAGCGTCAACGCATTTTCGAGCGCTTCTTTCGCCTCGACGCAGCGCGCTCGACGCCCGGCGACGGGCTCGGTCTCAGCGTCGCAGCGGCGATCGCCGAATTGCACGCCATGGATTACGCCGCCGAGGACAACGCGCCGGGCCTGCGGATCGTCTTCGATCTGCAGAGTTAGGCGCCGCCCCGGCTTTGCGGCTTCCTTATGGTGGCGGCTCGAAGTCCGTCTCGATCCCTTATGCGCCGGCGCCGATACTCCTCGCGTCAGCGGAGTCGGCTTCGTGCGCAATTCGATCGTCGAAAACGCCGACACCGGGTTCCTCACGCCGGGCGCGTTCCTCTATCGGCTTGGATGGCTGCTGGTCGTGGTCCTGTCGGTCGCTGTGGCCGCGAACGGGCTCGCCTTGCTGGCCGGACTCTGAACGGGCGATTACCCCAGGAGCGTTTGATGTCGAATGTGACGCCGCGGCTGCCTCCGCGTCTCATCGTCGGCCAGGATTGTCATGCCCGGTGGGTCGTCCGGGATCGGCTCGGTCTGTGCGGCGGCTGGTTCGTCGATCGCGCCGAGGCGATCCGCGACGCGATGTTCGAGACCGGCGGCGCGCCACGCGCAGTTCGATTGGCGCCAGGCGTCGTCGAGCCGGACGTGTCGCTCGACGACGAGGCCAAGCCGCGCGCGCGTCCGCCGAGCGCGGCGTGAGGCGATCCGCCGCGGCCTTACAAGCGGCGCAATCGGCGATCCCAATCGCGGAAGGGGGGGGGAAGGCGACGACCATGCTGCCCGCCGACGAAGACTATGCGCGCGCGCTGATGGCGCTTTTCGCCGCCGCCGGAACGCGGCCGGGCGAAAGCTTGCCCGCCGGCCGCATCGGCCACGATTTCATCGAACGGAACTTCGGCCGCGTGGCCGATTACGATGCCGCCCTCGCGCACGCGGTGGAGCGCGGCTGGGTCAAGATCGCGCTCGACCGCTTGCGGCTCACGCCGGCCGGATTTGCCGAATTGTAAGCGCGGCGCGGCTTTTCAGTTGACAAACGCGATAGAATGACAAAACTGAGCTGGGCGAACCTTTGATTAACGTCCCGCTGACGTGCTATTGAGGCCGACGCCCTTTCCTTCCGCGCGACGGCGACAGCCTCGCGTCAAGCTGCCGGAGTCGATCATGTCGCAAGCGCCGCACAAGCCGGAAACTCTCGCTCTTCACGCGGGATGGCGCGCCGATCCGAGCACGGGCTCGGTTGCGGTGCCGATCTACCAGACGACGTCGTACCAGTTTCAGAGCGCCGACCACGCCGCCAACCTGTTCGCGCTCAAGGAGCTCGGCAACATCTACACGCGCATCATGAACCCAACCAACGACGTGCTGGAGAAGCGCGTCGCCGCGCTCGAAGGGGGCGTCGCGGCGCTGGCGGTGTCGAGCGGCCAGGCGGCGAGCGCGTTGTCGGTGCAGAACCTCGCCCGCGTCGGCGACAATGTCGTCTCTTCGACCGACCTCTACGGCGGCACCTGGAACCTGTTCGCCAACACACTGAAGGATCAGGGCATCGAAGTCCGCTTCGTCGACCCCGCCGATCCGGAGAACTTCCGTCGCGCCACCGACGCGCGCACCCGCGCCTATTACGCCGAGACGCTGCCGAATCCGAAGCTGACCGTCTTCCCGATCGCCGAGGTGGCGGCGATCGGCCGACCGCTCGGCATTCCGCTGATTGTCGACAACACCGCCGCGCCGCTGCTCGCCCGACCGTTCGACCACGGCGCGGCGGTCGTCGTCTATTCCTCGACCAAATATCTCGGCGGCCACGGCACCTCGATCGGCGGCCTCATCGTCGACAGCGGCAATTTCCCCTGGGGCGATTTCGCCGAGCGCCAGCCGGCGCTCAACACGCCCGATCCCTCCTATCACGGCGCGGTGTGGAGCGAGGCGGTCAAGCCGCTGGGGCCGATCGCCTATGTTCTCAAGGCGCGCGTCACGCTGCTGCGCGACATCGGCTCGGCGCTGTCGCCGTTCAACGCCTTCCTGACCCTGCAGGGAATCGAGACGCTGGCGCTGCGCATCGAGCGCCACAGCAAGAACGCCGAGGCGGTGGCGCAGTGGCTGGCCAAGCGGCCGGAAGTGGTCAAGGTGATCTATCCCTCGTTGCAAAGCGGCAAGGCGCTCGAGCGCGCGAAGAAATATCTCAAGGGCGGATTCGGCGGCCTAGTCGGCTTCGAGCTCGCCGGCGGGCGCGATGCGGGGCGCCGCTTCATCGACGCGCTGCAACTCTTCTACCACGTCGCCAACATCGGCGACGCGCGCTCGCTCGCCATCCATCCGGCGACGACGACCCACTCGCAGCTGTCTCTCGAAGATCAACTCGCCACCGGCGTGACCGAAGGTTACGTGCGCCTGTCGATCGGCATCGAGCACATCGACGACATCCTCGCCGACCTCGACCATGCGCTGAAGGCGGCGGGAACAGGAAGAATTGCGGCGGAGTAGGGCGCGCCTCAGGTGAGCGCCTTGGCGGCCATCGCGACCGCCATGGCGGCGACGAAGCCGACGACGAGACGGCGCAAGGCCGTCTCGCTGACGCGCTGAGCGACGCGGGCGCCCGCGTCGGCGCCCGCCCACAGCCCGACAATCGCGCCGACGAGCGCCGGCCACGGCGCCGCCCAGCCGGCGCGCCAGTAGACGTAAGCTGCGGGCGCGGTCATCGGCAGCAGCGTCAGCGCGAGGGCGGCCATCTGCGCGCGCCGCTGCGGTGCGCCAAGCCCCGCGCCGAGACCGGCGACGATCGCCAGTCCGCCGCCGATGCCGAGAAACCCGGAAGAGACCCCGGCGAGCGCGCCGACGGCAAACAGCGCCGGCCGGGCGAGTGGCGGGCCATCGCGGCGCGGCGCATCGTCCTCTTCGCGGCGCGGCCTGCGCAGGATGAGCAGCGCGTCGAGCGCGATGAGATAGGCGACATAGGTCCAGCGCAACGCCGCCGCCGGGACCGCTCGCGGCGGCCGCCGCGCCGGCGATTCCGCCGGCGACGAAGCCGACGATCAGCGGCGCGAGCCAGCGTCTTGGGATCTTGCCGCCGGCCCGGCGATAACGTCTCAGTCCGGCGAGGCCGGTCGGCGGAATTTGCGCAATCAGCGACAGACCCTGGGCGACATGCTGCTCCGCGCCCATCAGCAGCGCCGAAAACACCGTCAGCGCCCCGCCCGGACTGACGCCGAGCAGCCCTGACGACAGGCCGCCGCCGAGGCCGACAACGAGGCCGAGCAAGAATTCGACGATTGTCGCCGTCACGGCCCGTCCCGCGGCTCAGGCGTCGGACGCGCAGCGGGCGCCAGGCCGCGCAGCATGCGTTCAACAACTTCGGCGCAGGCGTCGAGGTCGACGGGTTCGCCCCAAACAACTTGCAGCGTGACGCCCTGGAACAGCGCGACGAGGCTGCGCGCCAAGGCGTCGGCGTCGACGTCCGGCGTGAGGCGGCCGGCGCTCTGGGCGCGCGCGACGAGCCCGGCGACGAGCGCGCGCGGAATGGCGATCCCTTCGACGACGCGCGCGCGCACGCGCGGGCTGCGCAGCGCTTCCGCCCAGCCGTGGACGCCGACGCGGCGCCGCAGTTCAGCCGATGGGTCGGCGAGCGAAGCGGCGTAGGCGCGCGCGAGCGCGACCAAGTCCGCCAGCGGGTCGTCGCTCGCCGCCGCGGCGTTGAGGATCGCCTCGCGCGAATGGCGATCGTCGGCGAGCGCCTCGATGATGTCGTCCTTGCTGTGAAAGTAGCTGTAGACGGCGCCGTGACTCATGCCCGAGCGGCGGACGATCTCGGCCATGCCGACCTGGTGAAATCCATTCTCGGCGAAACACGCCAGCGCGGCCTCGAGGATGTCCAGACGGCGCGCCTCGCGACGGGATTGGCTGATTTTAGGCACGTGAACCTCAGCAAATAAACCGACTGATCGGTCTTTTATTGGATGCGGCGCAGCCGATCGACCACCGGCCGATCAGAATCGGCGATACCCGGTAGGCGCCGAAAGCGCCGCGCCCCGGCGAGGCGGAAGAAACCCTTCTTGCAAATCCCTGAAATCCCACGTTCGCCGGAAAAGCGGCGTCGCCTCTCCAGCGCGGCCGCGCGACGACGGTCAGCGCCCCGACATCGCTTCGGCCGCTCGCGCCAGCTTGCAAAACCCGGCGACGTCGATCTCCTCGGCGCGGCGCGTCGGATCGAGGCCGGCGGCGTCGATGAGCGCCGCGAGTTCGACGCCTTGGGCCGCGGCGAACGCTTTCAGCGATTGGCGCAGCATCTTGCGGCGTTGGCCGAAGGCGGCGGCGGTCGCCGCCGACAACAGGCGTCCGTCGCAGGGTTCGGGCCTCTCGCGCGGGATCAGCTCGACGACGCTCGAGGTCACCTTCGGCGGCGGCGTGAAGGCGGCAGGCGGCACGTCGAACAGCAGCCGCGCGCGCGCGCGCCAGCCCGCCAGCACGGCGAGTCGGCCGTAGTCTGCCCGCTCGGCCGGCGTCGCGACAATCCTGAGCGCGACCTCGCGCTGGAACATCAGCGTCAGCCGCTCATAGAACGGCGGCCACGGGTCAGCCTCGAGCCAGCGCGTCAGCAGGACGGTCGCGATGTTGTAGGGCAGGTTGGCGCAGATGCGGATCGGCGCCCCTTGTGCGGCGGCGACGAGCATCTCCGGCGCAGTCGTCAACGCGTCGCCGGCGATGATCTCCAGGCGACCCGGCCAGTGCGCGGCGATTTCGGCCAGCGCCGCAAGGCAGCGTTCGTCGCGCTCGATCGCGATCACCTTTCGCGCGCCGTGCGCGAGCAGCGCGCGCGTCAGGCCGCCGGGGCCGGGGCCGATCTCGACCACGGCGATGCCCTCCAGCGGGCCGCTCGCGCGGGCGATGCGGCCGGTCAGGTTGAGGTCGAAGAGGAAATTCTGGCCGAGCGATTTCTTCGCCGCGAGGCCGTGCGCGGCGACGACTTCGCGCAGCGGCGGCAGGCCGTCGGCGGCGAGGCTCACGGCGCCAGACGCGCCGCGAGCTTCAAGGCGGCGATCAGGCTCGTCGGACTGGCGATGCCCTTGCCGGCGATGTCGAACGCCGTGCCGTGATCGGGAGACGTGCGCACGAAAGGCAGGCCGAGGGTGACGTTGACGCCGCTGTCGAAGGCGAGCGTCTTGGCCGGAATGAGGCCCTGGTCGTGATACATGGTCAGGGCGACGTCGTAGCGCGCGCGCGCCGCGGCGTGAAACATCGTGTCGGCAGGCAGCGGACCGACGACGTCGAGGCCTTCGGCGCGGAGCGTTGCGATCGCCGGCGCGATCGTTTCGATCTCTTCGCGGCCCATCGCGCCGCCTTCGCCGGCGTGCGGATTGAGCCCGGCGAAGGCGAGGCGCGGCCGCGCGACGCCGAAGCGCCGGGTCATATCGGCGGCGACGATTCGCGCGGTCGAGACGATGAGCTCGTGCGTCAGCAGCCGCGGCGCGTCCTTCAATGCGATGTGGATGGTGATCGGCACGACGGCGAGCGCCGGCGACCAGATCATCATCACCGACTGCGCCTTGCCGCCCCATTCGCGCTCAGCGAGCGCGCCGAGGAATTCGGTATGGCCGGGAAACTTGAAGCCGGCGGCGTAAAGCGTCGCCTTGGCGATCGGATTGGTGACGACGGCGCGCGCCGCGCCGGACTTCACCGAAGCGACGGCGCGTTCGATCGACTCGAGCGTCGCAGCGGCGAAGTCTGGGCTCGGCGCGCCCGGATTCGCGTCGGCGCGGGCGGCGAGCGGCGCGACCGGCAGCGCGCGCGCAAAGGCGGCGGCGGCTTCGCCGGGCGCGACCTCGGCGATCGGCGCGGCGAGGTCGAGCCGGCGCGCCAAGCCCGCGAGCGCGACCGGGTCGGCGAAGACGAAGAAAGTCGGCGAGGCGGCGTCGCGAGCGAGCCAGGCGCGCAAGGCCAGCTCAGGGCCGACGCCGGCGGGATCGCCCATCGTCATGGCGAGCGGCGGGCGGACCGATTCGTCCCTCAAAGTGACCGTCCGCGCAGCCTTCGACGCGTCACTGGAGGCCGACCGAACCGCCGACCTCTCCGAGCGTACGCAAGGTGAGCTGCACCAGCAGCGTCTGATCGCGGACTGGCGGCGTGCCGGTGTAGACCGGATCGCTCGTCGTCGACGAATAGTGCACCTTCAGCGTCGTGCAGGTGTCGCCGTAAGTCAGTCCGAATGCGTAGTTCGGCGTATAGAGGCGCGGCGTCGATTGGCCCGGCTGGTCGTAATAGTGACGCGACATGTCGAACAGCACCGAGCCGTCGACGGTCCAGGCCTTGTCGAGCTTGTAGGAGGCGTTCGTGAGCAGGCCTTCGCGATCGTAGATATACCCGAGCTCCGGCTGCGCGGCGTAGCGGCCGTAATCGACGCTGGTGGCGAAGCCGCCGTAGGACGCGTTGGCGATCACGTCGAGACGGGTGAGGGCGAGAGTCGAATTGTCGAATTGCTGCTTGCTGGTCAGCGAGAAGCTCGACGAGAACGGCGCGACCGTCTCGCCGATCACGTAGTTGGAATAGCGCTTGTCGAGGCCGGACTCGAGCCCGGTATTGGCGGCGTCGGCGATCGTATAGGAATTCTGTCCGGCGAGTTGGATCGACTCGCCGCCGACGATATTGGCATAGCCGCCGTTGGCAAAGTTGGCGGTGTACTGCGCGCCGTAATTGAGGCGCGTGCCGCCTTCGATGCGGTCGTAGCCGGAGTATTTGTCCCAGGCGAACAGATTGGTCTCGTCGAACACCAGGCTCTGCGCGTCCTCGTTGGGCTGCAGCTTCGGAATCACCTCGTTGGGGCGGACGATCAGCTGGGCGATCGGTTCGATGATCTGCTGGCCGAAGGCGGAGGTCGAGACCAGCGGATAGCGATATTCGAGGCCGACGCCCGGCATCGCCCGTCCCGCCGAGCCGTTGTCCTGGCTGAAATAGTTGGATTGACCCGAGTTATAGACCGAGTCGGCGCCGTAGCCGTAGGTGCCGGCCGTGTTGAGCGCCGTCGCCTCGCCATCAAGGCGGGCGAAGACGAACGGCGTCCAGGACTCGCCGAGCGGATCGATGAACTTGCGCTGCCACGAGACCTGCTCGGAAACGCGCGTGTAGTCGCCGGCGATGCCGCGCAGCAGGCAATCGTTGGCGGGAGAATATGAACCCGGAACGGTCGTGTAGGTTCCCTGCTGCTTATAGCCGCCGACGACGTTGTTGGGGACGGTGTTGGTGCCGCAGACGTCATAGAGGTGGTAGGTCTCGTCGAGCGTATTGGCCATCGACGACTGGTAGGCCGCCTCCTCGCGCGCGATGTTGACCGCGTTGAGGTCGATCTTGATCTCGCCGCCCAGCCCGCCGGTCGCGTCGGGCGAAACCGGGATCGTCTTGTTATAGTCGAGGACCGCCGCGACCGGCTGCTGGCGCTGATCTGCGGCGGCGGTCGTGCTCTCGAACCGGTAGCCGCTGAGATCGAAGAAGCCGCGGTCGGCCTGGCCGCGCAGGTAGACCGACGAGACGACGTCCTGCAGATAGTACTGCGACGGGTCGACGTTCTTGATCTTGTAGTCGTTGAGATAGAACGGGTCGGACATCGCAGTGATGTCCCATCCCCAACGCCACTTGTCGTTGAGATAGAACTCGCCGTTCGATTCCAGCGAGCCACGGTAGCGACGGTCGCCCGAATCATACGGATAGACCGGGAACAGGTCGGGGTTCTGCTGGAAAATGCTGGTGAGCCGGATGTCGTATTGTCCGTTCTCCAGCCGTTGGCGCCACTCCGCATCGAGGAACGGACCCTGCGAAGAGAAATAGGTCGGCGTCAGGGTCAGATCGTAATTTGGCGCGAGGTTGAGAAAATACGGCATGGCGACGCCGACGCCGACGTAGCTGCTGCGGGTGAAGGTCGGCGCGAGCAGGCCGCTCTGGCGGGTCACCGTCGGATCGGGCGCGGAAAAATAGGGGATATAGGCGACCGGCACGCCGGCGACTTCAAGCCACGCGTCCTCGTAGTAGACGACGTGCGTCTGCTGGTTTTCGATGATCTTCGCGGCGCGGATCTGCCACAGAGGCGGCCGCTCCGGATGGGCTTTGCAGGGCTCGCAGGCGGTGTAGACGCCGCTGTTGAACACCGTCACCGTGCCCGCCGAGCGCTCGACGCGCGGCGACGTGAAGCGGGTGCGGTCGGTGCTGACCGACTCGACTCCCTCGGCGAAGCCGGCGGCGAAATCATCGGTGAGATCGAACCGCTTCGCGTAGGTGACGTTGCCCTTCTCGTCGGTCAGCTTGGCGCGACCCTCGGCGTAAAGGCGCTTGGTCGTGCGGTCGTAGACGACCCGGTCCGCTTGCAGCACACGGTGCTTGTAATAGAGCTCGACGCCGCCGACGGCGGAGACCGTGTTGTGGTCCTTGTCGTAGACGAGCTCGTTGGCCTCGACGACGAGCTTGTCGGGGTTGCGCGCCGCCGCTCCCTGAGTCGCCGCCGACTGGGCCAAAGCCGATCCGGCGACAAGGATGAGGGCCAGCCCCAGCGCCAGGCGCGCCAGCGCGCCGCCGCAGCGGCGTCCGCCAGCGCCGGGCGGGCTGACGGAGCGGCCCATCAACCGTCCTCCTGGTGCAGAAGCACGTAAACCCCAAACAAGCAGCCGACGACGGCCGGCGACCACCCGGCGACGGTCGCGCTGAAGAAGCCCGCCGCGCCCAAATCGTTGACCAATTTCGTCGCAACATAAAGCACGAAGCCGGCCGCGACGCCACCGGAAACCATCTTTTGCACGCCACCCATTCGGAAAAATCTTAATGAAAAGCAAGCGGCGACGAGAACCATCGCCGCCAGCATCAGCGGCAAGGCAAGAAGCTCTTGATATCTGAGGCTATATGCCGCCGGGTCGAGGCCCGCGCGGCGCATTTGTTCGGCCAGTCCCGGCAGCGCCCAAAATGACACAGTTTCGGGAGCGTCGAAAGCCTGGGCGATGTCGGACCGGGTGAGCGTGGTGGCGAGCAGATAGACGCCCGTCGACAGCGTATCGAAGCCGGGCGTGACGACCTTTGGGTCGGTCAAACGCCAATAGCCGTCTTCGAGCGTCGCAGATTCGGCGTCGACCCGCTCGACGAAGGCGCCGTCGGGTCCGAAACTGAAGACCTGGACGTGGATAAGGCTCGCTGGCGCATCGCCGCGGCCGTCGGCGTGCACGATCGATTCGCCGTCGACGCTCTTTTGGCGGATCCAGATCCCGGCCTTCGAGTTTGCCGCGGCGCCAAACAGCTTGGCCTCGATTCGGTCAGCCTGGCGCTTCATCGCCGTCGACGCTGGATTGTACAGCGAAGCGACGGCGATACCGATCGCCGCCGCGACGAAGACCGGCGGCGCGAGGAATTGCCATACCGACACCCCGGCGGACCGCGCCACCACCAACTCGAGCTTCCGCGACAGGTTGAGAAACGAGATCATCGCGCCAAACAGCACGGCGAACGGCAGCGCCTGCTCGGCGACAATCGGGGTGTGCAACAGCGACAGCCAGGCCATCAGCGGCGCCACCGCGCCCGGCGTGTCGCCGGAGCGGCGCAGCATTTCAACGACGTCGATCGCGTAGATCAGGGCGAACACGCCGGCGAAGACGGCTGCGATCGTCTTGAAGAAGCGCCGGGCGAAATAGCGTCCGAGCGTGCCGGCGATCATGTTCGCCTCGCCGCGATCCGTCGGCGCGCGTCGGCGAGCGCCCGCTTCACCGGTCCGCCCAGGATCGAATCGAGGCAGAGGATGCTGGCGCCGATCGGCAGCGCCCAGGCGAGAATGACCGCGCGCAAGTCGCTGACGGCGAGCGAGGTGACCGCGACGCCGAGCATTCTCAGAGCGACGAAGATCAGGATCGCGACGGCGATCGCGACGCCGCGGCCCTGGCGCGTCGTGCGCGCTTCGCCCAGCGCCGCAAAACCGATCAGTCCGGCGGCGAAGGCGTAAAGCGGACTGGCGAAGCGATCCGTCAATTCGCTGCGGAACCGCCCAGCCATCTTTCGCGCTTGCTCGTCATTCGCGTTGTAGGTCAGCAGTTCGGCTGTCGAGCGCTCGCGCGGCCGCTTGACGACGTCGCCCCTGTGCATGAACTGCGACAGGTCGATCGCATAGTCGTCGAAGGTGACGATCGCCGAATCGCCGGAACTCTCCGGACGCTGGTAGGTGCCTTTCGACAGCACGAGATAGGTTTCGCCGTCCCGCGTGATGGTCTTGCCGACCTCGGAAATGTAGGTGGTGATGTGGGTGGGATCGCGGCGGTCCTGAATGAAGACGCCGCGCAGGGAGCCGTCCGGACCACGGTCGCGGAAGTGAAAGATGAACCCCGAGGTCAGTTCGTTGAAGGCGCCCGGCCGGGCGAAATTGGCGATGAAATCGGCGCGGACGAACGCCGATAGGGTCTCGATCGCATCGAAGCTCCACGGCATCACTTCGACGTAGAGCGCCGCCACCAGCGCGAACACCATCGTGAACAGGACGAGGAACGGCCGCAGCAGGCGCGCGGGCGAAATCCCCGCCGCGCTCATCACCACCAGTTCGCTGTCGCCGTTGAGCTTGTTCAAGCAGTAGAGCACGCCGACGAACAGCGCCACCGGCGCGATGATCGCCACCAGCGACGGCGTCGTCAGCCCCGTGAGGCTGAGAAAGACCAGCAGCGACTGCCCCTTGTTGGTGAGCAGATCGACCTGCCGCAGCGCCTGGGTGACCCAAACGATGCCGGTCAACGCCGTCAGACCCGCCAGAAACGCGTAAGCGGCGGTGCGGAAAACGTATCGTTCGACTCGCAGCATCCGGCCATCGAATTCCGTTGGCCGACCGGCGAATGTCGCCGATCGGCCGGTGGCTCGGCAGCGCTAGCGCGGCGGGCGTCGTCTGGCAAGGCGCGAGGGGCCACACGGGCGGGCGGGCGGCGCGGCCTTGTTGACGGCGGCGCGAAACCCCACGATGAAAGCTGCGGTCCAGCCGCCGTATACGAGGAGCAGCATGTCCGAATTCGTCAAGATCGCCTTTGGCGCGCTCGCCGCCCCTAAGGGCGGAACCTATGTCATCTTCGTCGGCGCGGATCTCAAGCCTTCGCCGCGGGTCGCGGCGCTGATCGGCGCGGCGGGGGCGCGCCTCGAATCGGCGGCCAAGGCGGTTCACTTCCGCGGCAAGGCTTCGACCGCGATGGATCTCGTCGAAGCGCCGGGGCTGGACGGCGTGCGGCTCGTGATCGTGGGCATCGCGCCGGGCAAGGACGGAAAGCCGATCGATTTCGCCAATCTCGGCGGCTACGTCTTCGGCAAGCTCGGCGCCGCGAAGAAGGCCGCTGTCGCATTCGTCGCGCCCGAGGGCGAATGGGAGGCCGGTCAGGCCGCCGAGTTCGCGCTGGGCCTACGTCTACGCGCCTATCGCTTCGACCACTACAAGACCAAGAAGGACAACGGCGACGAGGCCGACGACGCCGCCGCGGCTGTGACGATCGAGTTCGAGTCTGCCGCCGCCGCGCGCGCCGCCGCCGCCCCGCGAATGGCGGTTGCCGAGGGCGTCGAGCTCGCCCGCACCTTGGTCAACGAGCCGCCAAACGTCCTCTATCCCGAATCCTTCGCCGAGCGCGCGGCGGGGCTGAAGGCGCATGGCGTCGAAGTTGAGATTCTCGACGAGAAGGCGATGGGCAAGCTCGGCATGAACGCGCTGCTCGGCGTCGGCCAGGGCTCGAAGCGCGGCAGCCGTCTCGTCGTCATGCGCTGGCGCGGGGCCCACGCGCGCAAGGCCAAACCGGTCGCCTTCGTCGGCAAGGGCGTCTGCTTCGATTCGGGAGGCATCTCGATCAAGCCCGCCGCCAGCATGGAGGACATGAAAGGAGACATGGCCGGCGCGGCGTGCGTCGTCGGGTTGATGCGGACGCTCGCCGCCCGCAAGGCGAAGGTCGACGCGGTCGGCGTGATCGGCCTGGTCGAGAACATGCCGGGCGGCGGCGCCATCCGACCAAGCGACATTTTGACCTCGATGTCCGGCCAGACGATCGAGATCATCAACACCGACGCGGAGGGGCGTCTGGTGCTCGCCGACGCGTTGACCTATGCGCGCGAAAAGTTCAAACCGCGCTTCATGATCGATCTCGCGACGCTGACCGGGGCGATTCTCGTCGCGCTCGGCCAGGAGCACGCCGGGCTGTTCTCCAACGACGACGAGCTCGCCGCGCGCCTCAGCGCCGCCGGCGCCGCGACCGGCGAAGCGGTCTGGCGCATGCCGCTCGGGTCGGCCTACGACAAGCTGATCGATTCCAAATTCGCCGACATGAAGAACACCGGCGGCCGCAACGCCGGTTCGATCACCGCTGCGCAGTTCCTCAAGCGTTTCGTCGGCGACACGCCCTGGGCGCATCTCGATATCGCCGGCACCGGGATGAGCTCGCCGACGAGCGATATCAATCATTCGTGGGGCTCGGGTTGGGGCGTCAGGCTGCTGGATCGACTCGTCGCCGAGTATTACGAGGGCTGAGGAGCAAGCGGCCGGAGGCGGAGCGATGCAGGCGAGATTGGCAAGCGCGTTGGTCGCGGTCGGCGTTGCTTTATTCGCGGCGCCGGCTGGCGCGGCGGACATCGACTGCGACGCCTTCATCGACAAGCTGCGATCCGCCGCCAGCGACCTCGGCGTCGATTTCGGCCACGCGCTGGTGGTGTCGCGGGCGCGTAGCGACATCGACGTCTTCGACATCACCACCAACTTCGAAATCGACGGCGACATGAGCTGTCGCGCGGGCAAGCTGCTGCGTTTCGAGGCGCGAATGTCCGAACCGGCGAGTAGCCGTTCGGACAGCCAGTTCGAGGCGTTCCAGGCGGCGGCGCTGCGCGCGGCGCTCGGCTGGGAGGCGGGCAAAGCGCGAACCGCCGTGCGCGCGATGGCCGCCGACGCGCGCGAATACCTCAAAGCGTCGCGCGAACGCGGAGACGTCTATATTTCGGGCAAGACCGAGGAGCACGAACCGGGAAACGTCAGCCTTGGCCTGATCGTCACCGACACCGACACCGCTTTCATCCTCATCGGCGCAGAACAAGAATAGGGGAGCGCGGATGAACGAATTCCGCTTTCTCCATCTTGAGCGGCGGCGAATCGATCAGGCTTTGCCGGACATTCTCGAGGAGGCGCTGGCCGCCGGCAAGCGCGTCGTCGTCCAAGCGGGATCGGAGGAACGGGTCGAGGCGCTCAACGAGCGGCTGTGGACCTACGCCGACGAGAGTTTCCTGCCGCACGGCGCGGCGCGCGACGGCGAGCCGCAGGCGCAGCCGGTCTATCTGACCGCCGGCGACGACAATCCCAACGGCGCCGCCTTGCGCGTGCTGCTCTCTGGCGTTCCCGCCGCCGCTTTCGTAAAAGCCGGCTACGAACGCGTCGCGCTGCTGTTCGACGGGCGCGACGAGGAGGCGGTCGCCGAGGCGCGGCGAGAATGGATCGCGGTCAAGGCCGCGGGCGCCGCGCCGAGCTATTGGCGCGAAGGCGAGGACGGGGGGTGGGCGCGCGTGCGCTAGGGAGCGCAGATGACGCGGCGCGAATGTTGCATTTCGGCGGACGCGTGGAGCTAAGCGCGACGCCCAATTGACGCGGGTCCGATGCGCTTCTCGGTTCGTCACCAAACCCTCTACCGCTACTCTGCGCCGGTGCGGCTCGCCGAGCACGTCTTGCGGTTCAATCCGCGGCCGGAGGCAGGCCGACTGTTCGAGCGGACGCTGTCGATCGATCCGACCCCGATCGAGCGCGAGGACGCGCTCGATCGATTCGGCAATCTCGTCACCCGCGTCGCGTTCGACGGACTTTCAGCCCGTTTCGCCATCGACAGCCGCTTTGCGCTCGAAGTCGCCCGCCCCGCGGCGCCACGGACCGCAGCGCTTCCGCCTCTACCTTGGCCGATCGGCGCTGACGGGCCGAACGCCGTCTATTGCATGTCCGGCGGGATCGATAACACAGTGCGCGCGTTCGCGACGGAAATCGCGTCGGAATGCGGCGGCGACGCGCTGGCGTTCCTCGATCGCCTCAACCAAACGCTGTTCGTTCGCATCCGCCACGACATCCGAGCCGAGGGCGCCGCGCGGCCCGCCGCGGCGACGCTGGCGCTCGGCCACGGCGCCTGCCGAGACGTGACCGATCTGTTCCTCGCCGCCTGCCGCAGCCTCGGCGCGCCGGCGCGATTCGTCAGCGGCTATCAGGCGAAAGCGGATACGCCGGACGGCCGGCGCCACCTTCACGCTTGGCCGGAGGCGTTCGCGCCCGGTCTCGGCTGGCTCGCTTACGATCCGACCCACGGCGTCAAGGTCTCCGACGGCCATGTCGGCCTGTGCGCCGCGCCCGACCAGGCTGCGACGATGCCGGTCGAAGGCGGGTTCTACGGCGGCGCGGTGACTTCGACGCTCGACTATCAGGTCGAGATCGAAACCGATGCGGCCTGACCGCTGACATTTCGCGCCCCGCTCGAAGGCGCGAAGGTCCGTCCGTGTCCAGTTTGACTGTCAGCCTCTCCAATGCCTCAGCGCGGAGGATGGTGCAGAGGACCACATGAAGTCACGCATTCCCGCCGGCGCGACGACCTCGCGTCGCCGTCAGTGTTTTGCGCCTCGCGACGAGGGAGGTCCGCTACGTTCGTTCGTTGGCGATGAACTGGCGAAAGCGCTCCGACTTGGAATTGCTGAACAGTTCCGCCGGCGGCCCTTCATCCTCGACCAGACCCTGGTGCAGGAAGATGATGCGGTCGGAGACGTCGCGGGCGAAGCCCATTTCGTGGGTGACGATCAGCATGGTGCGCCCTTCATCGGCGAGCGAGCGCATCACCCTGAGAACTTCGCCGACAAGTTCGGGGTCGAGCGCCGAAGTCGGCTCGTCGAACAGCATCACCTTTGGCCTCATCGCCAGCGCGCGGGCGATCGCGGCGCGCTGCTGCTGGCCGCCGGAAAGATGCGTGGGATAAAAATTCGCCTTGTCGCCGATGCCGACCTTGTCGAGCAACGCACGGGCTTCCTCGACGCATTCGGCGCGCGGCCGCTTCTGCACATGGATCGGCGCCTCGATCAGATTGTCGAGAATCGTCATGTGCGACCACAGGTTGAAGTTCTGAAACACCATGCCGAGCTCGGAGCGGATGCGGTCGACTTGGCGCCGGTCGGCGGGCGCCGAGCGGCCGTCGCGCGTCTTGCGCATCAGGATCGTCTCGCCCGCCACCGTAACCACGCCTTCGTCGGGCGTCTCGAGCAGGTTGATGCAGCGCAGCAGCGTGCTCTTGCCGGAGCCCGAGGAGCCGAGGATGGAGATCACGTCGCCTTCGCGCGCCAGCAGCGACACACCCTTGAGCACTTCGAGCGAGCCGAAGCGTTTGTGCAGGCCCGAGACGGTCAGCGCGTAGCTGTCGCTTTCGCTTTCAGGCATTCCGTTTCCCTCAGGCGGACCGCGCGCGCAAATGCGGGGACAGCCATTGTTCGATGAATATGAAGGCGCGGGCGATCAGGTAGTTGACGACGAAGTAGATCGCACCGGCGATCAGCAGCGGGGTGTAGGTCACGAGCGTGTCGTTGCGGATCTTGAGCGCGACGCTCATCACGTCCCACAGCGTCACCAGCGAGACCAGCGCCGTCGCTTTGACCATTGAGATCACTTCGGTCGAATAGGCGGGCAGCGCCTGACGCAAGGCGATCGGAAAGATCACCCGGCGGAACAACAGGAAGCCCGACATGCCGCAGGCGCGCGCCGCCTCGACCTGGCCGTGCGGCACGCCGGCGAGCGCGCCGCGGAAGATCTCGCTCTGATAGGCGGCCGTGCAGAGCGCGCAGGACAGCGTCGCGCAGTTGAAGGCGTCGCGCAGGAACGGCCAGAAGACGCTCGCGCGCACCAGCGGGAACGACGAGAGGCCGTAATAGACGACGAACAGCTGCACCAGCAGCGGCGCGCCGCGGAAGACGAAAATGTAGGCGCGTGCGATCCATTCCGCCGGCTTGATTCCGCTGCCGCGCATCCAGGTGACGCCGGCGGCGATAAAGGCGCCGAAAAACACCGACAGCGCCCACACCGACAGCGTCACCTGCAGCGCGGCGATCAGGCGCAGGAATGTGGTCCAGATGAAGGCCAGGTCCATGGTCAGTGCGCTTCGCGCCGCATGCCGCGCGTCGCGCGCGCTTCGGCGAACTCAAACACGCGGTCGGAGATCGACGTGATCGCGAGATAGAGCGCGCCGCCGGCGACGTAGAAGGTGAAAGGCTGGTGGGTTGAGCCGGCGGCGACCTGGCTGGTGCGCATCAATTCGGCGAGGCCGGTGACTGAGATCAGCGACGAATCTTTCAGTGCGACCTGCCACAGGTTGCCGAGGCCGGGGAGGGCGAAGCGCAGCACCTGCGGTCCGATGATTCGGCGAAACATCAGCCAGCGGCCCATGCCGACGGCCCGCGCCGCCTCAAGCTCGCCTTTGGCGATGGCGAGAAACGCGCCGCGAAAGACCTCGGCCTGGTAGGAACCGGAAATGACGCCGACGGCGAGCGCGCCGGCCGCGAAGCCCGGCACGCCGAGAAAGCCCTCGCCACCGAGCAGGTGGTCGAGGCCGGTCAGGGTCGCCGAACTGCCGAAATAGACGAAGTAGACGACGAGCAGTTCCGGCAGCCCGCGAAAGATCGCCGCATAGCCTCCGCCGATCGCGGCGGCGATGCGGACGCCGGAAAGCTTGGCCCAGGCGACGAGCGAACCGAGCGCCGCCCCGATCGCGAGACCCGCGATCGAGACGAGCACAGTCATGACGGCGCCGTACAGAAGCGCCGGGCCCCAGCCGCGTTCGCCAAAGCCAAGCGCCGTCATCCAGTTCACGGGCCGCTTACGTCCCTATCAAGGCGTCGTGTCGATCTTGAACCACTTCAAAGAGTACTTCTTGATCGAGCCGTCGGCAAACGCCGCCTTGATCGCCTTGTCGAACTTCGCGGTGAGGTCCGCGTCGCTCTTGCGGATGCCCATGCCGACGCCGACGCCGAAGTCGCCGCCGGTCAGTCGCGGACCGAATTCGGTGAAGTCCTTCGCGTCGTCCTTGCCGAGCATCGATGCGATCGCCGTCTCGTCGTCGAGCACAGCGTCGATGCGGCCGGATTTCAAGTCGAGATCGCGCTCGTCGGTGGTCTTGTATTCCTTGATCGTCGCGACGTCCTTGAGGTGATCGCCGGCGAAGGTCGCGTGGGTCGTCGACACCTGCACGCCGAGCGTCTTGCCTTTCAGCGCTTCCCTCAGCGACGCGAGCGCAGCGGCGCCGACCGCCTTGTCTTTGTCGAAGTTGACCAGCTTGCCGGCGCCGGCGAGCTTGGCGAGCGGGCTCGACTTGGCGGTGGCCAACGCGGCCGGGACCGAGGCATAGGGAACCGAGAAGTCGATCTGCTTCTTGCGCTCGTCGGTGATCGACATGCCGTCCATGATCACGTCGAACTTGCCGGCCTGCAGGCCGGGGATCATGCCGTCCCAATCCTGGGCGATGATCTTGCACTCGACCTTGATGCGGGCGCAGACGTCCATCGCGAGGTCAGGCTCGAAACCGACGATCTTGCCGCTCGGATCGGTCAGGTTATAGGGCTCGTACGCGCCCTCCATGCCGATGACGACCGTCTTCCAGTCCTTGGCGCTTGCCGCGCCGGCAAGGACGAGCAGGGAGCACGTCAACGCCGCGCCCAGTAGGCTTCTACGATTCATGGTCTTCCCCTCCATCAAGCGAAAGCCGGCTAACCGCCGACCTTAAGTCAAACCTTTAGAGAGCCCGACAGTCCGTTGTAAATCGGCGAGTCGGCCTAGGCTGCGGCTCCGAGCCAAACTGGGACAATCTGCCGCGGCTCGCATAAACCATTGATGCGGGCGCATGATCGATGAAATCCGGCCTCTCGCGGCCGACATGTGGAACGGCGCTCAGGGCGGCCGCCAAGGCGCCGTTGGGTCGGCGTCATCCTGACGCGGCGTGACAGGCGGACGCCATCATGGCGCGGACTGCCTCGTCCATGACGGGCTGACGGGCTCAGGCGGGGTCCGCGGCCGAGGTTGTGGGAACGATCCTTCTCGCAACCGAAAGGCGGACAGCGAACGCGAGCGGCCGACCGTGACTAGTGGACGAAGACGTTGACTTCGTTGCGATAAGACTCGCCGTCGGGAAGGAAGGACTGGAAGGCGAAGCTGTCGTTGCCCGCAAACCCGGCGTGCGGACTGTAGGCCGTTACAATCCCATTGACCGTTTTGCCATTGCAGGCGGAGAACGCCCGGCCGGGAGGAACGGTCATGACGTCCTTGCCCGGCTCGATCGTCACTTCGCCATTGGCCGGCGCACGAAGAATCTGTGCGCTGACTCCGGGTTGGGCAGTGCAGTCCGGATTGACGGAAGAGGCGAATCCGACCCGCACGGTCGTTCCTTGGGCGATTGTGAAGTTCTTGACCCGGTCGATCTCGCTACCGCCGTTGGAAATGCCCGTCACCTGGACGGACGATGACTGTTCCGCCGGCGAGCAGCCGGCGAGCGACAAAACCAGCGCCGCCCACAGCGGCGCGCGCGTGTAGACCGTGTAGACCATGTTTGCCCCAGACCCTTTGCCCCGCATCCGAAGGAGCGACGCCTCGACGGGTTCGCCGGCTATTTCACGCCATCGTGACGAACTTATGACTTTTCGCTCGGGGCTTGCGGGCTGTTTGTGCGGCCCCCCTTCGCAGGTCGCCGCGCCGCGAGACGGTGAAGTTGCCAACGCCCGCCGCGCGCGCCGTTGTGGCCGAAACGACAAGCCCGACCGTGACGGGAAAAAGGGCGATAGACAAGGGCTGGCCGCTTGGCGTCGGCCGCAGCGCTCAACCCGCCGCCTCGACTTGTGAGGCCAAATCGAGCCACATCTCCTCGGCGGCGGTCAGCGCGCGTTCGAGTTCGCCGCGTTTGCCGGCAAGGTCGGCGATCTTGGCCGCTTCGCCCCCGGCGCCTGCCACGGCCAGAGCCTCGTCGACCCGCCGCAGCAAGTCCTCGAACCGGCGCATTTTTTCCTCGACTGCGGCAATTTCCTTGCGCAACGGCGCGAGGTCGCGACGCGGCCGCGCCGCTTCGCGGGCGGACGCGGACCTCGCCGGCGGCTCGCGGCGACCGCTGTCAGGCGCGCGCTGGGCGAGCACCAGGCGGCTATAATCGGCGACGTCGCCGTCGAAGGTCCTGACCCCGCCGTCGGCGACCAGCCACAGCCGATCGACGCAGGCCTCAAGCAGCCGCCGGTCGTGCGAAACGATGACGCAGGCGCCTTCGTATTCGTTGATCGCCTCGATCAGCTCGCCGCGGCTGTCGATGTCGAGATGGTTGGTCGGCTCGTCGAGGATCAGCAATTGCGGGCCGTCGAAGGCGGCCAGGCCCATCAACAACCGCGCTTTCTCGCCCCCGGAAAGCGCGGCGATCCGCGTGTCGGCGCGGTCGCCGGGAAAGCCGATCTGCGCCGCCCGCACGCGGATCTTCGCCTCCGCCGCGCCGCGCATACGCTGGGCGACCGCGCCATAGGGGGTCGAGCCGAGGTCGAGTTCGTCGACCTGATGCTGGGCGAAAAAGCCGACTTCGAGCTTGTTGGCGCGGACGAACTTGCCCTCCATCGGCGTCAGCCGTCCGGCGAGCAGCTTGGCGAAGGTCGACTTGCCGTTGCCGTTGGCGCCGAGCAGCCCGACGCGGTCGTCGTCGGCGAGCGTCAAGCTGAGCTTCGACAGCACGACGCGGCCGTCGTAGCCGACGCTGACCTTTTCCATCGCGACGATCGGCGGGCTCAGCTTCTTGGCGATCGGCGGCCAGCGGAACGGGGCGACGGTTTCGTCGACCACCGCGGCGATCGGCTCCATCTTGGCCAGCATTTTCAAGCGCGACTGCGCCTGTGTCGCCTTGGTCGCCGAGGCGCGGAAGCGGTCGACGAAGCTCTGCAGATGCTTGCGGCGCTCCTCCTGCTTCTTGAGCGCTTTGGCCTGCAACGCCTGACTCTCGCGCCGCTGGCGCTCGAAGCTGGTATAGCCGCCGCTCCACAAGCTGAGCTTGCCGCGCTCGAGCAGCGCGATGTGGTCGACGACGTCGTCGAGCAGGTCGCGGTCGTGGCTGATGACGACGGTCGTCGCCGGGCAGGTCTTGAGATAGTCGGCGAGCCACAGCGTTCCCTCTAGGTCGAGGTAGTTGGTCGGCTCGTCGAGCAACAGCAGGTCGGGGGCGGAAAATAGCACCGCGGCGAGGGCGACGCGCATGCGCCAGCCGCCGGAGAACTCGGCGAGCGGCCGCCCCTGCGCCCGTTCGTCGAAGCCGAGGCCGGCAAGGATGCGCGCGGCGCGCGCGGGCGCTGCGTGGGCGCCAATGTCGACGAGCCGGGTTTGGATCTCGGCGATGCGCAGCGGATCGTCGGCGCGTTCGGCCTCTTCAAGCAGGACGCGGCGTTCGGCGTCGGCGTCGAGCACGAAGTCGACGAGCGCCTGCGCGCCGCTCGGCGCCTCCTGCTCGACCTGGCCAATACGGGCGCGCCGGGGCAGGCCGATCGCGCCGCTCTCCGGGCTCAGCTCGCCGCAGATGAGGCGGAACAGCGTCGTCTTGCCGGCGCCGTTGCGGCCGATCAGGCCGACATGCGCGCCGGTCGGCAGCGCCACGGTCGCTCCGTCGATCAGCAGGCGTTCGCCGAGCCGATAAGTGAGCTCGTTGAGATGCAGCATGGGCGGCTTTTCCCCTGCGCCGCCGTCGCTGGCAAGGGGCGGCTGGCCGACGGGCTGGACCGCCGGGCCGGGGCGGCGCGCATTGCTTTCGCCGCCGCGGCGGTTATATATGCCCCGCCTTTTCAACCCCTCGTTGAGGCGCCGCCTTGCGCCGCGCTCCGGAGTCCTAGCCTTTGTTCACGACGTCAGCCTTCGCCCAGGCCGCCGGCTCGGCCCCCGCGAGTTCGACCGACATGCTGATGCAGTTCGCGCCGTTCATCGCGATCTTCGCCATCATGTATTTCCTGATCCTGAGGCCGCAGCAGCGGCGCGCAAAGGATCAGAAGGCGCTGGTGCAGGGCGCGCGGCGCGGGGACACCGTCGTCACCAGCGGCGGCTTGATCGGCAAAGTCACAAAGTCCACCGATGAAACCGAAGTCGAACTCGAGATTGCGCCCAACGTTCGGGTGCGGCTCGCCCGCTCGGGCATCGCCGACGTGCGGGCGAAGGGCGAACCGGTCAAGAGCGAATCGGCGAAAGACGCGCCGGCCAAGAAGGACGCCTGAACGCCTGACGCGCGCCGTTCGCGGCGCGGAGGAAGCCTGATCCAATGTTCCGTCTCGCACCCTGGAAGGTCGCCTCGATCCTGGCGCTGGTGTTCTGCGCGGCGCTGCTCGTGGTGCCGAGCTTCCTGCCCGAAAGCGCTGTTACGGCGATCGAGAGTCGGTTGCCGAGCTTCGTGCCGTTCCGCGCGATCGTGCTCGGCCTCGACCTGCAGGGCGGCGCGCATATCCTGATGGAAGTCGACAGCGCTTCGGTGGTGAAGACTCAGGTCGACTCGCTGCGCGACGACGTGCGCGCCAAGATGCGCGAGGGCAAGATCTCGATCAGCGGCGGCATCTCGGAGCAGCCGCGCGGCGTGGTGGTGCGGATCGCCGATCCCGCCGAGCGCGCCCGCGCGCTGGACCTCTTGCGCTCGCTCGACTCGCGCGTGGGCGGCGCGTTGACCGGCGCGACCGGCCACACCCTCGACATTTCCGACAACGGCGACGGCGCGATCCAGCTCCAGCTCACCGAGGCGGCGACGACCGACAAGATTCGCCACGCCGTCAGTCAGTCGATCGAGGTGCTCAACCGCCGCCTCAACGGCGCCGGCACCAAGGAGACCAACGTCCAGCAGCAGGGGGCCGACCGCATCCTGATCGAGGTGCCGGGTCTGCAGGACACGACCAAGGTCAAGGATCTGCTCGGCGCAACCGCCAAGCTCGAATTCCGCCTCGTCGCCGATCCGGGCGATCCGCCGAGCGAGAGCGAGGTTCTGCCGCAAGTGCAGGGCGGCACGATCGCGGTGCAGAAGCGGGTGATGGTGGCGGGCGAGGACCTCACCGACGCCCAGCCGAGCTTCGACTCGCGCACCGGCGAGCCCGACGTCAACTTCCGCTTCAACCTGCGCGGCGGACAGAAATTCGGCCAAGTGACGTCGGAGAACGTCGGCAAACTGTTCGCCATCGTGCTCGACGGCAAGGTGATCTCGGCGCCGCGCATTCTTGGTCCGATCACCGGCGGCAGCGGTCAGATTACCGGCAATTTCACCGTCGACAAGGCGGACGAGTTGGCGGTGCTGCTGCGCGCCGGCGCGCTGCCGGCCAAGCTGACCGTCGTCGAAGAGCGGACCGTCGGCCCCGGCCTCGGCCAGGATTCGATCGACGCCGGCAAACGGGCCGCCCTGGTCGGCGGCGCGCTGGTCATCGTCTATATGCTGACGACCTATGGCGTCTTCGGCATCTTCGCCGACCTCGCGCTCGGCGTGCACATCCTGCTCATCTTCGCCTCGATGGCGCTGCTCGGCGCGACGCTGACCTTGCCCGGCATCGCCGGCATCGTCTTCACCATCGGCATGGCGGTGGACTCCAACGTGCTCATCTACGAGCGCATCCGCGAGGAGGCGCACCTCGGCCGCTCGGTCGTCTCCGCGCTCGACGCCGGCTTCAGGCGCGCCTTCGCCACCATCGTCGACTCCAATGTGACGATGTTCGTCGCGGCGGTGATCCTCTATTTGTTCGGGTCGGGCGCGGTGCGCGGCTTCGCGGTGTCGCTCGGGCTGGGCATTCTCACCTCGATCATCACCGCGGTGACGATGACGCGCATGATGATCGCGCTGTGGTATCGCCGCAGCCGCGCCACCAAGCTGCCGATCTGAGCGCGGGAGTCTTCGCGATGAAACTGCTTCGCCTCGCGCCGGAAAACACCAAGTTCGGGTTCATGCGGCTGCGCCGCGTGAGCTACCCGCTGTCGGCGTTCCTGTCGATCGTCGCGGTGACGGTGTTCTTCACCGTCGGCATGAATTTCGGCATCGACTTCGCGGGCGGCACGCAGGTCGAGTTGCGCGCCAAGAGCGGCGTCGCGGATCTCGCCAACCTACGCTCCACGGCCGAAGGACTGGGCCTCGGCCCGGTCGAGGCGCAGCGCTCGGGCGCGGAGAGCGACGTGACCGTCAGGCTCAACGTCCAGTCGGGCGGCGAGCAGGGTCAGCAGACCGCGATCAACAAGCTGCGGCAGACCTTCGGCGACACTTACGAGTTCCGTAGCGTCGAGGCGGTCGGTCCGCGCGTCTCCGGCGAACTGGTGCAGAGCGGCACGCTCGGCGTCGTCGTGGCGATTCTGGCCGTGCTGTCGTATTTGTGGTTCCGGTTCGAATGGCAGTTCGCGGTCGGCGCGATCATCGGCACGATGCACGACCTGCTGCTGACGGTCGGCTTCTTCTCCGTCACCCAGCTCGAGTTCAACCAGACCTCGATCGCCGCGATCCTGACCATCGTCGGCTATTCGCTCAACGAAACGGTCGTCGTGCTCGACCGCATCCGCGAAGTGATGCGCAAGTACAAGCGCCTGTCGACCGCCGAGATCGTCGACATGTCGGTCAACGCGGTGCTGCCGCGCACGATCATGACGGCGACGACGGTGTTCCTCGCGCTGCTGGCGTTGTTCTTCCTCGGCGGCCACGTCATCCGCTCGTTCTCCGCGGCGATGATCTGGGGCATTTTCGTCGCCACCTACTCGTCGATCTTCATCTGCTCGCCGATGCTGATCTATCTCGGCGTGCGCGCCGACGCGTTCGACAAGGGCGCCGACGCCGCCGACGTCGAATCAGCGCCGGCCAAGGGGACGGTCTGAGATCGCGCTTGCGCGCAAGAGCGCGCCGGACGAAGCTCTGACGCCATGGCGCCGCTTCCCTTCGTTCCTGGCCGCCACGCCATCGAGTCTTACGGCGGCGGCGGCTTCCGCTTCGCCGGCATGAGCCACGTCGGCTCGATCCTGGCGACGCCGCGCGGAATTTCCGCGCTCGCCGCCGTTTCGATCGCCGAGGTCGGCGACGAGGCGCTGGCGTCCCTGATCGCCGAACTCGAAACGACGCCAGGGGCGGTCGAGCTGCTGGTCGTCGGCGCGGGCGCGAGCCCGGCGCGGCTGTCCGAAGCGCTGATCCAGCGCCTGCGCGCGTCGGGGCTGCGGTTCGAGACGATGGCCACCGGCCCGGCGGCGCGCGTTTACAACGTGCTGATCGAAGAGGGTCGGCGCGTCGCCGCGTTGCTGATCGCCGTCGCATGAGTGTGGCCGCGCTCGCCGAGGCTTATGTCCACTGCGGCCGGATCGCGCGCGAACACGAGCGCGACCTGTGGCTCGCGGCGTTGTTCGCGCCGGAGCGGCTGCGACCGCACCTGCACGCGCTCGCCGCCTTCGCCCACGAGAGCGGCGGCGTCGCGGCGCGCGCGCGCGAACCGATGGCCGGCGAAATGCGGCTCGCCTGGTGGCGCGAGGCGCTGGCCGGCGCGCGGCCTACGGAGGCGGCGGGCGCACCCATCGCTGCGGCGCTGATCGACACGATGGCGAAATTCGCGCTGTCGGTCTCCATCTTCGAGAACCTGCTGCAAGCGCTGACGTTCGACGTCTACGACGACGCCATGGAAAGCCTCGAAGCGTTGGAGGGCTATGGAATCGCCACCGCCGGCGCGCTGACGGCGCTACGGGCGCGCGTGCTCGCGGAGGGGCGCGAAACAGGCGCGCAAGCGGCGAGCGACGCCGCGGGGGCAGGGCTCGCGCTCGCCCGCGCCGTGCTCGACTTCGCTCTCGGGCGACGCCGACCGATGCTGGCGCCGCGCGCGCTGATCGAACGCCACGGGATCTCTTTCGCCGCGACGCGCGCGGGCGGGGGCGGCGAAAGCCTGCACGCGGCGCTTACAGAACTCGCCGACGCGGCCGAAGCGCGCTTCGACGAGGCCGAGGCGCGTCTTGCTGCGCTGCCGACCGCGCTTGCGCCCGCCTTCGCGCCGCTGGCGACGGCGCGGCTCGACCTCAGGCGGTGGCGCCGCGCGCGCGCCGCGCCCTTCGCCCCCGCCGCGCCGTGGCGGCGGCAATGGGCGCTGTGGAGATGGGCGCGGCGGCGGTGAGGCGTCTTATTCCTTCGCCAATTGGCCGCGGGTCTCGCCGCCTTTGTTCTTGGCGGTGTGGATGTTGAAGTAGACCATGCCGTCGGCGAAGTCCTTGGCCTGGTCGGCGCTGATCTTGGCCGAGCCTTCGAACGGGCTCTTGCTCGCGTCGACCGGAACCAGCACCGGCGCATTGACGCCGGCCGCCGCCGGTCCGTGGAAATGCGCGGCGATCTCGGGACCGCTCAGGCCGGAATAGCTGCCCGACCAGCTCAACGTCCCTGCTTCGCTGTCGTAGGTCGCTTCGATCGTCCCCTTGGCCCCGGTGTCATTGGGCGGGACCTCGTTGGCGCTGCTGAGATCGGCTTTGTACTTGATCGTCTCCGCGAAAGCCGGCGCAAGCGCCGAGGCTACGGCGAAGGTCGAGAGAAAGAGGATGGAATGCGCAAGCTTCGACATCAGGTTTCTCCTTTGGGCCCCTTGCCGCTTCCTACGGTATCCGCCGCCGGCGACAATGCAATGGCGCCGTGATCAATCCGCCGCCGCGCCCTCGAAGATGATCTGGTCCGCCCAGCGCGCCGCGGCGCGCCGCTGCGTCGGCGTTCTGACCGTCCATGTCATCACCGGAAGTCCGCGCAGGGTCCGCAACAGGAACGGCGTCGGATGGGGCAGGTCGTCGACGCGCCACGACAGGAAGTCGGGCCGCGTCTGCGGATAATGGGCGAAAGCCGCGCAGGTTCGCTTCTGCTCGGCGCTGAGCGCCCGCCAATACCAGCCCTTGTAATCGGCTTCGGCGACGATGCCGAGCGGCGCGAGACCGTCATGACGCGCGCGCAGGTGCGCGATCACCGCCGGATCGAAGCTCTTGAGCGCTAGCGGCCCGGCGTATGGACCCGCGATCTCAGCGACGCGCTCGGCGAGCCGCATGTCGCCGTCGAAGGCGCTCTTCAGTTCGCAAATCAGCGGCGTGCGCGAACCGATGCGGGCAAGGAACTGCGGCAGGGTCGGAATGCGCTCGCCGCCGTCGCGCAGCGCGAGGGTCTGCAGTTCGGCGACGTTCCTTTCGGCGAGTGCGCCGCGCGCGCGCGTCAAGCGGCGCAAATTGTCGTCGTGGAACACCATCGCTTCGCCGTCGCGGCTGAGCTGGACGTCGCATTCGATCGCGAAGCCCCCTGCAATCGCCGCCTCGGCGGCGCCGATGGAGTTCTCGGCCAGGCCCTTGGCCGCGTCTTGGAGACCGCGATGGGCGATCGGCCGCGCGGTCAGCCAGGCCGGCGCGCTCACGGCGCGATCTCGAACAGCGCCTCGACTTCGGCGATCGAGCCAAGCGGCAAATAGGCGACGCCGACGGTGGTGCGCGCGTGGCGGCCGCGCTCGCCGAACGCCGCCGCCATCAGGTCGGACGCGCCGTTCATCGCCTGCGGCAGCGCGTCGTAGCGCCCGTCGACGGCGAAGAAGCCGCCGAGCCGCACAACCCGCACGACGCGGTCGAGATCGCCGAGCGCCGCCTGCGCCTGCGCGAGTACGTTGATCGCGCATTGTCTGGCGGCGGCGGCGCCCGTCTCGACCGACGAAGCGGGCCCGAGCTTGCCGATATGGTCGGGCGCAAGCTTGCCGTCGGCGCCGCCCGGCAACTGGCCGGAGACGAACAGCAACGCGCCGCCTTTCTGGGCGCCGACGTAATTGGCGACCGGCGCAGCGGGCTTCGGCAGCGTGACCCCTAAGGCTGCGAGACGTTCGACGACCTGGCTCATCACGTTGTATCCTCGGTTCCGCCGCGCGGAATGTCTCCGCCGGCCGGCGAACGTGATAGGCCAATCGCGCTGGCGGGCAAAGCCTGCGCTGGCGTCGCAGCCGCCGGCCAGGCTACGACTCGCTTATCGTGAGGCGAATGCGGGAGCGCGCGATGCAGGGCAGGGTGGTCGTCGTCACCGGCGCTTTCGGCGCGTTGGGGCAGGTCGTGGTCGAGGTTGCGAGTGCGCGCGGCGCGGCGACGGCGGCGATCGGGACGGCGGCGGCGCCTCCGGTCGAGGTCGCCAAGCGCTTCGCGCCGGCGACGCTCGTCGTCGGCGGGATCGACCTGACGTCGCTGGACCAGGCCCGCGCGGCGATGACGGCGGTCAAGGCGCGGTTCGGCCGCCTCGACGCGCTGGTCAACGTCGCCGGCGCGTTCGTATGGGAAAAGATCGAAGGCGGCGATCCGCGCAGCTGGCAAAAGATGTTCGCCGTCAATTTGACGACGGCCGTCAACGCGGCGCAGGCCGCGCTGCCCTATCTGCTGGAGAGCGAGGCAGGGCGAATCGTCAACGTCGGCGCGTTGGCGGCGCTGAAGGCTGGCGCGGGAATGGGCCCCTACGCCGCGAGCAAGGCCGGCGTTCACCGCTTCACCGAGAGCCTGGCCGAAGAACTCAAGGGCCGCGGCGTGACGGTCAACGCCGTTCTGCCGTCGACCATCGACACGCCGGCTAACCGGGCCGACATGCCCGACGCCGATTTCAGTCGTTGGGTCGCGCCGACCGATCTCGCCGCCGCGATCCTGTTCCTCGCTTCGCCCGAGGCGGGCGCAATCACCGGCGCGCTGCTGCCGGTCGCCGGCGGGCTGTGAGCGTCGCAGGCCGGGCAGGCGTCCGCTCAGTCGCGTCGGTCGGGTCGTTCCATCCAGCGGATTAGCGCGCCGGCTGGCAGCGTCCAGGCGAGGCCGAGGAATACGTAGCCGAGCGTCCGCCAAAGCGGCGCCGCCTCCTGCAGCGGCCGCGATTGCGCCAGCGCCGCCGCGACCAAGGCGTAGACGATAACGAAAGCGATCAGCGCGACGGCCCCGATCAGCTTGCGGCTGTGCGCGGTCAAAAGCCCGTCTCCCGGCGACGAAAAGCCCGCCGCTGCGGCGATTGCCGCCCGCGGCGCAACCGCTTATGTCTTGGCGCCGCCGGCGAGGCAAGCGAGGGAGAAGAACGCGGATGCTGGACCAGGTCGGTCTCGTTCTTCCCGGCGAACGCGCCGTAGGACAGTCCGCGCGCTCGACGCAAGCGGTGCGGCTGTGGCTGTTCGCTGTGGCGGCGCTGATCTTCGTCATGGTCATCGTCGGCGGGGCGACGCGGCTGACCGAATCCGGCCTGTCGATCACCGAGTGGAAGCCGGTGACGGGCGTCATTCCGCCGCTCAGCGAAGGTGGGTGGCGGGCGGCGTTCGACAGTTACAAGCAGATCCCGCAATACGCGGCGCTCAACCCCGACATGACGCTCGACGGCTTCAAGGCGATCTACGCCTGGGAATGGGGCCATCGTCTGCTCGCGCGTCTGATCGGCGTGGCCTTCATTCTTCCGGCGCTGTGGTTCTGGCGCCGAGGGGCGTTGACCGGCGCGCTCGGTCGGCAGGTCCTCGTCGCGACGGGGCTCCTCGGGTTAGAGCCGATCGTCGGCTGGTGGATGGTGAGCTCCGGCCTCGCCGACCGCGTCGAGGTCGCCCAGGACCGGCTGGCGCTGCATCTGCTGATCGCCGCCGCGACGTTCGCTGCGCTGATCTACGCCGCCGTCGGCCTCGGGCCGCCGCGCGGGGAGCAGCGCATCGGGGCCGGCTTCGTCGCTTCCGCCGCTGCGCTCTCTGCGCTGATCTTTGTTCAGCTCGGGCTCGGCGCGCTGGTCGCGGGCCTACGCGCCGGCCTCACCGACAACACCTGGCCGCTGATGAGCGGCAAGTTCCTGCCCGAGGGCCTGTTTGGCCTGACGCCATGGCCTGCCTCGATCGTCGACGACGTGACGACGGCGCAATTCGACCATCGCCTCGTCGCCTATCTCGTCGTCTTGTCGGCGCTCGCGCAGGCCTATGCGGCCTGGCGGCGCGCGCCGGGTTCGCCGCTGGCGCGTCGCGCCGCCGCGCTTGCGGCGCTGGCGCTGCTGCAAGCCGGGCTCGGAATCGCCACGTTGCTGTTGGTCGCGCCAATCGGCCTGGCGCTCGCCCATCAGGCGCTGGCGCTGGCGCTGTTCGGCGTCGCAGTCGCGCATTGGCGCGCGACCGGTCTCGAACAGGCCGGACGATGAACGCGCCGGCGCGCGGTTCCGTGAGCGCGCGCCTCTCCGCTTTCGCCTTCTCCGCGCGCCTACGTGCGATGGTGCGCTCCAGCGAGCTGTCGATCGTCGTCGTCGCGGTTGTCGTTGGCGTCCTCGCTGGCCTCGGCGTGGCGGCGATGACCGAGCTCGTCGACGTCGCCCATGTCGTCATCTACGGCATCCCATTCGACGTGCGACTGAGCGCGGCGGCGCGGGTTTTGCCCGTCGCGGCCTTCACCGCGCTGCCGCTCGGCGGCCTCGCGGTCGGGCTGATCGACCATTGGCGACGCGTCCGGAAGCTGCCGCGCGCGGTCGATCCGATCGAAGCCAACGCTTTGCGCGGCGGCCGCATGGCGATCGGCGAAAGCCTGATCGTCTGCGCGCAAACGGTGATTTCCAATGGCGCCGGCGCCTCGGTCGGACTCGAATCGGGCTACGCCCAGATCGGCGGCGCGATCGCTTCGCGCCTCGGCCTGGCGCTGCGGCTGCGCCGCCAGGACTTGCGGCTGCTGGTCGGTTGCGGCGCCGGCGGCGCGATCGCGGCGGCGTTCGGCGCGCCGCTGACCGGCGCTTTCTACGCGTCGGAGCTGATCATCGGCGCCTATTCGCTCGCCAACGCCGGACCGATCTTCGCCGCCGCGCTGGCGGCGACCTTGACCACCAAGGGGCTGCTCGGCGCTCCCTACGTGATCGTCGCGCCGCCGGTCGCGCCGCTGGCCCTCGGGCATCACTTTCTCCTGGTGGCGCTTGGACTGATATCGGCGGCGCTCGGCGTCGGCGCGATGCGCGCCGCGGCGCTGCTCGAGCGCGGTTTCGCGGCGACGCGCGCGCCGCGCTGGGCGCGTCCTGCGCTCGGCGGCCTCGTTCTGGCGGCGATGGCGCTCTATACGCCGCAAGTGCTCGGCGCCGGGCACGGCGCGATCGGGCTCGACTTTTCGGCCCAGCTTTCCGCCGCGACCTTGGCGACGCTGCTGGCGCTGAAGCTGAGCGCGAGCCTCATTTCGCTGGCGTCGGGCTTTCGCGGCGGCCTGTTCTTCGCCTCGCTGTTCGCGGGCGCGCTGCTCGGCAAGCTCTATGCGCTCGGCGTCGCCGCCGCGTTGCCGACGCTCGCGCTCGACCCGACCGCCTGCATCATGGCAGGCATGGGAACGCTGAGCGTCGCGGTGGTCGGCGGGCCGCTGACGATGACCTTTCTGGTGCTGGAGAGCACTGGCGACCTCAGCGTGGCGGGTGGCGTGCTGGCGGCGAGCATCGCCACGAGCCTCGCCGTGCGCGCGACCTTCGGCTATTCCTTCACCACCTGGCGCCTCCACTTGCGCGGCGAATCCATTCGCGGCGCGCAGGACGTCGGCTGGCTGCGCGACCTGACCGTCGCGCGTCTGATGGTGAGCGCGCCGCCGACGATTCCGGGCGAGACGTCGCTGCGCGCGTTCCGCGCCGCCTATCCGCTCGGCAGCGCACACGTTGTCGTCGCGGTCGACGAAGCGGGACGTTATCGGGGATTGGTGCTCGTGCCCGAGGCGCACGCCGCGTCGCTGGAAGAGAACGAGGACGGCGGCCCGATTTCCGCCGTCGCGCGGCTGCCGGAAACGAGCCTGCATCCCGACGTCGACGTGCGCACGGCGCTGGCGATTTTCGACGCCGCTCAGACCGATACGCTCGCCGTGACCGAGCGCGAAACCGGCGTCGTCATCGGTCTGCTCGGCGAGGCCTTCGCCGCGCGCCGCTACGCCCAGGAAAGCGATCAGGCGGCGAAGGGCGTGCTGGGGGGCGGGTAGGAGCGGGGGTTGACGCGCGCCATCAACCTCAGGCGCCGGCCTCGTCAAGCGGCGTCAAGCCTTTCGTCAAGTTTTGTCAAGTCCTGTCAAGTTCTGTCAAGGGTTGTCAAGCCTGTGCTTGACGGCAACGCCTGTAATTTCAATGCCTTGCGCGGAATATCATTGACGGCGCGGCCATTGGTGGAAGCCTGGCCGTCGACGCTGCGCCGGCCCGTCGGGCCGCAGAGATAAATATACCGCGGTCTTCCCCGACGGCCAAGACATTGTCCACGTCACATTGTCCACGTCACGACGCCGTTTCTGCGGAACCGACTAATGTGCCTCGGCGTCGAACAGGATGGCGCGCAGGGGCGCGCAACCGTCTTCGAGCGCACGCTCGCGCAGGACCGACTCCACCGGAGCGACAAGCTCCAGCGGGTCCAGCCCGCGAGCGCGGATCTGATCGGCCAGCGGGCTGCCGAGCACGAACGCTGCGGCGAAGGCGGGCAGGTCGTCGACGCGGCTCATGAGAGTGACGACGTCGACCCGCACGTCACGAAAGCCCGCGTCATGCAGCGCGGCGACGATCGCGTCGATGCTCGCGTAGCCGTAGGGCACGCGCAGGAAAGGCGGCGGGTCGATCTCGAAGGCGGAGGCCAGCAGTTCGCCGACGACGCGCGGACAGGGGTTGGACGCCAACGAGTCGAAGACGTTGAAGAGATAGCGGCCGCCCTCGGCCAACACGCGGCGGGCCTCGCGATAGGACTTGGCCTTGTCGGCGAAGAACATGACGCCGAACTGGCAAACCGCGACGTCGAACGCGCCGTCGAGGAAAGGCAGGTCGCCTGCGTCGGCGGCGCGAAACTCGACAGGCTCGTCGGCGCGGAACTTCGTCTTCGCGACCTCCATCATCGGCGCATTCAGGTCGGTTGCGACCAACGTCGCGCCGGCCGGCAGAAGGTCGCGCAGCAGGCGGGTGACGATGCCGGTCCCCGCCGCGGTTTCGAGCGCGCGCCGGGGCTCATAGGAAGCCGCGCGCCGCGCAATCCGTTCGCCGAATCCAGCGAACAGCACCGGGCCGAGGCCGCGGTCATAATGTTCGGGAATGCTGTTGCCGGCGAAGCGGGTGAAGTCGTCCTTGCCGGGCGCCGCCGCCCCTTCGCGCGAATCTTCAGCCATGGCGATGATTTCCTCCGCGAGCAACGCGACCGTCGCCGCCGCCGGCCCTCACGCCAGCGCCTGATCCAAGTCCGCAATCAAGTCGGGGACGTCTTCGAGGCCGATCGACAGGCGCACGACGTCGGGCCCGGCGCCGGCGGCGACTTTCTGCGCGTCGGAGAGCTGGCGGTGGGTGGTCGAAGCGGGATGGATGACCAGCGAGCGCACGTCGCCGATATTGGCGACGTGGGAGAAGAGCTGCAGCTTGCCGACCAGCTTGACCCCCGCCTCGTAGCCGCCCCTGACGCCGAAGGTGAAGACGCCGCCCGCGCCCTTCGGGCAATAGCGTTTCGCCAGTTCATGATAGCGGTTGCCCGGCAGGCCGGCGTAGGAGACCCAGCCGACGGCGGGATGGGCGGCGAGATGCTCGGCGACCGCCAGCGCGTTGTCGCAATGGCGGCGCATCCTCAGCGACAGCGTTTCGATCCCGGTGAGGATGAGGAAGGCGTTGAACGGCGAGATCGCCGGCCCGAGGTCGCGCAGGCCCAGCGCGCGGCAGGCGACGGCGAAGCCGAAATTGCCGAAGGTCTCGGCGAAGATCATGCCGTTGTATTCGGGCCGCGGCGCCGACAGCATCGGATAGCGCTTGTCGCC
>Ga0182030_10002603_pt1 | contig 38380 bp, 34 predicted proteins | sample 812S3MmetaG_FD_121299 | JGI IMG/M metagenome (GOLD analysis project Ga0182030, IMG submission 121299) | Permafrost microbial communities from Stordalen Mire, Sweden - 812S3M metaG (Illumina Assembly) | ecosystem: Environmental > Terrestrial > Soil > Wetlands > Permafrost | place: Sweden...
CAACGACCAGCGAGACTTTTCACGGAGTCCGGCTGAACACGCGGATCATGCCGGCGGCGCTCGCCGCTCAGGGCGGTGATTGGTGCGAAGCGTTCGTCGTCTCACGGGACGTCATCGCCCTCTCGATCGGCGACGTCTGCGGTCACGGCGCCGAGAAAACCACCGCGATGACCGCCCTGCGCCAATCGATTCGTGACGCAGCGTGGTTGGGTCTTGATCCCGCCGTGACCCTCACAGCGGCCAATGCCTTCCTGCAAAAGTACGACGGTGAAGAAAATGCGACGGCAATTTTTGCCTTGCTCGATACCTCACGTCGGTCCCTCGTCTTTGCGAATGCTGGGCATCCGCCGCCGATCATGGCTGGCCCATTCGGTGCGGTATTTTTGGAGTTTCCGCAGGCGGATTTGCCGCTGGGCATAGTGGCCGAAATCGCACCGAACCTGCACGTGGTTAGCCTACCTGCGGCCGCGTTGTTGGTGCTCTACACCGATGGGGTGAGCGAGCGCGGTCGCAAACCGATACATGGTGAAGCGGAATTACGCGACGCGACCTTGTTTGCGTATCAGGCCTCACATTTGGACTCGGCAGCCGTCATCGAGCGGCAGATGTTTCTCACTGGCTCGAACCTCGATGATGCCGCGATCCTGACGGCGTGGACACCCGGTGTCCCAATTATGCGAGGCAAGGCCACGCGATACGCGCTCGCTGATCCGTTCTGTGCATTACGCGAGCGCGCTCAAGGAGTGCCGGCCGGAGAGCGAATGACAAAGCAAAAGTGGATTATTTGATTTCGTGCCCCTGCGGGCACACGCTCGAACGACACGATTCTCAAGATGGGTGCAAGCGCTGCGCGTGTTCGCGAAACCGGCTGGCTGCACTTGACGCGGTGATCGCCAGAACACGACGACCTTCATCAACGTCGAACCCATCAAATCTCTTTTTTCAGCTCGACTTGGAAACGTTTCAAGCGGGTGACGCCATTGCGAGCCCGCACAAAACATGAACAACCGTTTCAGGATGCCATCCAAGGAAGTATTCGCCACACCACCGGGATATTTAACTCGGATTCGGGGGTTGATGGAGGCCGACTCGGTCACCATTGAACATCTGCGACTGCAATTGGCGGGCAAGCAAGCAACAGTAGATACTTTGCTTAAGGGTTTCGTCGTAAGTGACTTTCCTGTCGTCGCCGGGCTTGCGTTCGACGTACTTTACCAACCGGCGGCAGCAATCGAGCACCTCGGCGGCGACTGGTACGACATCTTCACCTTGCCTGACGGACGGGTCGCATTCTCCCTGGGTGATGTGTGTGGCCGGGGGCTCGGTGCAGCGGTCAAAATGGGGCAGGCGAAACAAGCGATCAAGGTCGCAGCGTCGCTCCAAATTAACGATCCGATGCCGATCGCGGTGTTGGAGCAAGCGAATAAAGTCATTTTTCTCAACGACCATGACGTCGAATTCACGACGGCAATCTACGGTGTTATTGATCTGGTGAATCGAAAGGTGACGTACGCCTCGGCTGGTCATCACCCCCCGATTCTCGCGAAAGCCGGCGAAGAGCCGCAAATTATGCCCAATCACGGCTTTCCACTCGGGGTCGAAATCAATATGCCTGATCTCATTGATGAGCATGAATTTAGCTATGACTCCGGCTCCCTGCTGGTCCTATATACCGACGGCCTGATCGAATCCAGTCACGACATGCAAGACGGCGAGGCTCGACTACTGCGGGCTGCGCGCGACGCCGTTACGACAAAGGCTCAATTTCCCGCGAAGTTCATCGTCGAAAACGTTCTGAAAGAAGCATCGCTGCATCCCGATGATGTCGCAGTGTTGACGATATTCTTCGAGTAAGTTTCGTTCCGATAAGACAACGAAGCCTCGCTATCGCTAACGAGGCTCCGGAGCGTCGCGTAATAGGTTTCCCTACTACCGGGTGTGGGCGACGATTGATGCATCAGGTTCTGCCCACTGCCGCTCGCGAGGCCAGTCCCCCTGTTGAGCCTACCCTAAAACGCATCAGAAGTCTGCACATAATCAGACAAAGACCACGACCGAGAACGACTGTAGGATTCCATACCCGCTGACATGCTCTTCCTCGTGAATTGTCACTGAGGATGAGGTGCAACGGCCCGATTTCGTCACAGAACGTGAGGTGATTTGGCTTTTTCGTCATCGATTTGAGGTTTTACGTGGCCTCAGCCAGCTTCGTGTCCGCGGCCGCTTCCCCAGCCCTGGCCAGGGCCGCGGCGCGTAGCGGCCCAGAGACGGACATTCCCGGTCGACCAGCTCGGGAGCGCCACGACCCCGGGGCCCGGGTGAGACGCTGGCAGCCCCCGGACGGGATTGCCGGTGCGCCGGCCGGAATTCCAATCGCATCAAGGCTCATCCGCGGTCTATCGGTCTTGGCGGTCTCGATCGCTTGCTGAGGTCGGTCGGGCGGCTCTTTGGAGCACCGGATGAGGACCCGCTCGAGGCGCGGCTCGCCCAAAGCCAAAAGCGCCGGCACACCGCTGACTGAAGACGAAGCTCGGGATATCGCGGAAGCTTGAGCCGAAATCCAGCGGGGCGAGTCTACCACAGATCCACTTGGGCAACATCGCTGACTCGCGGCTGGACCGCCGTTTACGCGGGACGGGCCGTGAAGGCGCTTCGGGTCGTGCCGGAACGCGATGCGAACGCGATCGTTCGGGATTTCCCACCCTAGCGAGTGACCTGTATTCGCGAGCGGTCGATGTCAAGAAACTTCAGCCCAAAAGCGCCGGAGAGTTTCGGCTCCGGGTAGGACGCTGGCGCGCGATCTTCGTCCTTGATAGAGCGACGTCGACCAGCCAGGTTCTTCGCGTCGTTGATCGCCGAGACGCCTACTAGGCAGCAGCTGATTATCTGCCGAGCAAGCACTGCTAGTTGCTGGAGCGCCGGCGCTCTCTCGTTCGGTTATCGGGCACGCTCACGGAGCGTGTCTGATAGGTCCTCTTATCAAGCGCGGTCGAAGCATTTTGTCGAGGTGGGTCCAGGTATCGATAAAAGCAGTCCTAGAGCTCGGATTAGGGAGTCACACCAAATGACGGTTTTGGAGAACGCCTAAACGCGCGCCAGCTGCACCGGCGCTCGATCGCTGCCGGCTCGGCGCGGAGCATGCGTTTTGAGATTGAGACTCGCAAGCCTAGGTGCAGATCCCGCATCACTCATCACGTCCGGATCTACATTCGATTAAGCTTCAGGAGGGACGATCCGCTATGGCCTTATGTTCGCGGCCCGGCCGCGGGCGTGAAATGCGGACCGGTTGCGCGGTGACGAGTCTTTGCAAATAGAGACTTTGCCCTTTTGATACGCCCTGCTAACGATCGAACCAAAACGTTCGACGTTCCGCAGCTCTCGCAACCAAGAAGCGGTCGCACGTCGGCCAGCATGACATAGCCGATGTTAAGTATTGTCTGGAATGGCCGAAAGCCAAACGCGCCGACACCGAAAAGCCACGCGAACCATCGGGTGTTTGGCAAATTCCGCAGAACCTCCGCCACGGCCTCGCCGCCAAGCTTCATGGAGCCATCGGGCATGAGCACATGGATCGTTGCGTATGCATCCCAAATGTCGAGCTGCGGATTGAGCAAGCGAAGTTCTTCGGGGTCGTCGCCTATTGGCCGTTCGACAATACTAGCTTCGCCCGATTTCCTCACTGAGGACTTCTGCACCCACCGACCGATGTAACGGCAGACGGCACATTCGCCGTCGAATAAGAGAATCGGCCGGCTCGGCGCCTGTCCACCCAAGCCTTGTTTCACGATTCGAACGGTTGCGTTATAGCGGTCATGACACTTTCTACCGTCGGTTGAGGGCCCTCTGCCCGTCCAACTTCGCTTCCATTCATGAACATTATAAGCGTCGGAGTTCCATCGATCGCATATTGACTGGCCAAGTCCTGGTCGACGCCGACGTTAACCCGAAACACTTTTTCGTTCGACTGCACCATTGTAGCGACTTTCTGTAGAATAGGTTCAATGGCACGGCAGTGCGAGCAGCCGTAAGACATGAACTCCACCGCTATCCGCCCCTGCGCGTCCAAGACTAACGGCTTAAACGTGCTGCCGGTGAGCGTTTGCATTTTTTGTGAAGCCGGTGCCGTTGCTATGTCGGACTCCTCGTCAGTTTCAGGAATTCAAAGAGACCATATCACCTTACCCTCCCGTGTGGCATCGTTGGAATGGGTGATAGTCGTCGCGAGCGCAGCGCGCGATATACTTTGGTTGAGACATGGTGCTTTGGGTAAAGCCCCAAGCCCAGCCATTGACGTTGGTGGCGGCAAAAGGTTGCTGTGGTTGCCAAATCCGTTACGGCCGCCGTCTTGCGCGTAGCGGGGCCGATCGACACGAACCCACTTCATCTCGAGCAGCGTAGCTTAACTGAACTTCAGCGAGGCCAAGTCCTCGTCACGGTTCGTGCCTGCGGCGTCTGCCGAACGGATCTTCAGATCGTCGAGGGAGCCCTGCGGCCTCATCGGCCGACGATCGTGCCTGGCCATCAGATCGTCGGTGTCGTTGCTGCCGCGGCGCCGGATGTCGACTTGAAGGTCGGAACGAGGGTCGGTATCTCGTGGCTCGGGGGGACCGACGGGACGTGCCGCTTCTGCCGCGCCGGAAACGAAAATCTTTGCGATGCGCCCGTTTTCACGGGCTACGATACGGACGGCGGGTATGCCACGTCAGTCATCGCCCGCGCCGACTTTGCGTATCCGCTAAGTGACCGCATCGACGACGTCCATACGGCCCCGCTCCTTTGCGCGGGTATAATCGGCTTCCGCGCGCTTCGCGTCGCGGGCGTTCAGCCAGGCGAGTACGTCGGCTTATATGGCTTTGGCGCCTCGGCACATCTCGCGCTTCCAATTCTCAAGCATTGGGGCTGCTCTGTGGCCGTCGCAACGCGCGGCGCGAACCATCGGGAATTTGCCGAGCATCTTGGCGCCGACTGGGTCGGTAAGGAAACTGATCGACCGCCGCAGCAACTCGATCGGGCCATTACGTTCGCACCATCGGGCGACGTCGTCATCGCGGCTTTGGGCGCACTAAGGAAAGGCGGCGTTGTCGCGATTAATGCGATTCATCTCGATCGCATACCGCAGTTCGACTACGATTCGCTACTTTGGGGTGAACGCGAAATTCGGAGCGTTGCAAACATGACGCGGGCAGACGCGCGCGAGTTTCTCGAGCTTGCCGCACAGATCGGATTAAAGCCGGCGGCGACCGCCTTCTCTCTTGAGCAGGTTAATGACGCCCTGCGCGCTGTGAAGGCAGATACGATCAATGGTGCAGCGGTGATCGTACTACCCTAACGCGGATCACCGGCGGGCGCATGCTTCTTCATCGGTTCTTCACCGCTTGTTCACGCCGAGCCCCGAAGCTGGACGAACTGACCGCCGCCACAAAAAGAAGCTGGGCGATTTCTATCCCTGCACTTCACGATACTGCGTGACCACAGCATGCGGTACGATTATCATTCGTCCATCACTGAAAGAAGACAATGCATGCCCTACCAAAGCGTTAATCCATACGATGGGAAAATCGTCAAGACGTTCGACGAGATGACCGACGCGCAACTCGAGAAAGCGATAGCTACGGCAGCAGCGGCGTACGAGACATGGCGGCACAAGAGCTATGCCGAGCGAGCGGTCATCATTGCCAAAGCGGCGGCGCTTATGCACGCCAAGGTCGATGCTTTCGCGCGCCCGATGACGGTTGAGATGGGTAAACGCATCGATGAGGCCCGTGGCGAGGTAGAGTTCAGTTCGGAGATCCTCGCGTACTACGCAAAGAACGCAGAGCGCTTCCTTGCGCCCGTCAAGCTTAATCCCGCGATTGGGGAGGCTCACATGGAGAGCAGTCCGATCGGCGTGATCTTCGGCGTCGAGCCGTGGAACTTTCCGTACTATCAGCTCGCGCGCGTCGCCGGCCCCCACTTGATGGCCGGGAACGTCCTCATGGTAAAACACTCGAGTAATGTGCCCCAGTGCGCGATTCTCTTCGAGAAGCTGTGGATCGAAGCGGGAGCTCCCGCAGGTTTGTACACGAATCTTCTGATCTCGCACGACCAGTCAGACCGCGTCATCGATGACCCGCGTATCAAAGGTGTTGCGTTGACCGGCAGCGTTGCGGCCGGCCAGAGCGTCGCGGCGCGGGCTGGACGGAAGGTCAAGGTTTCCTCGATGGAACTCGGAGGGAGCGATGCCTTCATTGTTCTCGCGGATGCCGATTTGGAACACACCGTTAAGTGGGCGGTCTGGGGGCGAATGTACAACACCGGCCAAACGTGCTGCGCGGCGAAGCGCTTCATCGTTGTCGAAGAACTCGCCGATCAGTTCCTGGCGAAGTTTCGAGCGGCGCTAGCGGAACTCAAACCCGGCGACCCGATGAATGAGAAGACGACCCTGGGACCGCTATCCAGCGAATCGGCGTTGGTCGATCTTCTGAAGCAGGTCGACGGTGCAGTCTCTCACGGGGCAAAAGTGCTCTTAGGCGGCAAGCGCATCGATCGTGCAGGCTCGTTCATGGAGCCCACGATCCTCACAGACATCACGCCGGAAAACCCAGCGTTTCGAGAAGAGTTCTTCGGTCCGGTCGCGCTGTTTTTCCGGGTTAAGAACGAAGATGAGGCGATTGCGCTAGCCAACGATTCCGACTTCGGATTGGGCGGTTCCGTCTTTACCAAAGACGCTGCAAGTGGGCAACGCGTAGCAAGCCGTGTTGAGACCGGCATGATGTTCGTCAACAACATCTCGTGGTCTGATGCCGAGCTGCCATTCGGCGGCATCAAGGACTCCGGCTACGGCCGCGAGCTCGGCGATATGGGCATTCAAGAATTCGTCAACAAGAAGTTGATTCGCTTCGGTTCGATCGAGGCACCGCCGACGCTCGTAGGAAGTGCATCATGACCACCACTGCAACGGTAATCGAAGAGGCCCCGGCTCCATTCCATTCGGCCGGCCGCGGGACGGCGATGAAGGCGCTCGTGTATCTGGGTAACGGAAAGAAGGTCCTCGAGAACCACCAAAAGCCGACCATCGCAGCTCCGACGGATGCGATCGTGAAGATCGTTAAGACAACGATTTGCGGCACGGATCTGCATATCCTCAAAGGTGATATGCCGGAGGTCAAGGCAGGCCGAATTCTCGGCCACGAAGGGGTTGGCATCATCGATGAAGTGGGGGCCGGGGTTACCTCCTTCAAGCGGGGAGATCGCGTCTTGATCTCGTGCGTCACCTCATGTGGCGCATGCGAGTATTGCCGCCGGCTCATGCCCTCGCACTGCGTGAACGGCGGCTGGATTTTGGGCTACGAAATCGATGGCACCCAGGCTGAGTTCGTACGAATTCCGTATGCCAATACGAGTCTCTATCCTATCCTCGACCGTGAAGACGAAGAGCCGCTCGTCATGTGCAGCGACATCCTGCCGACCGGCTTTGAATGCGGCGTGCTCAATGGTCAGGTCGCGCCCGGCAGCGTGGTTGCGATTGTCGGCTCCGGCCCGATCGGCCTCGCCGCGTTGCTTACGGCGCAGTTCTACTCGCCCGCCGAGATCATCATGATCGATCTCGATCACAAGCGACTGGAGACCGCAATGGGCTTCGGAGCAACGAGCGTCGTCAACAGTACCGACGGCAAGGCGCAAGAGACGCTGATGAAGATGACGGGCAATCGCGGCGTCGACACGGCCATCGAGGCGGTGGGCGTTCCGGCCACGTTCGAGCTATGCGAACAGATCGTCGCACCGGGCGGCCACATCGCGAATATCGGCGTGCACGGTAAGCCGGTGGCGCTCCACCTCGAGCAACTGTGGGCTCGTAACATAACGATCACGACGCGACTGGTCGACACCGTCAGCACACCGATGCTGCTCAAGACGGTGCGCGCGCATAAGATCGACCCGAATCGATTGATCACGCACCATTTCAAGTTTGCTGACATGATCGGGGCGTACGACACGTTTGCGGACGCGGCCAACACGGGCGCCCTCAAAGTCATCATCGAGGCCTAGATGTTCGTCAACGTTGCCGTTCTTAAGGAGACACAGCCGAACGAACGGCGCGTTGCCTTGGTTCCCTCCGTCGTTCCGAGGCTGGTCAAATTAGGCGCAAACCTACACATGCAGGCCGGAGCGGGCGACGCCGTCGCGCTTCCCGATTCGGCTTACCAAGATGTCGTCTTCACGGCCAATCGCAAGCAGTTGGTTCGATCTGCCGATGTGGTGCTCGCCGTACAACCGCCGGCGCTCGGTGTGATCGACGAGATGCAAGAAGGCGCGATCCTCATCTCGTTCATTTACGAGAATAGCGAGAAGGCGCTCGTGCAGCGACTGCTTGACCGGAAAATCACCTGTTTTGCCATGGAGCGCCTGCCGCGCATTACGCGTGCGCAGACAATGGACGCGCTTTCGAGCCAGTCGGCACTGGCGGGCTACTATGCCGTACAACTCGGCTCGACCCATCTGAACCGCGTTTTGCCCAAACTCACCACCGCCGCGGGAACCATCGGGCCGGCCAAAGTGCTCGTGATGGGCCTTGGGGTTGCTGGTCTCGAGGCGATCGCAACCGCGCACCGGCTGGGGGCCGTTGTCGAAGGCTATGATGTGCGGCCCGAAACCGCCGAGCAAGCCCTGTCGCTTGGGGCTACGTTCGTCGACACGGGCGTCGATGCGCGCGGGAAGGGCGGCTATGCCCGCGAGCTCACCCCCGAAGAGAAGACCAAAGTCGACGCTGCGCTGACCAAACATATACAAGCGGCCGATCTCATCATCACCACGGCTGCAATCCCCGGCAAGCCTTCACCAAAACTGATCAGCAAGATGCAGGTTGCCGGCATGAAAGCGGGTGCCGTCATCATCGACCTCTCAGCTGAGGGCGGGGGCAACTGCGAGGATACGGAGCCGGGTGAAACTGTGCGGGTTGGCAACGTGACGATCGTTGCGCCCTTGAACGTTCCCTCGCTTCTCGGTGACGATGCCAGCAATCTTTACTCGCACAACCAATTCAATCTGCTCGCGCTGATGCTCAAGGACAACATCATCACGATCGATTGGACGGACGAAGTACTCGCGAAGACCGTGCTAACTCATGCTGGGAAGATGCACGACGACGCGGCCAAACACGAAGACACTAAACCAGCCACGAAAGTGGCCTGATCGGAATCCCGTAATCGCGATGGACTCTTTGATGACGGTAAACGGCTTCGTCGGCCTATACATTTTCATGCTGGCCGCCTTTGCGGGCTGGGTAATCATCGGCAACGTGCCTGCGATTCTGCACACGCCCCTGATGTCGGGCTCGAATTTCGTGCACGGCATCGTCGTCGTCGGTGGAATGTTCGCGCTGCTCAACGCGACTACGGTTCTCGAACAGGCAATCGGGTTCTTCGCCGTGTTGCTGGGGGCGGGCAATGCCGCTGGCGGTTATGCCGTCACGGATCGCATGCTGGCAATGTTCGTTGCGAGCGGTGACAAGCCGCACGCGCCACGGCGTCATCGCGCACGAGCCCATCACCCGAAAAAGGCCTGACAAAACCGCCATGTTCACGATGATTTCACAGCTTACGATCGGGGCGACCGGCTTCGCGGCGGCCTTTCTCTTCATGTACGGTCTCAAGCGGATGTCGTCTCCAGCGACGGCGCCCTCCGGGATCCGGGTTGCCGGAGTGGGCATGCTGCTCGCGGTCGCTGCGAGCTTCCTTTATGCCTTCGACGTTAGTCCGGCCGCTCAGCCGCATATCATCGTCAATCTCGCCCTCGCCGTTGTGGCCTTGGTGGTGGGCGGCGGGTTCGCTTGGTGGAGTGGCAAGACAGTTGCCATGACGGCGATGCCGCAGATGGTTGCATTGTACAACGGCATGGGCGGCGGTGCGGCTGGGGCGATTGCCGCTGTGGAACTGTTCGGCAACAAGGCGACCGGTGCGACCCAGCTTATCGTGACCCTCATCGGTGCATTGATTGGCGCTGTCTCCCTGTCCGGCTCAGTAATTGCCTGGGCGAAACTCGACGGCGTCCTCAAGAAGCCGTTCCAAGTGCGCGGGCAGCAAGTGTTCAACGCCGTCGTAATGGTTGCGATCGTGCTCGTTGCCGGCATCATCGTTCTCACGGTATCGGGCGGCATCCAGCCGCTGCTATCGGTGCCGGTCTTGATTTGCATCTTTTTCGGCTGCGCGCTGCTCTTCGGCATGCTGATGACGCTGCCGATCGGCGGGGCGGATATGCCGGTTGTGATCTCGATCTACAATGCCTGTACCGGCATTGCGGTGGGCCTCGAGGGATTCGTGCTGCAAAACCCGGCGCTGATGATTGCCGGTATGGTGGTTGGTGCTGCGGGTACGCTCCTCACCCTGCTTATGGCTAAAGCGATGAATCGTTCGATCGTCAACGTGCTCTTCAAGAAATTCGGCCCCGGCAAGAAGCAGAAGCAAGGCGCGATAACGGGCAGCCTCAAGCCGGTCGAAGCCGGCGACGCCGCGATATTCATGCGCTACGCACACAGCGTGATCATCGTGCCGGGTTATGGTCTTGCCGTGTCGCAGGGCCAACAGAAGCTGTATGAGTTCGTCAAGTTGTTGCAGGCGGCGGGCGTGTCGGTCAAGTTCGCCATCCATCCGGTTGCGGGACGCATGCCCGGGCAAATGGACGTTCTCCTAGCTGAAGCCGGCGTGCCTTACGATCTCATCGTTCAAATGGACGACATCAACCCAGAATTTCAGAGCGCCGATGTCGCACTCGTGATCGGAGCCAACGACGTCGTCAACCCGGAAGCCCGTACCGACAAATCGTCACCGATCTACGGTATGCCGATTCTCAACGCCGACAAAGCCAAGAAAGTCTACGTCGTCAAGCGCGGCGAGGGCAAGGGCTACGCCGGCATCGTCAACCCGCTCTTTTACGACGAGAACTGCGACATGGTCTACGGCGATGCCCAAGCGGTGCTCGTAAAGATGATTGAAGCAGTGCGCGGGCTGGGATCGGCTGCCGCCGCGTGACCCCACCGGACTCAAGCGTTCAGATGGACAACCTCAAAACCGAAGGATGTATGCCATGAGACAGAAGATGCTCGCAGCTGTTGTGGAGGCGTTCGGAAAGCCCCTCGCCCTGACGCAATTGGATATTCCGTCGCCCGGCCCGGGACAGATCCTCGTCAAGACCGAGGCGTGCGGCGTTTGCCACACCGATCTTCATGCCGCGAATGGTGACTGGCCGGTAAAGCCTACGCTTCCGTTCATCCCAGGTCACGAGGCCATCGGACGCGTCGTCGGGGTCGGCTCGGGTGTCGCAAATGTCAAAAAAGGTGACCGCGTCGGCGTGCCGTGGCTGTATTCCGCCTGCGGCCATTGTGAATTCTGTCTCAGCGCCTGGGAGACGGTGTGCCCCGACGCGCACTTCGGCGGCTATACGAACAACGGTGGCTTTGCGGAATATATCGTGGCCGATCCAGACTACGTAGCCCATATACCAACGGGGCTTTCGGCGAACGACGCTGCGACAATAATTTGCGCCGGAATTACGACCTACAAAGGGATTAAAGAAACGTACGCGAGACCGGGTGAGTGGATTGCCATTTCAGGCGTCGGCGGCCTCGGACATTTGGCAATTCAGTACGCCAAGGCGATGGGCTTGTATGTCTGCGCCATCGACATCGACGACGGTAAGCTCGCACATGCAAAGCATCTTGGTGCTGACGCAGTCGTTAACGCTAAGGGCGACGACCCCGCAGGGGCGGTGCAGAAAGTCAGCGGCGGCGGCGCCCACGGCGTCCTGATAACCGCGCCGTCGCTACCTGCGTTCAAACAGGGCGTTGGCATGACGCGCAGGCGCGGGACTTGTGTCCTGGTAGGTCTGCCACCGGGCGACTTCCCGGTCCCGCTCTTCGATGTCGTTGCGAAGTGCATTTCGGTTCGAGGTTCGTTCGTGGGAACGCGCCAAGATATGGCCGAGGCTCTCGCATTCGCCGCAGAAGGCAAAGTGAAAGCCGATTACGAGCTCCAACCACTGTCTGCGATAAACGATGTCCTCCAGCGGCTCGAGCACGGCCAAGTAGCCTCACGCGTCGTCCTTGACTTCGTCAGCGTCGCGACATCCAACAACGTTACAGGTTCCGAGAAGCAGCCGGAGCTCGTTGGAACTTGATAAACGGATTGCGCTGCCGAAAAAGCGAGGACGAAGAGCCGCCGCACACAAGAAGCAGCGCGACGCCTTTCAATCGGCGATTCTTGGAGTTAACGATGGCCTGGTCTCGACCGTAGCGCTTCTCCTCGGCGTGGCCGGCGCAGGTAGCGGAGCACCCGCCGTCCGCGTGGCTGGCTTCGCAAGCTCGTTGCCGGGGCTTGTTCGCTCGCCGTGAGCCAATATATGGCTGGGCGAACGATATTGGATCGACGTCAGCGCATCGCGACGGAATTGCGCAACATCGACGTGCTTGGGGCCAGCGAACGAGGTGATATTCTGCAAGAGGAATTGCTCGAACACGGATCGGAGAGACGAGTGCGCCGGCTATCGGAGATGCCCTCGCGCCGGTGCTTCTAAGTCGTCGGTGATTCTGGGTCTGCTTCGCTACGGCATCAACTTCGGCGATCGAAGTTCTCCCGTGCGATCGGCTTCGGCGGTATTTCTCGCTTCGGTTGCCGGAGCGCTGGTACCGATTGTTCCGTGGTTGTTCCTAAGCGGGAAGGCAGCAATCCTAGCGTCTTCTGGAATGGCATGTATCGCAGCGTTGATAATCGGTGGCGTTCTCGTCACGCAAAGCAGCGGCAAATGGATAAGCTCGGCGCTGCGGCATTTAGCGCTTGTAAGTGCGGCCGCAGCTGTAACGTACGAAACAGGCCATGTTTTTCAAGCCTTGGTCATGAAATAGCGTCGAGCCGGCTACGCCGCCCTCTACTTCAGCTTTACGTAGAAGAGAGGGCCTTTACCCGCGGCGGTTCAGATCGCTCCGTTCCATCCGATGATACCGACGGGGCAGACGCCGGCGTGGCGCTCGTTTCGAAGTGCCCACCAAACTCGTACCTCAGCGCCGACAGCAGCTTGTTTTGAAAATCCGCTTCGCCGCGCGAATTGAAGCGCGCGTATAGCGCATTCGTTAGCACCGGTGCTGGAACTGACTCGTCGACCGCTGCCTTTATCGTCCAGCGACCCTCGCCCGAGTCGGAGACACGACCGGCGAAGTGCCCGAGCTGCGGATCCTTGATCAGTGCCGATGCAGTTAGGTCAAGCAACCACGACGCAATAACGCTGCCGCGCCGCCAGACTTCGGCGACCTCGCCTAAATCAACGTCGTACTGGTAGTGCTCCGGATCGCGAAGTGGGGTCGTTTCGGCGTTTACGATGCCGGTCTGCTTTCCGACGTTGGCCGCGCGGAGAATGCCCATTCCCTCGGCATAGGATGCCATGATCCCGTATTCGATCCCATTGTGAACCATCTTCACGAAGTGCCCCGCGCCGTTGGGTCCGGTGTGCAGATAGCCGAGCTCGGCAGTGCCCTGGTCCGGCGGACGGCCCGGCGTCCGCGTGATCTCACCGATTCCGGGCGCGAGGGTGCGCAAGATCGGGTCCAGGTGGGCGACGGTCGCGTCAGATCCGCCGATCATCATGCAGTAGCCTCGTTCGAGACCCCACACGCCGCCGCTCGTTCCGACGTCGACGTACTCAATCCCCTTGGCGCTGAGCTCGTGAGCGCGCCGAATGTCGTCGACGTAGTACGAGTTCCCGCCATCGATGAGAATGTCGCCAGGATCGAGTAACGGCACGAGATCCCCGATAAACTCTTCGACCGTCGCGGCTGGAAGCATCAGCCAGATTGCGCGCGGTTTGGCCAGTTGCTTCACGAAGTCGGTCAATACAGTCGAGCCGGCAGCTCCCTCGCCGATGAGTTCCTTGACCACATCGGGCTTGCGAGCGTAGACGACACACTCGTGGCCGCCTTTCATTAATCGGCGCACCATGTCGGCGCCCATGCGGCCCGTGCCGATCATTCCGAGTTGCATTGCGGGATCTCCGTTCGTTAGCTAGTGGGTTCCGTGCGCGAATAGGGTGTGTATTCCCAGCGTCATTGAGAGAAGAGCGGCGATCGCTATGACCGCGACGGCTATGACGATGCCATGCCAGAGCTTCACGAAAGTTCAGCCGGCGCTGGGGCTCCCCGCTCGCCGGCCTTAACCATCGGTAAACAGGCTTGCGCGGGGATGGCCTTTTGCCAGTGGAGGAGGGGCACCCGGCTCGCTAAAATCGGGCGTCCAGTGCCAGTTCGTGATCTCCGGCATGTCCTCAAGGTGTTGCCGAATATACACGTTATGCTCGTAGAGCTTGCGGTTAAACATATCGATTACGCCCTCTGCTTGCGAGCGAAGGCGAGGGATATTCTTTAGCGCGTCGATCACAAGATGGAAGCGGCTCATCTCGTTTAGCACGACCATGTCAAATGGAGTCGTCGTCGTGCCACGATCCATATATCCGCGTACGTGGAAGCGGTCCTCTCTGGAACGTCCATGAACAACTGAATGAATGAGCCACCGATTGTTATGGAAGGCGAAGATGACCGGAGCGCTCTCCGTGAAGAGCGCGTTGAAGGACATATTGTCCATTCCATGTGGGTGATCGTCCGGCTGCATAAGAGCGGTTAGATCGACCACGTTGACGACCCGAACTTTGATGCCCGGAACATACTTCTGGAGTAGCCAGGATGCGGCACACGTTTCGATGGTCGGCACGTCGCCCGCGCAGGCCATAATGACGTCAGGGTCGCTGCCTCCATCATTGCTGGCAAACGCCCATGTCGATGCACCGCGCGAGCAATGTTCGAGTGCTTCGTCCATACTCAGCCACTGAAGCTGCGGTTGCTTGCCGCATGTGACGATGTTGACGTAGTTGCGGCTTCGCAAGCAATGATCGAAGACGCTAAGCAAACAGTTGCTATCCGGTGGATAGTAGACGCGTACCGTCTCGCTTCGACGCGCGAGAGCATTATCGACGAAGCCGGTGGCCTGATGACTGAACCCGTTGTGATCGTTGCGCCAGGCGTGGCTCGTCAGGAAAACGTTCAATGATGCGATGGGCCGGCGCCACGAGAAATCAAGGCATTGTTCCAGCCACTTCGCATGCTGAGTCAGCATCGAATCAACGACCTGAGCGAACGCTTCATAAGAAGACCACAAACCGTGGCGGCCCGTAAGCAGGTAGCCCTCGAGCCATCCCTGACAGCAGTGCTCGCTCAATACTTCCATCACGCGACCGTCGGGGCTGAGGCCGTCGTCGATCGAAACCGTCTCGGCCATGAAACAACGCTTCGTCGCCTCGAAAACGGAGCTGAGGCGATTGGAGTCTGTTTCATCGGGACAGAACATGCGAAAGTTCGTGAGATTAAGCCGGAAGATGTCGCGAAAGAACTCACCGAGTTTCCTCGGAGCCTCGGCAATCACTTGCCCTGGCCCCGGAATCTCAAGCGCATAGCTCGTGAAGTCCGGAAGATCCAGCGCCGTTAGTTGGCGGCCGCCATTAACGTTTGGATTGCCTCCCATACGCCGATTGCCGCGTGGCGCGAGCTGGGCGAGTTCCTCAAGGAATGTTCCGTTCGCGTCAAAGAGTTGCTGCGGTTCGTAGCTTCGCATCCAGGTCTGCAGTATCTCAAGATGATCGGCGTTCTCGCGCACTGTCGCGAGGGGAACTTGATGCGCGCGGAACGTGCCTTCGATCGGGATCCCATCCACTTCTTTCGGGCAGGTCCAACCTTTGGGTGTGCGCAGAACGATCATTGGCCAAACCGGCTGTTTCTTGAACCCAGTTTTGCGCGCGTCATCCTGAATTGCGCGAATCTCGGCGTAACAGTCGTCGAGCGCGCCGGCAAGAAGCTGATGTACGATTTCGGGATCGTCGCCTTCGACGAAGTAGGGCCGGTAGCCACGTCCCGTATATAGCGCACGTAAGTCTTCGTCACTCGTTCGACCCTGGACCGTTGGACCCGAGATCTTGTAGCCGTTGAGATGGAGGATCGGGAGTACGGCACCGTCCCGTGCGGGGTTGAGAAAGTTTACGGATTTCCAGCTGCCTTCGAGCGGACACGTTTCGGATTCACCATCGCCGATCACGCAGGCGACGATCAGGTCGGGGTTGTCAAATGCTGCGCCGAAGGCGTGAACGAGAGAGTAGCCGAGTTCTCCCCCCTCGTGCATTGAATTTGGTACGTGCGGGCCGCAGTGGCTGGGCACGCCGCCCGGCGTCGAAAAACTTCGAAAGAGCAGCCGTAAGCCGTTTTCATCAGGCGTTATTTCGGGATGGACTTCGGTGTAGGTGCCCTCTAAGTAGGCATTTGCATTGAGCGCTGGGCCGCCATGTCCGGGGCCGGCGATATAAATGATGTTCGCATCATGCTGATTGATCAGGCGGTTCAGGTGAACGTAGATAAGGTTTTGCCCAGGTGAGGTTCCCCAATGCCCCAGCAATCGAGGCTTTATCTGTTCGGCCTTGAGAGGCTCCCGCAATAAGGGATTTTCAAAGAGATAGATCTGACCGATGCAGAGAAAATTCGCTGCGCGCCAGTAGCGATTCATCTTGTCAAGCATCTCCGGGGCGAGCGGGCCCTCCGGGTGCGTGATCTTGGTATGTTCAGCGCTGCTAGCTACAATCGCCGTCGATAATGCCGCATCGAAAGCGTACGTTGCGGCGCCGTTCGTGACGGAGAAATCCGGATCGTTAGTAAGCACGTTCACGATATGCTAAGCCTTTTTTCGCACGATCATGCTCGCGAGGAACAACAGCCACGTTGTTGAGAGGAGGACCGCGAGCAACCAATGGTTCTCGTTACTTTTTGGGAGGAGCGCATTCATGGAAGAAAGCACAACAAATGCTGCAACCGCACCGATTACGAGTCGGCGAGCCCTGATGGTGTTGACCGCTGATCCAGCGTTAACGCTCATCGAGGGCATCGGCGTATTGGATACGATTGCTGCGTTTATTCCGGCCCGTGCGGCAGCTGCGACGAGCGACGCTCCGGGTACGGCAGCATCGTGGGCGACGATTGCACGAGCGTCTGCCGCGTTTATCTCGGCTAGCAAGACGCCCGGTACGCGTTGCAACGCCCGGATCATCTGCGCAACGGACAAAGTGGATGGGTTCCCGCCAAGGTGTAGTGTGGTGCGGGTGAGCAGGTCCGCACCGCCGGCATGCGGCGTAGATATCACAGCGCCGGGACTTTGAGGCCGTTCGTTACTGGTGCCGCGTTCTTGCTAAGAAGATCCAAGAAGGGTTTGACGATATCCAGCGGCATTGGGAAGACGACGGTTGTGTTGTGCTCGCCGCCGATTTCCGTGAGCGTCTGTAAGTACCGCAATTGCATTGCTGCCGGTACGGAGGCTAGGATCGTGGCGGCATTGACCAGCGTTTGCGCGGCCTGAAATTCAGCGTCAGCGTGAATGACCTTCGCTCTACGGTCACGCTCTGCTTCGGCCTGCTTGGCGATGGCTTTGACCATATTATCGGTGAGCTGGACGTCGCGGATCTCGACTGCGCTGACTTCTATTCCCCAGTCTTTCGTCCGGGCGTCAAGAATGTCTTGAACGTCCGTATTGAGTTTGGTGCGTTCAGAGAGCATCTCATCGAGATCGTGCTGCCCGAGAACGGAGCGAAGAGTCGTCTGTGCCAGCATATTGGTGGCAGCGGTGAATTGTTCCACCTGGATGACCGACTTTGCGGGATCGGTCACATGAAAGTACAATACGGCGTCGACCTTGACCGAGACATTATCGCGGGAGATGAGATCCTGGCTTGGCACTTCCATAACTACCGTACGCAAGTCGACGCGCACGATCTGCTGTACGATCGGGATCAAAAAGATCAGGCCAGGGCCCCCGACATGAGTGAAGCGACCGAGGGTAAAGACGACGGCACGTTCGTACTCGCGCAGCACTTTCACGGAAGCATTTGCGATGAGTAAGATCAGGGCAAGGACGATGAATGGAGCGATGAGTCCGGTGGGCGCGAACATGGAGGCCTCGGTTGTTATGCGTGAGCTTGGCCCCACTGTATCGCATACCGGCCGCCGCGGGTATCGTGAAATACATGGAGAGGTGGTCTCGCTTGCTCTGCAAGCACACTTGTCGGCTTTTTCCACGATGGTTTCGTGCTGATTTAGGTGTTAGAGTTGCCGCATGGCCCGCACTTGCTGTTTGGCTGGCATGGATGGTGCAGTCCCGATCTTCAGCGCTGTCTTCAAAGCGGCCGGAGAACCGGCTCTGGCAACCGTCGCCCGTCTCGATGTCGTGGAGTTGGGAAGACTCGCTCCTGACGTACTCGTCTGCGACCTCGATGATGTGGATGGCGACCCGCTCGAACTGCTTCGCCAAATTCGCTTCGTGTTACCCGACTGCCTGATTGCCGTCTATTCCGGCCTTATGGAGCGCGAGTGGGGTCGCGCTTGTCACCTCGCCGGGGCAAACTGCCTGCTCGCGAAGAGTTCAAATGAGCGGCGTCTCTCCGATGGATTGCGCGGCGCGTTGCTGACCGGCTGCTACACGGACCCGCGTTTCGCTGCATGAGGGCGGAGGGCGTTCACCAAGCATTCGATGAGCGTATAACTATCTGGAGTTTACCGGCCGGCGATGCGCCAGCCGGCGGCGACTGGTGCGAAGCCGTTGAGATTTCCGAAGATCTCGTGGCTTTGACGGTTGGAGATGTCTCCGGACACGGTAAAGGCGTTGCCCCGACAATGGCGGCTGTGCATGTTCGGGTCATGCGGGCAATTCAGCATATGCGCGATCCCGTAGCGGTTCTTTCGGTCGCAAATGAATTTGCTTTCAACTACGGTGAAGGCGTCATCGTCACTGCGATCGTCGCCTTTTTTAACCGCCGGCTTCATACACTGACGTTTGCAAATGCCGGACACCCGTCGCCGCTCTTGCTTTCCAGGGAATGCCACGCATTCTTGGAGCATTCACCCGCGGATTTACCCTTGGGTATTTATCCGCAGTATAATTTGGCAAACTACGTGGTTGCGCTTCCGCTCGATGCCCTGATTGTGCTCTACACCGACGGCATAACCGAACATCGGCGGGACCCGGTCCGCGGTGAAGAGGAGCTTGCTGAGGCGGCTCGTCTCATCTACGATCGGACAGAAGGCGATGACGCGCGAGGCATAGCGGGCGAGGTTCTCCGCACCGGCTCGAGTCATGATGACGCGTCCGTGATGGTCGTACGAGCAACGCGGGCAGAAATGTAAGCGACCGTCCGCTCTCCGAAGCGAAAGCGTACCCTTCCATGGTTTTCACGATACCGGGCTTAGCGGGAGTGCGATAGAGTAGGTGCATGAAGCAGAACGAGCCGACGGCCGTAGTTGAAGACCCGCCGATTGCCCGGGCGCTCTTTAGCGAGGTCCGCTGGTCCTGGATTTGGCTAATTCTGCGAGTTTACGTCGGGTGGACCTGGCTCAGTGAGGGCATCGACAAGGCGCAGACGCCGGCATGGATCGGTGCGAACGCGGGCTCATTTCTGACGATGTGGATAACCAAGGCATTGACTAAAACGACGGGTCCGTTTCCGGACGTGCAAGGATGGTACGGCTGGTTCCTCAGTGCGGTCGTGCTCCCCCATACCGTCTTCTGGAGTTATACGGTGACCTTTGGAGAGATCGCGGTCGGTGTTGCCCTCATTCTCGGACTGTTCACCGGGATTGCGGCATTCTTCGGAACGACGATGAATGCGAGTTACTTGCTTGCCGGAACAGTGAGTACGAATCCAATTCTCTTCGCATTCGGTTCGTTGCTCGTACTGGCATGGAAAACTGCCGGGTGGTGGGGGCTCGATCGTTATATCTTGGGCCGTTTAGGGACGCCGTGGCAACGGCCAGTCATTTTGCCGGCACCGCAACGGACGGGTGCGCCGCTCGCGCCATGAGTGGCCAGGCTTGCATTCAGTGCGGCGGTGTCGGGGACGAATATCTCCCGCGAACAGTCGCGGCTGAAGCCATAGCCGCATGCCCGTTTTCGATCGCTCAAGAGTATGCATCCGATTACTTCCGTCGTGCCGAAGCTGGGCATGAAGAAGCAGAGATACGTGTCCCGATCCTCTTTTTGCCGACGTTCTTGCGCCGGCGCGTCGGGTTAACGTTCGGAATGCACGCGGACGATACCGAAGGCGGCCGATCGCATGATGAAATTCGCCTGCGGTGGAGCACGGGAACAGCGCTCCTCCCCGACTTCCATGGAACGGTACGATTGCGCATAGCCGGATCAGGTACGCGCGTTCTGGTGGACGGCGGATATCATGCGCCCTTCGGGATGTTCGGGCGCGTATTCGATTGGTTTATCGGAGCATATATCGCTCGTGCTAGCGTGAACGATCTTTCGCAACGCATCGCGGCGTATCTTGAAGAACGAGAGCAAGAGTGGCGAGCACGTCTCACTAGTCCCGCGTGCTAACAGCTCCGGAGCGCAAAGACTTCGCAGTAACGCGGTTTGGTGTCGTGATGAGCTCGCTCGAGGGAGACCCGCGCGAAGCTTGGGGTGTGCTCAATCCTGGCGGAGTCCGGTCACCGGACGGTGCGTTGCATTTGTTCCCACGGTTAATTGCCGAGGGCAATTTCTCGCGGATCGGGCACGTCCGTGTGCGTTTCGAAGGCGAGACACCCGTGGGCGTCGAGCGTCTCGGTATGGCATTGGAACCGCGCGAGCCCTACGAGGTTGGGCCAAGTGGCGGTGGGGTCGAAGATGCTCGCGTCGTCTACGTGCCAGCAATCAAGTGCTATCTCATGACATATACGGCGTTCGTTCCGTACGAACCACGAGTCGCAATCGCCGTTTCTACAGACCTTCAGGTATGGCGTCGTCTCGGCCTCGTGCATTTTGAAGCGACCTCTGACGGGCCCGACCTTAATCTGAGCAGCAATAAAGATGCGGCGTTCTTTCCGGAAGTTATCAGAGACCCGAGTGGAGTTCCGTCACTAGGAATGCTGCATCGTCCGACCACGCGCGTTCATTTTCGTTCCTGCGGATCCAGCGTAACCGCTCCGCCCAGTGGTGAAGAAATGCTCGAACGCATTTGGATCTCGTACGTCCCAATCGATGCTGTCCTTGCGGACATCGCAAGGTTGACACGCGTCCGGCGACACGAGCGAGTGATGGCGTCCGTAGAGCCCTGGGAAGTCCAAAAAATCGGCGCCGGTGCACCTCCCGTTCGACTGCCGTATGGGTGGGTGTTACCGTATCACGCGGTCTCAGTCCTGAACGGGCAAATCCGCTATTGCATGGGCATTGCGATTCTCGATCTTGACCGGCCGTCTCACGTTCTCTACCGTACGCCGCATCCAATCCTGGAACCGCAGGCGGAGTACGAGCGCAACGGGCTCGTCAACAACGTCGTTTTCCCAACTGCCAGCGATCTACGTCCCGATCGGCTGCTCGATGTCTATTACGGCGCGGCCGATCACGTCATCGCTGCGGCACGCATTACACTCCCAAATCAATTGCCGACGCGGGAGTTCGAGTAACGATGGCCCTCGTAACTCAAGTCCGCGAGTGCCGGCGCATTCTTAGTATCGATCGTGGTTCCTCATCGCTCAAAATCGCCGTGCACGAGTTAGCACATGGCCACGAGGAGCAGCTCATCGAAGGCGGAGTCGACGCCATCGGAGCAGCTGACGTCACGCTCTGGATGCGCGACTGCCGGGATCCCGCATTGTCCGAAATACGCCGGCCACTTGGCGATGCCGCACCTACGGCCGCACTGCTGGGAGCGGTGAAGGAGCTGGGTGTCCGCATCGATGGGGTGGGACACCGGGTGGTCTTCGGTGGGATCGCACACGAGTTGCCAGAGCGCGTCACCGGCGAGCTAATGACGACCCTGGAGGCGTTAGTACCGTTCGATCCGCTCCACTTGCCCGACGCGCTTGCGGCAATCCGTGCCATCCAGGCTTCGTCTCCAGAGCTTCCGCAAGCCGTTTGTTTCGATACGGCCTTCCATCGCAAAATGCCGATGGTTGCGCAGCGTCTACCACTACCGCGGGCACTGTGGTCGGAGGGCGTGCAGCGGTACGGATACCACGGCCTCTCGTACGAGTCGATCGTATGTGGGCTTGGTGAGGACGGAACGCGCGGCAGGATGATCGTTGCGCATCTGGGCAACGGCGCAAGCCTCGCCGCAATGGTGAACGGCCGGCCGATCGACACGACAATGGGATTCAGTCCCCTGGGGGGACTCATGATGGGCACGCGTCCTGGCGACCTCGATCCCGGCATACTGCTCTACCTCTTGCGTAATGGGCGCTACACGTTCGACGAATTGGACGACCTCATTACCCAACACAGTGGGTTGCTTGGCGTGTCACAACAAAGCGCGGATATGCGGACGCTGTTAGAACGCCGTCTGGACTCGTCCGATGCGGCAGAGGCGGTCGAGATGTTCGTGTACGAGGTGAAGAAGAACATCGGTGCGCTTGCGGCAGCTCTAGGTGGACTGGACACGCTCGTGTTTACCGGCGGTATCGGCGAAAATGCCGCACCGGTGCGCTGGGAGATCGGCCAAGGCCTCGCGCACCTCGGCGTTGGCCTCGACCCGGCACGCAACGCCAACAGCTCGCCCATTATCTCCGTCGACGGAGCGCGCGTCATCGCGCGTGTGATTCCCGCGAACGAGAACCTCATGGTTGCCGCTCACACGTGCGCGGTTCTCTTCGGATCGCCGGTTGACGGTGTACGCGCCTCCCGGCAGCTTTCCGCTTCCGGGTTGCCCTAATGTCTACGCGCGTCGATACCCCAAGCCCGCCGACGCCGGCTGTAGCAGCGCCCGCCCCAGCCGCGCCGGCGCCGCCTTCGACCGGAACACCGGCGGCGGCTCCGCCGCGGCGGTTCCCCTGGCGTGTTGTGCTCGCCGGGGCGGCAGTTTTGGTTGTGATCGGGTTCGTCACGGTCTTCGTCGTGCACGCGCTTTGGCCGGCTGCGCCGCCGACCCAAATACCGGTGGGCGGAAGGCTCGAAGGGTACCAAAGTGATCTTGGTGCAAAGGTCGGGGGTCGCGTAACGTGGGTTGCTGTGCGAGAAGGCGCGATGGTTCGCACCGGCCAGGTTCTCGTCCAACTCGATGATGCGCAGGCGCGTGCCCAGGCTGCCGCAGCCGCAGCGGCAGTAGAAGCAGCAGAGGATCGTGCGCGCCAGGCGCAAGCGACACTGGCCGTATTGGCGAGTCAAATCCACGAAACCGCGCTCGGCGGCGAACAAGCAACAGCCGATACGAGTGGCCGCATAGCGCAGGCAATCGCGAGCGCTACCGCCGCACGGGCGCAGGTCGCGCAAGCCTCGGCTGTAGTCCAACAAGCGCAGGCCACCGTAGCGTTCGCGAGCGCCGATCAAGTGCGCTATGACGCGTTGAGCCGTACCGGCGACATCTCCGTGCAGCGCGCGCAACAAGCCGATACGGCGTACCGCACGGCAGCCGACGCCGTCGCCCAGCAACGTGACGCGTTGACGGCCGCGCGGCGGAACGCCACGGCTGCGGTCGGTGCACTAAACATCGCGCAGAGCACGTCCTACAACGCGCCGATTCACGCGGCGCAAGTCGTGACGCTCGAGCGCCAGCAACACGAGGCGCAGGCGCAGATCGCCGCCGCGAATGCCGACGCGGGTCAGGCGCGCGCGATGCAGCGGGCAGCCCAAGCCTCGCTGAGCGACCTCACGGTACACGCTTCGAGTGACGGCACGGTCATTGCTCGCGCCGTCGAGCCGGGCGACGTCGTCGCGCCGGGGCGGACACTCCTGTCGATCGTCGACCTCGATCATGTGTACTTGCGCGGGTACGTTCCTGAGGGTGACGTCGGGCGCATTCGCATCGGTCAGGCGGCGCACGTCCTGCTCGATTCCAATCCGAAGCATGCGCTGGATGCCCGCGTCGGGGAAATCGATGCACAAGCCTCCTTCACGCCGGAGAACGTCTACTTCCAGCAAGATCGCGTGCAAGAGGTCTTTGGCGTCAGGCTCGACGTCCGCGCCCCGCGCGGTTACGCGAAGCCGGGCATGCCTGCCGATGCGCTCATCGACGTCGGGAGGCCGTAATCGAGGGTTCGCCGATCGACGTGCACGTGCGCGGCCTCACCAAAGACTACGGCAGCGTCAAGGCCGTACGAGGCATCGATTTCGAGGTGCGACGCGGCGAGATCTTCGGACTCATCGGCCCCGACGGCGCGGGAAAAACGACGACATTCAACGTGCTTGCCGGCATCCTTGACGCGACCGCCGGAGACATCACGCTTCTCGGTGAGCGCCCGCGCATGGCGCGCACTAACGTGGGCTACCTCACCCAGCAGTTCTCGCTCTTCGACGACCTAAGCGTCAACGAAAACCTCCGTTACATCGCCGGTTTGCGCGACGTCCCTGCCGACGCGTTCGCCGAACGCAGTCAACGTTATCTCGCTTTGATGGATCTCGCCGGGATCGGCGGCCGTCTTGCCGGCCAACTCTCGGGAGGGATGAAGCAGAAGCTCGCATTGTGCTGCGCGCTGATCAGCGAACCGCGCATTCTCTTGTTGGACGAACCCACGGTTGGGGTTGACCCGCTCTCGCGGCGGGAGTTCTGGAGCGTGCTCGCGCGGCTTGCGGCGACCGCCGTTACGATCGTTGTCGCGACGCCATATCTCGACGAAGCCGAGCGCTGTCATCGCGTCGCGCTGCTTTACGACGGCACGATCCGCGACCTTGGTACTCCAGCGGAACTCGAAGCCCGCCTGAACTGCCGGCGACTCGAGATTCGCGCTTCTGACATCGCGGCCACCGAACGGGCGCTGGAGGAAGCGCAGGACGGGATCATTGACGTGCAGTCTTACGGCGACCGCGTCGATGTGCTCGTACACGACGCGCGAGATGGCGAACGGGTAGTCAGGGCTGCGCTCGCGGCAGCGGCCGTCAGCGTGACATCCATCGACGCCGAAGCGCCGACGCTCGAAAACGTTTTCGTCGCGCGTTTGCGGGAACTCGGCTCCGCCGCGCCCTATAGGCCGCTTCCCGTGACGGCACATCCGCGCGTCGAAGGCGGCGCGCTGGCGATCGACGCGCACGCACTGACCAAGCAATTCGGATCCTTTCGCGCGGTTGATAACGTGACGCTAAAGGTTGGCTACGGCGAGATCTACGGGCTGCTCGGCGCAAACGGCGCCGGGAAGACGACGATCATCAAGATGCTCTGCGGTCTGCTCGTGCCGACGTCAGGCACCATCGCACTCGCCGGGCAGACGACCGATTTGCGAGCACCATCCCTACGCCGGCGCATCGGCTACATGAGTCAGAAATTCACCCTTTACGACGACCTCTCGATCATTGAAAACCTGCGCTTCTATGCCGGAATTTACGGGTTGCGGTCCAGCGAGCGCGACGCGCGCATCGCGTGGGTCCTCGAGACCACGGGCTTGCGCGGACGCGAAGGACTCCTCACCGCGAAACTGCCGGGAGGGTGGAAGCAGCGGGTTGCGTTCGGTGCCGCGGTGATGCACGATCCGGAGATTCTGTTCCTTGACGAGCCGACGTCGGGAGTCGATCCGCTCGCCCGGCGCCAGTTTTGGCGCTTGATCGACGAGCGCGCACGTGCTGGAACGGCGATTCTCGTTACGACGCACTATCTCGAAGAAGCAGAGCACTGTAACCGGCTCTGTTTTATGGCCGCCGGCCGTACGGTGACGGAAGGTTCCCCGACCGCGATCAAGGCTGCGCAGCCCGGCCGGCTCTTCGAGATCACGACCGATTCGCCCGAGCGCGCCGCAGCCGCACTCGAGAAATTCTTCCCCGCCTGGCGGGTGGCACTATTCGGGACGCGGCTTCATCTCATCGCGATAGATGATGGCGATCTCGACCGAGCGACGAGTGCGTTGCGAACCGCGGGCGTGAATGTCACGCTATCTCGGCCGCTTCCGTTTTCGCTAGAGGACGCGTTCATCGGAACGATCGAGCGCCAGCCGGCCGCATGAGCCTTCGGCGCGTATGGGTGCAGTGCATTAAAGAGTTGGTGGAATTTCGGCGCGACCGGCTAACACTGGCACTTGCCTTTGCATTGCCCGTCGGGATGTTGCTAATTTTCGGCATGGCGATCCGGCTACAGATTACGAACATTCCGGTCGGGGTTCAGGACTTCGACCGCTCTCCGTTCAGCCGTGACTTCATCTCGCGTATCAACGCGAGCCGAGAGCTCGTCGCGGTTCCCGAACCACTCGACCGCTCACCGATGTCGCTTCTCGATCAGGGTAACGTCAGCGCAACGATCGTTATCCCGCCGGGAACGCAGCAGGCGCTCGCAGCAGGGCGCCCGGCACCGATCCAGAGTCTCGTCGACGCAACCGATGTCGTCAATGCGCTGTCGATCAAGCAAATTCTCACCGCGACGTGCGCCTTTGTCGGCGCGACCTACGCGCCGGCGTCCGCCCAACCGACCGTCGCTCTTCACGAGCGCATTTGGTTCAACCCGGGCGGGAACGAAGCGCTCTTCATCGTGCCCGGCGTCTACGCCGTGATCCTCGCGATGTATCCAACCTTACTCGCCGCGATCGCGATGGTGCGTGACAAAGAGCGCGGGACCATCGTCCAGGCATACGCATCGCGACTGCGCGCCTCCGAACTGATCGCGGGGAAGTGTCTCGCGCTCGAGTGCATCGGGCTCGCGGAGGGGCTTGCGATTATGGCGATCGGCTTCGCGGTGTGGGGTGTTCGATTCGCCGGCGACCCGCTACCGCTCTTGATCGGCACGCCGCTGCTCGTCTGCTGCCAGGTGCTCCTTGGTCTGCTTATCGGCGCCCGGACGAACACCGTAACGTCGGCGATCCAAGCGTCCGGGAGCGTCAACTCGCTCGTCTCGGTACTCTTGAGCGGCTTTCTCTATCCGGTGACCTCCATGCCGCTAGTTTTTCAGTGGCTCTCGTACATCGTCCCCGCACGGCACTACATCAACATTACGCGCGATGCGTTCGTCCGCGGCGCGGGCTGGCCGGGCGTGTGGACTGAAGTTCTCGCACTGGCAATCATAGCGTCGGTACTCGCTGTGGGAACCTGGCTGTCGATGCGCCGCATGCAGATGGCGGACTGACGGTGAGCAGCGCGTTTTCGTGGCGGCGATTGTTCGTACTCTTGCGCAAAGAGTTCGTCCAGATCCTAGGCAATCGGCAGGTGCTCTACATCCTGCTCTTTCCGCCGATCGTACAAGTGACGATTTTAGGCTACGCGATGAACCCGCTTGTGAAGCACCTCGCCTTCGCGGTCGTCGACGAATCGAAGACCCCGGCCAGCCGACGGCTCATCGACGCATTCACCTCGAACGGCGTATTCGTGCCGCAAGGGGGCGGCGATGATGCGGCGAGCGTGTACCGGGCCGTGCAGAGCGGAACGGTCGACGCGGGCCTCGTGATTCCGGTCGACTACGCGCAAACAATTGCGCGCGGCGAGCCGGGCAACGTACAACTGGTCTTCGACGGCGTGAACAGTTTTACGGCGAATCTGGGCGCGGGTTACGCGACGTTGATCGTACAGGATTACAACGCGCGTGGCGAGCCGTCAACTCCCCTCTCGCCGCAGATCACGTTTGCCTACAATCCGGGCCTAGTCACGGCGTGGTTCTTCGTTCCTGGCTTGCTCGGCGCAATCTTGATGATTACGGGTCTGTTGGCATCAGCTTCCGAGAGCGTGCGCGAAAAAGACGAAGGCACCCTCGAGCAATTACTCATGACGCCCGCCTCTTCGCTTGAGGTGCTGTTGGCGAAGATCGGCCCGTTGTTTGTCCTTTTCATCATTGCGTTGATGGCATCGCTGGCCGCCTCGCGGCTGCTCTTCGGGTTGCCGTTTCGGGGCGATTTCCTTCTCTTCATGGGAATCTCGTCGGTCTACATCGTGGCGGCAATCTCGATCGGGATCCTCATCTCGACGTTCGCGGCCACGCAGCAGCAAGTCGTCCTCATCTCGATCTTTACCGCCCTGCCGCTGATGATGCTCTCGGGTGCGTTCGCCCCGATCGAGAGCATGCCGCCGTTTTGGCAGACCTTATCCCTAGTCAACCCGCTGCGCCACTACATCACGATCGTGCGCGACATCCTCCTAAAGGGCGTCGGGCTGGACGTAATCTGGCCCAACGTCCTAGCGCTCGTCGCGTTCGCGATCGTCGCGATCTGGATCAGCGCGACGCGCTACCGTTCGCAACTGCGCTAAAGGAAGCGGAAAAATGGGGACGATTTATACTTGCCCGATGCACCCGCAGATCAGACGAGACGCTCCCGGAAATTGCCCGATCTGTGGAATGACTCTTGAGCCGCTCGTTGTGGCGGCCGAGGCGGGCCCGAACGAAGAGCTCATCGACATGACGCGGCGGCTCTGGATTGGAGCCGTCCTCGCGCTTCCGGTCTTCACGTTGGAGATGGGAGGTCATATTCCGGCTCTCGGCTTGCACCGTCTCGTGCCGCCGATCATCGCGACGTGGATTGAATTCGTTCTGTCTACGCCCGTAGTATTGTGGGCGGGTTGGCCGTTTTTCGAACGCGCATGGACCTCGCTCGTCAACCGTAGCCTCAACATGTTCAGCCTCATCGCACTCGGCACGGGCACGGCCTATCTCTACAGCGTCGTCGCGACCATCGCTCCGGAAATCTTCCCGGGGGGCTTTCGCGGCATGGACGGCGGCGTCGCCGTCTACTTCGAGGCGGCCGCGGTGATCACGGTGCTGGTCCTCGTCGGCCAGGTTCTCGAACTGCGCGCTCGCGAGCAGACCGGCGGTGCGATCCGTGCGCTGCTGAACCTCGCACCGAAGACCGCCCGGCGCATCACCGCAGGCGGCGAAGACCAAGAAATCCCACTCGCAACCGTGCAGGTCGGGGACCGTCTGCGCGTGCGTCCAGGAGATGGGGTGCCCGTGGACGGCGTGGTCCTCGAGGGAAGCAGCGCCGTCGACGAATCCATGGTCACCGGCGAGTCGATGCCCACGAGCAAGGCCGTCGGCGACGCCGTCATCGGGGGCACCGTGAACGGTACGGGCTCGCTGGTCATGCGTGCGGACAAGGTCGGTTCGGAAACGATGCTGTCTCAAATCGTCGCGATGGTTTCGGAAGCCCAGCGCAGCCGGGCACCGATTCAAGGCATGGCGGATACGGTCGCCGGCTATTTCGTGCCGGCCGTCCTCGCTGCTGCCGCGGTCGCGTTCCTCGCGTGGGCGATATGGGGCCCCGTGCCGGCGCTCGCCTATGCGCTCATCGCCGCCGTATCGGTGCTGATCATTGCCTGCCCGTGCGCTTTGGGGCTTGCGACACCGATGAGCATCAGCGTCGCGATGGGCAAGGGCGCGACGGCCGGTGTGCTTTTCAAATCGGCTGACGCGCTCGAACGCATGGAAAAAGTGAACGTGCTCGTCGTCGATAAGACCGGGACGCTCACCGAAGGCCGGCCAAAGGTCACGGCAGTGGTGCCGGCCGCCGGCATGTCGGAGGCAGATGTTCTCCGCTTCGCAGCGAGTCTCGAACGGCTCAGCGAACATCCGTTGGCGGCGGCCGTTGTGGCGGCCGCCAAAGAACGCGGCATCGATGTTCCTGAGACCACGAAGTTCGCATCCGTCACCGGAAAGGGCGTAACCGGCGATGTCGGCGCGCGGCATGCGGTGCTCGGAAACGCGAAACTCTTGGGCGACGCGGGCATCGTGAATGCGGATCTCGCGAAACGTGCCGACGAACTCCGCGCGGACGGCGCCACCGCGCTTTTCATCGCACTCGACGGACAGGCCAGTGGCGTGATCGCTATCGCCGATCCCATCAAAGCAACGACGTTAGGCGCTCTCCAAGAGCTGCAGGCCGGTGGCATGCGCGTCGTCATGCTTACGGGCGATAACCTGACTACGGCTCAAGCAGTAGCCAAGAAACTCGGCATCACCGAAGTCCAGGCGGACGTCCTGCCGGGCGACAAACACCGGATCGTCGCCGCGTTCAAGAGCAAAGGCCACGTTGTCGCCATGGCTGGGGACGGCGTGAATGATGCTCCGGCGCTCGCCGCCGCGGACGTCGGAATCGCCATGGGAACCGGAACGGAGGTTGCGATCCAGAGCGCCGGCATCACCCTGGTCAAGGGCGACCTCGCGGGCATTGCGCGGGCCCGAACCCTGAGCCGCTTGACCATGCGCAATATCCGTGAAAATCTCGTGTTCGCGTTCGCCTACAACGTCGTCGGTATCCCGATTGCCGCCGGCGTCCTGTTTCCGGCGTTCGGACTGCTCCTGAGCCCGATGATCGCGGCGCTTGCGATGTCGTTCAGTTCGGTATCAGTGATCGCGAACGCTCTGCGACTACGAAGTGCACGGTTGTGAGCTCGCGGCTTGGTATCTCATCGAACGTTTGGCTCTTTCGGCTACTCATTGATTCGCCGGCTCGTCGTGTGTTTTCGAGTCGCTACGCCGGGCATGAAGACGCGCTCCTCGATCAGGTTTGGGCCGATGCGGCAGAACGTTGGGCGACAATTCCCGCGCAATCCACACTTGGCGCAACGCTCACGGTACGTCTCGCGACTGTGACGGCGGCCGCTTACGCGATTCTCATTGCACAGGATGGGTCCGTTCAAGATGCCACGCAAACCGTTCACGACATCGCTTGGGGCGTTTACAACAAAATGGGCAGTGCCGCGTGGTTCGTGAGTGGAGTTATCAGCCGCAACACGGCTGAACGTTTGCGGATCGCGACGGTCGCGTTCCGTACCTTTCCGTTCAGCAGTCCGTCGTACGAGTGGCAGACGGTTACGGGGCCGGCGGAAGTAGTCGCCTTCAACTGCCTGCGCTGTCCTGTCGCCACATACTTCAAGGAGCAAAACCTCTCGGAGTTGTGCGTCCGCACTTGGTGCGCACTCGATTTTCCGCTTGCGACAGGCGTCTGGAATTCGCGACTCGAGCGTTCGGGTAGCATCGCTGGCGGAACCGAGCTTTGCGACTTTCGATGGTACGCCCATGGATCGGATAAGCCGAATTGTGATGACGTTTGAACTGGAGTGCGGATGCTCAGTAGTCGTATCCACGCACGGGCTTTAGGTCGGCGGCGGGTTCGCGCCGACCAGACGATCTTGCTCCGCGGCCCGCGACGAAACGGCATTCCTAGAGGGTTTGTAAGAGGTGTTTTCCGGCATTGTCTTTCTGCATGGAGCTCGCTTCGTCGTGATGTTCACATTGAATCGGCCATTACCACGATAGTAGAGGTCCATAAAAGCTGATACGATCACCGGATGGATCGCGCGCGTGCGGTTTGGCACCATGCGAGCGGAGCTCTCCCCAGACAGTAGGGTTTTGTGCCCCAAACGGCTATGATCAAGGAACTTCGCCTCGCGCTTGCCTCGAAGCAAGCCACAGTAGATGCCCTAATGAAGGGCTACCACGCTGTGGACTTTCCGAAAGTCGACGGTCTGACGTTCGACGTACTCTACCAGCCGGCTGCAACAATTGAGCAACTCGGCGGGGATTGGTACGATGTCTTTATGCTGCCCGACGGAAGGGTCGCGTTCACCATCGGCGATGTGTGCGGTCGAGGGCTCGCTGCAGCCGTAAAAATGGCTCAAGCGCGACAGGCGATCAAAGTGGCAGCCTCCCTTCAAATGAACGATCCCATGCCGGTTGCTGTACTGGAGAAAGCGAATAAGGTTATCTTTCTCAACGACCTCAACGCCGAGTTCACGACCGCCATTTATGGTGTCATTGACACCGTGAATCATAAGGTCTCGTATGGCTGCGCCGGCCATCATCCGCCGATTCTCGCTAAAGCGGGTGAAGCACCGGTCCTTCTCCCAAATCATGGTTTTGCGCTGGGCGTCGAGGTAGACATGCCAGAACTAATCCGTGAGCATGAATTCACCTACGAGTCCGGCACGTTGCTGGTTATGTATACCGACGGCCTCATCGAATTTGATCGTGACGCCGACGAGGGCATGGCGTCTCTATTGCTGGCTATTCGAAAAGCCGTCGATTCAAAGGCAACGCACCCCGCCGCGTTTATAGTAGCGAGCGTGCTAAAGGAAGAATCGATGCATCCCGATGACGTAGCGGTTTTGACGATAAGTTTCAAATAGTGATGACGAAAAGGAATGCTCGCGAAAGTCTAGGAGATTTTCAGCCGCCAAAAAAGTGGCATTTTGATGAGGTCGAGCAAAACTCCGAATACAATCGCAGCGGCGAAAACCGAAAGAATGAGTATCCAGGGCAACGGCGTCATTAAGACGCCGAACACGGCCAGGCCCGCACAAATGATCAGGTCACAGCACGAAGAAAGCACGAGTAAGCCGCTTGGCCGCAACGACCATAAATGACGCCGCTCACGAATAGCGTACGTTGATGCCTGACCGCCGAATGCTACCGTGATGAAAGCCAGCGTCTGTAGCGCATTTGTCGAGAGGCGGAGGTGCAGCAGTCCGAAGGTTAGCAGGGAGCTTGAGAACGCCAACTGACACAAGCCCAAAGCGATGCCCGCGATCGTGAGGTTGCGAATACGCCATACGTTGGGCACCGGCGAGGGCGCGACATTATCGGTGGTCAGGGACATGGCGATGAAATCGCCGACGACCATCAAGATGACGAGAAGCATCGGTGTAAGGACCGCGTGATGGGTCATGATCAACCCGACGACCAGGAAGAGAGCCATCGCGATCTTCTTGACGATCGAATTTAACGTATAGGTGAGGATCCGCTGGAATGTAATGCGGCCCTCCTTTACCGCAGCTACGATGCCGGCAAGGCCGGAGGTCGTTAGGACGATCCCGGCGGCCGACTTGGCGATGTCGGTTGCCGTCGCGACGGCGATGCCCATCTGCGCCTGACGCAATGCCGGCGCATCGTTTGCTCCGTCGCCGCACATCCCGACGACATGACCGGACTGCTGAAATGCTTGTACGAGCCGGTACTTGTCTTCCGGTAAGACACCCGCGTAGGCGGAAAATGACTCGGGTGCCAAAGTCTTTGGCAGAGGCCCCGCTGGACACACGGGGCCGACGAGCCCGACTGCGGCAGCCACTATTGCAGCGGTCGTTGGTGCGTCGCCCGTAATCATTACCGTGCGCACGCCGAGATCGCTCAGTTGATGGATCAGAGTGGCGGAGTCGGGCCGGGGCGGATCGCTCAACGCGATGATGCCCGCGAGTTTGAGCGATCCCTCCGGACCGAAGGCAACGGCTAGAACACGGTATCCGCTGCGTTCTAACTCGTTTGCAGTTGTCGCGGCGTCAAGTTCAGGCGTGGCGAGCGCGCTTACCGTTGCGAACGCGCCTTTTATCACGCCTTGGGGCCCGTTTGCTGCCGAGGTCACCTTTGCCTCAGACATCTTCGTCGCCGGGTCGAACGGCACGAAGCTTACGAGCGCCGGAAGATCGCTGGGATGATCCTTCGCGGCAGCAGCCCGAACTGATTCATCGACGGGGTCTGACCCGCCGTCGGAACTAGCAAGTGCAGCCAACCCGAGCACGTGCGCCGCATCGAAGCCCGGCATCGGACGAATTTGGGTAACTTGCAGTTCGTCTAGCGTTAGCGTTCCGGTCTTATCTGAACACAACACATCCATCGAGGCGGCTTCGTCGACGGCGGACAGGCGCGTCGGTAACACGCCGACCTTCGCCAGGGAGCGCGCACCGATTGCCGCGGCGAGGGTGAATGTAGCGGGCAATGCGACCGGTATCGATGCTAGGACGGCAGTGAGGACGAGTGAGATGATCTCTACGGTTGAAAGGCCGAGAGTCAGCGCGTAGACGAGTAGTGCGACGATCGTCAGACTACTGAAAATGGCGAGGCTGCGCACCACGCCCAAGACCGCCTTTTGCTGCGTGCTCACGACCTCGGCGCCGCGAACGAGTTCTGCTGTCCGCCCAAACTTGGTGCGTTCGCCGGTTGCAGTGACTTCGGCGACTGCCTCGCCGCGCCGAATCAGCGACCCCGCGTAGGCTTGAGTTCCCGCTTCAGCCTCCGTAGGAGCCGATTCGCCGGTGAGCATCGATTGGTCGAGCAACACTTCGCCGCTGACGATTCGGGCGTCGGCTGCGACGACGCCGCCCAGGGAGAGTTTGATGATGTCGCCGCGCACGAGCTCTGTAGCGGGGCCGATGGCCCAAGCCCCGTCACGACGGACCGAGGCGGTCAACGCGAGGCGAGACTTGAGCGCTGCGAGGGTCGCCTGTGCCCGACTCGCCTGCACGTAACCGAGCACCGCGTTGAACACGAGCAAGCCGAAGACAATTCCCGCAGGCAAGTATTCGTGCAGAACCAGCTGTAGGATGACGGCCGACTCGAGCAGCCACGGCACAGGAGCCCAAAACTTGCTGATGATATCGCGCAGCGGACTGTTTGAAGTGTCCGCTACTGTGTTGGCGCCGTCCGTCGCGAGACGCTTGGCAGCCTCGATCTTCGTCAGACCTTCGCATGCAGTCTGTACGGTAGGGCTCTTTGCTGGATCCGGAACGATCTCGCGAATCACTGCCCCGGGTTCAGGCGGCGCTCGGGTGGGGACATGTATACGCTTTCACGAGGGCGCGGACAGAAAATTGCCTATTGGGTACGCTCGGGGCAATACCGATGTGTATCTGGCTGCCGCGTCGAACCCCATTACTCTAGCATCTGGATCGAGGCGAGCACATCGTGAAAAAGGCCGATCGGCCAACGGGAAGGGTTGTTCGCCCCTCCGTCGCCGCCGAAGGCCCGGCCGGTAGCGACGGCGGTCGCGACCCGTCGTTACAAGGTGCCATGCCCGAATCGGACCCGGCGTATCCAATCCTCTCCGCGGTTCTCAACATAGTGCCCGCTTCACATTGGACATTCGCCCGGGTGGACCCGAAGGGCGTGCTCGATTCGCTCTACGGCTCGCACGGGAGCGGTAAGGGTCTGGCTGGCCTCGCGGACGAGTTGAAACGCCAACGCACGAAATCTCCCTCTGGACCGAGAATCGCCGCCACTCTCGGATCGCTCGACGATTTCGCCAGTGGTATAACGCTCGTGTTCGCAGACGCACGAGCGAATTTTGGGATCCTTACACTCTTAAGGACGACCGAGATGGGACCGTTCACCTCGAGCGAGGTCAGCATGCTGACCTTTGCCCTAGACGCGGTCTCCGACCGTCTCTCGGCGCTGCGCATGCTATCGCCCGAAGGACAGACTGCGGTACGACCGGACCGCCCTGACGGCGATGCCATCGCGAAGGTGTCTGAGGGAGCGTTTTACGTGCTGGATAGCGACCTCCAGATCGTTTTGGCGTGGAGTTCGGAGGATCAGCGGCGGATCGCACTGACGGGTCTCCACACGCAGATCGCAGCGCGTCTGCCGATCGTGCTGGAGGAGACAGTTCGCGAACTCACGTCCGCGTGGTCCGCGGATTCGACGAAACAGCCCGGCGTTGCACATCCCGTTCCGTTTCTTGTCGTTCGCACTCAGCCAATGTCCGGGCCTGCGGGGTTCTTTATCGGGGTTCGGATCGATCGCTTTGAACCGCCCAATTCACTGACTGGTGCGGCGACACGGTTCCACATTTCACCGCGTGAGGTGCAAGTACTCGCGTTGCTGCTCGATGGCAATCACCTCGATCAGATTGCCAATAAACTACACATCACGTCTTCGACGGTCCAAGATCATATCAAGAGCATGCTGGACAAGACCGAAAGTCGCAACCGGAGCGAGCTAATTGCCCGCGTTTTGGGCTGGGAGTCAACTCCGAGCGTTCGTCAGGCGTAACTTGGCGGGGCAAGGCCTTCCCCGAATTTAACGATACCGCTTCGATGCCTGTTGCGATACAGTCGACGTGTGCATCACACCTTCAATGGCTAGACAACTCGACCAGGCCGAAAGCGTCTCGATTCTCAAGCACTACGAGATTGATGTCGCCGAGGGGCATTCGCGAGCCGGCACCACCATGCTCATATCCGGCGGACCAACGCCAAATACCGAACACGCGATCTCGGCTACGATAGGTGCGCACAGCGCTCACCGCATCAGTCCGGTCACTGACTTCCTCGCCGAGGGTCTGATCGACGAGTTGGGAGATTCGCACCTTAAAGGCCGGCCGCTAGGCCGGGCACTTGCGCATTTGATCGTTAAACTCTCTCGCATGCAGGTGGAGTCGGTGCTCGTGGCCTTTTCGCTGTCGGTGTTGATCGAAGGCGACCATTATGAGGTCCTACCAAAGTCTATAGCGATTGAGGCATCACACAATACGACCATTCCTCATCGCCTAACTCCCCACGCTCATGATCGTGGCAACCTGCACTCTGCGCGGCCCTCTCACCGTTGAGGTGAAGATGGCAAGAAGAAGTTCGCGTTATGGAGTCGCCCCGCTTCATTATTGCTTCATAGATGGCGAATAAGCTAAACCGTATGAATCCTGCAATGCGCGAGGTTACCGTTCCCATCGACTCGTCGGCATCGTCTCGGTCCGGGTTCGAGTTTGCGCTTGAACTTGGCCGCAAGGGAACAATATTGCACTTTTGCAGTGTCGTTGACGCTACAAATGCGTGTCTGGGTGGTGCTGTTGGGGCGCCAATCGACGCGGGGCCAATCATTCAGGAAATGACCCTGGACGCTCAACAGACTTGCGACAATGCTGTTGAGGCGGCGCGAAAAGCTGGTGTCGAGGCAGACGGGAAGGTCATTTTTGGGTCCGTCGTTCAGGCGATAGCCCGCTATGCGCGTGAAAAGAACAACTCAGCGCTCGTGATCGGCACTCATGCGCGTACGGGCGTTCCGAGAGCGATACTCGGCAGCATAGCCGAAGGCCTCATGCAAACTAGTTGCGTGCCAGTCGTCGTAACCCACACCGACGATGCAGCAGGTAACGGACCCATCACAGTCGCCGTCGATGGCACACCGGCTGCAGCGGCTGCGCTGGAGATCGCGATCGATTTGGCACGAGACCAGCATCGATGCCTGTCCATTCTCAACGTCGTAGCCGAGGGGAGAGAAGGTTGGCTCGCGGCGGAGCCGATTCTCGACGACGCCGGGGATGTAGCGCGTTCGGCGGACATCGATTTCGAGCTGGTGACCTTGGAGGGCCCGGTAGCGGACACGATTATCTCGTCGGCACAGAGACAGGGCAGTCCTATGATCGTCATCGGGACAAACGGGCGTTCGGATCTGGCGCGGATGTTTCTGGGTAGCGTCGCAGCCGCCGTTATCGAACGCGCTCACGTTCCCGTAACGGTTGTTCAGTAGTGGGGCATCGCGTCGTCGCTACGGCTCGGCAACTGCTCTTCGAAAAGGGATGATGATCGTATGACGATGATAGCCGACAAAACGCTCGTTAACGCACCGCTTGCCTCCGCAAACGCACTTCTGCAGGCGGTTTTAGCCGCTCATCCAGCCCCAAGCGGACCAGGCGCCCGCATCGTTCTCCGCGCGGGCCAGGCCGAGCAACCAGCAATCATAACCTTGCACCCGTTACACCGTCCGGAAGACATGACTCCGCGTTACGGCGTGCACTGGGAAGCGGAGGGTGGCGGCAGATTTCCAATATTTGATGGCGAACTTGAGATCGGGGCCGACGAGGATTACAACGCATTCTTCCTGGTGCTCGATGGATCGTATGTTCCCCCGGGCGGTTTGCCCGGACAAATTTTCGATGCGGTGATCGGGCATCGTATCGCCCAAGAAGCCGCGCACGGATTACTCAGCCAAATTTGCACCGAGATCGAACAGCGATTCGCAGATACAGAAGCCGCAAAACGCGTTCCCATTTAGATCCGAACGGATGATACGTCGCTTTTGCATTGTGGCCGTAGGTGTCGCAAGCGCGCTGATGATTTTTGCGAATGTGTCGATCTCAGCAGCGCTCGAACCGTCGCCATCGGTGATCGCGCGGGGGCGGGCGCTTGTCGTTTTTGGGACATGCAACGACTGCCACACTCCCGGCTGGCGTGATGCGGACGGTAGCATTGCTGTTGGGCGCTGGATGACGGGTAGTTCGGTCGGCTTTCGCGGCTGGTGGGGCACGAGTTACCCGACAAACGTGCGACTCGACTTCCAAGAAATGACGGAAGAGCGTTGGTTGCTGGCTGCCCGCACGCGTGCCGGCCATCCGCCAATGATCTGGCAAGACATCCGTGGGCTACCCGATGCAGATATTCGCGCAATCTATCAGTTCATCAAATCGCTGGGCCCCGCCGGTGTTCCGGCACCGGCCGCAATTCCACCGTGGCGCGAACCGACGACTTCGTTCATCGACATGCGTTCGCAGCCAGCACCGGGCCCTAAGCGTTGAGTGGAGCATTGGCGGCACGACTTGGCGATGAAGATCGTGCTCTTTGGGGCCGGCGTCCAGGCAACCCTCTACGGTGTGCGGCTCCCCCGTGCATGCCATGACGTAACGTTCATCGCGCGTCTGTTTACTGCGTGGCCGGAGAGCACTTGTCGGATTGGGGCAAGAGTGCGGTAACGTTCCTATTAC
>Ga0182030_10002605_pt1 | contig 38368 bp, 49 predicted proteins | sample 812S3MmetaG_FD_121299 | JGI IMG/M metagenome (GOLD analysis project Ga0182030, IMG submission 121299) | Permafrost microbial communities from Stordalen Mire, Sweden - 812S3M metaG (Illumina Assembly) | ecosystem: Environmental > Terrestrial > Soil > Wetlands > Permafrost | place: Sweden...
ACCTCGACACTTATCGCGCCGCTTTGTCGGAGCGCACGGCGCTGGCCAGCGTGCAATGGGCCAATAATGAGACCGGAGTGATTTTTCCGGTCGAGGAACTGGCGCTGCTCGCCAAACAGGCCGGAGCGCTGTTCCACACCGACGCGGTCCAGGCCGTCGGCAAGATGCCGCTGTCGCTGAAGGGCGCCGCCATCGACATGCTGTCGCTGTCCGGTCACAAGCTGCATGGCCCGAAAGGCATTGGCGCGCTCTATGTCCGCAAGGGCGTCAAGCTTCATCCGCTGTTTCGCGGCGGCAAGCAGGAACGCGGTCGCCGCGCCGGCACGGAAAACATCCCCGGGATCGTCGGCCTTGGCGCCGCGGCCGAAATCCTGTCGCAAAATCTGGACGCCAATATCGCCCAGATCAAGCTCTTGCGTGACCGGTTGGAAAGCGGAATCCTGGCGAAAATTCCCTATAGCCGGATCAACGGCGGCGGCTCCGATCGCCTGCCCAACACCTGCAATGTCGCCTTCGAATATGCCGAGGGCGAAGCGATCCTGCACCATCTCGATCGCGCGGGCTTTGCGGCGTCGTCCGGCTCCGCCTGCGCTTCTGGATCGATGGAGCCAAGCCATGTGCTGCGCGCCATGCAGGTCCCAGCGGTCGCCCTGCAGGGCGCCATCCGCTTCTCGCTGTCGCGCGAAACGAGCGACGACGACATCGCCCGCATTCTCGAAATCCTGCCTGGGCTTGTCGAGAAGTCGCGTGAAAAATCGCTGCTTTGGGCCGACATTCGCCAGAAACAGTTTGCGTGAGGCCGTTCATGACAAGTGCGGGATCGCTACGAATTTCAATCAACGACACCACGCTGCGCGATGGCGAACAAGCGCCCGGGGTGGTGTTTTCGCTCCTGGAAAAACTCGCGATAGCGCGGGCGCTGGCCGAGGCGGGTGTCGATGAGATCGAGGCCGGCACCCCGGCGATGGGCGACGACGAAGTCGAGGCCATTGGCGCCATCGTCGCGGAAAATCTGAATTGCCGCGTCACGGCCTGGTGCCGGCTGAACGAAAGGGATGTCGACGCAGCACTTCGCGCGGGAGTCAAGACCGTCAATATTTCCGCGCCCATGTCACGCCTGCAAATGCGGGTGAAATTAAAGGCCGAGCCGCATGAGGTCGCCGAACGCGTCACGCGCGTCATCTCCTATGCGCGCGAGCGTGGCCTGGAAGTAGCGCTGGGCGGCGAGGATTCCTCACGCGCCGACTTGCGCGACATCGGCCTGATCGCCGGCGCGGCGCAAAAGCTTGGCGTGTTCCGCTTCCGCTTCGCCGACACGCTCGGCCTGCTCGATCCCTTCTCCACCTACGAATATATCAAGCGCCTGCGCCTCGAAACCGACCTGCCAATAGAGTTTCACGGCCATAACGATCTCGGCCTCGCGACCGCCAATACGCTCGCCGCCATTCGCGCCGGCGCGAACCACGCCAGCGTCACCGTGCTCGGCCTTGGCGAGCGCGCGGGCAATGCGCCGCTCGAGGAAGTCTGCGTCGCGCTTCTCCGCACCTCCGACGCCCGCACGTCGATGGATCCCGAGCGGCTTGCCGGGCTCGCGGATCTTGTCTCCCATGCGGCGCGCGATACGATTCCCCGCGCCAAGCCGATCGTCGGCGCCGACATCTTCACCCATGAGTCCGGCATTCATGTCGCGGGGCTACTGTCGGACGTCCGAACCTATCAGGGGCTCGATCCAGCCTTGCTGGGACGCCGCCACAAGGTGGTGATCGGCAAGCATTCCGGCCTCGCCGCGCTGCGCGCCATCTGTTCCGCCGGCGGCCTCGAACTCGACGGGCCCGCCGCCGCCGCCTTGCTGACGCGTGTGAAAAACATCGCCAAGGCGACCAAGGCCCTCGTATCGGACGCCTGGGTGCGAAAGATGGCGAGCGAGGAAATGGCGCGGCAAGAGTCGGCGAAAAACCGGGAAAGCGCCTGACCCTATTTGCCCCCAGCGTAAAGCCCGCTTATAATTGAGCGGGCTTTTTATTTTCAAACGTACACTTGAAGTAGATATGTAAATCAAAACCCTATTCATGGATCACAATATTCGTGAACTTTGGAATTATTCTAATTTTGGCGCAATAATCGCTTTGATCCCCTTGAGGGAGCCGCCCTTTTCTGACCGCGGCCCTTCTCCAGATCAGAATCGAGGTCGTCATGGTCCAACTCAACGCCACGGATGGACATACATTTTCCGCCTATCGCGCCGATCCCGCGGAGCCGCCGAAAGGCGCGGTGATCATCATTCATGAAATACTTGGGGTGAATTCGCACATCAGGGAGGTTTCCGACATGTTCGCCGCCCAGGGCTATGTCGCGATTGCTCCATCGCTTCTCGATCGCGCGGAGGCTGGCGTCGACCTGGACTTCGATGCGGCGGGGGTCGCCAAGGGCGAGGAGCTGATCAAGCAACTCGACATGAAAGGCGCCGTCGCCGACATCCAGGCCGCCGTCGACGCCGTCAAGGACTCAGGCAAGGTGGCAATTGTCGGCTATGGCTGGGGTGGCGGCCTTGCCTATCACACCTGCAACCATGTTGACGATCTCGCTTGCTCGATCGCCTATTATGGCGAGGGCATCCTCGACGCCTATGCCGAGAAACGCCGGGTGCCGACCTTGCTGCATATTGGCGACGACGACCCTCTGGCCCCCCGCGATCTCGTCGAGCATTTCCGCGCGAGACGGCCCGATATCTCCGCCTTTACCTATCCCGCCGGCCATGGTTTCGATTGTGAGAAACGCGACGGCTTCAACGCTGAAGTCAAGGAAAAGGCCCTTGAGCGCACTCTGACCTGGCTTTCGCAATATGTCGTGGGGGCGCCTTCGATCACACCCAAGAATGCCGGCGCCTACGCCAATGTCTCGTCCAAGCCCGACAAGAAAAAGAAGGTGGAGGCAGCGGACGGTCCGCCGGAATAGGCGTCTCAAAGAGGCAAGACTTTTGCAAGTTCGAAACCATGCGGGCGGTCAAATCCGATCTTCCGCCGGACATTTGCAACATCTGCGACGGGGATCAGTATGAGCACGCCTTCAGGTTATTTCGTGGATTGGAACGGCAATGCGCGCAGCGTCGACGAACCCGGCGGCGGATATTTCGCCGAGATCGACGCTCCCGCCCGCTATGTCGCGATCATGAGCAAGACCGGCGCGCTGATTCACGAAGCCACGCTCTACAAGACGCTTGAGGCCCTTGAAAAGGCAGGCATCAAGGCGCCCTTCGTCGAATCGTCGCACCCCTGGGCGGCGCCGACGGACGGGTTCAACTGAAAACAGAACGGGCGGCTTCAAGTCGCCCGTTCTGCTCAGAGTTCGAGGCATTCTTCACGGGGAGACCGAACCTTGCTTCCGACCACAATCACCATCGATGGCGCGCCGAAATGCGTCGTTCGCCCGAACGATACAAAAGCTCTCACCCGCTTCATTCGCAACGCCAAATCCTTTCTGCTGTCGGACAACGAGGAAGGAGCCATAGCCCATCGCGCGGCGGATGAACGCGAGATGCAGATCTGGCGCGACGCCCTAGCGCTGCACAAGGCGTGGGGTGGCGACGAAGAAGGTTTTTTTGGCGTGCCATTGCAATAGGCGCTTCAGGCGTCCCTATGCGGCGGCAAAATCACGCGCTCAGGGACGCGCTTCGCCGCGATCGTGCGGGTTATCCTGCTTGTTGCGCATCCAGTCGGCGAGCTTGCGCATGTTTTCCTCGAGCTCGGCCCGCGCCTCCACGTCGGCGACGACATCAATCAGCGCCTTGCGCATGCAGAGAAGCCAGGCGTCGCGCTCCGCGTCGCCAATGGCGAAATGCATATGGCGTTGACGAAGGCGCGGATGGCCCTTTTCCGGCGAATAAAGTTTCGGTCCGCCCGTCCATTCCGACAGATAGCGCTTGAGGACGGTTTTGACCTCCGCGAGATTTTCGGCATGCATGTCGCGGATGTGCTTTGCCTCGGGAAAGGCGTCCATATTAGCGTAAAACGCTTCGACGAGACGGTCGATTGTCACGGCGCCGCCGAGCCGCGAGAACATGGATGTTTCCGTCAAAATCTCGCTCACCCTGCTCTCCTCCAGGCAAAGTCCCGTCGCAACGAGACCCGCCTATTCTTCCATATTCGGCATCAGGATAATCTCGGCCGGCATGCCCACGCCCTGGGCGGCGACGAATTCGAGCGTCGACACCTGCGACAACCCGCCGTCGGCCTCCATCAGCACCACGGCGTCTCCGGGCATATCAGCCAGCTTTTCCAGCAATTGCGCAACGGTCAAATCCGCCTCCCCCGTAACCTTCAGACGACAGCGCCCGTTTCGTCATAATTCATCACCACGGGGTCCTCGTCCTGCAAGGTGACGACCGCCCGCCGCAGCACGCCGGCCGCGTCATATTCATAGGCATGCGTCAATTCGACTTCGCCATAGACGATCTTCTCGAACCGCAGCAATTGATCGCCCGGCGCGAACCAAGCGCGAATATAAGTGTTGCGGTTCGACAAGGCGTCCGGCTCGATCGGATTGACCAGCCGCGATGGCAGCTTGACGCCGGAATAGGTAACGAACAGGCGACAATCGTCAATGGTTTCGTCGTTCATTTTCGCCCTTTGCAATCCCTCGGCGGCGAAAGCGCCGCCCCGCTTTCAACCGGGAATCATGATTTCCATGGTCTCGTCCATGTCGTCCCAATGCGGCGGGATGGTATCGTCCTCCACCAGCGCGACGCCGACGATGCAGATCTCGTCATCCACGGGAACGATCGCCACGCTCTCCAGGAGAGCGCCTTCGCAATCGCCCGCAATGCAACGGCCGCTTTCGATTTCGAACTTGGCGCCGTGACGGCCACATTTAATGAGATCGCCGGCGTCGTCGAGAAAACTTCCGGAGCCGATATTAAGCCAGACGCCTTGATGCGGGCAGGCGTTGACATAGCCGAACACTTGGCTTTCCCGGTTTTTCACCACCACAATGCGAAACGGCCGGCTCTCGCCGGACTCATCCAGCCGCTCCAGATCGAAAGCCTTGGCTTCACCGGCCTGAATGTCGGAAGAGGAGCAGATCACAAAATAGTCTTCATCCGCCTTCGCTGGATTTGTATCGCTCATCGAAATCTCGCACATCGAATATTCGGGCGCCCCGAATATCCCGCATCAACTGCCCCGAGTTTTGCATGAACCATGCCAGACATGGCCGGAACGCCGGGGACGGAAGTCCCGGCGCCATGAAGGGAACGCAGCCGATGAACATGAAGTTTTACATGACCCCGGGCTCCTGCTCGACCGGAATTCACATTATCCTGGAAGAGCTTGACGAGATTTTTGAAGCCTATGTCGTCAATTTGCCCGCGGGCGACCAGTTCAAGCCGGATTATGTCGCCATCAATCCAAAATCCAATATCCCGGCCCTGGTCCGTCCCGACGGCGCCGTACTGACCGAGGTTCCCGCCATTGCTTTCTGGCTAGGCCGCGCACGCGGGCGCGGCCGGTTATGGCCGACAAATCTGGACGACGAGACGCGGGCGATGGAAACCATGATCTTCGTGACCAGCGCCATCCACGGCCACGGTTTCGCGCGGATTTTCGCGCCGAGCGCCTTCTCCAGCGATTCCCAGACTCATGAGTCCCTGCGGGCGCAAGGCCGCATGCTGGTCGAGAAGGCCTTTTCGCTCATCAACAAATCGCTGGAAGGCAAACCCTATGTCGCGGGCGATTATTCGGTCGCCGACGCGGTTTTGTTCTATGTTGAATTCTGGGCCGACAAGATCGACCTCGACTTGCCCAAAAACCTCATGGCGCATTATCGGATGATGCTCACCCGCCCCGCCGTGGATCGCGTGCTGCGCGAAGAAGGCTACAGGCCGGAAACACTGGGGGTGCGGGGCCAGCCGCTCGCCGTGCAATAGGCGGCGGCTGGACCTCCTGGGCTCCAGGGTCTTGGCGTCATGTCGCCTTTCCGTGTCGCCTTGGCGACATGGCGGCCGCGCAGATTGGAGATCGCGCCGCAGACGCGCCAATCCGCGGGCTGCGCGAATCTTGCATTGTGCTTTGGGCCGATACGCTTGTCGGGAGTCGTAACGCTTGCCTCGGATGTCGCGACTCGTCGCAACGCTTGCAGGCAAATATCAATGAGGGAAATGTTCATGAGCCAAGCCATCATCGTCGATGAAGTCAATCAGGACGACATGTCGCGCAAGGCCGGCGTTTATCTCTATTCGGACACCAAGCTCTGGCTTGACGCGGATCAGGTGCATCGCGCCGACGGCCCAGCGCTCCTTTCACCCGATGGCGTGGAACGCTGGTATTTTCACGGCAAGGAAATGACGCGCGAGGTCAAGGCCTTTTTCGCCGAGAATAAATGGTCCCTCCGCGCCGGGCTCGATACGCCGGAAAAACGCAGCGCATTTGCGTCACATTTCGCCATTTGAGCCGCGCCGGACCCCAGGACCGTACTGGGCGCGCCGGGCCATGAACGGGAAGAGCAACGATGATCGCAGACATTATCGAAAATTTCGATTTTCTGGATGATTGGGACGACCGCTATCGCTATCTCATCGAACTCGGGCGGACGCTCGAGCCGCTGCCCGAAGCTGCGCATAATGACCTCAACAAGGTGCGTGGCTGCACGAGCCAGGTCTGGCTGGAGACGAATATCGAGAAGACCGCCGACGCGCCTGTCCTGCATTTTCGTGGCGACAGCGACGCGCATATCGTTCGTGGCCTCGTCGCCTTGACGCTGGCGTTCTACTCCGGCCACACGGCGCGGGAAATTCTCGACGCCGACGCCGTCGCGCTGTTCCGCAAGCTCGGCCTCGACCAGCACCTGACTCCGCAGAGGTCGAACGGGCTGCGTTCGATGGTGGAGCGCATCAAGAACGACGCCATCAGCGCCATGGCCTAACCCGCCGCTTCATTGGTGAAACAGAAAAATCCGTCAACGCCTCGAGCGCTGACGGATTTTCATTTTGCCCTCACAAGATCGAGGCGTCGCCTCAAGCGGCTTTCGCCACGGACGCCTTGATCTCGGCGAGTTTGTCCGCCGGAACCTTGAAAACGAAGCGGCCGCCGGCCAGCGGTTCGCCGGTGTCGCCAGCTTGCTCCGACAAGACCTTGAACCATTCATTCGGGTTCAAGCCTTCCGGCCGCTCGCCGATTTCCAGGGTGGTGCCATCCAGCGCGTAACGGCAGTGTATCGTGACGGTCTTCGTTTCCATTGCTCCATCTCCAGGTTTAAAATCGCGTTTCAGAGCGATACGTATTCAATCTTGATGTTCTCGGTGCCAAGGACTTTAGCCTGGCAGGCAAAGCGGGACTTCGAGCCGACGCCGACAGTCGTGTCGAGCAACTCGTTCTCTTCCTTGCCAATTTTCGAAACGCCCTTGCGGCCTTCGACCAAGGAAATATGGCAGGAGCCGCATTTGGCGTTGCCGCCGCATTTATGGACGAAATCCGGATCGGTAGCGAGAATGACGGCCAGCAGAGTCATGCCCTCCGCGGCCTCGAATGTTTTGCCTGACGGCATGACGGTGACTAGCGACATTTTGAATGCTCCTCATTTGCTGTTGCTTATTTCTGGAAGCGTTGGCGCCGATCAATAGATCGCCGCCCCCGCGCCCACATTGACCGACGCATCCTTCATGGTTGCGACGATGAATTCGATTTGCCGATCGGTGAGATGGCAATGAAAAGGCAAGGCGACCGCCCGATCCGCGACTTTCTCCGTCACCTTCAGATCTCCGCGCCGGCCGCCGAGAGCGTAATAGTGGCCTTGCAGATGCAGCGGATTGCAAAAGCCTGTGGACTCGACATTCTCGACGGCCAGATCTTCGACGATCGCGTCTCGGCTCGATTTCGAGAAGCGCGTGCCGAGATGCACGACATAGAGAAACCAGTGACATTCAGTCACGTCAGGCCCGATATAGGGATCCTTGATCCCTTCGAAGGATTGCACGTGGGTATAGTAGAGCTGTTCGACCAGCCGCCGCTTTTCTAGAATTTCGTCGAGCCGGTTCAACTGCGCGAGACCAAGCGCCGCCGCAATGTTGCTCATTTCAGCCTGCAACGCAGGGTCTACCGTCACGGCCACCGAGCCGCGCTGGTCGATCCGGTGCGACCGCCGCCGCCGCAACGCCATCGCCAGTTCGACATTGTCGGTGACGATCATTCCGCCTTCACCACAATTCAAAGGCGAAGGCTGGGAAAAATCGAAAAGCGCGACATCGCCGAAAGTGCCGACCAGCGCATCCTTGTATTTCGATCCGATCGCCTCCGTCGAATCCTCGATCAAAGCCAGACCATGCTTTTCCGCGACGGCGCGCAAGGACGTCCAATCGGCGGGATGGCCGTTGACATTGCAGGCGACGATCGCGCGGGTGCGCGGCGTGATCTTCGCCTCCACCTTGTCGGCGATGAGGGTTTGCGCCCAGTAATCGATGTCGGCGAAAACAGGCGTCGCGCCGCTGCAGCTGATGGCATGCGACGTTTCGCGGAATGAATAGGACGAAGTGATCACCTCGTCGCCGGGGCCGATCTTGTAGGCGGCAAGAGTGAGCATCAAGCCGATGGTTCCGCTGGGAACCGCAATGGCGTAGCGGCGGCCGAGATAGCCAGCGAAAGCCGTTTCAAATTCGTCGACGATCGGCCCGTGCGACAGCCGCGCCGACTGCATGACTTCGGCGACCGCTTCAAGTTCGGCCGCGGTCATGTCGGGATCGGACAGGAGGATGACCGCCCCTTCGAGACTCAGGGGCTCGTCATCATAATCGTCCTCGTCGTAAAAATCATATTCGGTCATGAGCTTGCGCTCCGCGCCGCCAGCACCAGCCCGGTGGTGCGGCCGAGATCGCGGGTGAGCAGGGCGCAATGATCGACATTGTCGAGAAGGTGGAGATCGAAGGCCGGGAAGGTGCGAAAGGGTTCCTCATCGACATCCGACGCATCGCAGCGCGAAAAACTGAGATGCGGATATTTCTCGCGCAAGACGGCAAAGGCCTTCGTACTGGCGTCCGATTGGGACAGCAGCGTTTCGATCTCGCTTAATTCGTTTTCGCTGATCGCCATGAGAAGCCCTCTCTTGTTTCGACCGAATGTCTGACCGGATCTTTTTCGCGATCAGACCGGAGTGATTTCCTCTTCGAAGCACCCCACGACCAGGTGGTCGCCGAATTCGACGAGATAGATCGGCGTATTGGAATCCGGATGGGCGCCTACGTTGACGATCTCGCCCAACCCGCCATCCGGCACGAGCACGGCGTTCATCTCCGCTTCGGGAAAAGTGCCGTCGTTGACCAATTCGCCGACGGCGCGCACTTTCATGCCCCATTGAAATTTTGGCAGTCTTGGCTCGATCATGTGTTCAGTTCCTTGGGAAGGGGCAGATCGACGTCCATATCGACGGATTTGGTCGACTCGAGTTCCTTGCGCTTCATGCCGACGCGGTTGCCGCTTTCAGTGAATTCGATGCCGTAAATGTAAAACTGCTGCAGGAAGGTGCCGATGCTGACAACGTAGCCAATTTCGCCTTTCCTGCAGAGGATTTCCCCGATTTCCTTGCCGGCATAGGTGCCGTCGTTGCGGATGATCCGCTTCGCCTTCACCTGCTCGCCATAGGCGAAAAAGGGCGATTGCGTGATTTCGACCACATCACTGTCACGAACGATATTGCTCATAACGGCCTGTCCTTCTGTCGTTGGTCCTTTTCAAAATTCATGCCGGGGCCTTCACCCGGTCGTCTTGAAATGGCGGCTTCGCGCACAAGTTCATCGCGATCCCCAACCAATTCGCCGATCTGCCCCGGATCGATCCGGCTGGCGACTTCGTAGCGCACCCGCCAATCCGGATCGTGCCGCATCCGCTCCAGGCGCTCGCCCTCGAGGCGGCGCGCGATTTCCAGCCGCACCCTCGCCTCCGGGTCGCTCGCCATCCGCATCAACCATTCGTCCGGCAGGCGTTGCGCGACGGTGCGGCGGACTTCCGCCTCTTCGTCATGCATCATCCATTCCAGAAGATTCGGCGCGAGGCGGCGCGCGATGACCAGACGAACGTAGTAATCCGGGTCTTGCAACATCGGGACCAGATCCGCGTCCTCAAGCAACGAAACGATGCGGATACGCACTTCGCGATGCTGATCGTGACGCAATTCCAGAATGTGCTTTTTCGGAAGGCGGCGCGCCGCGTTCCAGCGCACGGTTTCTTCCGGATCGTGGAGCAGCGGCAGCAGGACGAAGACCGAGGCGTGTTTCGCGGCGATCGCCCGCACTTCGAAATGTTCGTGCCGCACATATTGGTCGGCCAGTTTCGGATTCCAGTTGAAGAACCGATCGATACGGCGCGCATAGCGATCATTCACACATGCGTGGGAAAGCCGACATTTGCCTGTCGCAAGCATGTCTTCATGCGCACAAGTTGTGCAATCGACATCCTTGCCTTGCCAATCCTTGGTTTCGTCAATCTCGTCATTCATCGTCTTGCCCCACACGTTCAAGAATCTCGAAGAGGAGCTTGGCCCCTATCTTGTCGGTCGGGTCGAGCTCCAGCAATTTGAGAACGGCGGCGCGTCCCTCTTCCATGTCGCCAAGGCGCATGTTGAGGTAGGCGTAGCCTTTCAGCGAAAACATGAAGAAGCGCGCCATCAGATCGTCAAAGTCGCCGAAGACCGCGTCACCGGGCCGAACGTCGCGCCAGTCAGTGGCGAAGTTTTTTTCGCGGGCGGCTTTGACGAGGCATATTCGCGCGACGCCCAGCGCTTCGGCGATCCGCCCTTTGTAAAAGTAAAACCTGTAAATGCCGATCAGGACGGCGGCATGGCCCGGCGCTACGGCCTCGGCCCGGCGCAAATGCGCTTCGGCGATATCATCGAATTGATAGCTGAGGGCGGCCTGGAGGAGGCTCTCCTCGGCTTCCGCCGGAAGGCCTCCTCCAAATATCGCATGGTCGAGTCCGCTAGTCTCAAACGAGTCCGCTGCGTTGCGCTGTGCCACTGACCCGCTCAATGTTCAACCCGTCAATGGCTGCACGTTCCCGTCGCCTTGGGATCGTGGAACACGAGTCCCGTCTTCGCCGGCGTGTCCGTGAAATCGATGGTCACATCCTGCAAAAGCAAGCGGCTCTCCACCGGAAGAAACAGGCGCAGACCATCGCGATCGACGACCGCGTCGCCGGGCATGGGCTCCGACAGAACGGCCATCTCCGCGTTCAGGCCGGAACAGCCGCCCGGGCTGACCGCAAGACGGAAACCGGCGCCCGCGCCGCCTTCCGACATCATCATCATGCGGATGAACTTCTGCGCCTTGGGCGAGATCGTGAAATTCATGATCGCCTCACGCGGGAAGTTGATAGCGCGGAAAAGCGTTGTCGATGATGCATGTGTCATCGACGGGGCAAACGGCCGCGCATTGCGGAGCGTCGAAATGCCCGAGGCATTCCGTGCATTTCTTGGGATTGATCACAAAGGTGCCGCCCTTTTCGTAGATGGCGACATTCGGACATTCAGCTTCGCAGGCCGAGCAGCTCGTGCATTGCGAAGCAACAATTTTCAGCGTCATGGCATTGCTTCCTTTCCTGGGCAAATCCCCGAGGAGCCGAGCGGCTCCTCGGGAAAAATCACGCGTTGCAACTATTGGTCCATCTATTATTCGGCAGCTTCCGCCGACATCAATGCGCCCTGGCGAATTGCAGCGTCGCCGCGGATGACATGCTCCAACTCGCCGCTGTTGATCTTCTCGATATAGGTCTTGTAGTAGGCGATGGCCGACTTCTCGATGAATTCATGCGCAAATTCATCAACGGGATCGATGCCCGCAGCTTTCAGATCGTTCTTCGGGCAGCCGCCGATCTTGGCGACGAACACCGCATGACAATCGTTGATCGCGCGAATGACGGTTTCGAGGCTGTCTTCATCGCCAAAGCCGCCCTGGCAATAGAGATCGACGCGACGGTGACCGACAAACTTGGCGCCCGAAGTCGACAATTCGTAGATCTGGAACTCTTTGGCATGACCAAAGTGTTCGTTGATCACGCCCTGGCCCTTGGTGGCGACGGCGATGAGCAGCTTGATGTCGCTCTCGATGCCGGCGAGGGTCGAGAGCTCTTTCTTCTTCGCGTCGACCGTGGCCTGGCGTTCGTTGTTGACCGCGTCCTGGTAGGCCTTGCGACCCTCGATGTCGTAGTTGACGTCCATCGCCATGATCTTGTCGGTGGTGAATTCCGCCGAGCGGTCTTCGCCCAGCAGGCCCACGGCGTCGGCGCGGCACTGGCGGCAATGCCGCATCATGTTCATTTCGCCTTCGCAGCTGTCCTGCAGCGCCTTGAGCTCCTGAGCTGTCGGGCCGCGCTGGCCGGTCAGGCCGAACACCGTGCCATGCTCCGGCGCGGAAATCAGCGGCATGATGTTGTGCAGGAAGGCGCCGCGCGACTTGACCGCCTTGTTGACCTCGACAAGGTGCTTGTCGTTGACGCCAGGGATCATCACCGAGTTGACCTTGCACAGGATGCCGCGCTCGGTGAGCATTTCAAGGCCGAGCAACTGACGGTCGGTCAGCAGCTTGGCGGCTTCCACGCCGGTGTAGCGCTTGTGCTTCCAGAACACCCAGGGATAGATCTTCGCGCCGACTTCAGGATCGACCATGTTGATGGTGATCGTGACATGATCGACGTTGAAGCCGGCCAGCGTGTCGACGTGGTCGGGCAGAGCCAGGCCATTGGTCGAGATGCAGAGCTTGATGTCCGGCGCCGTCTTGGCGATCAGCTCGAAGGTCTTGAAGGTCTTTTCCGGATTGGCGAGCGGGTCGCCGGGGCCGGCGATGCCGAGCACGGTCATCTGCGGAATGGTCGAAGCCACGGCCAGAACCTTCTTGGAGGCCTGTTCGGGCGTCAGCTTTTCGCTGACCACGCCGGGCCGCGATTCATTGGCGCAATCATATTTGCGATTGCAGTAATTGCACTGGATGTTGCAGGCCGGCGCGACGGCGACGTGCATGCGCGCAAAGTGATGATGCGCTTCTTCGCTGTAACAGGGATGGTTCTTGACCTTGTCCCAGATCTCGGGAGCCATGTCCTCGGGGCCGTCGCTCGAGCCGCAGCTCGCCTTGCCGCTGCCGCCGCTCGTGCCGCACCCCTTGTGCTCCGCGACTTGCTGCAGGACCGCCTCAAGATTGACTGCGCCGCCTTCGGTATTCGTTTCGGTCTGTGCTGATGCGTCCATTTCCCATCTCCGCTTCAAGCTGAATAAGCCACTCCAAAACCATTGTTAGCAACGCATGTGCCAGCTTTGAGCTTTTTTGAAATAACGCTATTTTTCAATGCGTTCGCAGATATTTTTCCCCACTGGATTGTCGCTTTGCTCACAGGTCGAATAGCAAGATTTCAACCTGTGAGAAACGTGACATCATCGCAAATCGAACGGGCGACTGGTCGTTGAAGCCGTAGACTTCTCGAGGATTGGAGCTTTTCGGACCCCGTCACGACGAAGGGAGCCGCCAGCGGCTCCCTTCCAACAATTTGAATGTGCTGCGCAGCCGGACGTCAGGCGGCGATGATGATCTCGCAAGCGCGCTGCAAGGGCAGAGCGATCGGCACCAGGCCCTGCGCCAGAAAATATCTGCGCTCGTTCTTGCTCAGCTTGTCCTGATCGATGATCACATAATGCGGAGCGACCGATCTTTTGCTGATCTGCCGCCCATAGGTGCGCAACAGCTGGTCGTGGAAGCGGCAGCCGATGTAGAGGAAAGTGCGCTCGGTGCGGCGGTTCTTCACAATATCCGGGATCGGCGTCTGGATATCGATTTCCGTCAGGACTTCGACGTAATCCGCATCGGAGATCAGAAAGTTCTTCGCCGGCGTCACGCCGCCATGCGGCTTGTAGAGAATCGTCTTCCAGCTTTCGGCCGCCGTGGCGTTGGATTCCGCGCCCGAGGCGTCATAGAAACGATACCAGCGGTCCTCATTGAGCCCGGCCCGTGTAATGCCCTGGATTTCGCCCCAGTCCGTGCGATCCCCGAACGCCAGGCGCGCTGCGCCGTCATACCAGGTGTCGATGATCAGAGGCAAAGGCAGCGACGCCAGATAGACCAGCAGCGGGCTCGGCTCGACGCGAGGCGAAAAGGCTTCGTTCATCAGCGCCGAAACAGTCGAGCGATGCCTCATGCTCTCGATGTGCTGGGCCGCGGACCAGGCGTTGCCCTTGGCGCGACGCGGCAGCGCCACCTTGGTTCCAAAAAAGTCGGCCAGCGCCTCGGGCGTCATCGGAACGGTCGGGCTGGTCAATTCCGTCAGGGCCGGTCCGAGAAAAGGAATGACGTCCCCGGCTTTCATGCGTTTGGCGATATCCGTCAGCAGCGCTTCCGCTTCGACCGGCTGCAGAATGTCCTCATCGAGCATTTGAGCAATCATGGTCAGGCCTCCTCTTCGGCGCGCTTCTTGGCTTCGACAGTAATTGGCAGGCGGGTGTCGGCGGCCATCGCCGGCAGTTCAAGCACCCAGCCGTTTGCGATCTTGATCCAGCCGCCCCACAGCGTCTCGAATTCGCTTTCGACGATCGGTTCCTCCAGATCCTTCTTCGGCACGTAAATGCAAAGACCGGTATCCGGAGAGCGGCGGATCATGATTTTCATCAGTACATTTCCCTGGGTTGATCAGCCGCGTGCGACGCGACGTGCGCGGAGGGTCGGGAACCCGGAACATGCTGTTCCGAACTCCTTGTAGATTGTCGATTTCGGCGGTTAGCTAAAGTCTGCTCAGGCGGGTACGCAAGTATTGGGCACCGGACAGACTTCAGCGCATTTCGGCGTCTCGAAACTGCCCTCGCATTCGGTGCACAGTTTCGGGTTGATGATGAAAGTGTCGCCCTTCATCGAAATCGCCGCATTCGGGCATTCGAATTCGCAAATGCTGCAGCTCGTGCATTGCGAGGCGATGATCTTGTAGGCCATCTGGGATCTCCACGTCTTTGGCGCAACCATCGCGGACCGGCGGCCGGTGACGGCGCCCCTATGGATGCAGTTAAAAGGAGCAAGCCTTGTGCCATGGAAAGCGCCATTGAATTGATGGCGCGCCAAACCGCGCGGAAAGGGATTGGCCGTTTCGCAACGGCGCCGCGTTGCAATTGCGACAAGCCGCGCAAATTCATCCGCCGCGGCAATAAAGTCAGCCGGCGCTGGCTTCTAGAGCATCGGGCGTTCCTTTAGAAACGCCCGATGCTCTAGATTCCCTGATAACGCGGCGTTTTTTGCGAAAAACCGGTGTCCACTTTTTCGCACGCCGCTCTAGAATTTCTTCACTGGAATTTGATGCTTGGTCAAGGCATAGGCGATCTGGCGGGGGGTCAGGTTGAGGAGGCGTGCGGCTTTCGCCTGCACCCAGCCGGCCTTTTCCATCGCGGAGACGAGCCGCTCGCGCTCCGACCCGCCATTCGACGTGAATTCCGGACCCGGCTCGACGCCCGAAAGCGCCAGGTCCGAAAGCGGGACCGTCTTGAGCGGCGGCAAGCGGACTGCCGCTGCATCCGCCTGGGCCGCATTTTCGGAGAGCGGCGGCGGAACGGGCGTCGCTTTCGGCGGCCTCACCCGCGACGTTTCTTTGGCGGGAATAACGCCTTTCCACAATGTCGACGACAGGCAGGTGTCGTTGTGGCAGGCAAAATCACTTTCGACGATGGCCTCGCTCTTGGCGAGCGTTGCCGTCCGGCGCACGCAATTTTCCAACTCGCGCACATTGCCCGGGAAATAACACCCTTCGAGAACGTTCAGCGCGGCCTCGGTCAGATTATGGTCCGTGGCGTTTTCGCGATTGAACCGCTGGAGAAATTCTTCCGCGAGCAAAACCACGTCATCGGGGCGTTCGCGCAACGGCGGCAGCTGGATCGAGACGACGTTGATCCGGTAATAGAGATCGGCGCGGAATTCGCCGCGCGACACCGCCGCTTCGAGATTCTTGTTGGTGGCGAAGACGAAGCGGACATCCACCTTGACGGTTTGCATTCCGCCGACGCGCTCGAACTCGCCTTCCTGCAGCACCCTCAGCAACTTGGCTTGGAAAGCGGGCGAAATCTCGCCGATTTCATCGAGGAACAGCGTGCCCTTGTCGGCCAGCTCAAAACGCCCCTTGCGTTGGCCGGATGCCCCAGTGAAAGAGCCTTTCTCATGGCCGAACAGCTCGGATTCGAGCATCGATTCGGGAAGGGCCGCGCAATTCAGCTTGATGAACGGTCCCTTCGCGCGGGGCGAGAGGTCATGGGTGGCCCGGGCGAACAGCTCCTTGCCAGTGCCGGATTCGCCGCGCAGCAACACGGTCGTATGGGTGCGCGCAACGACATTGATCATGTCGAACACCGACCGGATGGACTTGCTGGCGCCGACGATGCCCGTCAGGATCTGTTCATTCTTGGTCGCCGGCCGCGGCAATTTCTTGTCCAGCCGTCGCTGTTCGTCCATCAGGCGTTCGCGGTCACGGACCACCACCTCGTAGAGGCGCAACGTCTGCCCCACGAGATTGGAGATCATCACCAGAAAGCGAACATCTTCATCGTAACGAAAGGTTGCATGACCGTCCCAAACGCGATCGATCGTCAGCGCGCCAATGACACGCTCCCGCTCCTTGATCGGCACGCCGATGAAGGAGATCCGCGAGCCATTCGCCGAGCCTTCGTTCTTCGACCAGTCGACGAACAGCGGGTGGGTTGCGACATCTTCGACGACCACCGGCATTTTTGTCGTGACGATCTGGCCGATCGCCCTTTCGGGCAGTCGCTCGAAATGCTCCTTGGCCAATCCTTCGCGCCATCCTATTCCCACGACGGTGTCAGGCTCGCCATTTTCACCCAGCAGCGCAATCAACCCGTGCCGCATTGCCAGAAAACTCGACAGGATCGCCAGCACTTTCGACAGCGACAGTTCAAGCCGACTGGGCGCCGACAGGATTTTCGAAATCTCGTATATGCCCTGCAGCGAGATCTCCGCGCGACTGGAAACAGCGGACGGCTTGGAGCCGCCGTCCGTTGTGGCAGAGACCGGAGATCGAGATCCCGGCGGAGGGCTAGCCATTGACATGACGCAATCCCATTATTCTGGCCCGTGATTCCGTTGCCCTTCGTCTTTTTTGGCAATTTGGAGTTCAGCCTGCCGATCGCGCTCGGCAAAGCGCCGATGCCTGCGGTGCGGCGGAGCTTGACCATGCCGCAAGACAACGCTTTATTTTCAGACGGGGATGGCAAGACGAAACCCGCGCGCCTCGCCGGAACCCGGCGCGGCGCGCGTCCGACTACTTCATCACGGTCAACGAAGCGAGAGGCACGAAGTTCTTCGGCGCCTCTTCCACCTTGGGTTCGACCGCTTCCTTATGCACTTTGAAAAGACGCTCCTGGATCGGAGACGACTTCACGAAATCCTCGTGAGCCTGCGTCAGATGCGTGCTGCAATGGGCGCGGATTTCGTCCTCGCTGAGCCCCTCGAATGTGCCGTCCTGTTGGCTCCCTTTGAGATATTGCCCCATGCGGCGAAGGATGTGCAGACGCGAGACCTGGACAACAAGGGGGTCAAAGGCGACATCGAGATACGCAAAGAATTCCTCTGCGGAAGAAAGTCGTCCGAGATCTTCCAACACGCTCATGACTCAAACCTTTCTTGTTCCAGTTGCCCGGCGGCGCCTTTTTCAATGTGCTCGGCAGCGCCCGCTTTTTTCACTTGGTCGGCGACGGCCGGATTCTTCATGCGGTGCTGCACATGATTGAGCCGCGCTTCGAGGAAATCGACGCGGTCGAGCAATATGCCCAAGACTTCGCCAACCGGATCGGCGATCAGATGATGATCGAGATTGATCCGCCCACCGGGCGCGCCGCGCCGTAACGGTTCGCGCACGATCCGCGCGGGAATGCCGACCGCCGTCACCCCCGGCGGAACATCCTCGACCACCACGGAATTGGCGCCGATCCTTGCCCCGGCGCCGACCTTGATCGGTCCGAGAATTTTCGCGCCCGCGCCAATCAGAACGCCGTTCTCCACTGTCGGATGGCGTTTTCCCGACGACCAGGAGACGCCGCCAAGGGTCACCCCGTGATACATGGTCACGAGATCGCCGATTTCCGCCGTCTCCCCGATCACCACGCCGGCGCCGTGATCGATGAAAAAACCGCGCCCGATGGTCGCGCCGGGATGGATGTCGACATTGGTCGCCAACCGGGCGAACCAGGACAGAAAACGCGCCGGAAACTTGAAACCGTTGCGCCAGAGGCGGTTCGCCACCCTATGCCAGATGATCGCATGAACCCCTGGATAGGTCAGCATGATCTCCACGACATTGCGCGCCGCCGGATCGCGCGCCTTGACGCAGGACACATCGTCCCTGCACAAGCCCCACAAACTGGGGCTTGGCGTCGTTGCGGGATTTGGCGTGCTTGCGGCGGCTTCCCTGTCTATCGGCGCGGCGATCGTCATGGGGCCTCTCAATGACCGGCCTTGAAACCCATCGGCACGGGGATGACGCGAACAAATTCGCCGAGCTTTTCGACCATGCGCGCCTGAATGCCCTCGAGCGTCGCGCTCGCCAGCTTGCAGAACACGCAAGCTCCGGTGAGCTTGACGTTGATCTTGTTCCCATCGATCGAGACCAACTCGCAATCGCCACCGTCGGCGCGAAGATTGGGGCGGATTTCCTCAATCACTTCATGCACGAGTTGCAGGCGACGCTGTTCGGGCGAGAGGGCGGCTTTTTCTTCCACAATTTCCGTCTGCATGGCGATGACCTTTGCTGGTGCAGAAAATTCAACCAAAACCAATCCAACCGAAGCTCTGGTCAACCAAAGCTCTTGCCGCATGAGCAGCTGTGCTCGGCGTTAGGGTTTTCGAAGGTGAAGCCCGAGCCGTCGATGGCGACGACAAAATCGATCGTCGTCCCCGCCAGCAGGTCCTGGCTCTTTGTGTCGACGAAAACCTTGACGCCCTCGCGCTCGACGATCGTGTCTTCTTCCTGAGGGGCCTTGACGAGACCCATCACATATTTGTTGCCGGCGCAGCCGCCGGTTTCGACCATGATGCGCAGACCCGAAACAGGCTCTGGCGCACCCTTGATCGCGTTGCGAACGGCATTCAATGCGCCATCGGTAAGATTAATCATCGGTCCTCCTCCGTGAGGTCAATGGACGTTCCATTGGGGTTAGCAAGGACCGCGCCACGCGCTGGCTCTTTGAATTTGCAGCACTTTCTAATGTGACAACGCCGAAACGCGCCGGGCATGTGCGATTTGCGACATGGCTGTTTTCCTGCGGTCGGCTTAGGCATGGCCGGAAACCTTCAGCATTCCCCGCCGGTCCTTGCGCAGCGACAAGGACATGACCTGCGCGCAGGGCGCGCGGGCCTCTCTCCGACGGGGTCGATGAAGGCTGGCGCCCACTCATTCGGCGGCCGCCAGTGTCACGGCGGCGAGATCCAGGCCGCGGAAAATGGCGCAGCGTTTAAAGACATCGAGATCCGGGGAGATGTCGCGATGGCGACAATATTTCGCCACCAGTTTCGCCAGTCCCTTGATGTCGCGTCCGCTCGCCTGCGGAAAGATATCAACCAGTTGCGCCACGACCGCCGGCTCGACCGTCAGGCCGAATTGTTCGGTCATCACCTGCCAGATGCGCAGGCGCGCCGCTGCGTCGGGCGAGTAGAAGCGGATCAGCGCGATGCAGCGCGAGACAATGGCTTCGTCAATGTCGTCGATCCGATTGGTGGTGAGGAACAAGAGGCCATTGAAATATTCCAGCACCCGCAGGAACACGCCGACCACCGCGTTCATGGTGATATCGTCCTGGCGACGCTTGATATAGACGTCGGCTTCGTCGATCAGCATGACCGCGCCCCAGCGCTGGGCGCGCATCAACGCGTCCTTGAGCGCCGTCTCCATGGACGCGACATTCAGGCCGAGTTGGCCGGAATGCACGCGATAGAGCGGCCGCTTGACGATTTCGGCATAGACTTCGGCGGTCAGGGTCTTGCCGACGCCGGGCGGTCCCGCGCAAAGCACGGTCGTGCCGCCGGATTTCCCGGCGACGATGTCATCCATCAGCACGTCCATTTCGGCGGTGAGAATGTCGATCAGGTCGGTCTGCTCCTCCGGCAGCACCAGTTTCTGCTTGAGGTCGGGCTGATAGACGTAAGGCGTCATGTCCTCGGCATGCACCCACAGATAATGATGCAGATCGAGATGGAACATCAGGATCATCGGATGAACCGGGATCTGCTTGAACAGGCCCTTTTGAATGGCCGCCTGCTGTTCGGCGATCTCCTCCTCGGCGTCATATTTGTTGCTTTTCGCCGCCTTGCGCAGATAGGAGCCGAAAATGTCGCCGGTGACTTCCAGGGTCAGCGAACGGTTGGCCAGGATGCCTTCGTCATTGACCATCCGGGCGGCGCCGCCGGCCGATGACAGGATGATGACATCCTTCCGCGCCCAATCCGTATTGCGGTGGGTCGAGGTCGGGTCCTCGGCGAAAAAGCCGAGACCGGTCCCGGAAAATTGGGCGCCATAGCGGCCGCGCCAGGCGAAGTAGCGTTCGGCCACGGAATCATAGGCCTCTATCAATTCCGGCGTCTCGCGCAGAAAACCCTTGGCGGCGAAAATCTCGGCCACGGTCTTGCCGACAATGTCGGCGGCGGCGATCCGCACCTGCACGCTGGAGAGGTCGCCCTTGGCGTTGGCTTTCAATTCGACGAAGATCTTCCCGGTCTCGTCGTTGTTCGGCGGCGTGTAGTCGATGCGCGCCACGACGTAGGGCAAGGGGCGCCCGCCGATGTTGATGGTGAACAGCCAGCCCCTGATGGCGTCGGTGATCAGATAGCGGGCGATCGCCGTGAGGACGGTTTCGAGGTCGTCTGCTTCAAAACGCGTCCCCTTTTCGTCAAAGACGCGTTGCAAAGTCGCCAATTGTGCTTGTTGCATTTGCATTTTGGGGCCGGCGCGGCCGTAGAGATCGAGCAGCAGGTCGACCTCCGGACCGGCAAGCTGTTGAAAGGGCACCTCGACCTTGTCGCCGAACAGCAATTGCTGCTTGAGCGGCTCAAGGCCCGGAAAAGCTTCGGCAAGCGCCTCGATATAGGGACGTTCGATCTGCAACATCATGCTCATTGTGAGGTTCCCCACGACGGTATTCCAGCTTCGCGGAAACCTGCATTGTTCGCGCCAGACGAAAGCGGCAGATCATTTGCATAGGCAGTTGTGGCGCGGTGAAGCGCAATGGATCGACATCGACATCGACAAGATTTGGAGAAACGAGATGAGCACGATTGAGACGACCGCCCTTGCTCCGCTTGACAAGGAGGGACGGCTGCTCAATGCAGTTTTCAAGGGCCCGACCCCGAAACCCGGCTATTTCGGTTTTCGTGGCGATATCGCGCTGAAGTTCCAGACTCAGCTGGCCGATGAAAAGCGCCCGCCGGAATATTCGCTTGAGGCCGTGGCGGCCGTCACCAAGGATGGCGAGTCGACCATTCCGGTTTTGATTGGTTATCTGCACAACTTCGCCCATCTCAAGGACGTTGTGGACATCGTCGGTCCCGTGCTGAACCCCGCGGGCACCTATTTCATGTATTGCAACAACATCGACCTCCTGGCCAAATACAAGGTCAAGTTGGGCGGCATTCCCTTCTTCATCCTGCCGCTGGACGAGTCCACGGTCTGGAAGGAAGCGATGGATCTCGTCAGCCTCGACAAGAACGACGTCAAGAAGCTCGACCTCGGCGGCAAGTTGCAGGCCCTGATGGACAAGACCATCGGCTTCGACGACAGCTACGATGAAAAGACCTATGAAGACGTTCTGGCGGTGATGGAGCCTGTGAAGAACCGCAACGAAAATCGTCCGGTTTGATCGATTTTCGTTAATCCTCAACTCGCTGAGCACAAAAGAGAGCGCCCGTTCCGAGAAATCGGGACGGGCGCTCTCTTTGATTCCGAGCATATTCCCAAAGAGCTGGAGACTTTTTGAATAAGAATATGCGTTTGCAAAAAATTTGGAGTTTTCCCGATTCAAGGGAAGCGGGAAAGCTCTAGAGCCTTTTCCGATCCGATTGAATCGGATCGGGGCTCTAGATTCCTGTTTTTACGCGTTTTGTTCGCTAACGCGGCCCTTCGGGTCACGCGAACCGGCATCCACTTCGCTGGAAAATGCTCTATTCGCCTGTTTCAGACACCGTTCTCGCTTCCACCAGTTTTCTCTCTTTTCTCTCGTCTTTTTCCAGCTCTTTCTGCTCTTTCCTCGCCTTCTTTGCCTCTGCTTCTTCTCTCTCTTGCTTGGCTTCCAATGTCTCGTCGTCGTCCTCGTCCTCGTCGTCGTCCTCGGCCAGAACAAGCCCCGTGGCGCAAATATCGCCATCAATGACGGCCAGCGCCACCGGTTGCAGCATCCTGCCCTTGCAAGGCCCGTCGGTGCAGATGCCGGTGCCGAGTTCGAACATGGCGCCGTGCTTGCCGCACATCAGCCGCAAGCCGTTCGGGTCGAGAAACTGGTTTCTCTCCCAATCCAGCTTGACGCCGTCATGCGGGCATTTGTTGACATAGCCGAAGACCTGACGCCCCCAGCGGACGATCACGATCGGCAAGGGAACCTCCTCGCCGTTTTCGATGACCGCCAGGTTGAATCCCTGGGCCTTCTGGCTCTGAATATCGTTCAGTTCGCAAATGACATAGGCAGCGGCTTCAGGTTCCATCTTGATCCTCGTTGATACCGGTTAGAACTAAGCTTCATCGTTTGAGACGCAGGCGGGTCAGGATGCCGGCGCCATGTCCGCCTTGGCCAGCAGCAGGCGATTGGCCGAGAGCGAAAACTCCCTCCACGCCGCCGCGAGATCGCGAAGGATGGTCTGCTCATAGTCCTTCGAAAGGTGGTGTTCTCCTTCGAAATTCGACAGGGCGCAGGACGTGCGGTTGAAGGAAACGACATCGTCGAAAAATTGGCGCAGGAAATCGCCGAACGGCTTCTGGATTTCTGGCGTCAGCGCGCTGCGCCCCTGTTCGACGGGCGCCGCATGACCGTTGAACGGCAGGTCCGCCAAGGTGGTCAGCGCGCGGGCGTAAACGCTTTCGGCGGCGGTGAGCATGGCCCGTTGCGTCAATTGCTCGCGCTGCTGCGCCGCCAGGCTCACAGCGAGATGACGACGGTAGTCGTCGAAGGCGGCGTCGGCCTGTCCGCCGACCCAGGCCGTGAAGCGGGCAAGACTGTTGGCGTTCAGCGCCTCGGGACCACCGGCGGCGTCCGGCGGCGCTCCGACATCGGCGTCCGTCACGCGAAGCAATTCACGCCCGATGCGCCGGGCCGTTTCCAACGCGCCTTCCATGTAGCCGGCGGCGCGCGACGCCGTTTCGGAGCCGCCCAGATAAAGCTTTCCCGCCCAGAAGGCGCGGCGCAGCATCGGGTTTGAAAAGCCGCTGTGCTCGTCGTGCTGCGCCTCAAGGTCGAGCGCGCTGCAGGTCTCCGGCTCTTTCGCCCAGTCTTGGTAATGCTGCTCCTCTCCAGCCAGCCCGACGCCAAACACCTGTTCCATCTGGCTCTGCATCAGCACCGGCATGCCCACGGCGAAAGAATCGCGCAATTCAGGACCCAGCGCGACAAAACCGCCGAGCGCCGCCTTGGTCGACGTCTTGTCGCAGGCGTCGAAAATTTCGTTGAAAACGGCCTGTTCATGCGTCACGAAAGCGTTGCCGGATTGGCCGGCGGAACGCCAGACCGGCCCGTCGTAAGTCATGACGGCCTTGGCCTGCGCCGCCATCCAGGTCGGCGTTTCGCGCATGGCCGTGCGCAGGCTTTCTTCAAAGCCTGGTTCGCAGGCGACCCGCTCCTCGACGAGACGCGGCGGCAAGGCGAGCACGACGCGCCGAGCCGCAATTTCGACGCTTTGCTCGCCCGACCGGAAGGTCATGACGACATGGTCGCCGGCGTCGCGCAGGCCTATGAGCACGTGCTCGAAATGGATTTTTTCTTTCGGCAATTCCCCGGCCAGCATGGCGATCAGCCGTCCGGTGCCGCCGGTGAGGCGCTGCGCGCCGCCATGAACGCCGCTGACTTCAATGGACTCGGCCTTTTGGTCGGGATTGTTCAAGCGCAGCGAAACGCCATCATCATGCTGCGGAAAGGCGTCGAGCCCCAGTTCCGCGACAAGGCTGGTGACCAACGGCTGATTCTCCGGCCAGTACCAGGTGGCGCCGAGATCGATCGCCAGACCAGATCTCTTGCAATCGATGGTCATGACGCGGCCGCCCAACCTGTTCCGCGATTCGAACAGTTCGAAGTCCCGCCCCTGCCGGCGCAAAGTCCGAGCCAAGGCGAGGCCGCATAGACCACCACCAACGATCGCCGTCTCAAGCATCGAACGCCCTCCAGAAGTGCCGTCGTCTCTCACACGCTGACCCCTTGCAAGATTCGCGCAGTTTCGTCGGCGGCCCGACAATTTTGGCGGGTCAGGCCGTCGCCGCCCGGCGCAAAAGCCCGCAAAACACAGCCGATCGGACACATTTTGTCGCGTTTCGTGGACCTCTTTCGCAAAGCTGGCACAAAATTTGATGCTGAAGGAGAACCCGACAACAAGGAGATCGGCATGAATATCGCCACGGCTTTCGCCAAATGCACCAAGGAAGAAATCAAGGCGCTGCTCGACGGCGGCACGCTCACTATCTATTCGGTCGCCCGCCCCGTCACCGCCGATCTGGCCGTGGACCGCAGCGGCGTCCTCGCCACTTTCACTTTCGCCACGCCCGCTTTCGGCGCGGAATCCGGCGAATTCGAGACGCCGTCCTTCGTTGCCAACCCGGTCAACGCGAGCACCGTCGGCACGCCCGGCTTCGCGCGCGCCCGCAAGGCCGACGGCACGGTCGTCGCTGATTTCTCCGCCGGTCCCGGGCCGCGCGAACTCAAGCTCGCCGAAGTCTCGTGCTCGGTCGGCGCGCCCGCCAAAGTGGTCTCGCTGAAATTCCTTCCCGATGGCGATTGGCCGGAACGTCCCGACTATTACAACGCCCATCCCAAGCCGGGCTATGAAATGCCGAAAGTTCTCTAAGTCTCTGACCCGCCCGCTCTTGCCCGAAACATTGGGCAAGAGCGGCGCCTGGGGAATGAGCAAACTCCTGCTGTATCGTTTCCGACACGTCAGCTTCGCGACATGCGAAAACAATCATCAAACGAGCAAATCGCCAGTAACGAAAATGGAGATCAAACGCAAATGACCTTCGCCAATCCCGAAGCCCTGGTCAGCTCGTCCTGGCTTGCCGAGCACCTGTCCGATCCCGGCCTGAAAATCCTCGATTGCACCTGGCATCATCCCAGCACCAACATGGACGGGCGTACGCAATATCGCGGCCGCCATCTGCCCAATTCGGTGCATTTCGACATCGACCACATTTGCGACAAGACCAATTCCCTGCCCCACATGCTGCCGAGCGCCGCCGATTTCGCCTTGCGCGTCGGCCTGCTCGGCGTTGGCGACGGCGATCGCGTCATTCTCTACGACCGTCATTGCGGTGGCTCGGCCGCGGCGCGCGCCTGGTGGATTTTCCGCTCCTTCGGCTTTAACAATGTGGCCATTCTCGATGGCGGCTATGGCAAGTGGATCAAGGAAAAGCTGCCATCGGAAATGTCGGCTGTCCGTCCCGAACCGGCGACAGTGACCGCCAACTTCAATCCCGCCTTGCTTCGCACCCTCGCGCAAATGGAAGCCAATCTCGCAACGGGGGCCGAACAGGTCGTCGACGCCCGCGGACCCGCCCTGTTCGACGGGACGAAGGAAGACGTCTATCCGACCAAAAAGCTCGGCCACATACCAGGCGCCGTCAATATTCCCTGGGGCGACCTGATCAAGCCCGACTCCGGCGAGTTCATCGACGCTGACGCACTCGCTGCGCGTTTCGCCGCCGCGGGCATCGACCTCGCCAAGCCGATTGTCGCCACTTGCGGCTCCGGCATTGTCTCTCCCGTTCTGGCGCTCGGGCTTTATCTTCTCGGCCACAAGAACGTGGCGGTCTATGACGGCTCCTGGGCCGAATGGGGCCAGGCCGAAGCGACGCCGGCCGTCGCAGCGTAAACCGCAAAAGAGGATCCCCTTATGGCAGACGGTCAGATGAGTCATGGCGCCATCGCCTCCGGCGAGGAGTTCGAACTCCTGTCTTCGGCCGATGGCTATATCCTCCGCTCAATAACGGACAATACGGCGGCGCATCTGCACGGCGACGACGCCTTGCGGCTACGCAGCGAATATGATGCGATCGTTACGCAATATCCGGATTGGAAACCTGACCAGGCCCTGGCTCAATTGTGGGACCAGGGCGGCTATAGCTGGCTCGCCAGCGAATCGGATGGGTGCTGAACATGGCTAAGGGTACTCTGGTAAAAACCACCGAGGACGGACGCAAACTCGAAGTCGTCGGTCTTGCGATCACGCTCGACCGGCAACTCGAATGTTTCGAACTCATCGATGTCAACGACCATCCAAACAAGCGCAAGATTCTCGCGGCTGTTCCCGACGCCGTTTTCATGGCCGGGCGGGTTCCGCTGAATCAGGCGCAGGTCGACACTGTCCGCGCCGCGTTCAAGGAAGTCGAAGCTGAAATCCTCGCCAGCCCCAAGGCGATGGATGAACGTTTCCGCCTCGCCGCGCGCCGTCGCGCCTGTGAACTCGGCATCGAATAGACGATACGGAAAAGGGCGCCCGTCACGCGACGGTCGCCCTGTTTGGCTGGACTGTTCCCGCCCTATCTTCAGTCTTTCCGGAAGGCCGTCGCGCGTAAATCTTCCGTATAGCTGTGCGTCAGTTGCGCCACGCCTTCCTCGCTGCCGAAACAGCTGGAGAAATCATCACATTCCGAACAGACCGGCGCCGGACACAAGGTAAAACCCTCCGTCGCGCAAACCATGCGATAGAGGAATTTTTTCCATTTCATGTCGCCCTGGTTGCGCTCCTTGAGCCGGCTGAAATGGCGCTGCATCAGAGTAGAGAGTTCTCCGCGATCGCGCAGTCCCAGATCCTGCCAGAGGTGATGCGGTTCATTGCACCGCCGGGCGATCAGCGCCACGAGCGGTCGCATCAGCGCTGCCGGACCCGAGGCGTACATCAGCAGGATATCGCGAACCGACTGCTCCTCGACCCCAACGCGGGGAGCTTCGCCCGCGGCCAATTCGGCCAGCTCCCTTCCAGCCGAGGGAAACAACACCGAGGCAAGCCCCGCCATCCCCACAGGATCGAGCCCGGTCGTCGCCGCCAGCGACATGCCTTGATCCGCCGACTGGCCGATCGCCAGCGACAGGATCGCCGCGAAGACGTGTCGATCGAACCCGTCGCCGGCTGAGGGCGCGCCTGCCCCCATCAGCCAGCGATAGGCCTGGTCGGCGTTCACGCGGCCGCGGCCGGCGCGTGGTTCTGGCAATTGGTCGGGCAGACGCGAGCGCATGCGCCACAGCCGATGCAGGCGCCGGTATCGGCCATCACCATGACCTTCTTCTCAATGTCGTCGGCATCGTCATCGTCCAGTTCGATGATTTCCCCTTCGTCATTGATGCCCTTCAAGGTCATGACCTCGCGGCCGCAGACCTTGTAGCATCGGCCGCAGCCGATGCATTTCGCGGGATCGATCGCCACCAGGTAATCGGGACGCCAATCCCGGCCGTCGCGTGTTGCATTCGCCATTGATATCTCCCGCGTTCAGACCGTTTCGGCGGATTTCAGGGATTCGCGCTTGGCCTCCAGTTCGGCGAAGGCGTTATGCGCTTTTTGGGCGACGTCGAGAATGGTCTGCCAATTGATCGGCAGCTCTTCCGACAGGTCGTGCAGGTCCATCTTGGCCTGCATCGCCCGCGCCGACAGTTTCTTGATTTCCGCCTTCAAGGCGTCCACATCGCTCATGATCAGCCTCAGTAATTTGCGACTTCGGGAAATTTCTCGATCATCTCGACGCCCGCCTTGACCTGCTTCTCGCCCTCTTCGGCAAGCTTGGCGTAAGAGTCGAAACCGAACCGATGCACGTCGCGCAATTGCTTGTTGACGACGATGAGCCGTCCGCCGATGAGAACAATCCGGCCGAAGCCTTCATGGCTCATCTTCATCATCGGGGTCACCATCACCTTGGTGGCGCGCTCGATCATCAGGCAGATGGCGTTGTAGAACAGCTCCATGCGCCAGAGGATTTCCGGATCGGGATCGGCGATCAGCGGCAGCGCCTTCCGCGCTTCCTTGTCGACGATATATTCCTCGATGAGTTTGGCGTCGTCCTTGCCGTCCCAATGGCCATGGGTATCGTGGGCGCGCCAGACCTTGATCAACTCGTTCAGGAAGGGCGAATCGCTCAAGGGTGCGGCTTTGGTTGCTTCTGCGGCGTCGGTCATGATTTCCTCATTCGTCAAAATCGAGAACACGTTCTTTGCCCTTGCCGAGGGCCTTGCGCAGCCACGGCGGCGGCGTGCCCTTGAGCACGGTCTGCAGCTTGTCCAGGAGGTCGGCGATCGGCTCCGGCTGGCTAACCTTCATCGGGTGAATATTGTTGGCGACGACACGCGCCGCGCCGGAGCCGCCAATGGCCGCGACATAGAGGATCGCGCAATCCTTGAGCGCCTCGATCTTCGGCGCGAGCTTGTCCTCGTCGCCGTCTTCCTTCAGATCGCCATCGAACTGGATCGCTTCGATGAAGCGATGGCCTTCTTCGTCCATTTCGTAAATGGCGATGTTCTTGGCCCAACCGAAATGCGCGTCGACGCGCTTCAGGTCCTGGGTGGCGAATGCGACTTTCATGGAACGCCCTTCCTCTTGTTTTCCGCTTCGATCAAATCGGAGCGGCTCCAGGTTTGTTTCAACGCTCTAGATTCGATTTTAACGCATTTCCTTCACGCGAACCGGAATCCACTTCGCTCGAAAATGCTCTAGTGCGCCGTAGAGAGTTGCGCCCCATCCTCGCCCTGCGTGTACCAGGTGTCGGGCTTGACGTCGTGATTGTCCTCGTGATCGGCCATGACGAGATTGCAGATGTTGAAGATCAGATCGCGCGTGCCGCGATAGCCGACCGTCAATTGATGCCCGGCGCCCAGCCGGTCGAACATCGGAATGCCGATCCGATGAAAAGGGATTTTCAATCGTGCGGCCGCCTGGCGACCATGCGAATGGGTGATCATCAAATCGCAGTGCCTCTCCTTGGCCTGAATTTCGAGATCTTCGAGATCGCCGATCAACACGTCGTCGATGGCGAGGCGTTCAAGCACCGGCGATTGTGTCGTCGTAATCGCCGATGTGATGTGCGCGCCCATCTCATGCAGCATTGAGGCCACATCGAACAGCAAGTCCGGCTCCGCGCCGATAGCCACCTTGCGTCCGCCAATATGGAAATGGCCATCGAGCATGGCGTCGATCAACTGACCGCGCAGACGCCGATATTTCATTGGGACGGGGCGGCCGCTGATCTCGCTGAGAAAGGAAATGAACTGATCGTTGGCGTCGAGACCGCACAGTCGTTCGAACACCCGATAGGGAACGCCGCCCTTTTTTTCCAGCGTCTCCGCGGCTTTGCGCATCTGCTCGCCGATGGCGATGGTCCAGGAGGCCAGGCTCATCGTCGCGACTGCCTCGACCCCCACGCCGCCGATCGTCGTCGGCGTGAAATCGTCGGGAATATGGCCGTCGAGCGAGCCGCCGAGATCGGGGAGGAAGGTCGCCTCCAGGCCGAAATCGTCGAGCATGTTGCGCAATTCGTCGATGTCGCCGGGCGTCAGGTGACATCCTGGGAGCACATTTACGCGCAAGGGATCGCGGCGGTCAGGATTGACCGGCGGCTTGACCAGGACTTCGATGATTTTCGCCACCGTCTTCCCCCAGCCGTCCTGGAAGGCGTCCTTGAAGTCCGGGGTCGAGACATAGACCATCGGAAAATCCGCCAATTCCGGATGGGCAATGCGGATTTGCTTGATATAGCCATCGACATCGTCGCCCTTGGTCTCGGTGACGCCGGTCGAGCATATGCCGATGATTTCGGGCTTGGTGCGCTTGATGATGTTCATCACCGCCTGCTCGACGTTCTCATAACCGCCGAGCACGGTGGCCACTTCGCTCATCGCCGTGGTCTGCAGCGGAATGGCTTCCTTGAAATGCCGCACGAACAGCACCAGCCCGAACGACGTGCAGCCCTGCGAACCATGCAGCAGCGGCATGCAGCCGCGCAGGCCCATGAAAGCGAGCGCGCCGCCAATCGGTTGGCTCATTTTCAACGGATTGACCGAACAGGCTTTCTTGCTGACGCTGACCTTGGCCATCCCGATCACTCCGCCGCTACAGCGGAAATGGCGACGCCGCCGCCCACCAGATCACCGGCCTCGATGATCTCCTCAAGCCGGATGGCGCAGGCGCCGCAACCACCCGACGCATTGGTTTTTTCCTTGATTCCTGCGACGGTAGTCAAGCCGTGCTGCTTCATGGCGTCCTCGATACTGCCGAGGCTGACGCTCTTGCACATGCAGACCAATTTAGCGCGACGAGCCGCCTCAGCCTTCACCGGATCCGCGGCGAGTTCGGCGGCTTCGGCGTCCATTTGCGCCATGGCCCTCGTCTGCCAGTTGTCGGCGCCATTCTGCCAAGGCGCAGGCTTCCGAACCTGCTCCCAGATGGGGTTATAAAGCGTCTTGTCGATTTCCCGCACGAGTTCGACCATGCCGACATAGCCCATATAGGCGTGATGCCGCTCCTGGTTGATGTCGAGCCAGGGCATGGACGCTTTCAGCGCGATGAATTGCGAGCGCCCGCCCGACAGCATGATGTCGGCTTTGGCGTCTTTCAGCATTTTGTACATTTCGCGCGGCGTCATGTCGTCGATCATGTGCGCGTCCTGGCCCATCAATTCCTTGATGCGCTCCTTGTCTTCCTTGGTCGACTTCTTGACGCTGGTGCCGACCAGTTCAAGACCGGCTTCCTGCAAGGCGGCGACGACCGACCACGACTTGACGCCGCCGGTGATCAGCAAGACTTTCTTGCCGGCGAAACGGGGCTTGTAAGGTTCAATCGCCGCCCACGCGCGAGCCTCTTCGCGGGCGATGACTTTTTCCGTCCGCTCCATCAATTCGGCGGGGGCGCCGCGCTCGATCAACATGCGGGCGATTTCGCGGAGCGAATCCGACGAATCCTCGATGCCGTAGAAAGAGCCCTCGAAAAACGGGATGCCGTAGCGCTCTTCCATTTTCCGCGCGACATTGATCATCGCCTTTGAACACACCATCATCGCCGCCTTGGCGCGATGCGAAGAGGCGACTTCGTGATATTTGCCGTCGCCCGAAATCGTCGAGAGGATGCGAATGCCTAATTCGTCGAGCAAGGGCTTCACCTGCCACAATTCGCCCGACAGATTATACTCGCCGATGATATTGATGTCGTACGGCGTGGTGTATTCAGGCTCCTGCGTGCCGATCACATGATCGAGCAGCGCCTCTCCGGCGAGCTTGTTGCCGAGATTCTTGGGACCGACAAAACCGGGCGAATTGACGGGGATCACCGGCTTGCCGAATTTCGCCGCCGCGGCCTTGCAAACGGCATTGATGTCGTCGCCGATCATCGCGGGAACGCAGGTCTGATAGACGAAGACCGCGGGCGGATCGTATTTCTCGATGATTTCACGAATGGCCTTGAACAGGCGCTTTTCGCCGCCGAACACCACATCGGTTTCATTGATGTCAGTGGTGAAACCGGTGCGCCAGATGTTGGAGCCCGAAGACTTGGCGCCGCGATTGTCCCAGCTGTTGCCCTCGCAGGCGATCGGGCCATGCACGAGATGGGCGACGTCGGTGAGGGGCTGCAGCGCGATCTTGGCGCCGTCGAAGGCGCAGCCGCCGGCCGCTCCGCCTGGCTGCAATTGTTTTGTGCAGCCTTTCTTCTTTTCGGCTTCGGATTTATTGGCGTTCTTGCCACATCCTGGCTCGTTGAACACGTCCTGGATCGTCGCCGAAAGGGATGCCATGCGTCACTCCTGTCCAGATCGCCATCGTCCGGCGCCACCATCGCGAAGTGTGCGATTGTCGCCTTGCTCCCGGAAAGACGGGGCTTTGCGCCTTATCAGCAAGTTTGGCGCCGGAGCATTTGAAACAAAAAAAGGCCCGGAAAGGTTTGATCGCCTTTCCGGACCGGATTGCCTCGGCCGGAGGGCGATTGTCGGTTTGTTGACAAACCGACAATCGCTTGCGCCGGCGATCAGCGAATGATGTCGAAGCTGTAGTCGGTCTTGGCGGGCACCATGGTGTTCGCGTCGATCGCGTCGAAGATCTTGTCGAGCAGCGTGACCAGCACGTTCAGTCCGCCCTGATAGCCCCACACCGGATAGCGATGCTTGTGGTGACGGTCGAAGATCGGGAAACCGATACGGATCAGCGGGGTGCCCGTGTCGCGTTCCAGATATTTGCCGTAGGTGTTGCCGATCAGGAAGTCGACCGGGTCCGTGAACAGCAGCGAGCGCATGTGCCACAGATCCTTGCCGGGATAGACCTTGCAGTTCTTGCCGAAGGGCGAGCTGGCGAAGAGTTCTTCCATCTTCTTGGCCCAGGCCTTGCCGCCATTGGTGGCGAGGACATGGGTCGGTTCGGCGCCGAGTTCGAGCAGGAATTCGGCAAGTCCGTAGCAGAGATCGGGATCGCCGTAGATCGCGAATTTCTTGCCATGGATATGGGCGCTGGAGTCGGCGATGGCGTCGACGAGGCGGCCACGTTCGCGGGCCAGTTCTTCCGGGATGGTCTTGCCGGAGATCTTGGCGAGCGTCATGATGAACTTGTCGGTCGCCTTGACGGAGATCGGGTGGTTGAAGGCCGCGACTTCATGGCCGTGCTCTTTGATCAGCGGCAGCGTCTTCTCGGTGCAATATTCCTGCATCGAAATGGTCGCCTTGGCGTGGATCGCGTCGGCCACTTCCTCAAGCGTCGTGCCGCCGTCATACATGCGGTACTCGCCGTCCGTCGGCGTATCCCAAACGTCGCTCTGATCGCCGAGGATCGTATATTCAATCCCCATCATGCCAAAGATGCGCTTCACTTCACGGATGTTGCCGACGACATAGCCGTCGAAACCGCCGAGGAAATTGATCTTTTCGTTGGGCACGCGCTCGAGAACGGGCGCCATCGCGGCCTTGCCGTCCCAGAAATAGGTGATGATGCCCTTCATGGCGTTGTCGTAGCCGGTGATGTGGCTGCCGACGAAGGCCGGGGTATGCGCGAAAGGCACGTCGTAATCTTCGGGGATCGAGCCCTTTTCACGCGACGTCTTAATGAAGGCGTTCAGATCGTCGCCGATGACTTCGGCCATGCAGGTGGTCGAAACCGCGATCATCTTCGGCTTGTACATGGCGTAGGTATTGGCCAGGCCGTCGATCATGTTGTTCAGGCCGCCGAAAACCGCGGCGTCTTCCGTCATCGAGGACGAAACGCAGGAGGTCGGCTCCTTGAAATGGCGCGAGAAATGGCTGCGATAGTAAGCGACACAACCCTGCGAGCCGTGAACGAAGGGAATCGTCTTCTCGAAGCCGACGGCGGCGAAGACCGCGCCGAGCGGCTGACAGGCCTTGGCCGGATTGACGGTCAGAGCTTCGCGCTTGAAATTCAGTTCCTGGTATTCCGGAGTTTTAGCCCATTCCCGGATACGCTCAACTTCTGCGGGATCTTTGGGGTTTTCGAACATGGCCTTCTTGTTCGCCAGCATCTGCTGGTATTCCGGTCCGCGGAAGAGGTCGAAATGGTCGAGTACGTGATCGGCGTTCTGTGCCATGGTTTTGCCCTCTGTTGATTGGTGGTCGGGCCTGGCGCCCGTTAGCGGACGCCAGGCCCGCGCGGTTACTCAGCCGCCATCAGTTTCGGCTGCTGCTCTTCTTTCCAGGGCGCCTTGGCCATTTTCCAGACCGGGGCGTTGATGGCCATGTCCATGTCGCGCGCGAAGATCGCGAAACCGTCATAGCCATGGTACGGACCCGAATAGTCCCAGGAATGCATCTGGCGGAAAGGCACGCCCATCTTCTGGAAGACGTATTTTTCCTTGATGCCGGAACCAACCAGGTCGGGCTGGACCTTTTCCACGAACTTTTCGAATTCGTAGCCGGTCACGTCGTCATAGATCAGCGTGCCGTCCTTCACATAATGCTGGGCGGTGCGCTGGTAATCGTCGTTATGGCCGAATTCATAGCCGGTGCCGACGACTTCCATGCCGAGATCTTCGTAAGCGCCGATAACGTGGCGCGGACGCAGGCCGCCGACGAACAGCATGACCGTCTTGCCTTCGAGACGCGGACGGTATTTGGCGATGACCGCATCCATCAGCGCCTGGTACTTGGCGATGACGCGCTCGGCGCCTTCCTTGATGCTGTCGTCGAAATAGGCAGCGATCTTGCGAAGGGATTCAGCGATCTTCGACGGGCCGAAGAAGTTATATTCGCACCACGGAATGTTGAACTTCTCTTCCATGTGGCGGGAAATATAGTTCATCGAGCGGTAGCAATGGAGAACGTTGAGCTTCGCCTTGGGGGTGTTCTCAAGTTCGGCCAGGCTGCCGTCGCCGGACCACTGGGCGATGACGCGCAGACCCATTTCCTCGAGCAGGATGCGCGAGGACCAGGCGTCGCCACCGATGTTGTAGTCGCCGATGATGGCGACGTCATAGGGGGTCGACTCGAAGGGAGCCTGCTTGTTCGGATCGAGCTTGTCGAACACGAAATCACGGATCGCGTCATTGGCGATATGGTGGCCAAGCGACTGCGACACGCCGCGGAAACCTTCGCAACGCACGGGAACGATGGTCTTGCCATCATATTCCTTCGACTTCATCTTGGAGACGGCTTCGATATCGTCGCCGATGAGTCCGATCGGGCATTCCGACTGAACGGTGATGCCGTTGTTCAGCGGGAAGAGCTCCTGGATTTCATCCATGATCTTGGCGAGCTTCTTGTCGCCGCCGAACACGATGTCCTTTTCCTGGAAGTCCGACGTGAACTGCATGGTCACGAAGGTGTCGATGCCGGTCGTGCCGATGTAGTAGTTACGACGGGCGGCCCAGGAATATTGACCGCAGCCCACGGGGCCGTGGCTGATGTGAATCATGTCCTTGATCGGGCCCCAAACCACGCCCTTGGATCCGGCATAAGCACAGCCGCGGATCGTCATGACGCCGGGAATCGACTTGATGTTGGACTTCACGCCGCAATCCGACTTGGAGGCGTCATGAACGTTCAGATGTTTCGCGCGCCGCTTGGCGGTCTTTTCCGGATAAACCTTCAAGACTTCCGCGATCAGTTCCTTGTTGCGAGCTTTAATCTCGGCAACGCTTTCGGTTTTTGCCACACTCATGGTCGCCACCTCGTTGGAATAGTGTCGTCGCCTTGGAAAGTCCGGCCCATGATAGGGCCGGACCATCTGTTTCGTTGATTAGGCGTTGAGTTCCGCAGCGGTCTTGCCGATCTGCGATTCGTCGACGGCCTTCATGATGCCATGCTCCATGAGCATGTCTTCGAGTTCGTCCATGGTGATCGGGGTCGGGATGATGCCGTTGCCCGAATTGCCGTGGATCTTCTCGGCCAGGGTGCGATATTCCTGGGCCTGCTTGGAGTCCGGAGCATATTCCAGCACGGTCATGCGGCGGAGCTCGGCGTGCTGCACGATATTGTCGCGCGGCACGAAGTGGATCAGCTTGGTGCCGAGCTTCGCAGCCAGCGATTCAGCCAATTCGAGTTCCTTGTCGGTCTGGCGCTCGTTGCAGACCAGGCCGCCCAAACGCACGCCGCCGGAATTGGCGTACTTCAGAATGCCCTTGGAGATGTTGTTGCCGGCATACATGGCCATCATTTCGCCGGACATGACGATGTAGATTTCCTGAGCCTTGTTCTCACGGATCGGCATCGCGAAGCCGCCGCAAACAACGTCGCCGAGCACGTCATAGGAGACGTAGTCGATGTCTTCGTAAGCGCCGTTTTCTTCGAGGAAGTTGATCGAGGTGATAACGCCGCGACCCGCGCAGCCAACTCCGGGCTCCGGTCCGCCGGACTCAACGCACTTGATGTCCATGTAGCCGATCTTCATGACCTCTTCGAGCTCGAGGTCTTCGACCGAACCGGCCGCCGCGGCCAGGGACAGGATGGTGTCCTGGGCCTTGGCGTGCAGGATCAGGCGGGTGGAATCCGCCTTGGGATCGCAACCGACGATCAGGATCTTCTGACCCATCTGCGCGAGCGCGGCCAGGGTGTTCTGCGAAGTCGTGGACTTGCCGATGCCACCCTTACCGTAGAAGGCGATTTGCCTTAATTTTGCCATGTGAACTTCTCCTGAAATTGTTTGGCATGACCTTCGCGCGTACTGCGCGAGACTGTTTCTCTCTGTCAGAAACGGACTCGCTTGACGGGAAGGAGCGCAACGCTCGTCTTGCGTCTGCGTGCACTCAGCCCTCACTCGCCGTTCCGAGGACATGGTTTGCAACCGCCGTGCCAGATTTTTTATTCTGTTAACATATTGTTTTTAATTGATATTTTTTTACGGCTTTGCGGAAGCGCTGCTTGTGTAGAAACCTACAGCCGCTTCAGAGCTGAGAGAAACAAGACATGTTTGTAGCAAACATTCGTTCGGGGGAATTGCGTCGCGAAGCGAGCCCACCCATGTTTCGGCGCCGGCAGGTCGACCCTGCCTGAATAAGCGGCAAATGGAGGAATGAAATTTGCAACCCCCTCGTCGCGCGCGTGCAATGTCGCGTCGCGCGCGTTCGCGGTCTTTCTTTGTATGGTCTTTCCTTCATTGAACTGACGAACAACGAAACGGACAATTGGCGAGGACGATATGCAGATCGGTGTCGAAACATCCAAAGCGGTCGATCAGCGACGCGTGTTTGTCGTCGATGAGGACGACATCATCCGCGCGGCGCTGCAATTCATGCTGCACGACGAAATCGAGACCCACGAACTGGCGAGCCCGGAAGACGCCTATGAAAAGGGCCAGGGCTGGCTTGCGCCGCATGTCGTGCTGCTTGGCGTGTCCTTTATCGAAAAGCGCGGCGTTGCGCTTGTCGGAGAGATGACCGAGAAATTCCCGGGCGTGCGCATCCTCATCGTTTGCGGCAAGGGCGAAGAGGCCACGGCGGTGGAGGCGATGAAGGTCGGCGCCGCTGGCGCGCTGGTGAAGCCGCTCACGCTCGAAGCGGTGCGCAAAAAGGTCGACACGGTCCTTGGCCGCGGCGGCGCCGCCCCGCTGATCCAGCTGAGCATCATGTAATACCTCTATAGAAGCGGAAGGACAGGCTGGGAATGGCGCGCGTCGATTTTTACGAAAAGCCGGGATGCGGAACCAATGCGCGCCAGAAGGCCATGCTTGCGGCGGCCGGCCATGAGGTGGTCGTCCATAACCTCCTGAGCGAGCCGTGGACCGAGGGGCGTCTGCTCGGCTTCTTTGGCGATTCTCCGATCGAGACCTGGTTCAACCCCGCGTCTCCGCGCATAAAATCCGGCGAAATCGTGCCGGACGCCATTGGCGCGGCGGGACTGATCGTCGCCATGCTGGCCGACCCCTTGCTGATCCGCCGGCCGCTCATCGTGTCCGAAGGCCGGCAATGCGCCGGCTTCGATCGCGAGCCCATCCTTACCCTGCTGGGACCGGACAAGGACCTGGATAAGGCTCAGGGCTGCTCGCGGCCGGAAGCTGGCGCCCCATGTCCGGCCCCTAGGGATGTCGATCCCGGCGCGGAAATAGCCTTCGCCTATCATAAAAGAACCAAGCATCGTTTCACCGCCTATGCGCCGGGACCGGAAACGCTGGATTGGGACTCGCAGCCCAATCCGTTCCGCGAATTCGCCGGCGCGCCAAGGGTGGCGCTGGATCTCGCGCCGGATGATCTGGCGACCCCCTTTGGCGTGACGGCCGAAACCGCACACCCCTTGTCGCTGGCGGCTTTGGGCGCCTTGTTGCATTTGTCGATGGGCCTGTCGGCCTGGAAGGAATTCGGTCCGGATCGCTGGGCTTTGCGTTGCAACCCCTCCAGCGGCAACCTCCATCCGACCGAGGCCTATGTTTTTGCGCGGGGCGTCCAGGACGTTTCGGACGGTCTCTATCATTATGTCAGTCGCGACCACGTGTTGGAGCGCCGGGCGGAGACGCCGGCCCTTTCCGGCGAGGCCCCGTCGCTTTATGTCGGCCTCTCCTCGGTGCATTGGCGGGAAGCGTGGAAATATGGCGAACGCTCTTTTCGCTATTGCCAGCTTGACCTCGGACACGCGCTGGGGTCGATCCAGACCGCAGCGGCCGCTTTGGGCTGGCGCGCGCGTCTGGTTGAAACGCTCGACAGCGGCAAGATCGCGCATCTGCTCGGCCTCGACCGCGCCGCTGATTTCAAGGGCGTCGAAGGCGAAGACGCCGATGTGCTGATCGAGAT
>Ga0182030_10002606_pt1 | contig 38362 bp, 28 predicted proteins | sample 812S3MmetaG_FD_121299 | JGI IMG/M metagenome (GOLD analysis project Ga0182030, IMG submission 121299) | Permafrost microbial communities from Stordalen Mire, Sweden - 812S3M metaG (Illumina Assembly) | ecosystem: Environmental > Terrestrial > Soil > Wetlands > Permafrost | place: Sweden...
CGCAAGTCGCCGATGAGCCCGTCGATCTGGGATGCCGACATGAGCCCCTCGAGCTGATCGTAGTTCCGCTGGCTGGGAGTAATGACCAGGTAGTCGACCTGGGAGGGGATGTTGGCGAGGTACGGGGCGCTTTGGGCCGGGATCGCATTCAGCGCGGCCCGAACCCCGCTCACGCGCTGGCCCGGTATCAGAAGCGGTTTGAGGGTGCTCTCGGTGTCGGTCAGCGCGTCGGCGGCACTGCGCAATAACGGATAGCGATCCGTCGACTTGTCGGGCAAGCCGGGGCTCAAGGAGTAGATCGTCGACCCGATGGGCGCGTTGTTGTCCACCCACTCCGCGGCGGCGACATCCGACGGGCTCATCCAGTCGGCGAGCGCCTGGCCGTAGTAGGCGACGATCAGCGTTATGGCAAGCAGCGGCGCAAGTATCGCGAGCAGCCAGGGCCGGCCTGGCGCCGTCACGGCCGCCACACGTCCGGAGGACGCCGTTGGTGAGTCCGCCGGCTGGGTGCCGGGGACAACACGGCGCGTCCCGCTCGGCCAGATCGCCTCGATCGCCAAAAGCGCCAGCCACGGCAGCGAGAACAGATATGCCCGCAGCCCCGCTTCGCCACCGTAGCTTTGCACCGGCACGATCAGGTACGGCGTGAATGCAAGCGCCACGATCGCCGCGGGCTTGGCCGGATCGGTGCCGGCCCGCCGAAGCATGCGCACGAGACCGATCGCAGCGAGCAGCCAGAACGCGACCCCGATCGCCCGGGCATCGTTCTGCACGAGGCTCACCCCCGACAATGGTGTTCCGGTCCCGGCCTGTATCGGGGTCACCGGGCCGCCGATATCCAGCAGCCCGAACTTCTGCACGGTCGTCCACGCGAGCGCAAGCCACACGCCTTCCGCGAGCACGACGACCGCGATCAGCGGCCAGAGGAGCCGCCATCCGGTGAAGATCACCACGACGACCAGGGAGAGGATCAGCATTACCGGCGAGAGCTGATGGCTGGTGATGACCGCGGCCGCGAGCACGAAAAACAAGATGCTCCCCACCCAGAGGTCACGTCGGGGATACGCCGTCTCGCCCGGCGGAGGCGCGGCCGCGTCCCGCGCCTCGCGCGGCACGCGCACCCCCACGAGGGCGACGTGCCCCGCCCGCTCACGCCAGCGATCCGCGGTGCGTCCAAGCACGGTCGCCGGTGCGCGATCCCACCCCCCTTGGAACCCGATCCGCAACACGATGCCCAGGGCGACGACCACGAGCACGATGCTCATCGCCTGCGGAGACAGGTAGTCCTGCCCGATCCAGCTCCCCAGCAGCCACACGAACGCCGCCGCATAGCGGCGGCGCGGGTCGGCGACAAACCCGCCCAGCGCATAGAGCACCGCCGCCAGCAGACACAACTCAAAGAACACCGGGGCCCATGCCGCATATGCACCGGGATCGATCCCGGTGGCGCGCGCGAGCCACGCGTTCGCGGCGAAGAAGCCGGGCCAGTTCTGGTAGATGTCGATCACCCGATTAGTCGACCCATGCGCCTCCAGGTACCGGATGACCCCAAGGTGCTTGTAGACCCAGGCATATTCCGGGTCCGAGAACAACAGCGCCGGCGTGCCGTAGATAATGAGGATCAGCGCGGCGAAGTTGGCCATGACGACTCCGCGCGACAGCGGGCCGACGACAAGCGCCAGCACCATCGATCCGAGCACGAGCGCAACCGCGAAATAAAATGCCGCCGGGAAGGCATTTACCAGCCCAAGGCCGGCCATGGCAGAGAGGTTGGTGCTCTCGAGCGCCCACCACCACAGTCCCATCGCCGCCACGAGACAAACCGCACAGACCAGCGCCACGACCCGCGCCGGCCGCGCCGAGAACTCGCGGACCCAAGTGCGCCCAGCCGACGGGTCCGAACCCGCGCCCGCGACCGAGGGTTCGGGGGACACGCCCTCCGCGGCTCGCCTCACCGCTCGCTCGGCGGTGCGTCGTGCACACGTCGCATCGCCGCGCGCCCGCGCAGGTACAGGATGGGCCCCTGCCCCATGCCCACCATCTCCTTCACGAACAGATCGCGCGGCAGGTCACCCACGTCCGTCAGGCGCTCGGGCGCCACGGCGTTGGTGCCGTGCGCGGCAAGTCGCCCCAGCGCACCCGGCACATGTCGTAGCGCGGCGCGGCGCGTACCGCGCTCGAGCAGTTGCTTGAACGCGAAGGCGGTCAGACCGCTGCCGTAGCCGAGCATCTGTCGACGCAGGCTCGCCATATCCCGCCGGTGGTGATGCCAGACGAGGCTCGCGGGCTCGTAGGCGATCGCCTGACCGCTCCCGAGCACGCGCTGGAAGTAGTCGAGATCCTCGCCCCCTCGGCTTGGCGTCCCCGCGCCCAGCGCCTCGTCGAACGGACCGACACGTCGCAGCGTCGCCCGGCGGGCAGCAAAGCTGGCACCCGCCCCGACCATCCCGCTATTAAACGGCGTCATCGCGACCTCCGGAACGGAGTGCCCCACGGCGAACAGGCGGGGTTCCAAGACGGCCCCCCAACTCACCTTGCGCTCAAAAAGCCCCTGCGAGGGGCTCTCCAACTCGGCCGCGAGCACCAAACCGGTCACCAGCCCCACATCGGGCCGCCGCCCGAAACCACGGATCAGGCCCTCGATCCAGCGGGGGTCCACGACGACGTCGTCATCCGTGAAGGCGACGACCTCGCCCCGAGCCTCGCCGACGCCATGATTGCGTGCCGCGGAAAGCCCGGGAATCTCTGCGCAGACGTACCGGACGCGGGGGTCCTCATATGACTCGACAAACGCTCGCGTGCGCGTTGTGCGGGGCGCGTTCTCGACGACGACGATCTCGAAGGACGGGTACTCCAGCGCCGAGAGCGACGGCAGACACTCCGCGAGCGATTCCTGGCGCTCGTGCGTACAGACAACCACGCTCACGAACGGCCACTGCCCGGGCACCGGCCCCCAACTCGGGCACTCGGCAGTCCCCCCGCAGCCGATCAAGTGGTGGGCCCGGGCGTCCGACAGCTCCCGCGCGATCGCCGAACGCAGCTGCGTCCCGCTGAGGACGCCATCGACCAATGGGCACTCAACGAGCCCGAGCGGGGCGCCGTGCAGCCGCACGAGCACGCGTACGGCGAGGTACCGACAAACGGGCTCACCGGGCAGCTTCGGCGCCACCACGGCTCCGGGAAGCGCCTCCAGATCGACGACAGCTATCCAGCGTGGCGCAAACATCTCAACCCCCTTCGCCGAAGGTCATCGGCTGCTCGCGTTCGCCCGGTGCCCTGCCGGGAGGGGAACATGCATCCGTCGTCGCAACCGCATCCGGTGTTGCCGCGGCTCGCAAGGTCGGCCCGCGCCACCACGTCACGGCGACCACGACCATCACAACCGCCGCGGTCAGAATGAGCTCGGGGCGCGGGTCAAACTGCCCCGACCAGATGATGAGCTCCGACAGCAGCACCGTGATCGCCATCCCAAGTGCAACGACGATTCCCATCGCCGCGGTTTCCGCGAAGCGCGATCCCAAAAGCGACAACAGCGCCGTCCCTGGACCGAACGCGACGAACGCGACGGCCACGACAAAGCGGACCTGCACGGGGACCGGCGCCAGGATGACCGCGATCAGTACCGTGGAGACGGCAAACGCCACGCCCTGGAACCGCGGCAGTCCGCGATATCTCAACACGGCACCGTTCACCTGAACCACCTCGATCGCCGACCCGCCTGAGCTCCGCAGCCCATCGCCGGCCGGTTCCCGTCTGCGCCGTGCGCCGTGCGCCGTCGACGCACCGGCATCCGGTGCGGCCCCCTCGGCATCCCCGTCGCCGAGCCCCTCCAGGAGAATCGGCCACGACGCGGCCGTCGCGGAGACCGCACCGATCAGCTCCGACGGACCGGCGAGAGGCGTGCCCGACATGCCACCCTCCGCAGGACCCGCCGCCGGGATTCCGGCAACGGCAGCCTGCGGTGCCGCGGCGGGCGGTCGGCGAACGAAGTGCCACAGCATCGGGATGACGACGATGGCGACGAGTACGTTGCTCGTCAGCCAGCCGATCCCCACCCCATTCAGACCCCACAAATGTGCGAAGACGCTCGTGAATACCAGCGTCCCGATCGACGTCGCGGCACTGACCGCAAGCAGTGACAGACCCCGCCCCTGAATCCGGCATACGGCCATGTACAGCCAGATTGCGCCGCGGAACATGCTGGCGAATGCCAGCAGCCGCAGCACCGTGGTCCCATGGCTCACGTAGGCGCCGCCGAAAAACAACAGTACGAGCGGGGCCGCCACGATCAAGACCAGCGTCGCCGGCAACAGGAGCACCAAGAATCGCCGGCCGACCGCCGCGGTCAGCTCCCGCAGGCGCTCGGTGGCGAAGGTCCCCTCAACCGTGAGCGCAGTGACGATATTGTCCGCCAGCAACTCGAGGGTCGTGACAATGGTGAACGCGATATAGAAGTAGGCATTCTGCGCGGCACCCAGGATTGCGACGACAAGGATCGGCAGCGCCGCCAGCATGCCCTGGTCGATAGATGAGGCGACGCTGGTCATACCCAGGTACCGCACCAGCCGACGGCGCCCAAAACGATTGACGATGCCATCGGTGTGCGCCGGCATGTGCGCCGGCACCGCGCGCCGGAAGATGATGAAGTTGACCGGAAGCACGAGGATGACCATTGGCAGGACCCATGCGAGAAGCATTCCCTGCGCGGCGCCGAAGGCCGCCAGAATGACGAGCGCCACGATCTTGAGAATGCCGAACGACGTGTTCTCGACCGGGATCCATTTGGCCGACCGCAGGCCCGTCAGGGCCCCGTCCTGCAGGGCGAACACACACCACAGCGCGACCGAGACAACCCAAATGACCCCGATCAGGCGACTGGAGCCGAGCACCGAGAGGTCTTTCGCGAAGTGCGGTGCCACGATGGCGACACCCGTCGCCACGACCAGGGAGAAGCCGGCCGCGACGACGTAGCCGAGCACGATGAGCTTCGCGGGCCGCGCCGTCTCGGGAAGGAAGCGCACAAAGACGCTGCCCAGATTCACCTGGCACAGCGTGGAAACCGTCATCAGAACCGCGATCAGCGCACTGTTGACACCCACGCGTTCGGGCGAATACAGGCGTGCGGCAAGGATCCAGAACGCGAACCCGAGCACGCCCGTGAGCATCGTGTTGAGCATGAGCAGGTGCGCAGTGCGAAACAGGTAGCGCTCGGACTGACTGCCGTCACTGCTCGGCGCCGTCCGCCGGCCACGGCCGCGCACCGGCAGTGACCCTTTGGATGCACCCTCACTCACTGCGGGGCACCGCGCCCGCGCAGAGCACTGCGGGCATACGCCAGGGGCCCTGCAGCCAGGCCGAGCCGCTCCATCACGATGAGTCTCCTCGGCGACCCGGAGTCGGGCGCGAGGTCCGAGGGCGGTCGCAGCCGGGAATGGTGACCGAGCCGCATCACCGTCGATGCCGCCTGGACGCGTCCGGCAGTCCCCGGGCCGGCCACCAGCTGCTTGGTCATCGTCGCCGAGACGCCCACGCCACGGGCAAAGGCTGCCCGCTCGATGCTCGGCAACGCGTCCGGATATTCGCGCCAGACCACTGCGCGGGGCACCTGCACCACCGCATACCCAGCCCGGCGGGCACGAAGGACCACATCGACGTCGTCCCCGCCCTGGCTGGGCGTTCCGCTCCCCAGGCGGCCATCGAACCCCCCCAGCTCCTGAAGGGCAGACACGCTCAGGCAGATTCCCGATTCGAACGCACCGGCGCCGCTGGGCTCCCATGGCATTGGACGATCCAGACCCGAGGATGCGCCCGGCCGGCCTCCCGCGGCGGACGCGCGGAACCACAGCCACTGGGCTTCCGTCTCGAGGGCGAGCGGAATCGTGCTCCCGAGGCCGACCCCGATCGCATCGGCACCGGTGCCGCGCATCGCTTCCCGCATCGCTGCGACCCAATAGGGGTGCACGAGCGCGTCGTCATCCAAGAACGCGATCAGCCCGCCGGCGGCACCCTGCGCTCCGCGATTGCGCGCGTCTGCGCGACCCGGGCGCGGCTCGTCGCGCCACGTCAACCGCGGCTCCTCAGGAAAAGTCTCGGTGAGCACCCGCAGCAGAGTCGACGCCTCGCGCCGGCGCTCCACGACCACGACTTCCAGGTTCGGATCAGGTTCCCGAAGCAGCGCGCCCACCGACCGCACGGCCCGCCACGGATCCTGGCAGCTGGTGATCACGACACGCAACGGCAGGGCGGGCCCCTCCTGACCCGGAGCGCTGGTCGAGGCCCAGGGCTCCCCGGCGATCTGCAGCGCGGCCGCCCGCTCCACCGAGGCGCCGCGCACGATCCCCCCGGCCGCAGCCACGCCAACGCGCCCCCAGGGTACGCCGTCGCGCTCCAACAGCAGCAACGCGCGCTCGTAGGTGCCGCCTGTTTGCGGCGCGCCGAGGACCAGATCGTCCGGAATCTCCCCGGGAACCCACCCATAGCGCCGCACAGCGACCGGGGCGTGCGAGATAGCCGTCATCGACCACCACGTCGCCGTCGCGCGGGACGCCCTGCGCGCACGCGGTGACGGACCCAGAGGCCGATGCCGGCCGCAACGGGCATCAGCGCAGCCGCCGACCGCAGCCGCTGTGCCCCCTGCGGTGCACGCGCCGCGTCCGCATCTGCGGTGTCACGCCGGCCCAGCAGGTAACCAGCCGCCGTCAGCGACACCCCCGCGACGATCGCCCCCGACCGGCACAGACCAAAGCGGTCGCCGCGGCTCGCGTCGCGGAGCCCGCGAAAGACGCCGGCAGGCAGCACGCGCAGCAGGTAGCGCCGCTCTGACGACAGCCCGTCTCGCGTTCCCGCGGCACGGGCCACCAGCGCCTTCGAGCGCCCCTCCGCCAGGCAGCGATCCCGAAAGTAGGCCCACGTCGTCCGGGTCCGCGGCACGTAGTGCGCGACCCGCGTGTCGGTCAGGTGCACGATCCTGCTCCCGGGGACAAAGGCCCGAACGCGGATGGCCGCCTCGGTCTCTTCACATCCGAGCGGCGTCGTACCGATCCGTCCGAAACCGGAGCGAAACCCGCCCACCGCCTGCAAGGGGGCCCGGGAGAACGACATGCTCGCCCCAATCGGGTTGCGAATTACCGACATCGAGTCGGCGGGAAGCCCGCGATATGAGCAGCCGACGGTCCACCAAAACTCCGGCGGCAGCCAAGCGGGGCAGACCCCGTCCTCCCATTCCGGGGCGACCCACCCACCGGTGCCGACGATCGCCGGATCGGCGTGGGCGCAGCGAATCGCCGCAAGCCAGCCGGGATCGGCGCGGGCATCGTCGTCAAGGAATGCGACGACCGCAGATGTCGCCCGCTCCACCCCTGTGTTGCGTGCACCGGAGAGCCCCTGTTCGTGGACATTCTCCACCACGGTCACATGGTCTCCGAGCGTCGGATCGCCCGAGAGGACGCCAAACAACTCGGGCGAATGGTCGATGACCACAAGGACCCGTTCCGCCTGATCTTGATCGACGACCGACGCGATCGCGCGCCGCAGCAGCGCCTCACGCTGGAGCGTGTACGCGCAGATAACCACGTCGACCGCGGGCATGCCAGCCTCGATGGTGTCGGATCGCACGTCGCGGGGTTCGCCGAGCACGCCGGTCTCCTCGATCGTCATTCGGCCATAGTAGACGCGCCGTTACGGAGCGACCACGCTCTCGGTGACGGGGTGCGGCGGACCTGTCGCGCAGCAGAGCCGCGGGTCGCCGCGAACCGTAACCTCCCAGCCCCCGTCCAAACAACGTCAATGCGGGCTGGACCGCATGTCGTGCGTTGCCCAACCACGGCGCATCCGCACCGGTGAGAGAACGTGACCCCGGTCAAAGATCCCGGGCAACGTCCCGGCGCATCCGATCGGCAGAGGCCCGGGAATGCTGTCGATTGCGGCATGTCCTGTATATCGGCAACCAGGCAACGGTCCTGATTGTCGGGGTACACACTGCGCGCGCCGACCGCTCAGCAGCCGCCACACAGCAGACTGCGGCTACCGCGCCACTGGGGGCGCAGTCTCGTTTGCACGTGCCTGCGCCAGCGTCGGCTCAGACTCCCGCAGACCATCGCGCTGCGCCCGGGCGCGTCGCGCCGTCCGCACCGAGTCGGCGATCGCCAGCGCTTCCGAGAGCCAGTAGCGGATGCCAACCCACCGCAGGTACGGCCACGACTCGCGCACAAACAACACCGCGGTGCGCATCATGCGCCCGCTGCTGATCGCCTCACCCAGACACGTCGGAAAAACCCGGAACCGCACGTCGGCGCGAGGACTCGCACATGCCGGCGGCGTTGACGACATCCCGATGGCCCGGAGATATCCCTGGCTCATATCGATGCCCGCAGCACGAAAACAGACCGCGCCTCCGAAGGCGCGGGAATTGAAGTCGATGAGCCAGTCACGCCCCTCGGTATCGCGGATCACATCCATGTTCATGAGACCGGTACAGCCGGCCACCGCAATCGCACGCCGCCCGAACGCTTCGAGCTGGGGGTCACTGATCGTCTGGACCTCGAAGGCCGTCCCGGCCGGCTCCAGCCAGCGGATCACCCGATAGGCAAGTTCCTGCTCGATGTCTGCCGATGTCGCGGCCGCCGCGTAGTTGAGCTTCTCGCCGTAGACGTACTGCTCGTAGTAACGGTCTTCCGGGTCCCCGTCCGGCGCCGTAGCCGCCGCGATGAGCGACTCGACATCGCCAGCGATGATCACGTTGGTCCCCGCCGACCCGACGCGCGCCTTCACGACCACGGGAAACCCGAAGCGGGCGGCGACCGCGCCGGGCGAGGCCTCGGTCACGGGAACGACGGCCGGAGTGCGGACACCGCTGTCGTGGAACAACTGGGCCGCGCTCAGCTTGTCCTGGACGGCCAGCCGCCGTGCAACACGCTCGGCGACGCCCGCATCAAGGACGCCCAGATTGGGTCGCACGATTGCGCCAAACCTCTCGACAAACTGGATGTCGATGACATTCTCTTCCTCGAGAATCCTTCGCAGGGCCCCGGCCTCGGACGCGCCGGACAGCACCTCGTAGCGGTCATAGACCAGGCGGGAGCCGAACCGCGACCCGGTCTGTGCACCGGCGCTGACCCTCACGGTGCGCACGCCGGCCCGACGCAGCAACGGAGCCAACTGATGGAAGGCGGCCCAACGGGTGTCGTCGAGGAAGATGACGCATGGGGTGCCAACACGACGGCGCGCACCGCGGGACATCGATCGCTGTGCGCTCGCAGTCATCGTCATCCTTGCGTGGGGCCCGTAGGCGCGGCGTGGGCATGTCGAACAGGGAGCGATACGGCCCATTCGTGGGCCTCGCAAGAGTTATCGGCCGACGCACGGAGGACTTGAGCCGCGCTTCGACGTGCCGACCACACGCGCGGACGCGTGCCGGCGGCGGGTGCCACCGCAGGCCCCAGATGGATGCGCGTACCGGTCCGAGGGGCCGCGGGACGGCAGATCCCAGACCCAATGTGCACACCCTGCCGCGATGCCGCGTGGCGACAGACGGCTGTGCACGCCGACGCAGGCCGATGCCAGCGTCATCATTTCCGGCATGTCCACTGCTATCTTGCGCCGATGCGAAGGTTTCCGCGTGTGAGCGCCCGCCGACCCATTGCGCTCCTCGCAATCGCCGCGCTCGCCCCGATCCTGGCGGCGTGCGCGAGCACCAGCCCCGCATCCCGCACAACCTCCGCCACACAGACTGCGACATCGGCCGCCGCATCGTCCTCGGATCCCTCGGGAGAACCCATGCCCAGGGGCAACCTTCCCGGGTGGCGCCAGGTGTTCGCCGACGACTTCAAACAGACGGTCCCGCTGGGTGATTTCCCCGCGGCCGCCGCAGCAACCTGGGGCAACAGCTACGCCGACGGGCTGAAAGACACCAGCAAGAACGGCACATATGAGCCGACAAAAGTGGTGTCGATCGGTCACGGCGTCATGAACCTTCACCTGCACACGCAGGACGGCATCCACATGGTGGCCGCCGCTGTGCCGACGATTCCCGGTGCGCACGGCAGCGACGGCGGCTTGCTCTACGGGCGGTACGTCTTTCGGCTGCGCGCCGACCCCGTGGCCGGGTACAAGGTCGCGATGCTGCTCTGGCCCGATAGCGAGAATTGGCCGAGCGACGGCGAGGTCGACTTCCCCGAAGCCGACCTCAACGGCCCAATCTACGGATGGGTCCACCACCAGAACGGCAGATCGGCCGTCGATCAGATCGGGTTCTCGACCAACGCCACCTACGGGGAGTGGCACACGGCGGCGATCACGTGGCTGCCCAGTGGCATTAGCTTCCAACTCGACGGCAAGGTGATCGGCACCGCGTTCACGCGTATTCCCAACACGCCGATGCATCTGATCATTCAGGCCGAAACCTCGACCGACGCTCCCCCGCCGACGAATGCCGCAGCGGGCAACATCCAGCTCGCCTGGCTCGCCATCTATACGCCCTCCTGCAACACCGCGATGTCGATCGCCCCGCAGTCGGCGGCATGCGCCAGCGGGCCGCTCCCCGAGCCCTCCTGAGAACGCCCTCGCCCGCCAACACCATGAGGGCGCCTCGCCGGTTCCACGCGGACCCCCGCGACACGGTCCGTCCGGGCCTGCTGTTAGCTTCACCCGATGTCATTCACGCGCCGCGTTCGCCTCCGGAGCGCCGCAACAATCGTGACGATCGCGGCGCTCGCCGCCATCGTGGCCGGCCATGGGAGTGCCAGCGCGGGAGCGGCCGACCCCTCGGGACAGCCGATGCCCAAAGGCAACCTGCCCGGCTGGCATGAGGTCTTCGCCGACAACTTCACCCAGAATGTCGCCCTCGGACGGTTCCCCGCTGCCGTCGCGAAAACATGGGGCCGCAGCTACACCGATGGGACCAAGGACACGACCAAGAACGGCACGTACATGCCGACCAAGGTTGTCTCGATCGCCCACGGCCTGCTGAATATCCGCCTGCACTCGGTCCGCAGAGTCCCTCTGGGTGCGGCCTTGATACCCACGATCCCGGGCGCGCCCGGCAAAGACGGCGGCCTGCTCTACGGGCGCTACGTCATCAGATTCAGAGCCGATCCGGTGCGCGGATACAAAACCGCGATCTTGCTGTGGCCCGACAGCGAGGCCTGGCCCGTCGACGGTGAGATCGACTTCCCCGAGGGCGACCTCAACAGTGACATCTGGGGGTACGTTCACCGTCAGGGCGCCAGCTCCGCGACCGACCAGGCGGGGTTCAACACGCGGGTCAGGTACGCCAAGGGGTGGCACACCGCCACGATCACGTGGGTGCCCGGGAGGATCACGTTCCAGTTGGACGGTCGGACCGTCGGCACCACGACGGTCAGGATCCCCGATACGCCGATGCATTTGGTAATCCAGGCCGAGACCTCGACCGGTGGTCCGGTCCCCGCCGCGTCGGCGGCCGGCAACGTCCAAATCGACTGGCTCGCGGTCTACAGGCGCGCCGTCACCTAGGGCCACTCGGCCCCCGCTCGAGGGGGTGCGCGCCCGCCGCGCACGCCGACGTCCATCCGCCCGAGGACCAACGCGGGCGGCGGGTCGCCGCCCCGGCGCTGCCATGGGGCGCGGCGTGCCTGCGGCGGCTGGCAATATACGGTCACAAATCGCACATCTCGAGTCCCGGGAGGGCCTGTGGGTGTAGTCGTGGTGACGGGTGGCGCAGGATTCATCGGATCGAATCTTGCCGACGCCCTGCTCGCGGATGGAGATCAGGTCCACATTGTCGACAACCTGTCGACCGGCAACCGGAAGAAACTGCCGGCTGCCGCGACGTTTCATGAGCTGGACATCTGCGACGGGGATGCGCTCGGCGCGCTTGTGGAATCGATCCGACCCGCAATGATTTTCCACCTCGCCGCACAGGCCGATGTCCGCAGGGCCATCGAGCAACCCGACTTCGATGCCGCGGTCAATGTCATCGGCACCATCAACGTCCTCGAGGCGGCCCGGCGCACGGATTCCCGCGTGCTGTTCTCCTCCACCGGCGGAGCCGCCTACGGCGAGTACGCCGGTCTGCCGATCCCCACCCCAGAGACGGCGGATGCACGACCCATGTCCCAGTATGGGATGAGCAAGCTCGCCGGTGAAGGCTACTTGCAGCTCTATCACCGCCTCTACGGGCTCGAGATCGTGATCCTGCGCCTGGGCAACGTCTACGGACCTCGCCAAGACCCGCACGGCGAGGCCGGGGTGGTCTCCATCTTCGCGGGACGCCTGCTCGACGGCGTCGCTCCGAGGATCTTTGGCGACGGCACGCAGACCCGCGACTATGTGTTTGTCGGCGATGTGGTCCGGGCATTTCTCGCCGCACGGACCGCTGGCACCGGTGAGATCTTCAACATCGGCTGGGGCAAGGAAGTTTCGGTGCTGGATCTGCTCGAGGGGCTTGAGTGCCCGATGGCGCCCGAGTTCGCGCCCGCGCGCGTGGGCGAACTGCAGCGCAGCGCCCTCGCCAACGAACGTGCCCGTCAGACCCTCGGCTGGCAGCCGAGGGTGGGACTCTCCGATGGGCTGCGGCTCACACACCAAGCCATCGCGGTCACCCACCGCGATCCCGACGCGCGCCCCCCGGGCGCGCTGGAGATGCTCGCCAAGTAGGAGACGGCGACGGACGGCCCGTGCACGCCCACATACCCCGCCGCATCGGTGTGGACGTGCGCGGTCACGGTGCGCGCTGCTGTTATCTTCGACGCCATGAAACGACCGATGTCCACGAGCCGCCGGCGCGTCACGGCGGTCGCTGTCGTCGCCGCGCTCGCCCCCGTCGTGGCCGCCTGCGGGAGCTCGACGCACCCCGCCGCCAGCACCGCGCCGGCCACGACGCCATCGACGCGCCCGGTCACGGGCGCGACGACGCCCGCGACATCGACGTCATCCACATCGCGTTCATCCACATCGGGCCCGTCGGGTGCAACCGCGCCGACCCCGACCACGCCCGTGACCACGACGTCAACGACGCCGGCGACAGCAACGGCCACTCCCGTTCCCCCAGCGGCACACCTGACGGTCTCGTGCGGGTCGGTGGCCGGCGCGCCCTGGACCTCCGGACGCAATCACGCCGATCTGTGGGGCGTTCACGCCAAGGGCGTCCCGTGCAGCACGGCCACACACCTTGCCGCAACCCTCACCAACCAGTCCACCCGGGTGCTGGCGGGGCCCGCAGGGTTTCGGTGTTACGCGCAGGTCCTGACCCCCAGCGCCCCGGCGCTCGCAGGCAGTTGCTCGACGCCCAGCGGCAGCCAGCAATTCAGCTGGCAGGCCCTGACGAACTAGCTTCGGGGCGAGGCCCCGGCGCTCCGGATCCCGAGGCATCCAGTGCCGCCAATTGACTCGTCCAATACCCGGGGAGGTGGGACCACGGGTTCGGCCCACGCCCATCGGTCACGAAGATCACATCGCACGGACCCTCCGCCGCGCGCGCGAGCGTGTCGCGCATCTCGCGTTCACTCGGCACGTCAAAGACGAGATGCCACAAACGTGCGAGTCGGGTCGGGTCGGACATCCATGATGGAAACCGGGCCGCTCGATGCGCATCCGGGGCGCCCTCGAACACCCCGAGGACGTCCGCGATCTCCGCATATCCGGAGTGCACGTCGGGCACTCCCATGTTGAGGGCGACCGCAAGGCCGCGGGCCCGCGCCGCCGCGGTGATCGATCGATAGTGCCCCAGGCGCGCGAGCGCGCCGGAGGCCTGATCGAAGAACACACCGTCGACGCCATACCAACTCACGTATTGATCCACATCGGCCATGACCGCCTCCGGGGGGCGGGCGCCGTAGCCCGTGTCCACATATCCGAGCACCTCGAGGCCACCCTCGTGTGCGCGTGCGACCCGCTCGGCATAGCGCAGATCGCGTGTCTTCCCGGATCCAGAATCGGGATTCAAAATCACGATCGATCCGGCAGGAGACGCCAATGCGCCCACCCAGATCTCCGGCACAACATCGGGGTCGGCGTAGATCGGCATGCCCAGTTGGAGCCGAGACCCGGATCGGGGCCATAGTCGCGCAGAAGGGTCCCCGGGTTCGGTCACGCGCGCAGGCTACCAGCGGCCATCGGCGCCCTGGAGCCACACCGCGCACGCACGCCGCGCACTGCCACCGCTCCGCAGCGACGTCTGCGCGCTACCCTGTGGATGTCAGCGTCCTGCGTGCGAGGTCTTGCGTGTTCGATATCTCCCCAGTCCATCTGATCCTGCTGCTCGCGATCGCGTTGATCGTGTTCGGGCCGCGGCGGCTTCCTGAGATCGCGCGGAATCTCGGACGTGGGTTACGGGAGTTCAAGTCGGCCATTGCTCTCGACGATCACGCCCCGCACCAATCCCCTGGATCCCAGGCCCCCGCCGAGACCGCGACGGTCAGCACGGCACCCGCGCACGATCCTGCACTCGAGGCCTTCGTGCGATCCGGCGAGGATCAACCGGCGCGCCCGACCGAATAGGCCCGCGGCCCCGGCCCTCGTGCGGGGAGGTCCTCGCACGACCGTGCAGACGCCCGCCGACCGCACCCCACGCGTAGAATGGGCCCAGGTGCAGCCCTCTCCTCCACACGCCGAATCCGGCGCGCGCATCCTTATCGTCGATGATGAACCGTCGATCACCGACGCCGTCTGCACCGCGTTGCGATACGAGGGTTTTGACGCGCGCGAGGCGCGCTCCGCACGGGACGCCCGGCGCGTGATCGAGGCATTTGTTCCGGATCTGATGGTGCTGGACGTGATGCTCCCCGACACGGATGGCTTTGCCTTTGCACGTGAACTGAGAGCCACCGGCCACGATGTGCCCATCATCTTCTTGACCGCACGAGATGAGACCGCCAACAAACTTGCCGGCCTCACCCTCGGGGACGATTACGTCACCAAGCCGTTCAGCCTCGCGGAGATCGTCGCGCGCATCGGCAACGTCCTCCGGCGCACCAAGCCCGCCGACGACCACGCGGTGCTTCGCTTCGACGATGTCGTGCTCAACGAGGACACCCACGAGGTGCGCCGCGGTAGCGAGCGCATCGTGCTGACCCGTACCGAGTTCGCGCTCCTGTCGTTCTTTATGCGCAACCCGCGCCGTGTGCTCTCCAAACACCAGATCATGGACGCTGTCTGGGCCAACGACGCGACCATCGATCCCAACGTCGTTGAGACATACGTCAGCTACCTACGCAAGAAACTGGGGACCGATCGCCCGCAGCTCATCCAGACGATCCGCCTGGTCGGGTACGCGCTCAAAGAACCCGAGGGGTAGATGTCACTGCGCCTGCGCCTGCTTGCCCTCGTCGCGGGCCTCGCGATCCTCGCGCTGGTGACCGCAGAAGCCGCAACGTATCTGGCCTTGCGCTCGTTCCTGAATTCCCAGATTGACCGCACGGTATCGGCGAGCGTCGAGGTGCTCGGCGACACCCTCGCGGCCGGCGGGACCGTCAACGCCACAGAACTGGAGACCCTGGTGTCCACCACCCCGGGGCTGTACGTCGGCGACCTGACAGCCGGCCGCAAGGTCTCCTGGCAGCCCCTCGGCGTTGAACCCGGGACACGCCCAGCGCCCCCACCGGCCCTGGGCCACCTCGGCGCGGTCTCCGACAACGAAAAAGAGGACGAGAACACCCCCCCGATCACGGTCAACGCCACGAGCGGCAGCCTGCAGTATCGGGTCGCCGTGGAGCCGATCGGCACCAACCAGGCCATCCTTCTCGCCGCGCCCCTCGACGACATCCACGACACTCTGGATCGCCTCCTGATGATCGAGCTGATCGTCTCGGGAATCGCCATCGTCGGCATCATGGCCGCTGGCGCATGGTTGATCACCGTGAGCCTGCGGCCCCTATCACGGATCGAGCGCACCGCCTCGGCCATCGCCGCGGGGGACCTCTCCCGACGGGTTGGGAATGCGCCGGCGTCCACGGAGGTCGGTCGGCTCGCGCTCGCGTTCAACGCCATGATCGCGCGAATCGAGGCCGCATTCGCCGAGCAGGCCGAGTCCGAGCGCGTGCTGCGCCAGTTCGTCGCCGATGCCTCCCACGAATTGCGCACACCGCTGACGGCGGTACGCGCCTACGCCGAGCTGTTTGACCGCGGGGCCAGATATCACCCCGACGATCTGGAGCGTGCCATGACCGGGATTCAGCGCGAAGCATCGCGCATGAGCGTGCTGGTCGATGATCTTCTGTTGTTGGCACGTCTCGACCAGCACCCCGAGGTGATTCTGCGGGATGTTGACCTGGTGAGCGTCACCCGTCTGGCAGCTGAGGCCTCGCGGGCGATCGACCCGAACCGGGAAATGACCGTGGTCGCCCCGGAGACAGCCGTCGTACGCGGGGATCCCGAAGCACTGCGCCGCGTCCTCGACAACCTGCTCGGCAATGTCCGATCGCACACTCCTGGCGGCACCCCCGCCACGGTGCACGTCATCCCGCACGCCACCGACGTCGTCATCGAGGTCAGCGATCACGGCCCCGGCCTCTCGCCCGATGTCGCGGCGCACGCATTCGAACGCTTCTCGCGAGGCGATGCCTCGCGGTCCCGAGATGCCGGCGGCTCGGGCCTCGGACTGGCGATCGTGGCAGCCATCACCGAGGCTCACGGTGGCCGGGTCTCGGTCACGAGCACGAAAGGAAACGGCGCGACCTTCACCGTAACGCTCCCGATCGGTGGGCATCGCAGGGCCTGACCCACAGCCGGATCCACGGTCTCCTCGACCGGAACGCAACGATAAGTAACCGCTAACCGGAGTCACAGCCCATTCACAGCTCCGGCGTGCACCATGGTGCCGGATGCTGCTCCCACCTGTGCCACGACGGCAACCCCTGCCGCGACCGGACGCCACCGCCCGATGACGCGGTCTCCAACCCGCACATCCCGCCGTCAGCCCCGGGCAGCGACCCCGGCGTCCCGCCTCGCGGGCCGCTTGCGCCACCGCGAACGCGGGCACCGGGTCGTCCGGCACACCACACGCCTGGTGATCGCCGGGGGCCTCGTCCTGACCGCAGGATTCACCGCCTTGGCCTATCAGACCACCCAGGCCCAGGCGTCCGCCCGTGCGGCCGCCCAAGCGCGGCTGCTGGCCTACGAGCGCCACGAATATGCGATCCAGCAAGGAGACCTGGCACGACTGCGTGCCCAACAGGCGGCGCTCGCCAAGGCACGAGCCGCGCAGCTGCAGCGCGCTGCCGCGCTCCGCGCGCAGCAAGCAGCGCTGCGCGCAAAAGCAAACGCACAGGCACAGGCGGCCAACGCGGCCGCCTCATCCGCTGCCGCGCCGGTGACGAGCGCCCGGGTCGCGACCCCGACACCCGTGACCCCGGCGCCCATGACCCCGGCGCCCGTGACCCCGGCGCCCGTCGCGATCCCCACTCCGCCTGTTGCGGTCTCGGGGGGTTCATGAGCGCCGACGGTGCGTTTGCGGCGCTTGGCACCACGGCGATCGCGTGTGTCACCGATCCTGAGTGCCTCGATGACGCCTTGCAGATTCTGCGCGGCGAACTCGACCAGATCGACGCGGCCTGTAGCCGATTTCGTGACGATTCCGAGCTGACCCACCTCAATGCCCGCGCCGGCGACTGGCAGGCGGCCAGCCCGCTGCTGTGCGCGGCGGTGCACGTCGCCCTCGAGGCCGCGCAGGCGACCGACGGCATCCTCGACCCCACCGTCGGCAGCGCCGTGCGTGCGGTCGGCTATGACCAATCGTTCAGCGAGATCACCGCGGCGGGTCCGCGCCTGGGCCGGGTGGCGTTCGCCGGGGTACCGGGATGGCGACTGGTCGATCTGGATCCCGTCGCCCACACCCTGCGCATCCCGGCAGGTGTCCAGCTCGATCTCGGGGCGACCGCCAAAGCGTTTGCTGCCGACCGCGCCGCCGACGCCATCCACGCCGCAACGGGAACCGACATTCTGGTGTCCCTGGGCGGCGATATCGCCGTTGCCGGATCGCCCGCCGACGGCTGGCCAATTCGCATCACCGACGACCATCGCGCACCACTGCATGGCCCCGGCCCGGTCATTGCCATCACGCAGGGAGGACTGGCGACCTCCAGCACCACGGTGCGCCAATGGCGCATCGGCGACGAGCACTTCCATCATCTGATCGACCCCCGTACCGGGACATCAGCGCGCTCGATCTGGCGCACGGTCAGCGTCGCCGCATCCACCTGCCTCGCCGCGAACACCGCCAGCTCAACCGCACTGATCCTCGGCGACAGCGCACCGGCGTGGCTGTCGGAGCGCGCCCTGCCCGCGCGCCTGATCACCCACGAGGGTGAGCTGGTCTATACCGGTGGCTGGCCGGAGGACCGGTGATCTCCGCTCACGCTTATTGGTATCTCACCCGAGGAACGGGGCTCGTGGCCCTGGTTCTCGTCACCGCCTCGGTCGTGATCGGGATCATCTCCGCACTTCGGGTCGGTGGGACCCGCACGCCGCGATTCGTTGTGGCGGGCCTGCACCGCAATGTGTCACTGCTCACGGTGGCGTTCATTGTCGTTCATGTCGTGACGACGGTTCTCGACGCATACGCCCCGATCCGGATCGTCGACGCGGTCATACCGTTTATCTCGAGCTACCGGCCAATTTGGCTCGGACTCGGGGCGGTCGCATTTGACATCGTGCTGGCACTGGTCATTACCAGCCTGGTGCGCGTGCGCATCGGCCTGCGGACCTGGCGGGGCATCCACTGGTTCGCCTACGCATGTTTCCCGATCGCCATCGTCCACGCCCTGGGAACCGGGTCTGACGCCGCCCAGTCGTGGATGGACGCGATCGTGGTCGGGTGCGTTGGCGCGGTCGCGCTGGCCGTCCTGGTTCGACTCTGGCAGATCCGCAGCGAGCGCACCCCGCTGGCACTTGCCGGCACGGCCATGGTGATCGTGCTGCCGCTGATCGGGCTCGCGTGGGCCAACAACGGCCCGCTGGCCGCTGGCTGGGCAGCCCGCGCGGGGACTCCTGCCAGCCTCTTGCACCCCAAGTCGTCCACCGGCACCCAGTCCACGGTCACGACCTCCACCAAGGCCCCGCTCCCCACTCCCCCGTATTCGGCGCCGCTCTCGGGGACGATCAACGAGACCACGCCCGATAGCTCGGGCAATACGGTCGTAACCCTGTCGGCCCAGACCGGTGGGAGCGTCCACGCCGACCTCAAGATTGTGCTGGACGGCATCTCGAACGGAAGCGGCGGCCTGACCCAGATGACGAGCAACAGCGCGAGCTTCGGCCCGACGTCCGACCCCGCGCTCTACGCCGGCAGTGTCATCACCCTGCAGGACAACGAGGTGAACGTGAGTTTCTCCAGTTCCACTGCGGCCCCCCCGCAGTTGTTGGTCACGACCACGCTCCAGCTCAATTTCGGCGCCGGGACGTTCACGGGCGAGATGCACGTCAGCTGAACCATGGAGCAGCGTTGACCACAACAGCTCACCGCCGGCCGACGGCCTTGCCCCGCTTGCTCGGTGGACTGGAGACCCCGGACGGACTTGCGACGCTGGACCGTCACATCTCGTATCACGGGGCACTCGGAGTCCACGCCGAGCCCGGTCGTCCCAATGATGTGCTGCGGGAAGTTGTGCGTGCGAGTGGACTGGGCGGGCGCGGTGGTGCGAATTTCCCCGTTGCGCGCAAAGTGGATGCCGTTGTCGGGCAACGCGGACGACCGATCGTGCTGATCAATGCGACCGAAGGCGAGCCCCCGAGTCGCAAAGACCATGTGTTGTTGCGCGGAGCACCGCATCTGGTGATCGATGGCGCCATCGTCTGCGCCGCCATGGTTGGCGCGCGAGAGGCCATTGTCGCGGTGGAAGCCAGCTCACAGCGCGAACACGCGGTGTTGGACAAAGCGCTCGCCGAGCGGGACTCTCGGCGCACCGACGACCGAGTCAAGATTTCCCTGGGGATCGTCCCCGACGGGTTTGTCGTCGGGGAGGAGCGCGCACTGATCAACGCCCTCAACGGCGGGCCCGGAAAGCCCACCTTCGCACCACCCCGCCCATTTCAAAAAGGCATCAACGGAGCACCGACACTGGTGCAGAACGCCGAAACCGCGGCACAGCTCGCGCTCATCGCCCGGCACGGCGCCGACTGGTTCCGCGCACTGGGGACACCGGCGGAACCCGGCTCCGCGCTCGTGACGCTGACCGGCGCGGTAACCCACCCCGGGGTCTACGAAATCCCGCTGGGGACGGCCCTGGAGGACCTGCTCGCCGCCGCGGGCGGGCTCTCCGCACGGGTCCAGGCCTACCTGGTGGGCGGATATTTCGGCACATGGCTCGATGCCGCGGACGCCGACGGGCTGCGCCTGAGTAACGCCGATCTCGCCGAGCACGGTGGTGGGCTGGGCGCGCGGGCCATCGTCGCACTGCCGGCGACCGCCTGCGGGCTCGCGGAGACCGCGCGCGTCGCGCGCTACCTATCGGATGAGTCGGCGGGGCAATGCGGACCGTGCGTACACGGGCTCGACGCGATCGCCGGCGGACTTGAGCGGATTGCCCGCGGCGATGGGCGCGCCCTACCCGATATCGAGCGCTGGCTGGGACTCGTCGTCGGCCGCGGTGCGTGCCGCCACCCCGACGGCGCGGCGAAGCTGATCGCCAGCGCCCTGGACGTGTTCGCCGACGAGCTGCGTCGGCACACGATCGACCGCAAGTGCTCGGGAGACGGCACCGCGGTGCTCCCGGTCCCGCGGCGCGCTGCCGTCCGGAGAGTCACATGAGCGATCAACTCCGGGTCAACTGGATCCGCTGCGATGCCCATGGACTGTGCGCAGAGCTCTTTCCCGAGCGCATCTCGCTCGACGAGTGGGGTTACCCGATCATCGATCCGGCGCCCATCTCGGCCCAGTTGCAACGCCATGCGGAGCGGGCCGTCGCACAGTGCCCGGTCCTGGCCTTGCATCTCCAGCGCGCCGACGGGTAGGTAGCCCGTCTGCGCCCCCGAGCACCTAGCCGGCGTTGTCGTGCAGACGTGCGACTGCCATTGCCACCAGATCCCGCTCTGCAGGGTGTGAGAGCGGGCCACCGGGTCGATCGACGCCGCGCCATTGCGCGTCGCGGATTTCGGCGCGATTGACCTCGGGCAGGTCGTTGATCCGACCGCCGATCGGCGCCATCAGCCAGTATTCGGTCCGCTTGGAGATCGCGGCGCCGTCTCGCAGGACCTCGTATTCGAGCACGCCGAGATGATCTCCGACCTCGCACAGCAGGCCGGTTTCCTCACGGACCTCACGCAAGGCGGTCTGCAGCGGCGCCTCATCGCGCTCGATCGTCCCCTTCGGCAGACACCACGCGTTCTCGGGATGACGCGTCGGCTGGATCGCGGCAACACACAACTCGCCGTCGATGAGCGCGAGCACGACCCCACCTGCGCCCCGCTTGGGACCCGTCGGCTCCTCGGCCGGGGGCGCCGCCTTGTCGCCCTGCCCACGTCCAAAAAATCGCACCATGCCCCCTCGCAGCCACCGCCGCCCCTCGAGAAGCTACCATCCGCACCATGCGAATCGGAGTGCTCACCGGTGGCGGAGACTGCCCCGGGCTGAACGCGGTCATCCGCGCGGCCGTCCGCGCGGGACATCGTCGCTACGGTCAGGAGTTCGTCGGCATCCGCCGAGGCTGGCGCGGCCTGCTCGACCGGGACACGACGCCCCTGGATCCCGATGTGGTCCGCGGGATCATCGACCGCGGGGGCACGATCCTCGGCAGCTCGCGAACCAACCCCTACAGCCACGAAGGCGGGGCCCAGGCCGCATGCGACAGCATGACCGCGCTGGGCCTGGACGCGCTGATCGCGATCGGGGGCGAAGACACACTCGGGGTTGCAAACCGTCTCTATCACGAGTTTGGCCTGATGACCGTCGGCGTGCCCAAGACAATCGACAACGATCTGTCGGGCACCGACTACACCTTCGGCTTCTGGACCGCCGTGCAGATTGTCGTCGACGCGATCGACCGCCTGAAGACCACCGCCGAGTCGCATGACCGGGTCATCGTGCTCGAGGTGATGGGTCGCCATGCCGGTTGGATCGCATTCGAGTCGGGGCTCGCCGGCGGAGCTGATGCCATCCTGGTTCCCGAGTTCCCGGCCCACCCCGAGCGCATCGTCGACTACCTGCGGGCGCGCGAGGCCAACGGCAAGCACTTCGCGATCATCGTCGTCAGCGAAGGGGTCCAACTCGGCGATGTCTCCCCCATCGGTGCGCGCGACGAGTTTGGGCACCAGGCCCTGGCCGCGGTCGGCGTCGGCGAACGGCTGGCCACATACATCGCCAGCGTCACCGGCAAAGAGGCGCGCGCCGTCGTGCTCGGACATCTTCAGCGCGGTGGGACGCCGACCGCCTATGACCGGGCCCTGGCCACCCGCTTTGGTGTCCATGCCGCCCGGATGGTGGACGACGGGGCATTCGGCCGCATGGCCGCGTTGCGTGGAACCCAGATCGTCGATATCCCCATCGACGACGCGGTTGGGACGCTCAAGACCGTTCCTGAATCGCAATTCGCCGATGCCGAAGTCTTCTTTGGCTGAGCGCATTCTCCGGACTCTGACGGCACGGATCTCGCCGCACGGGCTCCGGATCCAAGGGCGCCCTCGGCAAAAGCAGTGCTAACCTCGCCGCCCATGGGTCGTATGCTCATCATTTGTGAAAAGCCGTCAGTCGCTCGCGACGTCGCCGCGGCGCTGTACGGACGCAAGGCCAAAAAAGCCGGCGACTTCTACGAAGGCCCCGACGGCATTGTGGCGTTCGCGGTCGGCCACCTGCTCGAGCAGGTCGACCCGGATGAGTACGACGTCAAGTTTAAGAAATGGCGCTACGAGGACCTTCCGATCCTGCCGGAAGAGTTCCATTACAAGGCCCGCGACAGTCGTGCCCAGACGCAGCTGCGCGCACTGCACAAGCTCATGGGAGCCGCAACCACTGATGTGATCGTCAACGCCTGCGACGCCGGGCGCGAAGGCGAGCTGATTTTCAAGCTCATCCTCCAAACCGCCTCCAAGGCCGCTCGCGCCAAGCCGGTCAAGCGGGCCTGGTTCAGCTCGATGACCACGAAAGCCATCACCGAGGCGTTTGCGCACCTGAGGGACGACGACCAGATGCGCCCCCTGGAACAGGCGGCACGGGCGCGCAGCGAGGCCGACTGGCTGGTCGGCATGAACGCGACGCGCGCCGCCACAACCAAGGCGGGTTCGGTCCGGCGGGTTCTCTCGCTCGGCCGCGTCCAAACCCCGACCCTGGCGATGATCGTCGCGCGCGATTTGGCCATCCAAGCATTCGTTCCCGAGGACTATTGGGAGATCGACGGCACCTTTGCGACCGCTCAGGGCACGCGCTACGTCGGCAAATGGCACGACGGGTCCGCGACGCGCGTGACCACCGCGCAGACCGCCGAGGACATCGCCGGGGCCGTCGCCGACAAGCCTGCCCTGGTGATCTCGGTCGAGACCAAGCCCCAGGTCGTCCAGGCTCCCCTGCTGTATGACCTCACGACCTTGCAGCGCGAAGCCAACAGCCGTTACGGCTTCTCGGCGCAGCGCACACTCTCGACCGCGCAAGCCCTCTACGACCAGCACAAACTGCTGACCTACCCGCGTACGAGCTCGCGATACCTGTCGGGTGACATGGTCGGACAGCTCAAGGCGATCGCGCAGGCGATCGGCGCGGCGGCGCCCGAATATGCCGATGGCGCCCGCTACGTGCTCAGTCTGGACAAACTCCCGTTGCGGCGGGTTGTCGATGACAACAAGGTCACCGATCACCACGCCATCATCCCGACCGAGGGCGACCATGATCTGAGCGGGCTCTCCCGCGACGAACGCCACCTCTACGACATGGTCGCGCGACGCTTTCTGGCAGTGTTCCATCCGCCCGCGAAGTACGAGCGCACGGTCGTGGAGACCGAGTGCGAGACACACCGCTTTCGCAGCCGCGGCAGCGTCATGATCGACGCCGGCTGGCGCGCAGCCTATGGCGAGGAAGCCGCCCCGCCGCCGAGAACCGACGCCGAACGCACCGATGCCCCCGAAGGCGCAGAACCCGAACAGGATCAATCGCTGCCGCCGTTGAGCGCCCAGCAGCCAGTGTCGTGCACAGAGGCCAGCGCGCTGCCAAAGACGACCAAGCCACCCGCGCGCTACTCGGAAGGAACGCTGCTGCGTTCGATGGAGACGGCCGGGAAACTCGTCGACGCCGAAGAAGCCGCCGACGCGATGAAGGACGCGGGATTGGGAACCCCGGCGACCCGTGCAGCCACGATCGAGCGTCTGATCGATGCCGACTACATCGAGCGCGAAGGCCGCCAGCTCCGCGCCACCGAGAAGGGCGTCGGCGTGATCACCATGCTCGGCGACCACGTCCTGACCAAGCCCGAACTCACCGGACAATGGGAGCAGCGGCTCAACCGCATCGAGCGTGGCGAAGAACAGCACGACGCCTTTCACCACGATGTCGAGCAGTTCACGCGCGGCATCGTCGATTGGTTCGCCGACAAGGAGCGCGACGATCTGCGGGTTGAGCGGCGAATCCTTGCCCCGTGTCCGACACCCGGCTGCGACGGGCACATTGTCGAGTACCCCAAGAGCTACGGCTGCAACAGCTACAAGAGCAAGGACGAGCCGGGCTGCGGCTACACGCTCTGGAAGACACAGAACGGCAAGACCCTGACTCTCGAGCAAGCCCTCGCGCACATCGCCGCCGGTGAGTCCAGCAAGGATCTGGCTGTTGAGCGGGAGGTCATCGGGCCGTGTCCGACACCCGGCTGCGAGGGGAGCATTGTCGAACGGGCCAAGAGCTTTGGCTGCACAAGCTGGAAGAGCCGCACCGAGACCGGATGCGGGTTCGTGATCTGGAAGAAGGCTCGCGGCCAAGCCGACGTGGACATCGAGACGGCGCGCCAAATGGTCGCCCGGGGCGAGACCAACGCGGCGCCGGCGGCGGCCAAGGAGCCGATCGGCGTCTGCCCCACGCCCGGTTGCGGCGGGCAGATCATCGAGAATTCCCGGGCATACGGGTGCACGAGCTGGAAGAGCCGCAAGAACCCGGGCTGCGGCTTTGTGATCTGGAAGAAGGAACGCGGGAAGGAACCCATCACCCGTGAACAGGCGATCGAGCGCTTGGCTGCTGCCCACCTGGAACTCGGAGGGCCCGCGGCGCCCGACCCCGCGAAGGCGGGCACCGAGCAGCCCGTCGGCGCCTAGGCGCCAATGCGCCGCCGAGTCCGCAGCGACGACGACCCTCGCCAGAGGTCGGACGCGGGCCCCGAGTCCGCGCACCCAGTGTTGCTCTCAGACGTTTATCCCACGCTTCCCTTACGAAGGAGTACCTGTGGACGCTCTTGAGGCGATTCGCCTGCGCCGTAGCGTGCGCGCCTACAGCGACCAACCCGTCGCCGACGCGGACCTCGATGAACTGCTGCGCCTGGCACTGATGGCCCCCACGGGCGGCATGGCGCAGGCATGGAGCCTGTTGGTGATCCGGAACCCCGAGCAGCGCGCGGCGCTCGCCGAGATCGTCATCGCCGGAGGCGGCAATTACTTCGCCTCCGTACGCCCCGCGCAACCCGATCGCACCCCGGAAGAGCACGCTCAATGGGGACGTGACTACGCCAACGAGGTGCTTGGCAGTTACCGCCATGTCCCGATCTGGATTCTGGGCCTCGTGGTGCCACGGAATGTGTTCCCGCCCGAGGCTCGCGATCTCGAAGCTCTCGCCGACGAGATGTCCGTCGCATTTGCGATGGAGAACCTTTTCGTCGCGGCCCGAGCCAAGGGTCTCGGGACCGTCCCGACGGTCTTTCACTGGTACAACGAGCCCGCGCTGCGGGCCCAGGTCGGACTTCCCGACGAGATCCGCATCCCGGTCATCAGCCCGCTCGGGTACCCGACCGAGTTTCCGGTCGGGCTGCCGCCACGGCTCAAGGAAATCCGCCGCCCCTGGCGGACTCTGGTCCACGACGACACTTGGGGAAATACCCGCGCATAGCGCCACACTTGTATCACCGGAATGCATCCGGGCGTAGACTCTGCCGCGCTCGGATGTGGTTGCGTGCATCTGCGTGCCGGCCGAGGCACATTCCGCTCCTGCCGTCCTCACGCACCCATGCGCGTCCCTCATTGCGCATTCTGCGAACCACTCCGCAAATGACCCTCACAGAACCCGCCATCATGGGACCAGCGTGTCGCGCTCGCGGCGTACACCGTCACCGCGCGCTCGCGCGCTCACCGCACGACCAGACGCCGCGACATGATCTGTTCGAATGCGTCCCCGATGCCTGAGCGTGCCGTGCGCACCCAGGCGTCAACGGATGATCACGCGTGAACCCAACGCCACCCCCTGACCGATCCGGCCTGAAGGCCCCGGGCTCGGAGCCCGACGCGCCCAACCCACCAAGCCCCGAGGGTGAGGCACGTTCGCGACGGCGCCGACGGCGCATGCGGGTGGTCTACGACGTCCCGGTGCGCGGCCGAGTGCGCAAGGCGGTCATCGGGGTTCCGCTCCCGACGGGGGCGCTCGAGGATGAACTGCTGCCCAAGCGGCTGGCCCTCCCGGTATTCGCGTCGGACGCGCTGTCCTCGGTGGCATACGCAACCGAGGCTGCCCTCTTGGTCTTGGTCGTGGCGTCGGCGAGCTCCGCCAAGTTCATCATCCCGGTCAGCATCGCCGTTGCACTGCTGCTGGCGATCGTGGTCGCGTCATACCGCCAGACCGTGCACGCCTATCCCCTAGGGGGCGGGGCGTACATCGTGGCGGGCGACCAGCTCGGTGAGATCCCCGGCCTGATCGCCGCCGCCTCACTGCTCGTCGACTACGTACTGACGGTCGCCGTATCGGTGGCGGCGGGAATCCTTGCCGTCACATCCGCGGTGACATGGCTCTCGCCGTGGCTCTTGCCGATGTCGCTGGCCGCGGTCGTCCTGCTCGCGCTGGTCAACCTGCGCGGCCTGCGCGAGTCCGGTCGGGCATTCGCACTGCCCACCTATGGGTTCATCCTCCTGATGGGTGCCACGATCATCCTGGGGGCGATCCGCGACCTCACGGGCACGCTGCCACACGCGGTGACGCCGTCGCCGGTGACCACCGGTACCGCGGCCACGATCGGCATCCTGGTGCTGCTGCGGGCATTCGCATCGGGATGCAGCGCCCTGACCGGCGTCGAGGCCATCGCCAACGGCGTGCAGGCATTCCGCCCCCCCCAACCCAAGAACGCCGCCACGACGCTCGGCGTCCTCGGCGTGATCGCGATCTTCTTGTTTATGGGCGTGACCTACTTGGCCTATGCAACACACGCGATGCCGTCGACGAGCGTATCGGTGCTCTCCCAAATCGCTGCGGCGGTCTGGCATGGCCCGGCGGCCGGCAGGGTCGGCTTTTACCTCGTGCAGATCTTTACCTTCGGCGTCCTGGTCCTGGCCGCCAACACCGCCTTCCAGGGCTTCCCGCGCCTGATCGGCATGATGGCCCAGGCAAACCACGCGCCGCGCCTGTTTCAGTACGTGGGCGACCGGTTGGTCTACTCCAACGGCGTGACCGCGCTCGCGGTGATCTCCGGGGTGTTGCTGATTGGCTTCAACGCCAGCGTGGACAACCTGATCCACCTCTACCTGCTGGGGGTGTTCCTGGCGTTCACGCTCTCCCAGATCGGGATGGTGCGCTTCTGGCTGCGCAAGCGCCACGACGGGGCACCACTTGCCGGTCTTGCGTGGAAGATCGCCATCAACGCCTCCGGGGCCGTAGCCACCGGCTTGGTGTTGGTAATCATCCTCGGGACGAAATTCTTCGAAGGCGCATGGATGGTGACCATCACCATCCCGGTGATTGTGGTCGCGTGCATCGCCGTCCACCGCCACTATCAGCGGGTGGAGATCCTCAAGGATTCCTCCCCCGACGATGTGATCGAACAAAGCCCGCCGCCGTGCGGGATCACGGTGCTCGTCGACCGGCTCGACGAGGGAACCGCTGCCGCGGTCCAAACGGCACGGCTGATCGCCCAGGGCGCCCCGATCACCGGCCTGTTTGTCGGGAGCCGCGCCGACTGGGAACGCGTCTCCGACGCATGGCGCCGCGACCACACCATCGACATCCCCTTGGCACGGATTCCGCGCCGTGACGGCGAAGGGCCCGAGGGCGTCATCACCCACCTGCAGAGAATGCTCGGGGATGGCAGCAGCGAGTTGCTGGTCGTGCTGCCCAGCCACAACCGCCGCGTCTCGCACGCGGCATTTCGTGCGTGGCGTCAGTATCGGCAGTTGCGGACGCGCCTGCTGCGCCAGCCGATGATCGCCGTTGCCGAAATGCCGAAGTCCATCAGCGGAGCCTGGTGGGAAGCCGACCACGTCGTCAGTCTCGTCGCGATGGCAAAAGCGAACAAGCCGTCGCTACACGCCGCAGCGGTGGCGATCGCGATCTCCGGTGCCGACACCTCTGCGGTGCATGTGGCTGGCAGCGAAGACGCCGCCAACATCGCCGAGGAGTGGCGCGATGCGGCCCCGCTGCATCTGGAGATCATCGAGTCTCCATATCGCGATCTCGGCGGCCCGCTGGCAAACGCGGTCCACGACATCACGGCCGCCGACAAGAATGCCGTCTGCCTGCTTGTCGTGCCGGAGATCGTGGTCGCCAAGTGGCGTTTCCTGCACAACCAGCGCACCGCGCTGATCCGCCACGCCCTCATGGACCAAGAGCGCGCAGTGCTCGTGACCGTTCCCTACGCGATCGGGTAATCGCCCAGGCGGCTCCGTGCGGGGCGGTTGCGCGATCGACACCCGCACATCACCTTCAGGCACCCGCCGGGCAGAAATGCCCGCGCGCATCACCGACGAATCGCTGAAGCCCGCTTGACCTCAGCACCGGCATCATCGAACATACGTTCGATGATCGTTGCCGTCGCACTCCCCCGTTTTCCGCTTCTTGTGGCGATGCTGGCCGACGGAATCGCACTCGATACCCCTGCGGCGCTCACACCTGCGCCGGGAATGCCGCAGATCGTCGGCATGTGCACCCGGGCAGCAGACATACATGGCGTGCGTCCCGGCCTGCGCATAGGCGAAGCCCTCGCGCGTTGCCCGTCGCTCGTGCTTGTGACCCCCGATCCAGATGCTGTCGCCGAAGCACATGAACGGGTTCTTGTCCGACTTGAAGATCTCGGAGCGGGCGTGGAGTCACAAGAGCCTGGTCGTGCATGTTTTGACGACGCCGGACTCATGCGGCTCTATGGGGGGCGCGACAACGTCTTACGCCGCGTTCGGGGGGTCCTTCCCGTCGGCGCGGATGGCCGCATCGGCGCCGCGCCGACACGTTTTGCCGCACAGCAAGCCGCCCGCCAGGCAGACCCGCGCACGCCACTGGTTATCGAGCATCACGAAATCTCCACATTCCTGGCACCGCTTTCTGCCGAACGCCTGCCGGTTACCCCATCGCTCGCACACGCCCTCTGGGATGTGGGAATACGCACGATTGGCGCCGTTGCCGCGCTTCCGCATGCCGCCGCACTTGAACGCATGGGTTTTGACGGCCTCGCCGCATGGCGTATTGCACGCGGCGAGAGCGATGGCCCCATCCGCGCCCGCCAGCCACCAGAACCGCTTGAAGCACGCTGTCGGTTTGATGAGCCGATCGGCACCATTGGCACGATCGAAGTCGCCGCGCGACTGCTCATTGCCGAACTCGCCACCACTGCACGCCTACGCGGAACATCGCTGCGCACCCTGCAGCTCCGTGCTCGCCTTGCCGATGGCGGCTCGTGGACGCACAACATTGCACTGCGCGAAGCATCAACCGACCCCGAGCGCCTCGCGCTCGCCGCATTTGCGTCACTCGGCCAGATTGGCGCTCCGGTATCGGAGCTTGCGATTCGCACCGATGCCTCTGGCGGCCACGCCGCGCGCCAGCTCACCCTCGAACGACCCGAACACACCGAGCGCAACCGACGGGTACGCGAGGCGATTTCGCAAATTCACTCAGCGCTCGGTGACGACGCCATCATGCGCGCAATCCCACTCGAATCCTGGTCACACCTTCCCGAGCGGCAATGGGCACTGGTCCCCTACGACATCTCGCTGTCCCACGGCCCGCACGAGTGATCTGCACCCCCGCCGGCACCCCCCACGCCATTGAGGTCATGGGACGCCGCCGCGGGGTCATCACCGTTCGCGACGAGTGGATCGTGCAAGACCGCTGGTGGACCGACCGCCCGGTCGAGCGACATTTCTTCGAGCTCGTCGTCGAGCCGGGACGCGTGATCACGACGTTTTGCGATCTGCGCAGTCACGAGTGGTTCGACTACGGATAGGCCCGCACCGCTCACGAGCGCATCCGCGCGTTCGGTGCCCCGCACCGTCGCCGAACCGTCCTGCGCCGGCACCCGCGTGCCCGACAGATGTTCCAATACCTCTTCGCGCGGCATGGGCCGCCCGAAGAGGTATCCCTGCCCGATATCGCACCCCAGCGCCGCAAGCCGCATCGCCTGCATCGGCTCTTCGATACCCTCGCCCACCACGCGCAGCCCCAGTGCCCTGCCCATCTGAATCATGCCCTCGGTAATCAGCGCTTGATTGAGGTCCATGGCCGCACCTTGGACGAAACTCCGGTCGATCTTGATCCCGTCGATGGGCAGCGAATGCAGGTAGGCCATCGATGAGTAACCGGTGCCAAAATCGTCGATCTCGATCCGCACACCCAGTTCGCGCAGATCCGACAATTGGGCATTTGCCACCTCGAGATCCTTCACCACCGCAGTTTCCGTCACTTCGACCGTCAACCGCGAGGGATCGATCTGCGCCTTGGCCAGGAGATTCCCCACCATCGGCACAAGTCCGGGCTGGGTCACTTCCGATGCCGACAGATTCACCGAGATCCCCAGAGGCTGACCCCACTGCTCGTCGAGCCAGTGCAGATCATTCAGGGCACGTGCCATCACGGCCGCATCCAACATGCGTGCCGCACCCGTCGATTCGGCGATCCCCACAAAGACCGGTGGCGGAATCTCACGCCCGTCCGGCATCGTAAGCCGTACGAGCGCCTCAAGGCTCTCGATCCGCTGCGTACTCAGATTCACCAGCGGCTGATACACGACGCGCAGCCGATCATCACGAATCACCGCACGCAGGTGCGTCAACACCTCGAGACGGTTTTCGCCGGTCGCCCGCATGCCGGCGTTGAAGACCCGCCAAGTGCTTCGCACCTCCTTGGCCCGGTACAACGCCGTGTCCGCGTTGCGCAGCAAATCAATTGAGCTCAGGCCGCTCCCCGTCGTCGCGGTGAGCACACCAACACTGGCGGTGATGTGGACTTCGTATTCGCCGATCTGAAACTTCGCACCGAGCAGCGAGACCAGCCGCGCCGCGAGGCTCTCCGCCTCCCGGCTGGACACATTCGGCGAGCACACGACCACGAACTCGTCACCGCCGAGCCGTACGACACGATCCTTCGGACGCACCGAGTGCAGCATGCGCCGTGCCGCCAATCGCAGCACTTGGTCGCCGGCGTGATGCCCAAGGTCGTCATTGATCAGCTTGAACCCGTCAAGGTCGATATAGAGCACACCGAACTGGCCGTCGCCGTTTTCGCCCGCGGTCAGCCCATCCAGATAGTCCATGAGCCATGCGCGGTTGTAGAGCCCGGTCAGATGGTCACGCGTCGCCTGGTGGAGCAACGTACGGTGCGCGGCATGGGCCCTCCATCGGGCGTGGTTGGCCTCATGCAGAAGCCGAGCCATCCGCACGACGACGACCGCCCCCACCACGATCGTGATCACATCCGCCACAGGACCGAGTCTGGGCAGGTCGATCAACGGTGCGCAGAGCTCCAGCATCGCCGGCAGCGCCAGCGCAACCGCCAAGAACACCAACCGGGCCGGCTGCGTCTCGGCCACTTCACGCTCTGAGGTCGGCTCCGCGAGGCGGGTCGTGCCCGGATACACCGCTGCGACCGCCGCGAATATGTACGCCACCGGGTACATAAAATTGCTCAGGCCGATACCGGCGGAGTAATAGAGACTGCCGAGTGCATACGCGGCATCGGCGACGAACAGCGCCGAGAATGCGCCCACCATAATGGCCAGCGGCAGCCCGCGCCGCCCCGGCGAGAGCACCAGCCATGCAATCCCCGCCAACAGCGGGACATCGAGAATCGCGTAGAGCGCCGCGAGCACGTTCGCGGCATGAATCCTGCCCTCGAGCAGACCCGGTGCCACGATCTCGAGCTGCATCAAGACGGTGCTCAGGACGATCGTCAGGGTGAGCGCGTCAAGGACGCTCTCCCGCGCTTGGGCACGACCGCGACCGAGTATCAGCTTCGCCACACCGATCACCAGGAAGACGTAACCGATCATGTACAGCGGGTCAGCCAGGGATGGCTGCGGGATTGGCCCCGCCCAGAACAGGTCGTATCCAAACCACCCGGACTCCGCGAAACCCCAGCAGACGTAGCCCGCGGCGATCAGGGTCCAGGGGCTGCGCAGCGACGCCCGTATCCGGACCACCCGCCACACCCACAGCGCCCCCGCCGTGAGCGCAAAGGCTGCGATCACCCCGTCCGACGCGGTTTGGCGCGCGAAGACCGCCACAGCGGCACTGAGAATGAGTCCGGCAATGACGGCGCCCAGGACAGCCAGTTGACGCGGATCGCTCAGGAGGCGGTCGCGGGCGCCGTTCATCCGCACAACTTCCCCGCAAGAAGACCCCGCAGCGCCCGGCCGGAGCTGACGCCCACCCTCTCCGAGCAGGTCGCATGCGTGCAGCCGCCGCGATGTGCGCGACGCCCTGTCATGGCGGTCCGAGATCTCGGTATGGGTTTCGGCCTCGCGTCGGTCACGCGCACAGTGGGGGTCCTCTGCAGGTAGTTGCTGTGAAATATCTCGACCATTCGAACCCGCAACTCAAGTCCTCAGCCAGGTGTTCGCCGCTCCACCGCGAGGCCCGGTTTTGCGTGCGAGCGATCCTCCATCGATTCCCGACGTTGTGTCGAGGTAGCGCGCCAGGCAGGGCGGTTGGGCACTCGTAGCGGGCCCGCATATTTGGAATGAATCATGGCTCTGCGCCAAGCGCGCCATCGGCCCGGCCAGGAGATCCAAGTGCCCGTAAGCCGACTGCGGAGCGACGCCGCGCGCGGCACGGGACGTCGGCGCAGCGCGTTGCCAATCGCACCGGCCGTCGAGGACTCGGCGCCACCTGGACGAGCACAACCGCGCACCAGCCAGCGCCGGAGTGCGTTTGACGCAGCGTGAGATCTCCTCGCCATCGGGCGTGGCCCGATGGCGGCCCTGACCCGATGCAAGCGCTCAGGGCAATGAGCGCTCGGCGCCCGTCGCCCCATTGATGTCGAATCGCGTTTTGGCGCAGGTCATACCTATGCGAACATATGTTCGATGCCCATCCCCTACATCGAACTTCACGCCCACTCGGCATTCAGCTTTCTCGATGGGGCATCCGCGCCCGAAGAACTCGCGGAAGCCGCAGCCGCATTCGGCTACCAGGCGATGGCGCTCACCGACCACGACGGTCTGTGCGGATCCCTGGCGTTTGCTCATGCCGCACGCGATGCGGGCGTCCGGCCGATCACCGGGTGCGAGATCACCCTCGCCGATCAGAGCCATCTCACGCTGCTTGCAGCTAGCGCCACCGGATATGCCAACCTCTGCCGGCTGATCACAAGCGCCCACGCCCGCACGCGTGAGACACGCGATCGCCGGGCCGGCATGCCTACGCTTGACCCGGAACTACTGGGATCCCTTGCTGATGGACTGATCTGCCTGACCGGATGCGCCCGCCAAGGACTCATTCCGCGGCTTGTTGCCACCGGTCAGAACCAGCGCGCCACGGCGTGGATGACACGCCTGGTGGAGTGGTTTGGGCCGGGATGCGTCTATATCGAGCTCCAGCAGCCGCAAGTACGCGGCGGCCGCACGCTGCTTCGCGGTTTACGCGAGCTTGCGCACAGCACCGGAGTACCCGTTGTCGCAACCGGCAACGTGCATGCCCACCACCCCCACCGCGCTTTTTTGCAGGACGCATTTGTGGCGATTGGGCACCGCCAGACCCTCGACGGATCCGAGCAGGCACGACGCGGAAATCGTACCGCTGTCTTGCGGACGCCCGACCAGATGGCTGCAATCTTTGCCGAGATCCCCGAGTCCATAATGGCCACCAACGAGATCGCCGCGCGCTGCACATTCGACCTCACCCGCGATCTCGGGTATCGATTCCCCGATTTTGTCGCCGGGCATCCGGGTGAATCTGCACATGCGGCGCTGGCACGCCTTTGCATCCACCAACTCGGCGTCCATTACCCCAACGCCACACGCCGTGCAGTGGCTCGTGCGCGGCTCGATCAGGAACTCGCGCTCATCGAGCACCATGGGCTTGCGGGGTTTTTCCTCCTGCACCGGGACATCTTGGAACTTGCACGCGATGTCGCGCTTGAGGTGCGCCCGGCAGGATCCGCCCGACGGCAGCTTCCCCCGGGCCGCGGACGCGGTTCGTCGGTGGGATCGATCGTCTGCTACCTGACCGGGCTCTCGCATATCGATCCGATCGCCAACAATCTGTTTCTCGGTCGGTTTCTCAATCGCGATATGGCATCGGTACCCGATATCGACCTCGATTTTCCGCGTGATATCCGCGAGCGTCTGATCGTTGAAATCATCCGCCGCTACGGAAACGAACACGCAGCGCTCGTGGCGGCCTTTCCGACCTTCAAAGCCCGGATGGCAATCCGCGAGCTCGGCCTGGCACTCGCGCTCCCAGAGGCCGATCTGACACGGCTCTCACGACTTGCCGATGGCTGGTCGCAGGCAAGCGATCTGCAACAAGAACTGCTGCGGCTCCCCGATGGGGCGGCAAAACTGTGCTCGCCACGCTGGCGGGCACTGATATTTCTGGCCGCTCAAGCAGCCGGATTGCCGCGACATCTCTCCCAGCATTCGGGTGGCATGGTCGTCAGTGCCCAGCCCCTGATAGAGATGGTGCCGGTGGTGCCAGCCGCGACCCCTGGACGCCAAATCTGCCAATGGGACAAGAACTCCTGTGCAGATGCCGGCTTTGTCAAGATCGACCTACTGGGCCTAGGAATGCTTTCGGCTGTCGAGGAGTGCGTGGACCTGATTGCACGCACCGCCCACGCCACCGTCGATCTGTCGCGCATCGACTTTTCGGATCCCGCGGTCTATGCCGAAATTCAGTCCGCCGATACCGTCGGGACATTTCAAATCGAAAGCCGGGCCCAGATGCAGAGCCTGCTGCAAACGCAACCCGAAAACCTCGACGACTTGACGGTGCAGGTAGCCCTTATCCGCCCCGGACCGGTGTCGGGTGGGGCGGTGCACCCGTATGTCCAACACCGGCGTGCCCGAAGGGCGGATCCCGATTTCATACCCCCATACGACCACCCGCTGCTTGAGCCCGTGCTCCGCGAAACACTCGGTGTCGTGGTGTTCCAAGAGCAGGTCTTGGAAGTCGCGATGGCACTGGCAGGCTTCACTCCCGGAGCCGCAGAGGCCCTGCGACGGGCGATGAGCCGCACGCGGAGCCGCGAGGCCATGCTCAAGCTCTGGGATCAATTCCGCGACGGAGCGCGTGCCCGCGGCGTCGCGGATCGCACCATCCAAACCGTGTTCACGAAACTGATCGGCTTTTCCAACTTCGGGTTCCCCAAGGCACATTCAGCAGCGTTTGCGGTACTCGCGTACCAAAGTGCATGGCTGCGCCGCACCTATCCGGCCCAGTTTCTGACGGCGCTGCTCAATGCCCAGCCAATGGGTTTTTATCCCCCCGCAAGCCTTGTGCGCGACGCCCAACGACGTGGCGTACGGGTGGTGTCTCCATGCGTGAATCGCTCTGAGGCGGCCTGCACGCTTACCCCGGATGGCGCGGTGCGAATCGGTCTTGGTTACGTGCGGGAGGTGCGCACCGACGCGGCGGCGGCACTCGTTGCCGAGCGCCATGCTCACGGGCCCTTTCGCGATCTCGTCGACCTCGCAGCCCGAAGCGCACTCCAGCGCACGCAAGTCGCACAGCTCATCCGGGCGGGGGCCTGCGATGCCTTTGATCAACCCCGCAGAGCAATGCTCTGGCAACTGCCCGGCATGAGCCGACCCATCCGACACGCCGACCACACCCAGCTGACCCTGGCTCTCCCCACCCCAGAAGCGCCACCACTTCGCGAACAGGATCGATTTGAGCGCATTGTGACCGACTACGAGACCATGGGCCTGACAACGGGCTGGCATTTGATCACGATCATGCGCCCGCATCTGCCAGCAGACACGCGCACCGCCCGTGAACTCGGCGAGTTGCCCACCGGTACACGCGTTTGCGTTGCCGGGATGGTGACCGCACGCCAGCGCCCCGGCACCGCCAAGGGTATTTTGTTCTTGCTGATGGAAGACGACACCGGGATGACCAACGTCATCGTGTATCCCGACTGCTACGAGCGTCACCGCGCGATCTTGCGTGCAGAGCCGCTCGTGGTGGTGCGGGGGCGCCTCGAGCGGCGTGATCGCAACATCAATGTCATCGCCGAGCGCATCGAGCGCATCGCGCCACCCGCAGATCGCACCACCGACGAGGCTGCCCGAGTCCGCCAAGCAGTCCCCGCCGGACAACATTTCGGACGCGGGCGTCGCAGATAGCGCGAGATGCGTGTCCCCACAGCCCTCACGCAGTTGCGTCTGCCGCCCGGCGCGCCGACGCCCGATAGACCTCGGTCACATACGGAAACACGATCGGCTCGGGCAATTCCTCGACAACCGCCGCCACATCCGCCATCACGTCCCGACGCTCGTCTTCATCCATGATGGCGATGTAGCTGGTGCTCAGCACCCGCGCATAGAGCCCCTGGCGATCGACGATCTGCCGGTGCCGGAACTGACGTCGCGCAATGCTGATGAACGGTCCGGCAGCCAGGATACGCGCGTAGTCGACATCGCCCGAATAGGGGCGACACACGTCCCATCGCATCGCACGCGACAGCGCAGCAACCCAGTCGACCGACTCGTCGCGGTCATTCCACAACAGCGCCAGGCCGCCCCCCGGCACGAGGACCCGATGGATCTCACGCAGCGCACGCGGCGCATCGAACCAATGAAACGCCTGAGCGACAAAGACCGCGGAGATCGAGTGGTCCGCGACGGGAATCGCCGTGTCGCATCCATCACTGACGCGTACCGACTCCAGTGCGGCGGCCAGCACCGAACGCATCCCCTCCGACGGCTCCACCGCAGTGACATCAGGGAACCGTTCGACCAGTTGCCGCGTCAGAATGCCCGTTCCCGCCCCGAGATCCAGCACCCGCGACACACCATCCAGACCAAGTGATCTGGCCAGGTAGTCCAGCGCGGCCGGCGGGTAGTCCGGACGCCCCGCCTGATAGCGCTCCCCGTCGGCAAAGCCACAACGCCCAAGCTCCCGCCTGGGCATCGACTCCCCACCCGCCCCCGTGTCATCCATGGCGCATCACCGGCTCGGTGTCCCCTGGTGGAATACCCGCTTCCCGCGACCCTCGCCGCGCATCCACGCGGACCTTCGGTTGACGCAGAGGACCTCATCCCCGACGCCGACCACGCCCACATACGTGATGCGCACGACATCATTGGCGAGAAACCGCAGCGCAAAACGCTCGAGTGGGAGTTGTGCAGGGATCGGATGGTACGGCATACCGAGACACGCTCTGCGAGTGCAGATCGCATCGGATCTGCCGAGCTCCACGAACTGCGCCGCCAGGATCGAGCCCCTGTACTCGGCATCCCCGCGTGCCTTACGACGCGATATGGACTCCTCGAGCACACGCCACAGATTTGCGCCACCAGAACGGTCGCGAGCATCCTCGCTGCGATCGCGGCCTTCCATATCTCCACCGCCGGCGCCGATGTGCGTCACCCCGATGATACCGGCACCGCGAACTGCGGACCCGCGCGCCTGCGTCGGGCGCCCCATTTCCCGAGGCGCTTGCTCGCCGCACCAGACCTACTCAACACGTGCGCGCGCCGCCAGCACCGTGCTCGTCGGGTCAGGCAGCGCTCATGCGGGCCAGCGTCGTAACGGTCCGCCAATTGCGCGTCGTCGCGGAGACGCCGAGTCGCCGCTCAAAGAAGTCGTTGGTGAGCACCGACCGGCCGTAGCCCTTGGGACAGTGCACGAAGATCTCCTGGCCGGCCGGCCGGAACTCATCGGGCAGCGCGGTGCCCGGCGAAATCGCCTGAACGCGATCGCGGTCAGGCGGCTCCTCGAGAAATGTGACGTAGAGCGCGCGCGCCTGACACGCCTCCGCGAATGGATTGGATCCGACCACCGCTGCGAGCTGCTGCGCGGTCCGCAAGATCACCGTCACGCGGTGTCCGGCCACGTCCGCGACCGCCAAGCGAATCTCATCGGCTAG
>Ga0182030_10002607_pt1 | contig 38361 bp, 27 predicted proteins | sample 812S3MmetaG_FD_121299 | JGI IMG/M metagenome (GOLD analysis project Ga0182030, IMG submission 121299) | Permafrost microbial communities from Stordalen Mire, Sweden - 812S3M metaG (Illumina Assembly) | ecosystem: Environmental > Terrestrial > Soil > Wetlands > Permafrost | place: Sweden...
CTCACGCTCATTTCGCACAAGGTGGTCGTAGCTCTCTTCTTGCCAAAAACAGTTTCCCGTCATTGCCAATATGGTGTTAGCCCGTTTGCTCGTGATGCCCTTCAACGATTTCGTTAGCTTCGGCAATGCCAATGCTGGAGTAGCCAGCAGATGGACATGGTTAGGCATGACCACGAAGGCATGCAAAACGTAGTGTCCGAGGTTAGCGGCGTTGTACTGGATGGCTTCGACTACCATGTCGGCAATGGCCGGTTGCCGTAGGTAATACTGCCAGGTGTAGCCTTCGGTGTTCCCTTTTGCAGGGCAATTCAGCTTCGTAGACCAGTTGCCATCGAAGCGATCGGCTGCCACCGAAATCCCTGGTAAGAGTATCAGGGCGCAAACCATCAGAAGCTTGACTGCTGTTCGCATGTCAGTGCTCCCTTCGCGCGGAATTCTAGCACCCTATTGCGACGCCATGCAACTTCCGGAGAGCACGCCGTTGACCGCAATCTGCACATCCACCACATTCACTACTCCGTCGCCGTTCAAATCGCTGACGGACAACGCACCGCCCACGGCTTGGTTGACTACCGACTGAACATCGGCCACGGTCATCTTTCCATCCAGCGTGACATCGCAGAAATTCGGGATGTTGCTCAGTAGGAATGGGGCGGAATAGCCGCCGTATTCGGCAGATACAGTGTAAGTGCCAATGAAGCTATTGGCGATGGCATTGAAAGTCGCAACTCCGGACGCATTGGTGATGGTGGTGAAGCTGGGTTGTATCGTGCTCGGCCCCGTTGCCGGAGAGATGAATACCACCAGCACAAAGGGGAGCGGATTCCTGGCGGCGTCGGTCACCAAAACCGAGAGTGGCGTTGGAAAATACGCTCCCACATCCGCACTTTGCGGCGTGCCGGTAGGTGTGAGGATAGTCGACGGTGGGGAGGTGAAAAGAGCGGTCGCGGAGATCGGACTGTTCACGTTGAACTTCTGGGGATTGGCCGGGCCCGATACGTCTCCGGTGAAGTTCGAAAAGACATAGTTGTCGGCCGGCGTGGCGGTCGCGGTTATCTGAGAGCCCGGCGCATAGAATCCGTTCGAAGACGTCGGCGAGAGGACCACTTTCCCGTAATTCGACGGCGAGCCAGTGATGTCGACCAGGTAGGCGGCAACGTTGAAGTTCGCCGTCCAGGTGGAGGTTTCGCCCGACGACTTGGGCGGATTGATGTTGTGGCTCAGAGCCCCGCCGTCCGACCACGTATGGAAAGAGTATTGCGTATTTCCAGCGAGCACAGCGGTAGCCGAAGTCCCAATGGAGTGCGGCAATTGCGGATCCAGAACGAAGCTTTGCGGAGACGTGTAGTTCACCGAGTCCACCGTGATGGGGAGTCCTGGCGGGCTGGTGGTCACCGTGGTGAGCGGCACCACGTCGAGGTAGACAGTCTTGGTCAATGTGGGAGCAAGCGGGGATGAGACGGAAACTTGCGCCGAGTAGTTTCCCGGAGCGAGCCCGGTTGGGTCGGCGAGCAGGCCGATGGTAGTCGGTGCGCCCGATGCCACGGTCGCCGTTAACCAGTTTTGGTTGGTAGTAACGGCGATCGGGATGTTGCTACCGGATGCGGCGCTAACCTGCATGTAGCCAGGAACGCGCGCTTTGGACGCCACCAGGTTTGCGACGTCTCCCAGGGTGAGGCTGGTTTGCACATTTAGGGTGATGGGAATGTTGAGAGTGGTGTGGATGCCATCTGCAATAGCGACGTTGCCAGTGTACGTGCCCGGGGCGAGGGTGGCCGCGATACTGGACAAGAGGAACATATCCTCGCGATTCAGTTTCGGGTTGGCGGGGTTGACGTCGGGTACCCCGTGCATCCAGCACGGAGACGTCGTACAGGACACCGTGGCGGTCGCGCCGGAAGAATTGTTGTAGTCGATATAAGTGAGGGCTTGCGCGGACAAAGGTTGACCCTGCGGAAACGAGGTACTTTCCGACAAGGGAGCCGCCGCGAGATAGGGCAGCACGGCGACCGGCCAGGTTTGGCTGGTTGCCACGTTGTAAATATCATCGCCGGAATAGGTGGCGACGAGGTCGAAATTACCCTGCGGCAACAAGAGTGAGAAGACAGCCGTATGGTCCGTCGGGCTTACGCCTCGCTGCTGGATGGTGGTCGTCACCGTCTGGCCGTTGGAATCGGTGGAGATCTGCTTCATTGAGACGGTCCCGGGAAAGAGCGCCGTTGAAGTGTTGGGGTCGTTGAGCAGGACGCTACATGCGTAGGGGGCATCTTCCTGAGCGGAATTGCCGCTGCAGGAGAGCACGACTTGGGGAGTCGTCTTGACGATCAGCGCGACCGCAACAGTCGAAGCCGTAACGCTGGTGACAGTGGCGCCGCCGACCACGGTGAATACTACGTTCGCCTGATAGATGCCTGGAGTTAGACCGGCCACCGCGGAGGTGAATCCAAGGTTTGTAGTCGCGGCGCCGTCGGCGTCGAGTATGAGGGCTAGCGTAGAGGGTAACTGCAGCCAGTTCAGATTGGTGGTTTTGGATCCGACCGGTATGGCGCTGATGATAACACTCGCGTTGGGCGGTCCGCCCACGAGAATCTGCTGGCTGGCTGGGGCCGCACCGCCTTGCTGAATTACCGCTCCCATGGAGATGGGCGCCACGGCGAAGTTCGGAACCGCCTGGACCTTGTAGTTCACCCAGGGGGTGGCACCCCGGGTTGCGGCGAACAGATCGAGGTTCTGCCAGCCGTTCACGGGGTGCGCGAAATGCCAACTCTGTCCCACCTGGTTGCCTTCTGCCACGCAGGTGGTCTCACCAGCTTCAAACGCGCCGGACGTGCTGGTGACGTGCCAATTGGGATTGGCCGTGAAGGAATTCAAAGGCGCGTCCGAACAGGCGTAGTTCTTGCTGGAGGTGTCTGGGGCGGTGCTCCAACGCGAGTTGGCCTGCATGAACGCGTAAATATGCGCGCCCGAGTCGTTAGAGTCGAAACTCCAAATGGAACTGGCGAAGCGATTGTCCGGCGTGTCGGTAGTGACCTCGGCGGGAAACGTGGTAAGGCTCGGATAGAAAGTGCTGTACTCGGAGGAATCTTCCGGATAGGTATGCGAGCGATTGTTCAGGAAATCGAAAGCGATGATGGCGTACCCGCAGTTAGCCGCAGTCTGCACCTCCGCTTCGTCCAGGAAACCTAGAAATTTTGTAGGATCCACGAAGAGAACACTGCCGCTGCGGTCCTCGCTGGTATAAGGCCATATGTTCGATGCGTGATAGCGCATCAGGTTTGTCTGGCCATCCTCGCAATTGCCGAAGATCTGGGTTGTGGTGGTGGGGTCGAACGGATCTTTTTCATCGAGCAGATTTCGCGAGAAGGTGAAGTTGGGGTCCTGATAGCTGGCCGTCAGGATGAGAACCTGCTTGCCCGCGTTGCGTACGGTGTTGAGCGAAGGAAAGACGCAGGTGGCGCCTGCCGCCAGACAGTTGGCGTCGCTGGTGGTGACGATCTTCGATGCACCGATATACGTGAGGATTGGGTCGATGACCAGGCTACTGTTGCCCTGCGGATCTCCGTTCAGATCGAGAATGATGAATTCGCTCGGGTTTTGCGCCAGCCAGTTGGCGACTTCTTTGACGGCATTGGCGAAGAGACGGCCCGGCGAAATGGTCGAAGAAAGCACGGCGCATAGGGTGTTACTGCCGTGGCAGAGCCGCATCTGGCCCTCGTAGTAGCGCTCATCCAGACGGATATAGCGGGCGCCCAGTTGCAGTTGGTCCGTGATCGACATGATCTGGTCTTGGGAATCCACATTCGAAAAGCCGCCATCCAGATTGCTGAAGGAATTGTGCGTGCCGATGGTGGTGATGAAGTTCATCGGCGTGTCTCCCCCGATCCCGTACCGTTGCTGCGCCATCGCCCAGCCGGTCCACGAGGTATTGAACGATTGTGTCCAGCGCGGTTGATACGAGTAGGCGGAGCCGTTGATGCAGGTGCCTCCAAACCCAAGGGTGTCGCCGGATTGCGTCAAGCCGAAGTCGCAGGGCGAAAGCCGTCCCGGGTTGTTGGCGTAGTATTCCGAATCGCCAGGCCCGCAGGCGCTTTCGTTTTCATTGCCGCAACCGGGATAGGTGATTTGCGCCAGTGCAGTTCCCGGAATTAGAAGAACAGCGAGCAGACAGAATCGCGTCATTAGGTGCATGTTTCACTCCTCGTCCCGGCAAGCTTGCCTCAGGAGCGGGGATGGATTCCATGGAGGAGACACGGATTTTTCGTGACTTCGGCAAAAATGCGGATGACTAATTAAACTGTCCCTTTTGTGTGTCTTGCGGCGAAGTATGACTGCCGTCGCAGGCTCTTTGTACGTGCCTGTGTGGGGAGCGATGGCATCCCGCGGCCGGATGGCATCCAGCCGGTACACGTTTCCATTTCCTGTGGCGCCCGTCGGGCCATGCTTGACAGAGCAGGCATCGACAGTACGACTCCCCCAGCAAAAAGCGAGTTGGCAGCGCAGTTCACCGCGAGAACTTCAGCACCCTGGCGGGCGGCGCAAGCCACTCGCCCGGTAACTGCGGTAAGTATGACCGCCCGCACGGGGTCCTTTGTACACTCGGCTGGAGCGGCAGGCTAGCGATACAAATTGAAGCTCTGCCTGGAGTGGTATGTGCCTGCGGTATATTCCACGATCATCTGAACCCGGACGGCCGTATCGGGCCAGGTGACGCTCAGCGACAGCTGCCCGGAACGCAAGCCCGCGCCCAGATCGCCGAATGTCAACGGCAGTTTGGTCGCGACGCTGACGGTCCCGGAGCCAGTCAGTATCTTAAAGACGACCGATGAAATCTCAATACTCCGAGCCACACCCGCGCCCGCATTGGTCAGCGTCACCCCCAACTTGACCTCGTTGGGCGAGGCGTCGTTCAAGATGGCCACGTTGCCGCTGATTTCGGGAGAAGCGGGGGCTGCTGCCCAACCGGTCCCCGGCAGGCGTGAAGCGAACACCAACAAAGCTGCCGCCACGCCCCTGAGTCGACGGCGTTTTCCTGAGTTCATCCAGAATGAGGATGGGGGATTCTTCCTCGGGCCGGCAATGGTAGCCGCATGACTTTTGGTTGAGCATGCGTCCGGCCGGCTATGGACGGATAAGCCCCTGGAGTTTATTGACTTACGCGGGTTTGTGTACAGCCGTCAGAAGCCCCGATTGAATTCTGTTCCCGTCTTCCTTATACTTGGGAGGCTTCGGTACTACCAGTAAGCGACGGCTCGATTGTCCGATCTGAATACACCACGGCCGCTTCCAGGTTCCCTTGCCCGATACCGGTTCGGAATGTTCGAATTGGATACCGCCAGGAACATCCTCCTGCGCAACGGCAACGAGATCCGATTGCAGCCCCAGCCGCTGACCATTCTGGTCGCTCTGGTGGAACGGGCCCCGGACGAAATCACTCGCGAAGAACTGTGCGCGCGCCTCTGGCCCGACGGCACCTTCGTCGAGTTCGAGACAGCCATTGCCACCGCCGTCCGCAAGGTGCGGCAGGCGCTGGGTGACTCCGCGGACAATCCCATCTACGTGAAGACCATGCACCGCAGAGGGTACCGTTTCATCGCTCCCGTCCAGGCGATGGGACCGCCGGCCGCGCCGGAAGCCCTCCCGGAACCCGCCGGGCCGCAGGTGGAGCCGGAGTCTGCCCCGGCCGTTTCCGCTCCCAATCGCCCATATTGGAACAACCGCCGCAACTTGATTCCGGTGCTGGCAGCCGCTGGCGTGATTTCCGTGCTCGCCTTCGCCGCCGTTAAAGGACCGGCCTTGCTCTCCCGCAAATCGCCACCATCGACCGTGAACCAGTTGACCACCTTCCTCGGCGACGAGTATCAGCCCAGCTTTTCCCCCGACGGAAACCAGGTGGCCTTCGTCTGGAACGGCGAGGACGACGCCAATGTCGACATCTACGTTATGGAGACCGACGGCGGACGCGGCATCCGGCGTCTCACCACCAGTCCGGCACGCGAAGATCGTCCCGCGTGGTCCCCGGACGGCCGCTGGATCGCTTTCATGCGAGATGGGCATGCCATTCTCATCTCCCCGTTGGGCGGCTCGGAACGTGATGTGGGAATTGCCGCCGGGATGGTCAGCTGGTCCCCCGACAGTAAGGAACTCCTGTTCGCGCGGGCATCCCCGCGGGGCGATGCTCTGCTGGCAGTTTCCGTGGCTACCGGCGATACCCGTCCAATCCTCGGACCGGAAGACCGGATCGATGTCTTTCAGCCTTACGGCTGGTCAAGCGACGGGAAATTATTGGCGTTTGCGCGCTTTCTCAATCCATCTCAGGTGGTATCGCCTAATCTGGTCGCCGAACAGCCGGCAGACGTCTTCATTCGCGATGTGGCGCGCGGAGTCTCCCGCAGGCTCACTAACTTCAACAGCAGCCTTCGCGGCTTCACCTGGATCCCGGGATCGCACGATCTGGTGTTCTGTTCCGATCATGGCGGCGAGTACCTGCTCTGGCGGACCGGCGCCGATAGCCCCGGCACGAGCGATCCTCAACAATTGGAGGGATCGGGCCCGGGGTGCGGTTTTCCCGCGGCATCGCGATATCGCGCCACACCCGATGCCGCGCCGTCCGTGATTCTGGCCTGGGAGCGCCGGGAATTCGTTCTCAATCTGCATACCTTCGCGGTGTCGGCCGGTCCGGCGCGGCGGAGCGAAACCAGCATTCAGCGCATCTTGCCCTCCACCAGAACCGACACCTATCCGCAGTTCTCGCCCGACAATAGTCGGATCGCCTTCGTGTCGGACCGCTCCGGATTCCCGGAGATCTGGTCGGCGGATCCGGCCGGTTCCCATCCCTTGAAGCTGACCTCTTTCGGACCGGGCGCCCGTCAGTTGGAATCTCCCAACTGGTCGCCCGATGGATCGCAGATCCTTTTCATCGATCAGGATTTCCTGGGCAGGCGTTTCTACGTGATTCCGTTCAGCGGCGGGAATCCCAAGCTGGCGATGGAGGCTCACTTCGGAGAGATGAGTCCGAGCTGGTCCCGGGACGGAAAAGGCGTCTACTTTTCCTCCTTCCGCGGCGGATCATGGGAGATCTGGAGGGCGGTCTACAATCGCGCGGCGGGGCAGTTGGAACCCGGCGACCATGCCATCACCGGGGATGGAGGCGTCGAAGGCTACGAGTCCGAGGACGGCAAACGATTTTTCTACATCAAACATTGGAGCGGCCGCGATCTCTGGAGCGTCCCGGCCGATGGCCAGCTGCACGATCCGGTGCGGGTGGTCGATGGCGGCATTTATCACGGCTGGTGGATGCCGGCGGGCGGTGGCATTTTTTCGGTCGATGCCAGGGGTCCCGCCGGCTTTCTGCCTTCCGGTGCTCCCAAGGCAGTCAACTGTTTCGACCTGAAAACCGGACGGTCCGAGCGGATCGCGGAGCTCCGCGGGCGTCTCTTCGAAATCATTCCGAATTTCGCGGTTTCAAGCGATGGCCGGCGGGTGGTACTGGGGCAGGTGGACTATTCCAATATCGACATCATGCTGATTCGGAATTTTCACTAAGGGTCTGGGGCAGATCCACCTGGACCTGCTCTTCTCGTGGAATCGAGCCCTCTTACGACTGCGCGGAGTTCACGCCCTCGGCAGTCTCTTCCCCGAGGAACTTCATGGGGGCCGCCGCTCGGTGGCGAGTCCTCGCAAACGTTCCTAACCATCTCGCAGCGCCCACCGTCCAACTCTCATATAGTTGTACTATGGGAAGCGCCGCCGAGGACTGACGCCATGCTCGAACTGCTCCGCCGCATCAAATTCCTCTTTCATCGCGCCCAATACGAGCGCGATCTCGAAGAAGAACTGCGCCACCATCTCGCACTGCTTGAAGAAAGCGGCAAACCCGCGCGCCGCCAATTCGGCAACGTCACATCGCTCCAGGAGGAAAGCCGTTCCATGTGGACTTTCGCACTTTTCGAACAACTCGCGCAGGACCTTCGCTACGCCTTTCGCGCGATGGCCGCAAACCCGCTATTCACCGCGACCGCCGTGCTCTCGCTCGCCCTCGGGATCGGCGCCAACACTGCCATCTACAGCTTCATGGACGCCATCCTCATGCGTGCGCTTCCGGTCGCTCACCCGGAGCAGCTAGTCGTCGCCGAATGGCACTCGGCGCGACGTTCGGCGGTCGTGAAGTCGATCAACGGAACCGCCAACAACTATGGAAAAGACGGTACCGTCAGCCCCAATTTCCCGTTCAACGCCTATCAGTCGCTCCGCGCCGAGAAAGACGCTTTCTCGACACTATTTGCCTACACCTACGCCCAAACATACAACGTGATTGTCGGCGGACAGGCGGAATCGGTCACCGGCATATTTGTGTCCGGTGATTATTTCAGCGGCCTCGGCGTGCCGCCAGCCGCCGGACGCCTGCTCGACGATACGGACGATCGGTCCGGCGCCCCCAACACTCTGGTGCTCTCGTACTCGTACTGGCAGAGCCGATTCCACGGAGACCCCTCAGTCGCCGGCCGATCGATCCTGGTCAATAATTTGCCCTTCACCGTCGCGGGGGCAACCGCACCCGGTTTCTTCGGTGTCGATCCGCAACAGAACCCGGCGTTCTTCATGCCTGTTCATACCCTTCCAGGTCTTGCCGCCAACCCTCCCGACGAAGAGCGCGGCCGCTTTCTCGACGATCATTTCTATTGGATCGAGATGATGGGCCGCCTGCGTCCCGGGGTGAAGATCGCTCAAGCGCAAGCCGTCGTGGCCAGCCGTTTTCACGCCTTCGCGGCGGGCACTGCGGCCAATCCCAGCGACGCCGAAGTGCTGCCGGACCTGGCGTTCTCCGAAGCCGGATCGGGGCTCGATTCGCTGCGCCACCAATACTCCAAGCCACTCTATGTCCTCATGACGATGGTGGCGCTGATACTCGCCATCGCCTGCGCCAACCTTGCCAACCTGCTGCTGGCCCGTGCCGCCGCGCGCCGCCGCGAAATCGCGGTACGGCTCAGCTTGGGCGCCAGCCGCGCCCGCGTCGTGCGGCAGATGCTGACCGAGAGCGTGCTGCTATCCGTGGTCGGCGGCACCCTCGGCTTGGGTGTGGGATTTGCCGGAATCCGCTTCATCACCTGGTTGATGGCCAACGGGCGGGCGCAGTTCACGCTGCGCGCCGAGCTCAACTGGCCGGTATTGGCTTTCACCTTCGGGCTCTCGGTGGTGGCGGGAATGCTGTTCGGTCTCGCGCCCGCGGTGCAGGCCACCAAGGTCGATTTCACGCCCGCGCTCAAAGAGAATCGCGTGCAAGGCTCCGCGCTTGGAAGGAGATTCCGCCCGAGACTCACCCATACCCTCATCGCCCTGCAGATCGCCGTCTCTCTTCTGCTCGTGATCGGCGCCGGCCTGTTTGTGCGCACACTCTCCAACCTCGAATCGATCGATGTAGGGTTCAACCGCGAGAATCTCCTGCTCGTCAGTCTCAACGGCCGCCAGGGCGGCTATCGAGAGGCCGCCCTCGCCCGCTTCTACCAGGGGTTGCTCGACCGCTTCCGCGAGATTCCCGGCGTCCGCGGCGCCACCGCCTCCAGCCTTCCGCTGGTGGCCCACTATGTCAACAACTCGTCGGTCATCATCCCCGGTCGAACGGCCCAACCTGGAGATCAGACCGATATCCTGAATGTCGACCCCGCATTTCTCGATACTATGCAAATTCCCGTTTTGCTGGGCCGCAATCTCGAACAGGGAGACTTGGTACAGCCCAGGGTCGCCGTAGTCAGTCAGAAATTTGCGTCCGCATTCTTCGGCGCGGAGAACCCTGTGGGTCACCAATTCTCCCTCAGCAAGGCGACCAACCCGTTGTTCGAGATCGTGGGAGTTGCCAAAGAGGCCCACTACAATTCCCTGCAGGAGAAGGACCCGCTAGTGGTATATCTCCCGTACACCCAGAATCTCGCCGGTCTCAGCCAACTCGTCTTCGAGTTGCGCACCGCCGGTCCACCGCTCTCCGCCGCTACCGCGGTCCGTCGCATTGTGCACGACGCCAGTGCGAGCGTCTCCATCGGCGAGATCGCCACGCAAGCCCAACGCATTGACCAGACCATCGCGCAGCAGCGCACCTTCGCCGATCTCGGCACCTGTTTCGCGCTCCTCGCACTCCTCATCGCGTGCGTGGGGCTCTATGGCGCGATGGCCTACACCGTCGTTCGGCGTACCGGCGAGATCGGCATCCGCATGGCTCTCGGGGCACAGCGCGGCGGCGTCATCTGGATGGTGCTCCGCGAGGTCCTGGCGATTTCTGCCGCGGGCTTGCTCATCGGCTATACCGCCGCGCGCTTCACCACGCACTTCGTCGAGTCGTTCCTCTATGGACTGAAGCCCAACGACCCGCTCGCCATCGCTGCCGCGATCGCCATCCTGCTGGCCGCCGCTCTGGCCGCCGGCTATCTGCCTGCGTGGCGTGCCTCGCGCATCGATCCCGCCGTCGCGCTCCGCAACGAGTAAGGCGTTATGCTGTTGGCATATGGCCTTCCTGTTGCCTTTGATTCTGATGGCTTCTGGGCTCGCCTTTCAAGCGACGTCTGCCCCAACTCCAGCGGGTGCGCCCTTGCCGCCGAAGGGGAAGGGAAGTCCGAGAGCTGTCAGTAGTGAATTGGAAGGCGACGTCAAGGAAGATGGTGTCATGAGCTTCGCCCGGTACGAAGGCGGCAGCTTCTCCCTCAAGCCAAATAAAGTAACCGCCTACGTGAACCGGAACGAAGTCGTGTTGGTGCAAGGGAAACAGCGATTTGCGATTCCCGTGAAAGCCGTAGCCCAAGTCTTGGAGGGCAACGCGGTCCAGGCGAACGTCGGCAAAGCAACCGGCAACGCCGTACTGGCCACCGGCATGAAGAATCAATCCGCCGGCAATCTGACAATCGTTGGGATCGTCTGGTCGGACCCGGAGAAGAAAAATGGCGTCGTCCTCCGTGTCGACAAGGGCGACTTCCCAACATTCATTTCCGCGCTGGAAAGCGTCACGGGCCTGAAGGCCTTTGTGACGGAACAGAGGTAGGACATGCTTTAGCTTGTCTCGGCGAGCGGAGCTCGCCCGTTCTTAAGTCGACGTGGCGCAGGCACTCCTGCCTGCCGGCGGCGCTGAAACTCTTGTCGGCGCGGGCGAGCGGAGCTCGCCTGGACAAGCTAAAGCATGTCCTACCTGCTCCGCGCTCTCCGGTCTACTATTCTTCATGCTTCCGCCCACCACAATCGCGGCCCGCTACAATACCCCTATGAATCCTCCGTTCCGTTTGGATGGCCGCCACGCCCTTGTCACCGGAGGCGCGAGCGGGATCGGCGAACAAATCTGCCGCGTCTTCTCCGCGGCCGGCGCCTCCGTCATCGTTGCCGACGTCGATCGCGACCGCGCCAACGCGCTCGCCCGTGAGCTCCCCAACAGTAGTGTCTGCATTTTCGATGTCACCGACGAGCCTGTCATCGAAGCCGTCATGAAGTCCATCGACACCCTCGACATCCTGGTGAACTGCGCCGGCGTCGGACACGTCGGCAATATCGAGGAAACCGAGGCCGACGATTTCCGGCGCCTCCTGAAAATTAACGTCGAAGGTGTCTACATGGTGACCCGTGCGGCCATGCCCAAACTCCTCGCGTCCAAGGGTTCCATCGTGAATATCGGGTCCGTCGCCGGGTTGGTAGCGGTGAAACGGCGCTTCGCCTATTGCGCCAGCAAGGGCGCGGTCGTCTCCCTTAGCCGGCAATTGGCCATCGACTATGCCGGCCGCATCCGCGTGAACTGCATCTGCCCCGGTACTGTGGAAACTCCCTTCGTCGACGGCTACCTGGAGAAATTTCATAAGCACGAAAAGGATAAGATTCGTCAGGAATTGCATGCACGCCAACCGGTGGGACGCATGGGCCGGCCCGACGAAGTGGCCTATATGGCGCTCTACTTGAGTTCCGCGGAAGCCGAATTTGTAACCGGATCGGCACTCACCATCGATGGCGGTTGGACCGCCGCCTGAGCTATCATTACGGAAAAGAGGTAGTCGACTCTCGCCGGGAACATTTTCCCTGTTAGCGGCGTCTCCTGGGTAGGGCCGCTTCGGGTGGGGAGGCGCAGGTATGCGATGGCAGTTGGTCTTCGGGCTTTTGGTACCCGGCACGCTACTGGCCGGGACTGCGGCGGACCTGGCTCGCGCGCTGCACGAGAATAGCTTCGATCGAACCGAGTGCTATCGCGTCCGCGACGTCAGCATCATTAAAGAAGATCTGAAGATTTACCTCACCGACGGTCACCTGATTTTCAGCAAACCAGTGAGTGGGCGCCGCATTGCCGCCGCCTTCACGGCCGACGTCGATAGCGGCGATGGCGAGGTGATTCTCCTGCCTCCCAATCGCGCCGAACGCGCTTCGCTGGCATCCTACTCCGGTTCCCCCAACCTCAACGAACATTTTCGCGCGGCGATGTTTATTTTCACCGGCGCGGAGTACGACGCCATCCTCTCCCAGTTCCCGAAGGACCCCGCTAATCGGAAAGTCACCGATGTCGCCGCGTCCATGGACGAAACCTGGACTCCCACTTTGCGCGGCCTGGCCGACAGTTTTCAAACCCGAGTGGCGCTCGATCTGCTGGGCGGCCCGGCCGGCCATCCCGGGATTTTCGGCGCGTTGTTTGAGAATTCTAAATTTGGCAACTTCGACGCGATCTTCGATCCCACTGCGCAAGAGCAGATCGTGATTGGCCGCGTTACGCTTCGCGACAACAAAACCTATTTCGACACCTGGACCAGCTTTGCGGATCGTACGGCGCGCCGCAATCCACCGCCGAAGCGGGAAGACGTGGTGCTGAGCGATTACCGCATCGCGTCGACGCTCAACTCCGACCTTTCGCTCGACTGCGTGACCCGCGTCAAAGTGAAGCCGTTGATGGACGGCGCAACCGCGGTCTCCTTCCAAATGACCTCAGAAATGGTACTGGCCTCGGCGACGGTCGACGGGCAAGCCGCCGAGATCTTGCAGCGCGATTCCGTACGTTCCAATCTCAGCCGCAGCGACGAGCTCTTTCTGGTATTCCCGCCGGCGCCGCTCCGTGCCGGGCGGGAATACGAATTCGAGTTCAAGCACTCCGGCAAAGTGATTCAAGACGCCGGCGACCATGTTTATTACGTGAGCGCGCGCGGCAACTGGTACCCCTCTCACAATCTGCAATTCGCGCAGTACGATCTGGAATTCCGTTATCCCGTGGATCTCGATCTGGTGGCCGCCGGTGACGTGGTAGAGGATCGCACCGCGGGCGGCCAGCGCATCACCCGCCGCCGCACCGCCTCGGCCATCCGCTTCGCCGCCTTCAATCTCGGCCATTACGAACACATACAAGTGGAACACTCCGGTTACGTTGTGGACGTGTGCGCCAACCGTTCGCTGGAGACCGCTCTCATGCCGCGGCAGCCGCTGACTCTCAGTGTGCCCAGCGCCAACGCCGGTCAGCGGCAAGCGACGCTCATGGCGCTGTCCTCCCCACCGCTGGAGATTCCGAGTCCCGTAAGCGAGTTGCAGCGCGTCGCCGCCGACGTAGTTTCATCGGTGGACTTCATGGTGTCGCAATTCGGACCACCGGCGCTGCCCCACATCACGGTCTCGCCGATTCCAGGCACTTTCGGTCAGGGATTTCCCGGGCTCATTTATATCTCCACCGTGGCCTATCTCAAGAATCCGGCCGGAGCCGGCATCGCCACCAACCCATCGCAACAACTCTACTTCGACGAATTCCTGCAGGCGCATGAAGTGGCGCATCAATGGTGGGGCAATCGCGTAACCACCGACTTCTATCGCGACGGCTGGCTCATGGAGGCGTTGGCGAACGTCTCCGCGCTGTTGTACACCGAGAAACGAAAAGGTGTTCATTCCGCCGAGATCATGCTCGATAGCTATCGCACTCTCTTGCTGGCGAAGGGGCCCAATGGACAAGTCGCCGATGCCGCAGGCCCGGTGACGTTCGGTCCACGCCTGACCAGTTCGCAGTCACCGGACGCCTACCGCACCATCACCTACGGTAAAGGGGTCTGGGTCATGCAGATGCTGCGCCGCCGCATGGGCGACGACCGATTCCTGGCCGCGCTGCTCGATATCGCCAAACGCTACGACCATAGCGAGATTACTACCGATGAGTTTCGTCAGGCGGCGGCCGCGCACCTGCCACCCCATAGCGACGACCCCAAGCTGGAGACATTCTTTGAGCAGTGGGTCAACGGTACCGGCATCCCCAGCCTGAAACTGGCTTGGTCGGTGAAAGGCAAGGCTCCGGATCTGCGGCTGGTAGGGAGTTTGACGCAGTCAGACGTCGAAGGAAGCTTCAGCACTCTGGTGCCAGTGGAGATCGAAGTGGCGCGCGGCCAGACGATCACGCATTGGGTTCGCACCGGCGGCGATACGGTCACCTTCTCCGTGCCGCTGAAGCAGGCGCCACTCAAAGTTGCGCTCGATCCACACTACTCGGTCTTGAGAAGAATGTAAATCGCAATGGAGAAGTCAGAATACAGAATGCAGAAATCAGAATAAACCCATGCTAGCGGGGCCTTGTGGGGCCGGATGGCATCCGGCGGCCGATTGGCAATCGGCCTTACCAAAACTGTCTTCTGTATTCTGCCTTCTGTATTCTGGCTTCCATCTCGCGAAGCGAGATCGAGGGTACAAGCCCTCGCTCCTAAGGCCGCTCCACCAACTCCGCCACCGTGCCGTTGGCCTCCTGAATTTTCACCACGAATCTCTGGCGATCGGTCAGCATCTTCTCCGGCAAACTGTATTGTGCCAGCAGCGTATAGTCCCCCGTGCTATTTGGAGGAATCGTGTATTTCGTAAACAGCGTGGGATGGAACGGCCCCAGCTCGGGCATCGCCTTGAAGAGACTCGTGGCGTCCACCTTCGACACGATCCGCGTAGTCGACTCGCCCGCCTTCGTCTCCAGCGTCGCCGTAACATCAGCCACCTGGAAGCCGTAGTCCGCGGGATTGGTGAGATGCAGATCGATCAGCGCGAGCGCCGTGTTCTCGTCGGTAGCGTGAACCCGGACGGTCATCGCCCCCGTCAGCTCCATGTGCGCACCGCGCTGCATGAACAGAATAACCCCCACTGCCACCACCACGACGGCGACCCCGATGGTAAGCGCGCTGACGAACTGTTCCCTCAAGATACCTCCCGTACAATGTGTACCAACTGGTCGAGCGATTCGCGCGCCGCGTCCAGGCTCCCGCTGTGCGTGGCTCCCACTTCGAGCGTGATGCGTCCGCCGTATCCGTCCTTATCCAGAGCCGTCAATATGGCTTTCCAGTTCATGTACTCAGGCCGGCTGGGTACCAGGCTGGGAGCCGGCACCCGCACATTCAGTATGCGCTTCTTGGGAAGCTGCGCGTAACCGTCGGGCGCCGGCTTCCAGTTGATTCCCACCGCCCTCGAAGGCACGAGCTTCATCACCGCGGCGAGGTCCGCGCAGCTTGCCACGTTGGTGTCAGGGTCGTTTTCCAGCAGCAGTGTGACCTTCTGCTTCTCGCATTCGGCCGCCATTTCCCCGATGGTGTCGGCGATGCGCTGGAACATACCCGCTGGGTCAGGCACCCGCGTGCCGGCGAAGATCCGCAACTTGTCGGCGCCCATGAGCTGTGCGCACCGCAGGGCCTTCTGCAGGTCGTCCATGCGGCGGTCCCACCGTGCCTGATCGGGTGCGGACTCGCCGCCCGGCCAGGCGAATTTGAGCAAGCTGGTGTTGACTATCGAGACTTTCAAACTCTCGTTGGCCAGGTGCGCCGCCGTGGCCTGCATGTCCGCCTCGCGGCCGGTGGCATACTCGCGATTGCTGCCCGGCAGATTGCGGACTTCCACGAAGAGCATTCCCGCATCGTGCGCGAAGCTGGCGGCGTCATCCGCGGTTATGCCGATTTCGTCGGTGATGGCGCTGATGCGCGAACGGTCCCAGTGATTGCGGGCCCACAAAGCGGTCGTACAGGCCGCGCCGCCAACAAAAAGTTCCCTTCTGGTCACAAAACGATTGTAATAGAGGTATGGAATGGGTGAGCGCCACTGGGCGCAAAATCGTCCTCGTGGAGGGCGACATCACACGCGTCAAGGTAGACGCGATTGTCAACGCCGCCAACTCGTCGCTGGCCGGAGGCGGTGGCGTGGATGGAGCGATTCATCGCGCGGGTGGTCCGGCGATCATGCAAGAGCTGGAAACCATCCGCCAGTCCATCGGATTCTGTCCCACCGGTACGGCCGTTGCGACCGGCGCGGGCCTTCTTCCGGCAAAATTCGTGTTCCATGCGGTAGGCCCCGTCTACCGAGATGGCAACCGCGGCGAACCGGAATTGCTCGCCTCCTGCTATCGCGAATGCCTCGAAATGGCCGAGCAACGGGGCGTGATCACCCTGTGCTTTCCCGCCATCAGTACCGGAGCGTACGGCTATCCGCTCAAGGAGGCGGCCGCAATCGCCGTCCGTAGGGTGAAGGCCCACTTGGAAGGATTCAAAGGATCGGTCCGGGAAGTTACGTTCGTGTTATTCGACCGGCGGACTTGGCAAGCGTACGCGGCAGCACTCCAGAAGTAACTCTCCTTCTCGAAATATTCACACACAAGTAACAAATAGGGCGTACCATCGAATTGAAATCTGGAGGTGCACCGTGTCCACATCGATTCGGAAAGCAACCCAATTTACCTGCAACAGCGCCATCACGTCGATTAGCCTGTTGGCGGTCCTGGCCATCTGGCCTGTCCTCAGTCTGGTGCGCGCGATGCGGACGTCTCACTGAGCGAAGCGTGGGTTCCACTGGGCGAAGCCCGCGTCCCAGTGACCGAAGCCCACTTCCCAGGTACCGAGGCTGGCGTCCCACTCACCGAAGCCCGCGTTCCCGTGACCGATCTCGTTTTCGCCAATACTTGCTCTAGCTTGGCCCGCGCATCCGATAATGAAGGCGCGTTTCCCTCCGGCTCGGCCGCCATATAGCGCCGCAAGTATCGTTGCGCGCGCTCTAACTCCTGTCCCGTGGCCAATAAGACTTCTGCGGCGCGAAAATAGGGCGATAGATCGTCAGGTACCTGCTTCTCCGCCGTCCCAACCAGCGATTCCAGTTCACTCACGTGCCCCAGACGTGCGTTCGCGGCAGCCGTTACCGCGTAAGCGTCCACACGCGTGCTGTCGATTTTCTCGGCGACCGCAGCTTCTTGCCGCGCTGCCTCCCCATTCCCGTGCGACAGCAAAAAGGCTGCCAATGCCACCCGGGCCCGATAGTGCGACGGCCCCGTTTCGACGGCCTTGCGCAGCATCGCCTCCTCATGGGAGAGCTCGCCGGCCACCTCCGCCAGGCGTGCCTGAGCCAGGTAGCCCTGCACCGCATCGACCCGCGCAATCCGCGCCGCGATCTCGCGAGCCTTGTCCTTGTCCCCTCCGACAATACCCGGCGCGAGCAAATAATATTCCATCAGATCGCGCAGCCCCTGCACGTCGCGAGCATCCAGGGAAAGCGCCGTGTCAATCTCATGCCGGAATCGCCGGGCCAGCAGAATCTGTTGCAGAAATCCGGCGTGCTGCGCCATTACCCCCGTCACTTCGGCCACCTGCCGATGGTACTTGGCAATATTGCCGTCGAGTGCCACCGCCTTCTCAGCCAATGGCAGGGGCGACTCGCGATCGCCAAACGCGTTATGAATCTGCGACAGCAGAAATTGCGTGAGCGCATCGTGGGACTGCCGTGCATTGGCCTCGACAATCGCCCGCGCCCGTTTCCAATGACCCGCTTCGATCAGGTTCTCGGCCTCCGTCTGCGCCCCGCACGAAGAGGCCGCGAGCAATACCAGAATTACCGTTCCCCTCACGCCGCCCCTCGTGAAGCGCTGTGCCAGGCGGTGAAGACCTGCGCACCCGATTTCCCCAGATACCGCTCCAGCAACGGTGCGGGCGCGGTCCGCAGATCCACCACGATCAGCGCATCCAGCGCGTCGGCGAAATGGCGATCCACGTTGCATGCCAGCAACCTTCCGCCCGTTTTCAGGTACTGCTTCACCAGAATCGGCACGCCTTTGCCATCGCTCTCCAGGTCGGCGATCAGCTTCGAGAGATCGTCGACATCGTCGGGCATGGGCATTCCGCCCACATGCCGCACCACGCGCGGGCCCGGGCGATACGGCCGGCGTGGGATCACCATACCGGCCAGTTCGTTGGCGCGATGAGTTTCCAGAAAGCGCACCAACAGATAGCGCGACACCGCGTGGTATCGGCTGCTGATGCTCACTCCTCCGAACAGTGTGGCGCATTCCGGACGGCGCGCTACGAACTGGCCGATTCCCCTCCACAGCAACAACAGCGGTGCGTATTGCTTCTGATATTCCAGGCGTACGAATGACCGTCCCAATTCCAACGCCGGCCCGACACGGTCGAACAGGTGGCGGCTATACCGAAACAGCGTGCTGGTATACAGTCCGTCAACTCCGAACTTCGGCAGGATCTCGCCAGTGACGCCCAATCGATACGCCCCTACCACCTCGTCGCGAGCGTGATTCCATGCAAAGAGGTGCCAGTAATGCCCGTCGAAGCGGTCCAGGTCGATCGCGCGGCCGGTCCCTTCTCCCGCGTGCCGGAAGGCGATCTCACGCAGCCTGCCGATTTCGCGCAACACGTTCGGAAGCTCACTCGCTCCCCCCAGATACACCGCGATCTCGCCCGACTCGCACAGTTTTCGCTCGCTGCCCAGGCGAGCGATCTCCGCCGCCAGTTGATTTCGCGGAGGCGCGGCGACGATGTTTGCCGGTTTGCGGAAGGATGGCAGTCGCGGCGGAAACGGGCGAACCGTGTCGCTGTCGTCGAGCAGGTACGTTCGCCAGCGGAGATATTCGGTGACTTCCCGATCGCCGGGCATGGGCAGGAGTTCGGCGGACGGAATCGGACGTCCGATGCGCACGCGAATTTGGCGGCCGCTCTTATTGAGCAACTCGCGCGGCAGGCTGGCGGTTCGAAACATCGGGTGAACCGCTCCAGCCAGTTGAAAACCCAGGCTGTTCGAACCTTGAAAAAAAACCGGCAGCGCGGCTGACCCGCTGATTCGCGCCAGCCGGGCGATGGTCAGGTTCCACGGTGGATCCACCGTCGTTCCATCGCGAAAATTGAGGTGCGCCACTTCGCCCGCGGGAAACGCCGCCAGCAGCCCGCCGCGCTTGAGCCACGCCAGGCTCTCGCGCAGCGCACCCGCGTTGCCGCTCACCGAACTCGCCGCGCCGAATGGATCCACGAAGATACAGATTTCCCGCAACTCCGGGATGCCTGCCAGCATACTATTCGTCAGGATGCGGACATCGCTGCGCAGTTTCGTGAGGATCGATGCCAGAATCGCACCGTCCAACAGCCCAAACGGGTGATTGGCTGTAACAATCAGCGGCCCGGTTCGTGGAATTCGATTCAGTTCCTCCGCGGAGACGCGATAATCCACCGCCAGGAGTTCCAACATGCGGCGTACCGCACTGGCGCCGTCGCCCGGCCCGGTGCGGCGAGCCGTTTCGAACACCTCGCGGCAGCGATCGATGCCGAACAGCTTTTCCATCAATGGTTCCACGGGACTCAAGAGGGAGCGCAGCGGCTCATCGAGAAGTCCGCCGACAGTCAACGGCCTGGGCATTGCGTTCCGCACACATCAGATTTGTCCCAGACCCGTTTCAAGACGATAACTATGCCGTGAAGGTTCTTTATCGCTGGTAACGTGCACCGAGGCGCACGATCGACGTGCCGATGTCCTGCATCAACTTCACGAAGCCGCGTAAGTGTAGTCGGAAGGATGTGTGGCAGCCAATCCTGGCTGCAGGCGGCCTTTCAGGCCGCCCGGCGGTCTGGAAAGCCCGCCTGCAGGCAAGATTGCCTGCCACACCAGAGGCGTCAACCGGCCTGTGCGGGTCCTGCGCACCCGGTGCCACATTCTGACTTCCGACAGCCCCGCAAGGGGCTGTCAAGACTTCATCGGACCCGCGGGGGCCGCTTCCGACTCCCAAATCCCGAAGGGATTTCAAGAGCGAAGCTCTTGCTCCCCAACAAAACCTTATCGCGTTTGTAACCATTCCCAAACATACTAAGTGTTATCTACGGAGGAGAGGGCTAAGTGAAAGCAATTGCAACCTTTCTTTTACCGTTTTGTTGGATGACCGTCTCCTGGGCGCAACCGCTCCAGCCGCAGCATTTCATCGTGATCGGCGTCGACGGTCTCAGTGTCGACGGCGTGGCCACCGCCAAGACACCGCGCATGCACGAGCTCATGGAACGCTCGGCCTGGACGCTGGTGGCGCGCGGTGTCATGCCCACCCTCAGCAGCCCCAATTGGGCGTCCATGATCGATGGCGCCGGTCCCGAGCAGCACGGCATCACATCCAACGGCATCCTGCGGAAAATGGTCGAAATCGAGCCGGTTTGCCGCGACTCCGAAGGCATGTTCCCCACTATCTTCGAAGTGATGCGCGTGCAACAGCCCTCCAGCCGCATCGCCATCTTTCACGATTGGCCCGGCTTCGCCAACTTGGTGGAGAAACACCCGCCCGACGTGATGCAGCACGTCCATGGGGCCGCCAAAACCACGGAAACCGCCGCCGCGTATTGGAAATTGAACCATCCCTCCTTGATGTTCGTACATCTGGATAATGTCGATCATACGGGCCACGCCGACGGCTGGGCGACCCCTACTTATTACCGTGCCGTGGAAGACGCCGATCGTTACATAGGTGTAATTCTGGATATGCTGCGCGCAGAAGGTGCTCTCGATTCCACTTATGTGCTGATCTCCTCCGACCACGGCGGCAAGGGCCACGGCCATGGCAGAAATTCGCTGGAAGAAATTCGCATTCCCTGGATTCTCTCCGGTCCGGGCATTCAACCGGGCCAATTGGCGGCGGCCGTTTACACCTTCGATACCGCCGCGACCATCGCCATGATTTTCGGATTGGACGCGTCCGCTTGCTGGGTTGGACGCCCCGTTACAACCGCCTTCCAGTATGTAACCGTCACGGCCCATTCCATGCAAAAGGACACGGCGGGCCACACCTGCATTACCGACTCGCCAATCGCCATCGCTGTCAACAACGGTTCCAACAACCGCCAGAACTGAGAGCCTATGCCCGCGAAAATCGACCTCATCTACATTGACGCCGGCGGGGGCCATCGCGCCGCGGCCACTGCGCTCAGCGACGTGATCCACCAACAGCAGCGCCCTTGGGATCTGCGCCTCCTCTGCATCCAGGACTTGCTCGATTCCATCGATTTCGTCCGCAAGTCCACGGGAATTCCATTTCAAGACGTTTACAACATCATGCTGCGCCACGGCTGGACATTGGGCACTGCGCAGATGGTCCCGGTGATGCATTTGCTCATCCGCATGTCGCACCGCCAGCAGGTTGCTGTCCTCACGCGCCATTGGGCATCCCACCGGCCCGATATGGTGGTGTCGCTCATTCCACATTACAATCGCGCCCTGCGCGAAGCCCTGGACAACGCTTGGCCAGGTACGCCCTTCGTGACCATCCTCACCGACATCGCCGATTACCCGCCGAATTTCTGGATCGAACGGTTGAATCAATATGTCATCTGCGGATCGGATCAGGCTGTCCGCCAGGCGCGCGCCGCGGGACTGCCGGAATCGCACATCGTGCAGACTTCCGGCATGATTCTGCACCCGCGTTTCTACGCGCCCCCTCCGGCCAACCGCGCCGATGAGCGCGTGCGCTTGGGACTACGCCCCGATGTGCCCACCGGCTTGGTGTTGTTCGGCGGCGAAGGTTCCACCGACATGGTGAAGATTGCACGCCTGCTGAACAAGACCTCGAACGATGTGCAACTGATTCTGCTCTGCGGCCGCAACGATGCGGTCCGCCGCGAAATCGAAGCGATGCCGCATCGCATTCCGAGATTCGTCGAAGGCTTCACGCGTGAAATCCCACGCTTCATGGGGCTGGCCGATTTCTTCATCGGCAAACCCGGCCCGGGATGCATCAGCGAAGCTTTGGCCATGGGCCTGCCCGTGATTGTGGAACGCAATGCCTGGACGCTGGCCCACGAGCGTTACAACGCCGATTGGATCGAGGAACAGGGCGTTGGCATGGTAGTGAAGAATTTCTTCCGCATCGCGCGGGCCGTGCGCGAACTGCTCGCCCCCGAGACATATCGTCAATACCGTGCCCGCGTCTCGGCCATTCGCAACACCGCGGTGTACGAAATCCCCGACGTGCTGGACAAAATTCTGGCGATCCACGCCACTTCGGCCGCTGCCATACCCCACACCGATTGGTGGGGCGGACCCCCTGGTCCGCGCGGGACGCCCTCGTCCCGCTTCACTCTCTAAGGGTTTCGTGTGGCAGGCAATCTTGCCTGCAGGCGGCCTTTCAGGCCGCCGTTTTCGATACGCAGCGAATTCTCGGCCACTTAGGCGGACTGAAACTTCGTTCGCGTCTGGCTGAAAGTGGTTGAAGCCCAGTGGCGGGCCTGAAAGGCCGCCTTCCGCCAATCTTGCCTGCCACGAAGCGCACCTATCACCGCTGCCGGGCTCACTTCAATTTCCTCGACATCAGGAGTTCGGAGACTCTTCTCGGCGCTGGCGAGCTCTGCTCGCCCGGACAAGCTGAAGCATGTCCTACATTGCGTCCGTCGCAATTCGACGGCCGTGGTGGCAGAGCTGTCTTCCGAATTCTCACCATCGAATCCGTAACTCTTGTGAAATTGTAAACTTCAGCCGCGATTGTCCGAGGTGTTCATCATCGACCCGCCCGGCCAAGTTAACGCCCGAGGCTTCCACTGGCATATAATGGATGATATATGTCTGACCCTGACAAAGCCGTAGTGTTGGTCGCCGACGGTGAGACGAGCGTTTTAAAAAATGTCTCCTCCACGCTGCAAAAAGCTGGATTTACGGTGTTGACGGCGCACGCGGGACGTGACGTTTTGGACGTGTGTGCGCATCACCCGGAGCCGATCCAATTGGCGATTATGGACATGGCCATGGCCGGTGACGGTCCGGAGTTGGTCGAGCAGTTGGACGGCTCGTACCCCGGCATCCGCTATCTATTCACATCGACCACCGAGGAATCCGGTCCCGCGCGCCAAATTGGCCGTTCCGGCCGCACCCGTAGTTTTCTGCAGAAGCCGTTCCGTCGTGCACAACTCCTGGGGCGCGTGTTGCAGGTAATGGACACCCCCGCCGTTCGCACCGCTTAAACAATACCCTTACGCGATGATCCCCTTGCGCACAGCATAGAGGATCAGCTCGGGCACACTGTGCAGTCCCAGTTTCTGGAGTATATGCGTGCGGTGTGTTTCCACCGTCGTCAGACTGATGTTGAGCGCTCCCGCAATCTCTTTATTGGGCTTGCCCTCGGCCGCCAATTGCAGGACCTCACGCTCGCGATCGGTGAGCAACTCGTAGCTGTCTTCGAGCCCCCTCTGCTCCATCTCCTGAATGTAATCTTCCTGCATCATGCGGCTGATTTTGCGCGTGAGAAATGACCGCCCCTGCGCCACTGCGCGGATCGCCTCCAACACGTCGCTGCGCAACGACTCCTTTAAGAGATAGCCCTTCGCGCCCGCCTTCAACGATCGCAGCACATAGCTTTCATCCTGGTGCATGCTCAGCATCACCACCGCGATCTGCGGATGCGCGGCCAGAATGCGCCGCGTGGCATCGATACCGTTCAGGTTCGGCATCCCGACGTCCATCACCACCACGTCCGGACGAAGTTCCTCCGCCAGCCGTGCCGCCTCGCGGCCGTCCGAGGCCTCCCCAATCACCTCCATGTCGACTTGCTTTTCGAGCAGCGCACGGACGCCGTCGCGCACCACCTCGTGGTCGTCAGCCAGCAGAATGCGAATGGGCATTGTATCCGTTCTTCGCCATGTCCGACATCGGCAGTTCGGCGGTCACCAGCGTCCCGCGGCCGGGTTGCGAATCGATCCGCACCTGCCCGCCCAGCCGCCCCACACGCTCCTCCATGCCGAGCATCCCCAACCCGCGGACCACTCGCGAGTCGAAGCCGGCGCCATCGTCGCGCACCGAAAACTGAACCCGCGGACCATCCCGTGTGACCCGCACTTCCACATTCCGTGCGCTTGCATGCCGCGACGAATTGTTGAGCGCTTCCTGCACCAGGCGATAGATACAGGTCTGGTGCTCGTCTGGCAGTCCGTCCACCGCGTCGTCTGCCTGGACCGTCACATGCAAGCCAGTTCGCTTGGCCATTTCGCGGGCCTGCCATTTGAGCGCCGGCACCAGTCCGAAATCGTCCAGCATCGACGGCCGCAGCAGCAGCGCCAGGTCGCGCACCTGATTGACAGTCTTCTGCGCCATGTCGCGAATCGATCCCAGATGTTCGCGCACTTCGATCTGCTCTTCCGCGCAGGCGGCGCTCTCCGTCTCCATCAAAATCGCCGAGAGCGATTGCCCCACTTCATCGTGCAGCTCCCGCGCCAGTGTCCGCCGCTCGTTTTCCTGCGCCCGCAGCAATCGCGCCGAGAGATCCCGCAGGTCGGCGCGTGCCCGGGCGTTTTCCTCCAACCGCCGCTCCAGTTCGCGCTCCAGTTTGAGCGTCCGCCCGATCGTCACCAGCGCCATGACAACTCCGCCCACCAGCGTGATCGCGAAGGTCAGCATCAACGACCGCCGTAATCGCTCCGAACTCCCGGCCAGTTCGTCTTCCGCCCGCGCCAGTCCACGCTCGTTCACCGTCGCGATGCGGTCGGCGATTTGTAACATAGTGGTGCGCCGCGGCACCAGTTCGTCATAAAAGAAGGAGTACCGCATGCGATCGCGTTCCGACTGCGTCCAAGCCAAGGTGCTGTCCAGCACCCGCCAGTACGCGTCGATTTCCGAACGCAGATCCTGAAACGGCTTGCGCTCATCCGGCGCCGCCGACCGTGCGTAGCCATCGAGCGCCCCGCGCGTTTCCTTCTCCAGACTGACCAGCCTCGCCGCCTCCGCCTGCGCTCCATCCACATCCGGCGAAAGCAGAAAATCGCGCACGTACGTGCCCGAAAGGTAGATACCCGAGCGGATCTGGTCGAGTGCGCTCAAGCGGGAGAGGAAGGCCTGCCGCATGGCGGTCTCCTGCTGCCGTACGTGGCCCAGCATCCACAGACTGCCGAGGCACGCCGCCAGAATAAAGATCAGCAGTCCTCCGAAACCGAGCGATAGCACCAGCCACGGAGGCCTGCGGCGGGGCGATTCGGGCACAGACATTGCCGGCGTACTTTCGGGCGTACCGTTCGTTCGCGACACCTGTGTCCTCAATTCTAGTGTAATCTTCCCGGCGCGAACGCAAAATACTGTCTGGACAGGATGGTATGGGAAGCGATATGGGGATACAAATGAAACCAGGAGGAAGTTCCAAAAGTGAAGTATTCCAGCAGATTGCTTGTTCTGGCGGTAGCCGTTGCCGCCATGGTCGGCGCCGGATGCGCCAAGAAGAAGGTTGCCGCTCAGGCGCCACCTCCGCCGGCGCCGCCTGCCGCTGTCGCAACCCAGCAAGAAACAGCCCCACAAACTCGTAGCACAGCGCCGGCGCCCGCTCCCGCGCCTGTCGCGCAGCAGACATCACGCACGCCTGACGCGCAGACTCGCGCCCGCATCGACACCCTGTTAGGGCGCATTTCAGACGCCTATTTCGATTACGACAGGCACACCTTGCGTCCCGATGCGATTAAGGCGCTGGAAGCCGATTCCACTGAGTTGCGCGACATCCTCAAGGATTATCCCGAGTACAAGTTGACTGTCGAAGGTCATTGCGACGAGCGTGGTTCCGCCGAGTACAACATGGCGCTCGGACAGGAACGGGCCGACTCCGCCAAGGCTTATCTCGTACAGGTTGGCATCCCCGCCGCACAGCTTGCCACGGTAAGCTATGGCAAGGAGAAGCCCGCCTGCGACGAGCACGACGAAGCCTGCTGGCAGAGGAACCGCCGCGTTCACATCGTTGCCGATTCCCAGCGGTGAAGTTTTCTCCCCAAGCACCAAAGCCAAACGGTCGCGGCCCGGTCATCTCCTTCCGGTCCGCGACCGTTTGTTTTGTGGCCCGTCTCAACGTGTGGCAGCCAATCCTGGCTGCACGCGGCCTTTCAGGCCGCCCCGGCAAGCTTGCCTGGCGCATAGATTTCGGTGGACGTGCGGTCTGCCGCAATTGTGGGGCAGACAATCATGGCTGCAGCCGGCTTTCAGCCGGCTCTTCAGAGTTTGCGACGGGCAAAAAGCCGCCTGAAAGGCGGCTGCGGGCAGGATTGCCCGCCCCACGATTCAGGCAGAAATCCCTGATTGGGGAAAACTTTGCAGCATTAGGCAATCGTGCCTCCCACACGAAACGCTTTCTCCCCTCTGTGTTCTCCGCCACCTCTGTGGCCCATCCCAAGGAAGACGCAAAGCTTCCGAACTTCCCCTATAACCTCTTGAAGTTTTTCTCTGTGTCTCTGTGCCTCGGTGGTGAACAGATCTTCCCCCTTGAAACGGCGAGTCGAGCATGAGCCCCTCCCGCTGGGAGCGTTTCCGCCTCGACCACCACGAGGACACCGTCCTTCTGGTGCTCACCCTCATCATCGGCGCGGTGGTCGGCGCCGTCGTGGTGGCCTTCATCCTCCTCACCGAGAATCTCGGCGGCCGCATGTACCCCGCCGGGTCCGCCGCCTGGCGCCGCGTCTTCATACCTATCGTAGGATCGTTGAGCACCGCCTACTTCCTCTACCGCTATTTCCCCAACGCCCGCGGCAGCGGAATCCCACAGGCGAAAACCGCTCTCTTCATTCGCGACGGCTACATCAGCCTCCGCACCGTCCTCGGGAAATTCAGCATGTGTGCCATCACCCTGGCGAGCGGCCTCGCTCTCGGCCGCGAAGGCCCGTCGGTACAAGTGGGCGCCGGCATCGCATCCGTGCTGGGCCGCAAGCTCGGGCTCTCGCCCGCGGCCGTGAAGTCGCTGGTACCGGTCGGCGCCGCCGCCGCGCTCGCCGCCGCCTTCAACACCCCCATCGCCGCCGTCCTCTTCACCCTCGAAGAAGTCATGGGCGACATGCACGCTCCGGTGCTGGGCTCCATCGTACTCAGTTCCGCCACTTCCTGGATGGTGCTCCATCTTCTATTGGGCGACGAGCCGCTCTTCCACGTCCCCGCCTACGAGCTCAAGAGCCCGCTCGAGTTCGTGACCTACGCCGTGCTCGGCGTGGTTGGCGGCCTGGTCTCCGTGGCGTTCGTCAAGCTGCTGTTGTGGCAGCGAAAAAAATTCCATGCCATGCCAGTCTCGACGCGCTGGTGTCAGCCCGTCGCCGGCGGCATCGTCGTCGGACTCCTCGGATGGTTCGTCCCCGACGTGTTGGGCGTCGGCTATGGTACGGTCAGCCAGGCCCTGAACGGCCACATCGTGCTGGGCACCATGGCGCTGCTGGTCTGCCTCAAGCTCATCGCCACCACCACCTGTTACTCATCGGGTAACGCCGGCGGCATTTTCGGACCGTCGCTGTTCATCGGCGCCATGCTCGGCGGCAGTGTCGGTTCGGTAGCCCACCTGGCGATGCCGTCCTACACCGGCAACGTGGGTGCGTATGCCCTGGTCGGCATGGGCGCGGCCTTCGCCGGCATCATCCGTGTGCCGCTGACTTCCGTCATCATGATCTTCGAAGTCACCCGCGACTACACCATCATCGTCCCCCTGATGATCGCCAACCTCCTCGCCTATTACATCTCGAGCAAACTCCAGGAGGAGCCTATCTACGAAGCGCTCCTCCACCAGGACGGCATCCATTTGCCTTCCGGCGCCGCCGCCCGCGCCAAGGAAACCGTCCTGCGTGTGAGCGACGGACTGCGCCCCGGAGGCGATCCTCTCCCCGTCACTCTGACCGTCGCCGACGCACGCGCCCACGCCGACCCGCGCCACAACGCCTGGCCCGTCACCGACGACGCCGGCCTCCGCGGCATGGTGAGCGCGCAACGCCTCGACCAGGCAATTGCCAACGGGCAGGGCGGGGAACTGCTCGGCGAACTCGTCCCCGCGCCCGGTCCAACCGAAGGACTCACGCAGGACATCTTCCCCCACCTGCATGCCGATACCTCGCTCGACGTCGCACTGCGCAAACTCGCCGAAACCGGTTGGGACGGTCTCCCCGTCGTGAGCCGCGACAACGTCCGCCAATGGAAGGGCACCATCGCCGTACCGGACATCCTCGCGGCCTATGGAATCTCCGAACTCCTGATGCCGAGAAAATTGAAGTGAGCCCAGAAGCGTCAATCTGCGAACAACGTGTGGCAGGAAATCTTGCCTGCCAATCCTGGCTGCAGGCGGCCTTTCAGGCCGCCCAAGGCCGCCCGTGCGGGCTGGAAAGCCCGCCTTGCAGGCCACGATTGCCGCACGATTGCCTGCCTATAGGAACTCCCGCCCAGGGTGGTCGTCCGTCATCGGAGCTTTTGCTGAGACACCTTCGGGAAGTGTATCGCGTCGATTGTCATCATCGTCGTCCCTCCCTTTGGTCAGGGATTGCGATGCCGACATCATCCGATCATCTTCCCGCCATCTCACAGTAAGTTGTATGGTGATTCCAAGCAGACATGGGCTGGGGACTCGGCCGCATCATCGACCACACGAGAATTCACTTCACGATGCCGTCGATGGTGGCTTGCGCAATGGGGTGGTAGCCGGCGCGCGCTTCCGCGTATATGGATCGCGCCAACGCTTGTCCCTCGGGTGTTTTCACCAGCTCGCTGTAGATCGGCTTGAGGAACTTGCGGCGGCCCACCGATTTCAGGAACGTCCCCACTTTGGGAAACGCCGGCCGGTAGTCCGCGATCACAGCCATCAGCAACCATTGATGGAGGATCTCCGAGTTGCCCGACTCGTTGAAGTGGAATTCACTGTCGAGGCGCGCCATATCTGGCGCTTTCTGCGATCGCAGGAAATGCAGCCACTCGTGCGTGGACCACGCGGAGGTATCGGTTGGCCAGCCGGATTCCACGCGCTGGAAAGCGTCGGAATGCGGCTCGGCGACGCCGGCGGGGATTCCCGGCTGGAAGATCCACTCATCGAGCGGCACCGGATTGGGTAGCTCGCGGCGGATGTACTCCAGGAACTCGGCAGTGGTGATGCTCTGGAATGCGAAGTGGTCGAAGTAGGCGCGCAGGAAGGCGTCGAAACGCTGGCGGCCCACGGACTCCTCGATGGTGCGCAGCAACAGCGCGCCCTTTTCGTAGGGCACCAGCGTGCAGGCGTCGTCGGGATCCCGGCCGCTGAGGTCGATGTGCAGCACGCGGTCGGATTCGGGCAGGCGGGCCATTTCGGCATCCAGCAGTCGACGCCCCAGCACGGCCTCCATGGCGGCGCGTGCCGGCCCGTAGAGACGTTCGAGGATGCGGCGCTCCACGAAGACGGTGAAGCCTTCATTCAGCCAGAAATCGCTCCAAGTGGCGTTCGTAACCAGGTTGCCCGACCAGGAATGCGCCAGCTCATGCGCCACCAGAGAGACCAGGCTGCGGTCGCCGGCTAGCACCGTCGGTGTGGCGAAGGTGAGGCGTGGGTTTTCCATACCGCCGAACGGGAAACTGGGCGGCAGCACCAGCAGATCGTAGCGGCCCCAGCGATAGGGGCCGTACATCGCCTCCACGGCGCCGATCATGGCTTCGGTGTCGGCGAACTCGTGGGCGGCCGCCTCGATGGCGGCCGGTTCGGCGTAGACGCCGGAGCGCGCGCCGAGCGCACGAAATTCGAGATCGCCCACGGCCAGTGCGATCAGGTAGGAGGGGATGGGCTGCTCCATGCGGAATCGATCGCCTGTCGCCTCAGCGCCCATCACCGCGCGCAAGCCCGTGGGCACCCGGATCTCGGCCTCGAAAGTGACGCGTACCGCCGGTGTGTCCTGCAGCGGGATCCAGCTGCGCGCATGGATGGCTTGCGATTGCGTATAGAGGAATGGCTGGAGCTTGCCGGCCGTCTGCTCGGGATCGAGCCACTGCAGGCCGGAAGCCGAGGGCGACGTGGAGTAATGAACCCGCACCCATGATGTAACCGATGATGCCTCGGGCAGCAGTTGGATGCGGAGCGGCGTGCCGAGTACGGGGTCGGCAGCCCCCAGTTCGTAGCTGCTGGCGTTATCCACCGAATGAATGGCGAGGCCGCGCGTGTCGAGCACCAGTTCTCCGCCGGAGATGCGGTGCAAGTGAAGCGTGGCGGAGCCTTCCAGCACGCGGGTGTCGAAGCGCACGTCTAAGTCGAGCTCGATGTGACGGACGCGAATCAGGTCAGGGCGGGACGCCGAATGGATATCCATGCTTTCCATGGTAGAATCGTTTGTTCCCATCCTCCTAATCTCAACGACAAGGTTACAACTTTAAAACACTCCTATGCAGACTCATGCACCTAAGAGAGTCCTGGCAGTGGTCTCAGATTTGTTCTTTTCGGTGAAACTGACGGAAGCAGCCAAGCGCTGCGGCCTGGCTCTGGAGTTCGTCAAAGATCCGGAAGAAGTGCTGGAGAAGGCCAAACAGAAGCCTACGCTGATCGTTTTCGACCTGAATTTCGACGCCGCGGAACCGGTCAGCTTGATCGCCAAACTCAAGGGTAATGCGGTTACCAAAGGCGTGAGCCTGCTCGGATATCTCTCGCACATTCAGGTGGAACTGAAACAATCGGCGCAGGACGCCGGATGCGACATGGTGATGGCGCGGTCCGCCTTTTCACTGAATCTCACGCAGATTTTTAAGAGGCATTCGGGCGTACTGTAATCGCTTCGGTGGGGCGGACTTTAGTCTGCGGCGGACTTCAGTCCGCCTGCCGCAACTACCGGATCGTTTCCAAGAGGCGGGCTGAAGCCCGCCGCAGACTAAAGTCCGCCCCAAACACAGAGTTGTCATCCGCGAAGATCCTTTATGACGCCGTCCGTCGCCCGTTCCCAGCCGGCGAGCAGTTTGTCCCAGCGGGCGTTGGCGTCGTGATCGATCACCTGCCGCGCGGGGTCGGCGTCGTACCAGGCGATGGTCCGCCGGATACCCTCGCTGAACGGCGTGGTGGCGCAATACCCCGGCACGAATCGCTTGATCTTGGAATTGTCGAACACCACGCTGACCGACTTATCTCCCACCAGGCTTCCCAGTTTTTCGGGATAACAGGCGGCCAGAAAATCGGACGGCATGTGGACGATTTGCGCCTCCACGCCGGCGGCCTCCGCCGTGAGCCGGTAGAACTGGTCCCAGCACATCGCCTCATCGCTGGTAATGTGAAACGCGTTCCCGATCGCCTGCCGATGGCCTAGCAAGCCGACGAGTCCTTTAGCGAAATCGCTGTTGTGCGTGATGACCCACAGCGATGTGCCGTCGCCCGGCACAATCACTTTTTGCCCGCGGCGCATGCGGTCGACGATGGTGTACGACTTCGGCCAGCTATTCACGGCCAGGGGAATCTGCGTGTCACCGTAAGTCAGCGACGGCCGCACGATGGTGATCGGGAATCCCTCCTCGCGGTACGCCTTCATCAGAAACTCCTCGCAGGCGATCTTGTCGCGCGAGTATTGCCAATACGGATTGGCGAGCGGCGTCGACTCCGTGATCAGATAGTGGCCTACGGGCTTCTGATAGGCGCTGGCGGAGCTGATGAAAATGTACTGCCGGGTGCGGCCGCGGAAGAGCGCCAGATCGCGCTCCACTTGCGCCGGCGTGAAAGCGATCCAATCCACCACGGCGTCGAAAGTGGTATCCGCAAGGGCGCGCGCGACGGCCGCCGGGTCGTCGATATCCGCCCTGACTGTGTGGACGCCCGCCTGCAAATCGGAGTAGTGCTGCCCGCGCGTCAGAAGCGTAAGATCGATGCCGCGCTCGATGGCCAGGCGCGTGGATGCCGTGCTGATAATTCCGGTACCGCCTATGAAGAGAACTCGCATGTAGCCGTTGTAGCAGATAATGGACGGAATATGCGCACCACTTACAATCAGGTCGCCGGGCAGAGCGTCGAGCGGCTGGCGGCGCTGAGCGACGGCGTGTTCGCGGTGGCCATGACCCTCCTGGTGCTCGATCTGCATGGGCCCGCGGTAGAGGCTGTCCACAGCGAGCGGGGGCTATGGCTGGCGCTCCAACATCTGGGACCGCGCGTGCTGATGTTCGCCATGAGCTTCCTCACCCTGGGGATTTTCTGGGTTGGCCAGCAGACGCAACTCAATCGTCTGGAGCGCTCCGAGCGCAGCCTGACGTGGATCCACCTGGTGTTCTTATTTGCCGTCTCGATTACGCCGTTCTCCACCTCACTGCTGGCGGAATTCCCGCAGTATCGCGTCGCGCTGCTGGCATATTGGCTGAACATTCTCTTTCTCGGCGGCGCTCTATTCTTCAGCTGGACCTGCGCGACGGGCGGCGGCCTGGTGAATAACGACCTGCCGGCTGCCGCGATCCATGCAATCCGGCGGCGTATCGTAGTGGCGCAGTGCCTTTATGCATGCGGGGCTGCCCTCTGCTTCGTCGATCCGTATTGGAGTATCGGTTTCATCGTGACGGTGCAAATCGGCTATGCCCTGGGCATCGAAATGCCGCGCAGGAGGAAGAAATCCCGGGAACTTTGAGCGCTCTCGCGGGCAATAGCGTCGAAAGGCACATGGGGGATTACGAACCGAGGCCCGATCGCGATCTGTTGCGCCGATTTTCCGGCGGCGATCGCGAGGCGTTTACCACGCTCTACCGGGCGCATTTTCCGGCCGTGTTCCGCTTTGTGCTCTATATGACGGGCGACCGGATTCAGGCGGGTGAGATTACTCAGGACGTGTTCGTGTGGCTGGTGCATCATCCCGGCGGGTTCGATCCGGATCGCGGCGAACTGCCGGCGTTTTTGGGTGGCGTAGCGCGCAAGCTGCTTCATCGGCGCCAGCAGGCCGAGCGCCGATGGCTGCCATTGGATGAGGCCGCGCTGGTGCCGGCCGAGGACGCTGGCTCGGAATTCACTCGCGGCTTGGAAAAGCGCCAGGACGTGGCCGAATTGCGGAAGGCCATCGCGGCGCTACCCGAACGGTATCGGGAAGCGGTGGTGCTTTGCGACCTGCAGGAGAAAAGGGCGGGAGCCGGAACTTTTCGTGTTCCGCGTCGCTCTCCGCGCAAAATGAGCGGGCCGGGTAGTGCCTTCATTGAAAGCAAAAGGTTTGCGCGCGCGTCCGCTCATTTTGAGCGGACCAACCGGCGCCACCCTACAGAAACAATCGAATCAGCAGCAAACTAGTGAGACACAAAACCACGCTGGCCGCCGTCCCGGTGAGCACCGCGCGGCCTCCGGTGTGGGCCAGGAAGCGGACGTTCACCTCCAACCCCATCGCCGCCATCGATAGCGTCAGCAGCAACTCCCCCACATTCGTCAGCACGTCAGACAGAGCATAAGCGCCGAAGCGAAACTGCAGCACCGGAAACAATCCGAACGTATTGCACAACGCCAGCGCCATGAAGCCGTACACGAATGGCGGAATGAGTTTGGAATACTGGATCGCCACTGACGATCCGCGGCGGCGCGCATGCACCAATCCCAAGATGACCAGCAGCGGCGCCAGCAACGTGACGCGCACCAGTTTTACCAGCGTAGCCAGCGCGCCCGCCGATGCGCTGTAAGCGAAGCCGGCCGCGACTACCTGCGGGACGGCGTGGATGGTGGTCCCCGCCCATACCCCGAACATATCGTCTCGCAGGTGCAGCAAGCCGCCGAGAGCCGGCAGCAGAAACATCAGCACCAATCCCAGGATGTTGACCGTTCCGATGGAGAGCATCAAGTCCTGATCGTCGGCCTCCACCAGTGGCGCCACTGCGACTATCGCGCTGGTGCCGCAGATGGCCGTTCCCGCTCCGATCAACATCCGCGTGCGATGCAAAACTCCCAGCGCCCGCCCTATCCAGATGGATGCCATCATCGAAACGGCCATGCACACCACGGTGATGAGCAGCGCTCGCGATCCCACCGAGGCCACGCGCAGCAAGTTTAATCCGGCACCGGTGAGCACGATTGTCACGGGAATCACGCGGCGTGCCAGTCCTTTGGCGCTTTCGATCGCCGGCGCCGGCAGGGGAAAGAGGTTGCGCACCAGCACGCCCGCCACCATGGCGATGATGGCCGCGCTTACCGGATAGCGCGCGCCTTCTCCGGCCATCACACGAAAGGGGGGAACCGGCAGGTAGTGCAGTCCATAAGCTAACAAGGTGACGAGTACCGCCGGCACGTAGGCCCACCAGGGTGTGGCAGGAACCGCGGGTTGGTCCAAGGCCTTGGGCAGTTGGTGAATGCCCTCCATCGAGTCGAGCGAAAGCAAAGCTTCGTCGCTGATGTAGTTGTATGCGGAATGCTGGTGCAGTGTATTCCCCCCCCCGGAGTTTATGGTTTGAAATGGGCGGTCTTCGAAATAGTGTAGCGCGATCCGTAATTTGGAATACGGGCAGCCCCTCGGAAAACTCTGCAAGCGATAGGTACATCGAAGGTTAAGTCAGGCTAGCCAAGCGTTTTTGAGGTTGATTTCTGGCTCAGAAAGTGATAACAATAGTACCCATCCAGCAGTTTGCAGGACACACGGGGGGGGCTCACACAATTCTGATTTTCATGGAACGTAGTTAAGGCACTCGAGGTTCGTCTGCAGAAGACCTGGGAGTGTCTTGAAATATGCGGGGGGCGTTGCCACGACTATGGCCAGCTTTATCTCGCTTGGCGATTTGGCTGCTCTTGACGGTCTGTGCCGCGCCGCTCCGACTGCCCGCGACGAATGGCCAAGGCCGAGCCTGCGCCGCGTCAGTTGGGCGGTTTGCACCGCGGTCATCCCTGAAAAACCAGTCCAACGAGGCGAATGCGGCTGAGGTTGAGGCGGGTTCGCCGTCGCATCCCAAGTTGCAATCTGGTTAAAACGGTGCAAAAATATACGCAATCAATCCCTTCGTAATTTAGCCATGTTGCTTCTACGTCCGCGGTGTATTTCTGTCTCTTAACGGATTTCTTGATCATTACGGGGTTTTTCAACAAGGTTAGCTCGAAGGCCTGGGAGAATGTCACCGGCGGCTCCAGCAACATGAACGCCAACGGCATTCCCGGCGCAAGCATTCTCTTCACGCTGGACGGTATGGACCAGAACGACCCGGCCAACAATATCAATAACTCAGGGGCCAGCAATAACCTGCTGGGCGCCAACGGAGTGGGCGAAGTAGCCATCGTGATGAATGCCTACAGCCCCCAATATGGGCGCATGGCAGGGGCCCAGGTGAACATGGTGGGGATAAACGGCACCAATCAGTTTCACGGAAATCTTTTCTACAACTTCAACTGGGAGCAACTCAACGCGAACTCCTTCTTTGCCAATGCCTCCAACACGCGAAGAGGCCGGTCGGATGCGCACCAGTTCGGCGGCCGCGTGGGCGGACCGATCTGGAAGAACAAGCTGTTTTTCTTCTTCGACACGGAAAACTTGCGCTATGTTCTTCCGTCGAACGGTGTAATTTCCCTTCCGTCTCCGCAACTCCAGGCGTATACGCTGGCGCATGTCGGCGCGGCGGAACTTCCGCTGTACCAGGACTATTTCAACCTGGTCAAAGGTTCGCCCGGCATCGGCAATGCCGTCGCGGTGACGAACGGCAGCGGCCCGTTGCAGGACAACAAGAACCATCTGGGTTGCGGGATCAACAGCTTCGTTGGTACTGCCACTGGAACGGGCGGCACCTTTGGCGTGGATACTCCCTGTGCGGTGGCGTTCGGCACCAACAACACCGAAATCAACACCGAACAACTGTTTAACGGTCGCCTCGACTACGATCTCACCAGCAACCAAAAGCTCTCGGCACGCTACTTCCACGATGCCGGTGTGCAGGCCACCGGCACGAGCCCGATCAATCCTTTGTATAACTCCGTGAGCAACCAGCCGTCGTATCAAGCGGCGGTCACTCACACCTGGGTCATTAACCCGTCAGTCGTCAACACGGTCACTGGATCGGTATTGTGGTACACCGCTTTGTTCGGTGTCCAGGATTTCGCCAAGACGCAGGCGCTCATGCCAGACTCGATCGCCATCAGTGAGGGCGGTGCCGTAGGCGGTGGCTTTGCCACAGTTGGCGCCGGAGCATTTCCCAACGGCAGAAACGTCGGCCATTTCCAGCTCAACGACGACTTTTCTTGGACCAAGGGCACACACACAGTCAGGGCCGGCGTGAGCGCCCGCTACGACCAGTACACATATACCAGCATCGCCTCCGGCGCCTTTCTGGGCGCCTACACCCTCGGCGATTTGTCGGACTTCGCAAATGGCAAGCTCTCGTTCGCTCAAATAGCCAACCCAAAAGCACCGGCTCTCAGCAGTTTCACGCAGTCTTTCCCGCTTTATGGCGCATTGCATTTCCGGTTCCCCTCCGCTGACTTCTACCTCTCTGATGAATGGGCCATCACCAAGAATGTGAAGCTAACGTATGGGGTACGCTTGGAAGAAGATTTCAATCCTACCTGCAACGAAAAGTGCTTCATCCTAACCAACGTGCCGTTCAGTTCGTCGAGCTACCAGGGCGGCGCCAGCATTCCCTACAACGCGACGCTCACGCAGAGCAAGAATCTCTTTTACCACGCGGAAGCTCCCATCTGGCAGCCACGCGTGGGGATTGCCTACTCGCCGGCGTTCGGGCACAACAAGACCGTGATCCGCGCCGGTATTGGAGTTTTTTCCACTACCTACACCGATGGCCTCGGCGGGACGCTTGCCAACCAGGTGCCCAACAAATTCGCACCGACAGGGCTGACCTTCGGAACAGTTGGAGTGATTACCGATCCGACTAGTTCGGCTTATACCGGCCAGGTCTCGGCGACCGCCTTCCAGTCCGGGTTTGGCGCTGGGTATACGCTGGCGCAACTCAAGAGTGCTGTCAGTCCGGCCTCGTTCAGCACACCTAGCATTTCGTCGTTCCCGTCCACTTATCTGGCTCCGCACACGCTGGAGTGGAGCTTTGAGGTTCAGCAGGAGATCAACGCTCACAATCTGGTTACTGTGTCCTATGTGGGCAATCACGGCTACGATATTGCCGAGAGCGTCAATGCGAATATGTACGCCAGTTCCGCTAGCACCAATAATTACGGGGGGCCCTTCGGAGGCCTGCCCACGGCTGCGCCGGACTCGCGTTTCGTGACAGTCACCCAGTACTATAACAACGGCGTCAGTAACTACAACGCGATGATGCTGCAATACCGGCATGTGTTCAGCTATGGGTTGACGGCCGAGTTTCACTACACCTTGAGCCACGCCCTGGGTGACCTCGCCTACTACAACCCGTACAACCTGAGCAACGGCTATGGCAGCCTCAGCTTCGACAACCGGCACCAGTTCGCCGGGGACCTGCTCTGGTCCCAGCCCTTCAAGTCGTCGAACAAGTTTGTCAGCGGCTTGATTTCGGGCTGGACACTGGGCGCGAAGACATACGTCTATAGCGGCGCTCCCTTTAGCGTGACGGACAGCAAAATCGCGACGTCCATCAACGCTTCGGGCGTGCTCACCCCGCTGGCCGATCTGGTAGTTCCGTCCGCCTTCGGCAAGTCCTGCAACAAAAGCAACGCGGTCGGCCAGGCCTGCCTGACGCCTGCGGACTTTGCTACCTACCCGAACTCGGGTGTCGGGACCGCGCTCCAGACCGACTGGGGCAACACCGCACCCAACAGCTTCCGGGGGCCCGGGTACTTCGATATCGATACCACGCTACAGCGTACGTTCGCTATCCGGGAAAAATTCAAGTTCACCTTCGGTGTACAGGCCTACAACGTGCTCAACCACCCGAACTTCGCCAACCCAGTTACCACCACTAGTAGCGAGACTGCGGACGTCACCAAGAGCTCGTTTGGGCAAATCACTACTACGCTGGGACCGCCCACCAGCATATACGGTACGGGCCAGGGCGCATCGGTTTCCGGACGACTGCTGGTTCTTACCGGGACGTTTGTGTTCTAGAGATAGGAGTAGGACTCTCGCAGTTCCCAGTGGGGCAGGTTCACGCCTGCCCCACTAGTTTTTTGTGGCACGGGGTTGTCATTCTGGCCGGTGGCTGCGATGTAGGACATGCTTTAGCTTGTCCAGGCGAGCAGCGCTCGCCCATTCCGGACGTGGTGCAGACACTCTTGTCTGCAGCGCCGAGACTCATCTCGGCGTTTCCCGCGGTTGCTGCGACTCCCGAGGAGGGTCGAGAGGAGTCTCTGGACTCCTGATGTCGTGGAATGAGGATGATCTCACCTTGGCGGCAAAAAACCTTATTGGCCACGGATGAACACAGATGAACACGGATAAGACGACGCCTTGTCTTTTATCCGTGTTCATCTGTGTTCATCCGTGGCTAATCAGATTTTCTTTTTGTGGAGTAGTGGCTCAGCTCGATTCCTTGGCGCATCCAAATTGCGAGGATGACTTC
>Ga0182030_10002609_pt1 | contig 38352 bp, 29 predicted proteins | sample 812S3MmetaG_FD_121299 | JGI IMG/M metagenome (GOLD analysis project Ga0182030, IMG submission 121299) | Permafrost microbial communities from Stordalen Mire, Sweden - 812S3M metaG (Illumina Assembly) | ecosystem: Environmental > Terrestrial > Soil > Wetlands > Permafrost | place: Sweden...
CGGCCGCCGGTAGGCCGGCCCCCGGTACGCCGGCCGCCCCATTCCAGCCGGCTGTGCCCCGCCAGATGAAACTCCTGGATCGCTTGGACGGGCATCGCATCAAGGTAGTCGCCGGCCGCAAACCCGTGGTTGTGAGCGGCCACGAAGATGTTGTTGAGATCGAGCAAGATGCCGCAACCGGATTCCGCGGCGGTGGCGGCGAGGAAATCCCACTCGGTGAGGGAGGAGACGGTATAGGCCAGATAGCTCGAGACGTTCTCGACGAGAATTTGCCGTCCCAGCGCGTCCTGAACTTGCGCGATGCGCAGGCTCACGTGCCGGAGCGCCTCCTCGGTGTAGGGCAGGGGCAGCAGATCGTTGGCGAAGCGTCCCCCGACGGAACTCCACGAGAGGTGTTCCGAGACGAGCGCCGGCTCGAAGCGGTCAATCACGCGGGACAGGTTCTTAAGATGCACGCGGTCCAGCGGGTCGGTCGACCCCAGCGACAGGCCCACGCCGTGCAGTGACAGCGGGTAGCGGGCGCGGATCCTCGAGAGGCATTCGACGTGCGAGCCGCCGTCCGCAAAGTAGTTCTCGCTATGCGCCTCGAACCATCCGATACGTGGCCCCTTCGACAGCACGTGCAGGTGATGGGGGGCGCGGAGCCCGATACCGGCGGATGCCGGGATCGGGCCCTGGTCTGCGTGCGATGCAATCCCGTCGCGCATGCGTCTCGAAGACCCCGCTCTACTTCGTGGTCAAACTGCCGCCCGACAGCCGCTCGCACGTGCCTTTCGGCACCGAGATCCATTCCTTGCCGCCGGCATTGGTCTTCGACTGACCGGCGCACGCGTGGGCGGGGCCCGCGCAATCGTTCTTACCGGCCTTGGCGACCCCGTAGCACTTCTCCATGTCGGGCTTGTCGGCGGCAAATACGGGCGTGGCCACGGTAGCCGCACCCAGGGTCAAAAGGCTGCCGATGGCGCCGATGGCGGCGTGAGTCTTCTTCATCGATGTTCTCCTCGGTGATTGATGACAGGAACAAAACCGTTCTGCTCGATTAGACCGGCCGATCGCGCAGTTTATTACGCGCGGACGGCCGAATGGCCCGCGTGGACCCCTCGCGGACCCGGCCTCAGGCGGCCGCCCGCGCAATTTGCCATTGTTCCGGGCGGCAGGCACCGGTTTGATTGTAGAATAGCCGTTTGACTCGAGGCAGGTATGCGATGGTGAACGAGAGTGGCGACCGTAAGTCTGCCTTGATCTGCGGCTCGGTGGCATACGATACGATTCTGGTGTTTCCCGACCGGTTCAAAGCGCACATCCTTCCCGACAAATTACACATCCTTAATGTGTCCTTTCTGGTCCCGGAAATGCGCCGCGAATTCGGCGGCTGCGCGGCCAACATCGCCTATGGATTGAAGCTGCTCGGCGACGAAGGCGTGGCGATGGCGACCGCGGGCCACGACTTCGCTCCCTACCGCGAGCGGATGACGGCCCAGGGGCTCTCCGTCGACCACGTCAAGGTCGTCGACGGCACGTTCACGGCACAGGCCTTCATCACCACGGATTTGGACGACAACCAGATCACGGCCTTCCACCCCGGCGCGATGCAATATGCTCATGCCAACAAAGTATCGGAAGCCGGACCATCGATTTCGCTCGGGATCGTTGCGCCGGACGGCCGCCAGGCTATGATCGAACATGCCGGCCAGTTTCAGGCCGCGAATATACCGTTCATCTTCGATCCAGGCCAGGGCCTGCCCATGTTCGGTGCGGCAGAGCTCAAGACCTTCATCGATCAGGCGACCTGGGTGGCGGTCAACGATTACGAATGGGGCATGCTGCAACAGAAAACCGGTCTTACGGCGGCCGACATCGTCAAGGAGGTGAAGGCGTTGATCGTCACCCGCGGCGCCGAGGGTTCGGTGATTTACACCCCCGACGGTACGCTGGCGATTCCGGCAGTCAAGGCGCGCACCGTCGTCGATCCCACGGGTTGCGGCGATGCCTACCGGGCTGGTCTAATCCACGGCCTGCTGCATGGGCTCGACTGGCAGACGACAGGCCGCACCGCGGCGGTGATGGGCGCGCTCAAGATCGAGTCGCGCGGCCCGCAGAATTACGAGTTCACGCGGTCGCAGTTCGACCAGCGGTACCGGGACAATTTCGGCTAGGCGTCGGCGCGCGTAAGTTTCGGCACGACAAGACATCAATTCGGCAAGGATTCAATCATGAGCAAAACTTTTTCGTTCACGTCGGAGTCGGTTTCGGAAGGTCACCCGGACAAGGTTGCCGATCAGATCTCCGATGCCGTTCTCGATGCGATCATCGCAGCCGATCCGCGCGGCCGCGTGGCCTGCGAGACCCTGGTGAAGACCGGCGTCGTGATCGTCGCGGGCGAGGTCACGACCAGCGCCTGGGTGGATGTCGAGGCGCTGGTGCGCAAGACCGTCCTCGACATCGGTTACAACCATTCGGACATGGGCTTCGACGGCGCGAGCTGCGGCGTGCTCAACATCATCGGCAAGCAGTCGCCCGACATCGCCCAGGGCGTCGACCGCAAGGATGAGCGCAAGCAGGGCGCGGGCGATCAGGGCCTGATGTTCGGCTATGCCACCAACGAGACGGACGTGCTGATGCCCGCCCCGATCACTCTGGCCCATCGCCTCGTGAAGCGTCAGGCCCAGGTGCGCAAGAACGGCAAACTGCCGTGGCTGCGCCCGGACGCGAAAAGCCAGGTGACCCTGCGCTACGAAAACGACAAGCCGGTGGGCCTCGAGGCCGTCGTGCTCTCGACTCAGCACTCGGACGACATCAGCACCAAACAGCTGCGCGAGGCGGTCATGGAGGAGATCCTGAAGCCCGTGCTGCCGAAGAAATGGCTCGACAAACGCACGAAGTACCACATCAATCCGACCGGCCGATTCGTCATCGGCGGACCGGTGGGCGATTGCGGGTTGACGGGCCGCAAGATCATCGTCGACACCTATGGCGGCTTCGCCCGCCACGGCGGCGGCGCTTTTTCCGGCAAGGACCCGTCCAAGGTCGACCGCTCGGCGGCCTATGCGGCACGTTACGTCGCGAAGAACATCGTGGCGGCCGGGCTTGCCGATCGCTGCGAGGTCCAGGTGTCCTATGCCATCGGCGTGGCAGAGCCCACCTCCATCATGGTGGAGACCTTCGGCACCGGCAAGCTGTCCGACCAGCGTCTGACCCAGATCGTGCGCGCCCACTTCGATCTGACGCCGTTCGGTCTGCGCGAAATGCTGGATCTCGCCCGACCGATCTACCAGAAGACGGCGGCCTACGGCCACTTCGGCCGCAAGGAGGATGAGTTCAGCTGGGAGCGCACCGACAAGGCCGAGGTCCTGTCGGCGGAGCTCAAGGCCGCGCGCGCAGCCTAGCGCGCACCACCCAAACGAATGCACGCGAAAGAATCACAGGAGTCACCGACAATGAATGCAGCAATCAAGGCGAAGGCCGATTATCTCGTCAAGGATCTGAAACTTGCCGACTGGGGCCGCAAGGAAATCCGGATCGCCGAGACCGAAATGCCCGGGCTCATGGCGATTCGCGCCGAGTTTGCCACCCAGCAGCCCCTGCGTGGCGCACGCATCACGGGTTCGCTGCACATGACCATCCAGACGGCCGTTCTGATCGAAACCCTGAACGCCCTCGGTGCCCAGGTGCGCTGGGCGTCATGCAACATCTACTCGACGCAGGACCATGCCGCCGCGGCGATTGCAGCGGGTGGCACCCCGGTGTTTGCCGTCAAGGGCGAGACACTGGCGGAGTACTGGGACTACACCCATCGCATCTTCGAGTGGCCGGACGGCGGTCATTCGAACATGATCCTGGACGACGGTGGCGACGCGACGTTGCTCCTGCACCTCGGCGCGAAGGCCGAGAAGGACGCCACCCTCATCGCCCGCCCGGGTAGCGAGGAGGAGACGGAGTTGTTCGCGGCGATCAAGACCCGGCTCAAGATCGATCCCAAGTGGTATTCGACGCGTCTCGCCAAGATCAAGGGCGTGACCGAGGAGACCACGACCGGCGTAAAGCGCCTGTACCAGATGGCGAAAGAAGGCCAGCTGGCGTTCCCGGCGTTCAATGTCAACGACTCCGTGACCAAGTCGAAATTCGACAACCTGTACGGTTGCCGCGAGTCGCTGGTGGACGCGATAAAGCGGGCCACCGACGTGATGATCGCGGGCAAGGTGGCCCTGGTCGTCGGCTACGGCGACGTCGGCAAGGGCTCTGCCCAGGCGCTGCGGGCGCTGTCGGCGCAGGTATGGGTGACCGAGATCGATCCGATCTGTGCGTTGCAGGCGGCGATGGAGGGATACCGCGTCGTGACCATGGACTATGCGGCGGACAAGGCCGACATCTTCGTCTCGGCCACCGGCAACTTCCATGTGATCACCCTCGATCACATGAAGCGCATGAAGGACCAGGCGATCGTGTGCAACATCGGTCACTTCGACAACGAAATCGAAGTGGCGGCGCTGCGTCAATACACCTGGGACAACATCAAGCCGCAGGTCGACCACGTCATTTTCCCAGACGGCAAGCGAATCATCCTCCTGGCCGAAGGCCGGCTGGTGAATCTGGGTTGCGGCACCGGGCACCCATCCTATGTCATGAGTTCGTCCTTCGCCAACCAGGTGCTGGCGCAGATCGAGCTGTTCGCGAACACCGCCAAGTATCCGGTGGGCGTGTACGTGCTGCCCAAACACCTCGATGAAAAAGTCGCCCGCCTGCAGCTGTCGAAGCTGGGGGCGCAGTTGACGGAACTCACGGACGTGCAGGCCCGGTATATCGGCGTGCCGAAAGAGGGCCCGTACAAAGTCGACCAGTACCGGTACTAGGATGGGGAGCGCAATTGTTCTCGACGGCAAGGCCGTCGCCGGCCGCGTGCGCGCGGAGGTCAAAACCCGGGCCGCGGAATTTCTCGCGGCGCGGGGCCGGCGTCCGGGGCTGGCCGTCGTCAAGGTGGGATTGGATCCCGCGTCCGCGGTGTACGTCAGAAACAAGCGGCTGGCCTGTGAGGAGGCCGGCATCCAGTCGTTCGCCTTCGACCTGCCCGACAGTGTGATCCGTGAGGAGCTGCTGGCCCGGATCAAGGCGTTGAATGAGGACGACCGGGTCGACGGGATCCTCGTGCAGCTGCCTCTCCCTGCGGGTCTCGACGCCAACGAGGTGATGGATCTGGTCGATCCGGCGAAGGACGTGGACGGGTTTCACCCCTACAACACGGGTCTCCTGGCCCAGAAGCGGCCCCGCTTGCGTCCTTGCACCCCGTTCGGCGTCATCCGCCTGGCGAAGGAGTACGACATCGGCCTCTCGGGCCTGCGCGCCACCGTGGTCGGCGCCTCGAACATCGTCGGACGCCCCATGGCGCTCGAGTTGATGCTGGCGGGGGCGACGGTCACGGTCTGCCACACCCGGACCCGCGATTTACGCGCCGAAGTCGAGCGGGCCGATGTGGTGGTCGCGGCCGTGGGCAAACCCGGCATGGTGCGGGGTGAATGGATTCGCGAGGGAGCCGCGGTGTTCGACGTCGGCATCAACCGCACGGAGTCCGGGCGGCTGGTGGGCGATGTCGACTACGCGCCGGCGGCCGAGCGGGCCGGCTGGATCACGCCCGTGCCCGGCGGTATCGGGCCGATGACCATCGCGATGCTGCTGTCGAACACCCTGGATGCTGCGGGGGCACGCGCCGGCGGTTGATGGCATCGGTATAATCCGTGGTCCACCAGGATCTTTGACGGGGAGGCGCACTTCGAATGAACAGCTCCAAGGTCTATCCAGACGCGGATGCGGCACTGGCGGGGATCGTCAGGGACGGGATCACGCTGTGCTGCGGCGGTTTCGGGCTGTGCGGCGTGCCGGACAAGCTGATTGCCGCCCTGCACGACTCCAAAGTCCGTAACCTGACCGTCGTGTCCAACAATGCGGGCACCGACGGCGCGGGGCTCGGACTGCTGCTCAAGACGCGCCAGATCCGCAAAATGATCTCCTCGTATGTCGGCGAGAACAAGGAATTCGAACGGCAATACCTGGCCGGTGAGCTGGAACTCGAGTTCAACCCGCAGGGGACGCTGGCCGAGCGCGTTCGCGCCGGCGGCGCCGGCATCTATGCGTTTTTCACCAGGACCGGAGCGGGAACGCTCGTGGCGGAGGGTAAAGAGTCCCGGATCATCGATGGCGAGACCTATATTCTCGAAACCGGCATCGTGGCCGACGTGTCCCTCATCAAGGCGTGGAAGGGTGACACCGAGGGCAATCTCGTCTACCGCAAGACCGCACGCAACTTCAACCCCAACATGGCGACGGCCGGTCGCATCACCGTGGCCGAGGTGGAGGAACTGGTTGAGCCGGGGACGCTGGACCCGGACCACATCCATACTCCCGGCATCTACGTGCATCGCATCATCGACGGCAGCCCCTACGACAAGCAGATCGAAAAACGCACGGTTCGCAAGCGCCCGGAGGATTCCAATGCCCTGGTCACGTGAAGACATGGCCGCGCGTGCGGCGCGCGAGCTGCAGGACGGCTTTTATGTGAATCTCGGCATCGGGATTCCCACGCTCGTCGCCAATTACATCGCGCCCGGCATGAAGGTGGTGCTGCAGTCCGAGAACGGGATGTTGGGAATCGGCCCGTTTCCCTTTGAGGGCGAGGAAGATCCCGACCTCATCAATGCCGGCAAGCAGACGGTCAGCGAACTCAAAATGAGCTCCTATTTCTCATCCGCCGACAGCTTCGCGATGATTCGCGGCGGCCACATCGACATGGCGGTGCTCGGTGCCATGGAGGTCGCCGAAAACGGCGATCTGGCCAACTGGATGGTCCCGGGCAAGATGGTCAAGGGGATGGGCGGCGCGATGGATCTGGTGGCAGGCGTGAAGCGAGTCGTTGTCGTCATGGAGCACACCTCGAAGGACGGGGAGTCCAAGTTCAAGCGCCGGTGCGACCTGCCGTTGACCGGCACGAACGTCGTCGACATGGTGATCACGGAACTCGCGGTCTTTTCGCGGGCGACCCGCAAGGAGCCGTTCCGTCTCATCGAAATAGCCCCCGGAGTGACCGCGGCGCAGATCCGCGCGAAGACGCCCGCACACTACCTGGACTGACGGGGTGACGATGCCCCCGCTCGATCACCTGCAGAGGCTCGAAGCGGAGAGCATCCACATCCTGCGCGAGGTCGTGGCGGAGTGCGACAAGCCGGTGATGCTGTATTCGATCGGCAAGGACAGCTCCGTGATGCTGCACCTCGCTCTGAAGGCCTTTGCACCGGCCAAACCGCCGTTCCCCCTGCTGCAGATCGCCACCGGCTGGGATTTTCGCGAGATGCTGGAATTTCGAGACGCCACTGCGAGTCGTCACGGGCTCGAACTGCTGGTGCATACGAACGTGGAGGGCCAACGGGCCGGCATCAAGCCTTGGTCCCATGGCGCCGCCTATTCGGACATCATGCTCACCCAGGCGCTGCGCCAGGCGCTCGACCAATACGGTTTCGATGCGGCTTTCGGGGGCGGCCGGCGCGACGAGGAGAAAAGCCGAGCCAAGGAGCGCGTGTTCTCCTTCCGCTCCGCCCAGCACCGCTGGGATCCCAAGAACCAGCGGCCGGAACTCTGGCAGCTGTACAACACGCGCAAGCATAAGGGGGAGAGCATCCGCGTGTTTCCCCTGTCGAACTGGACGGAACTCGACGTGTGGCAGTACATCCACGTGAACGCCGTGCCGATCGTTCCGCTGTACCTGGCGAAGGTGCGGCCCATGGTGCGCCGTGACGGCCGGCTGCTGATGGTCGACGACGACCGGCTGCCGCTCGGGGACGAAGAGCGGGTCGAACACTTGAGCGTGCGGTTTCGCACCCTAGGCTGCTATCCGTTGACCGGGGCGGACGAAAGCACGGCGAACACTCTGCCGTTGGTGATCCGGGAGATGCTGCTGGCACGCAGTTCGGAGCGTCAGGGACGACTGGTGGATCAGGACGGCGCGGCGTCCATGGAGCGGAAAAAACGCGAAGGCTATTTTTGATGGACCTCCACGCCGACTCCGCCGCCGGGGACATCGAGGCCTATCTCGCAGCGCATGCGCACAAGGGGTTGCTGCGCTTCATTACCTGCGGCTCGGTGGACGACGGCAAATCCTCGCTCATCGGCCGGCTGCTCCATGAGACCAAGACGATCTTCGAGGATCAGCTGGCGGCGCTGGCCGAGGACTCCCGGAAGATGGGTACCCGCGGAGGCGATCTGGATTTTGCACTGTTGGTGGACGGGCTGGCCGCGGAACGAGAGCAGGGCATCACCATCGACGTGGCCTACCGTTTTTTCTCCACCGACAAGCGCAAGTTCATCGTGGCCGACACCCCCGGGCACGAGCAATACACGCGCAACATGGTCACGGGCGCCTCCACGGCGGACCTCGCCGTCATTCTGGTCGATGCGCGCAAGGGGGTACTCACGCAAACCCGTCGACACAGTTATCTCACGTCGCTGCTCGGCATCCGGCGCATCGTGCTGGCCGTCAACAAGATGGACCTGGTCGGATACGCCGAAGAGACCTTCGCCGACATCGAGCGGGAATACCGCGACTTCGCCCTGCGGATCGGGCTTACGGACATCGTCTGCATCCCCGTCTCGGCGGTGGCCGGCGACAACATCACGGCACAGAGCGGGCGCACCGCGTGGTATCGGGGTCCGGCACTGCTCACGCATCTGGAAACCGTGCCGGTCGGCGATGCCGGAGCGGACGCTCCGTTCCGGCTGCCCGTGCAGTGGGTAAACCGTCCCAGCGCGGAGTTTCGCGGCTTCGCCGGCCTCATTGCCGCGGGTCGCGTGCGCCGCGGGGATGCGGTGCGGGTGCTGCCGTCGGGACGGACGAGCCGCGTGGCGCGAATCTTCGTCGGCGACGTCGAGAGCGAGGCCGCCCAGGCGGGGCAATCCGTGACCCTCACCCTGGATGGGGAAATAGACGTCAGCCGCGGCGACGTCCTGTGCGCCGCCGAGGCGCCGCCGGCCGTCGCAAACCAGTTCGAGGCCACGATCGTCTGGATGCACGACGAGCCTCTGCTTCAGGGGCGGGCGTATCTCATGAAAATTGGCACCCGGACGGTGACTGCGACCGTCGCGCCCATCAAGTACCGGGTGAATGTGAACACACTCGAGCACCTGGCGGCGCGGAAACTCGACCTCAACGACATCGGGGTGTGCGGACTGGAGTTGGACAGCGCCATAGCCTTCGAGCCTTACAAGGACAGCCGCGTGTTGGGTGGCTTCATTCTGATCGACCGTATGACGAACAACACGGTCGGCGCGGGTCTGCTGCATTTTGCCCTCCGCCGCTCACAGAACGTGCACTGGCAGGCGCTCGACGTCAACAAGGCTGCCCGCGCGGAGTTGGGCCATCAAAAGCCCTGCATCCTCTGGTTCACCGGCCTGTCAGGCGCCGGCAAATCGACGATTGCGAACCTGGTCGAGAAGAGGCTGCATGCGGACGGCCGCCGGACCTACCTGCTGGACGGCGACAACGTCCGCCATGGACTCAACAAGGACTTGGGGTTCACGGACCAAGACCGGGTGGAGAACATCCGGCGCGTCGCGGAGGTCGCCCGATTGATGGTGGATGCCGGACTGATCGTGCTGGTTTCCTTCATCTCGCCGTTCCGTTCCGAGCGGCGCATGGCGCGCGCACTCGTGGATACCGGTGAGTTCTTCGAAGTGTTCGTGGATACGTCGCTGGCGGCGGCGGAGGCGCGCGACGTCAAAGGGCTCTATAAGAAAGCGCGGCGCGGCGAGTTGAAGAATTTCACCGGCATCGACTCGCCCTACGAGGCGCCGGAATCGGCCGAGATCCACCTCGATACCGCAGTGCTGGATCCCGAAGCGGCGGCGGCCCGCGTGATAGCACATTTGGCCGGCGCCGGCATCATTCATGCGTCCGCCGGCCGTGGCGACCTCAACTGGGATATCTAGGAGCCTGTTGACAGGCTCCTAAACGGCGGTGGCGGCAGCCCGGAGCGCGGCGCGCCGCTGTTGCTCATCGCGCACGTCGGCTTCGGTCAGGCCGGTGTTGGCGGCAATGATCTCCACCAGATTGTGGGCGGAGTCTCGCGGCAGCGTGACCTCGTGAATTCGCTCCCAAATGCGGATCCTTTCCTCGGCCGTTTTCAGGCGCGAACACTGTTCGGCGAGGTCGGTGCGGCGTCGCTCCGCGGCCTCTGCTTGTTGATGGACCAGGCGCGCCCGGAAGTCCATCATGGGATCATCGCCGGATGACGGTATCGACGGGCGCCCCAAACTGGGGCTTGGCTTGTATTGATTCACGAGAGTCTCCTGACAACCTATCCCGCCAAGGTATCACTGTATGGACGTGGGCGAGCCAGTTTCGTCTGGTTCGGCGATCAATCGCTGGTACCATCCGGCCGTGGTCATCCTGAATTGGCGGCAGCGCATGGATAGGGATCGTCCGCTGCGTCCGCTGCCCAACACCTACTGGGTCATCCCCGGCCGCTTGCTGGCGGGTGAGTATCCTCACCGCGCCGACGACGCGTACGCGCGCGCGCGGCTCGACCTCCTATGCCAGGCCGGTGTCGACTACTTCGTCGACCTCACCCAGGACGGCGAACTACCGGGCTATCGCCATCTCCTGCCGGCACACGTACAGCACGTGCGGTCCGGAATCGCCGATACCTGGGTGCCCGAGAGCGCGGCCCAGATGGAGCAGATCCTGTCGGATATCCGCGCGGCGCTGGCGCTCGGGCGCTGCGTTTACGTGCACTGCCGCGCCGGCATCGGCCGCACGGGCATGGTGGTGGGGTGCTACCTGGCGGAGGAAGCGGGGAACGGCCGAGCAGCCCTTCGACTGCTGAACCGCCTGTGGCGGGAGAGCGAGCGCTCCAAGACCTGGCGCAAGGTCCCCCAGACGGTGCAGCAGGCGGACTACATCCGCCGCTGGCCGGCGCTCGGGAAGACCGTCCGCTAGCCGAACGGCGCTCCGGTGAATCAGTGGATCGCCATCCCGCCGTAATGCCCGGTGAGGAACGCATTCCCGCTGGTTTGGCAATTGTCCAGCACTCCCCCGGACGCCTCCAGGGTGCAGACGCCGATGCCGCCGCCGCCGCCGTAGCCGGTGGCGTACCCAAAGCCATTGTTGAAGGCGAAGCCGATGACCGGCGTCTGTGCGGGCGCCGACGCAACATTGCCATCATCCGTGCACGTCTGGCCCGGCGTGTAAGTGAGCGGGCATGGATAGGTGACGGTTACGGCGCCGCCGGTAATCGGCAGGATCAGGTCGCCGGCCTTCGTGCCGACGTAGAGATTGCCTCCGTATACGGCAACGCCGCTCGGTGTCGACGCCGGCGTATTGCCGCCGAGGGGAGCTGTGGCATTCAGCGACTGCTGGCTGCAGGGGGAGAGGCTGCCGTCCCCGGAGTTCACCGTGCAGGTCGTCAGGTTGCCGCCATTGACGTCGACGATATAGGCCGCAGTGGCGGTGACCACGATGCCGTCTATCGTATTCATCGGGACACTGAAGTAGTTGGTGTTGCAGTTGCTCAGGCTGCCATTCGCGCCGATCGAGCAGATCTGCACGCTCGGCGTGCTGGGATCGGTGACGTACAGGTAGCCGCCGCTGACGGCGAGTGCGTTCGGCGAGTTCAACGTCAGCGCACTGGTGCAGATCCCCAACGAACCGTCGGCGTTCACCGGACAGACATCAACATCGGTCGCTGCGATGCCCGGCGCGACATAGGCCCAGTTGCCGCTGAAGGCGATGCCTGACGGATTGTGAAGGCCGGTGGCCGCGTTCGCGCAGCCGGAGAGGCTGCCATCCACGCCGCTCATCGCACAGCGCACGACGCTGCTGACATTATCGGTGATGTACAGGGACTGCGGAATGCTGGCGAACGCGATAGTCGCCGTGCCGGTCTGAGCCGTGCCGGCATCGTCGCTGTAGCTGTAGGTGAGGGTCACGGTGCCGCTGCCGTTGACGGTCGGCGCGTAGGTCAAGGACAACTGACAGCCGGTCCCCGTGCTGGCCGACGCGCAGGTGAAGGTGGCCGGTCCGGTCCAGCCGGACGGCAGCGTACCCAGACCGCCGGTGATCGAGATCGCCGTGGCGGCCGTCCCGTCGTTGGTCGTAAAGGTCAGAGTCACCGGCACGGAGCCGCTGTTGACCACGGCCCCGATGGTTCCGCCCGGCGCCTGCGTCGCGACCAGATGATCACTCGGGCTCGCGGAGTAGGGAATGATGGCCGATCCGGTCCCCGCCGCGCCTGAGTTGGTCGTGAAACCGTAATTCAGCTGCAGTTGGGGTGTGCCGCTGGTGGCAGCCACGGGGGCATATGCCAGGCTGAGTTGGCAGCCACTGCCGGTCGGGGTGACCGTCGTGCAGGTGAAGGTGCCCGGGCCGCTCCAGCCTGGCGGAAGCGTCGTGAGACCGCTGGTAATGGCGACGTTGGAGGCAGGATTGCCGCCATTGCTGTTGAAGGTCACCGTCACGGTCTGGCTGGCCTGCCCGACCACGGCGGTGACAGGGTTGGGCGACGGGGTGCCGATCACGCTGTTGTCGACCGTGGCCGCATACGCGATGCTCAGGGTGCCGGTTCCGGCGACTCCCGAGTTGTTGATGTAGCCGAAATTCAAGTTGACGGTGCCCGTGCCGGTCTGGACGGGCGTGTAAGTGAGGCTGAGCTGGCAGCCATTGCCGGTATTGACCGTCGCGCAGGTAAGGGTCGCGGGACCTGTCCAACCGGTCGGAAGGGAAGTGAGACTAGCCGGCGTAACCGCCAAGCTCGTGGCCGGATTGGAGTCATCGGTCGTGAAGGTCACGCTCACCGATTGACTGTGGCCGAGCACCGCGACGACTTGGCCGGCGGGCGTCTGGGTGGCAATCACATGGTTCTGACTGGTGGCAAGGTACGGGATGCTGACCGATCCGGTCTTGGCCGTTCCCGCGTCGTCAGTGTAGGCGTAATTCAGTGTGAGCGTGCCGCTGCCGACGGCCAAGGGCGCGTAGGCCAGATTGAGCAGGCAGCCGTTGCCCGTACTGACTGTCGCGCAGGTGAACGTTGCGGGACCCGTCCAGCCGGCTGGGAGCGACGTGAGATTGGCCTGAGTCACGGTGAGGTTCGTGGCCAGTGCGCCATCGTCGGTGGTGAAGGTGATGCCGACTGCGCTCGTGCCACCCGTGATCACGGCGATCTGACCGGCGGGAGAGAGCGTCGCGACGACGTTGTCGTTGCTGGTTGCCGCGTAGCTCACCATGGCCGTGCCGGTTTTCGCCGTGCCGGCATCGTTGGTGTAGCTATAGCTCAAGCTCACGGTGCCGCTGCCAACCGCGGTCGGTTGATAGGTGAGACTGAGGGCGCAGCCTGCGCCGGTGCTCACGGAAGCGCAGCTGAAGGTCGCGGGCCCGGTCCAACCAGCCGGCAGCGACGTGAGACTGGCCGGAGCAACGGTGAGGTTGTTGGCCAGTGCGCCATCGTCGGTGGTGAACGTGACACCGACCGCGCTCGTGCTGCCCGTGGCGACCGCCACCTGGCCGGCGGGCGACGTGGTGGCGATCACGTTGTCCTGACTGGTGGCCGCGTAGCTGATCGATGCCGTGCCGGTTTTGGCTGCGCCGGCGTCGTCGGTATAGCTGTACGCCAGCGCGACGGTGCCGCCGCCGGCGGCCGTCGGGAGATAGGTTAGATTGAGGAGACATCCGTTGCCGGTGCTTACCGAGGCGCAGGCGAAGGTCGCAGGGCCGGTCCAACCGGTCGGCAGCGAGGTGAGGCTGGTCGGCGTGACGGTGAGGTTCGTGGCCGGTGCACCATCATCAGTCGTGAACGTGACGCCGACTGCGTTCGTGCTGCCGGTCATCGCGGCGATCTGGCCGGAAGGAGAGGTCGTGGCAACTACGTTGTCGTTGCTGGTGGCCGCGTAACTTGCCGTGGCGGTGCCCGTTTTGGCGCTGCCGGCATCGTTGGTGTAGCTGTAATTCAACGTCACGGTGCCGCTGCCGGGCGCCGTCGGATGATAGGTGAGATTGACCATGCAGCCGCTGCCGGTGCTGACCGAAGCGCACGTGAAGCTGGTTGGGCCCGTCCAACCGGCCGGCAGGGCGCTCAATCCCGACGTGATCGACAGGTTGGTCGCCGCCTTACCATCGCTGGTCGTGAAGGTGACGCTGAACGTGGCGCTTGCACCGACGACGACATTCACGGTGCTGGTCGTCGAGGACGTGGCCACGATGCTGTCGTTGGTCGTGGGCACCGGTGCGGGCGAGGATCCGCCGCCGCCGCCCCCGCCGCCGCAGGCAGTCAACGTGGCGATGCCCGCCAACAGGGTCATTCGCCGGGTCATCTTCAGCGTTGTCATCATTTAGTTTTTCCGTGGCATCCCGAATTGCCGATTGATTTTTGCGATTCGTATCGATCCGTCCGTTTGGACCTCATCCCTGGCGCGAAGCGTAGATGAAATCTCAATTCGCGTTAAGGTGTCCGGCCGGTGACGGACGCGTAAAAAGGGGCCAAGAGTGTGCGCCCCGTCACAGAATCAGTGCGTCGCCAATCCCCCGTAGAAAATGCCCGCCGGCAGGCTCGGGCTGGTCACGCACTGGTCGAGGATTCCGGACGCTTCGATCGTGCACTTTCCCACGCCGCCGCCGCTGCCGAAGCCGGCAACATACGCATAGCCATTGTCGAAGGCAAATCCGGTGGCAGGACTTTGAGCAGGGAATAGATCGTCCGTGCACGAGGTTCCCACGACAAGGGAACACGGGTACCCCACGGCCACTGCGCCGCTGCCGTTGATCGGCAGGATCAGAGTGCCGGCATTGGTGCCGACGTAGAGATTGCCGCCGTAGGCGGAGACGGCGCGCGGGAACGCATTCGGCGTATTGCCGCCGGCGGGGGTCGTGCCGACGAGCGCCTGCTGGCTGCAGGGGAACAGGCTGCCGTCACCGTTCACCGTGCAGGTGGTAAGGTGGTCTCCAGTGTAGTCGGTGATGTACCCCGTGGTCCCGGTGACCGTAATGCCGTCCATCGTGTCCATCGGGACAGCGAAGTAATTCGCGTTGCAGTTGCTCAATGTGCCGTCAGGATCGAGCGTACAGATCTCGACACTTTGGCTGCTGGCATCGGTGACATACAGGTAGCCGCCGCTGACGGTGAGGGCGTTCGGCGCGGTCAACGTCAGCGCGCTGGTGCAGGCGCCCAAGGTGCCGTTCGCGTTCACCGGGCAGACGTCGACGTCGGTGCCGGCTATGCCGGGTGTGACGTACGCAAAATTTCCGTTGAAGGCGATGCCCGTCGGCGCGTGCAGGCCGGAGGCCGCATTCACACAGGCGGACAAAGTCCCGTCGCCGCCGTCGATGGCGCAACTCAGGACATGGCTCGCCTGATCGGTGACCCACAGGTACCCCGCGATGCTGTTATAGGCGATGTTCACCGTGAGCGTCTTGGCCATGCCCGCGTCGTCGGTGTAGCCGACGGTGAGCGCGACGGTGCCGCTGGCATTCACCGTCGGTGCGTAAGTCAAAACCACTTGACAGCCGGTGCCCGTGCTGGCCGTGGGACAGGCGAAGGTGGCCGGCCCACTCCAGCCGGACGGCAGGGTGCCGAGGCCGCCGGTGATCGAGATAGCCGTGGCCGGGTTGCCGTCATCGGTGGTGAAGGTGAGGGTCACCGGCACCGAGCCGCTGTTGACCATGGCACTGATGGTGCCAGCCGGCGATTGAGTCGCGACCAGATTGTTGTTCGTGGTGGCGGTGTAGGCGATCGACACCGAGCCGGTTTTCGCAGTTCCGGAATTGGCGTTGTAGCCGTATGTGAGCTGCAGGGTTCCACTCGTTACCGCCGTCGGGCTGTACGTCAGAGCCAGCTGGCACGTATTGCCGGTATTGACCGCCGCGCAGGTGAACGCGCCGGGACCGCTCCAGCCGGCCGGCAGCGTCGCCAGGCCGCCTGTGACGACGAGGTTCGCGGCGGGGTTGCCGTCATTGCTGTTGAAGGTCACCGTGACGGTCTGGGTGCCCTGACCGACGACGGCATTGATGGTGCCGCTGGGGGAGGGCGTGCCGATCACGGTATTGTCGGCCGTGGCCGCATAGGCGATGTTGAAGCTGCCGGTCGCGGCGACGCCTGCATCATTGGTGTAGCCGAAATTCAAGTTGATCGTGCCGGTGCCAATCTGCGTGGGTGCATAGGTGAAGCTGAGCTGGCAGCCGTTGCCCGTGCTGACCGTCGCGCAGGTGAACGTTGCCGGTCCGGTCCAACCGGCCGGTAGCGAGGTGAGATTGGCCGGCGTAATCGTCAGGGCCGTGGCCGGATTGGCATCATCCGTCGTGAAATTAACGGTCACCGTTTGACTGTGGCCGAGGACCGCGACGATCTGACCGGCGGGCGTCTGGGTGGCAATCACGTGGTTCTGACTGGTGGCGATGTAGGGAATGCTGACCGATCCGGTCTTGGCCGTTCCGGCATTGTCGGTGTAGGCAAAGCTCAACGTGAGCGTGCCGCTGCCGACCACCATGGGAGCAAAGCTCAGGTTGAGCAGGCAGCCGTTACCCGTGCTGACGGCTGCGCAGGCGAAGGTGGCGGGACCCGTCCAACCGGCGGGCAGCGAGCCCAGCCCGGTGATCGACAAATTCGTGGCCGTCCTGCCATCGTCGGTGGTGAAGGTGATGCCGACGGCGCTCGTGCCGCCCGTGATCACGGCAATTTGGCCCGCGGGAGAGGGCGTCGCGACGACATTGTCTTCCGCGGTGGCGGCGTAGCTGTAAGTGGCGGTGCCGGTCTTGCTGGTGCCGGCGCTGTTGAGGTAGGTGTAGTTCAGGGTCAGGTTACCGTTGCCTGCCGCCGTCGGATGGTAGGTCAATACGACCATGCAGCCGCTGCCGACGCTCACCGAGGCACAGGTAAAAGTTGCGGGTCCGGTCCAACCAGCGGGCAGATCGCCCAACCCGGAGGTGATCGAGAAATTAGTGGCCGTCCCGCCATCGTCGGTCGTAAACGCTACGCTGAGCGAGGTGCTGGATCCGATGGCCACGCTCAACCCGTTCGACAGAGGCGTGGTGACGACGGAGTCATTCGGCAGACTCGACGTAATCCCGACGTCCCCATACGACACGGTTTTTGATCCGTAACCGCAGGCGGCCAAAATCGCCAGAATTCCAGCAACGGCGCAATACTTTATTGGATTCACGGTATTCATGGCCTCATCTTAAGATGGCCGCCGATCCCGCGGCTATGATAGCAGTCGCCGTTCAAATCGGCTTATGTAAGACGAACGGCGGGCGATCCGGTGTCGACGAACCATTCAAAATCCAATTCCACCATCGACTTGGCGCCGAAACCCGGGCGATGATGACACAATGCCGATGTGATCAACGTCGCCATACTTCATCCGATCGACCCCGCCGGCCACGTGCCCAGCGGAATCGACGCCTTCATTCGAGGCATTCTGAAGTTTGCTCCGCTGGACATACGCTACACGCTGTTCGGCGCCACGAGCGATCCCGTGGCGCGGCCCGCGGGCCGGCTCGCGAGGGTGATGTTGGGCGGACGTGAGGTCGAGTATTGGCCGCTGGTCACGATGGGGGCGAAGGCGGAGCGAAGCGTCGTGCCGCTCACGGTTCGTTATATGGACGCGTTGCGCCGGGCGCGCAATCAAGGATTGTTGACGCCCTGTACCGCGTTGGATTTTCACCGCATCGAGCCGAGTTTTTTGTTCTCCGACGACCCTCGCCCGAAGAACATCCTGTTGCATCAGGACATGTCGGTGATTCGCGATGCGAACAGCGACATTCTCTGGCGGCACGCCCCCTGGCTCTATGAGCGGCTCGAACGGCGCGCCTTTTCGGGGATGCGCAAGATTTTCACCGTCCGGCAATCCGCCGTGCGGCGCTATCGCGAGCTGTATCCGGAATTTGCCGATCGCTTCGCCTTCATTCCAACCTGGGTGGACTCGACCGTGTTCGTGCCTTCACCGTCCGATGCGCGGCGCGAATCGAGCCGCACGGCCTTCCGACGCGAAATCGGCATGCCATCGGACGCGCCGTTGTTGGTATTCGTGGGCCGCCTCGATCAACAAAAGGACCCGCTATTGCTGATCGAGTCCTTGAAGTTGAGCGTCGCGAGGGTGCCGAATCTGCACCTGGCCATCGTCGGCGACGGCGTGCTGCGGACCCGCGTTCAAGCGAGCGTTCATGCAAGCCGGCTCGGCGATCAGGTGCACTTTTTGGGGGTCCGGCCGCCGCCGGAAATCGCCGAGATTTTGCGTGCCGCCGATGTTTACGTATTATGTTCGGCCTATGAGGGAATGCCCATCGCGATGCTGGAGGCGCTGGCCACCGGCCTTCCGGTGGTCAGCACCGACGTGGGGGAGGTGCGCTTGGTCGTGCAGGAGGGCGTCAACGGGCATATTTCTGCCACCCGCGACGCCGCTTCGTTTGCCGCTGCGATACTCGAGGGCTTGAAGGGTGCCGACAGGTCTCGCGGCGCCCCCTGCGAGGAGGCCGTGAGCAAATACCGCCCCGAGCCGGTCTTGGAGAACATCTATGCCAATCACCGTTTGCAGGGAGTGTGACGTGCGTCACAGCCTTGGGACGCGTCCGCATTTTAGGATAACACGGCGTGAGTCACTATAACGAAATCATGAGCTTGCGCGCGCCGACATCCGATTTTGCACCCGAAGGCCAATACACGCGGCATTTGGAGCAAGTATTGAGCTCATCGATCGATGCCATCGGTTGGTCCGACGCGCTGCAAACGATTCAGGGCTGGGCGAGCCGGCATGAAAGCCGGTATGTCTGCATCTGCAACGTTCATTCCGTCGTCACGGCGACGCAGGATCCCAATTTCGAGCGTGTCATCAACGAGGCGGACCTTGCGACCCCCGACGGTGCGCCGATCGCATGGATGTTGCGGCGCCTCGGCATACGACACCAAGAGCGCATCAACGGGCCTGATTTGATGCTCAAATACTGCGAACAAGCGGCGATGCGGGGTGAGGGCGTGTTCCTGTACGGCGGTACGCCCGAAACGCTGCGGCGCTTGCAGAGTGCGCTGCGCGAACGTTTTCCCACCCTGAAAATCGCCGGGGCGATTTCTCCGCCGTTCAGGCCGTTGACGCCCGCGGAGGATGCGGAGGTGATCGCGACGATCAATGCATCCAAGGCGGGAACCGTATGGGTCAGCCTCGGATGCCCCAAGCAGGAAAAATGGATGGCCGCGCACCGGAACCAGATCCGGGCCGTCATGATCGGTGTCGGTGCTGCGTTCGACTATCACGCGGGGACGATCCAGCGCGCGCCGTCCTGGATGCAGGACCATGGCTTGGAATGGCTTTACCGCCTGGCATCTGAACCCGGCCGCCTCAGCGGGCGTTACCTGCAGACCAATTCGATATTCCTGTTCAAAGCGCTGCGTCAACTCGCGAGCCGCCCCAGCGCTTGAATTTCGCGTTCGAACTGCCCGATCATCCGGCTTTCCGAAAACAACGCCTCCACGCGCTGGCGCGACGCCGCTCCCATGCGTTGGCGGGTTGGTTCCAGCTGCAGTTCGGCCAAACGGTCGGCCAGCGCCCCGACGTCACCAGGGTCGTAGAGGAACCCGTTCTGCCCGGCGACCACCTGTTCCTCCGCTCCTCCGATGCGGGTGAGCACCAGTGTCTTGGCCATCGCCATGGCTTCCAACGCGGCGATCGAGAACGTTTCTATTGAATGAGACGCGAGAACGATCACGTCACAGATGGCGATATACGGGCGCACATCGTCCTTGAAGCCGGTGATCGACACGCTCCGGCTCAAATCCAAGTCGGCCATTTTTCGCTCGATGGCGGCGCGTTCGGGCCCATCGCCCACGATCAATAACTTGGCCGGTATGCCACGCGTGCGTAGCAGTGAGAGAGCCGCAAGAAGGTCCCCATGCGCCTTCTCAGGCCGCAACGCAGCGCAAATGCCGATCACCAAATCGCCCTCGGAAAAGCCGCATTGGGCACGCAGCTTCCCGCGTTCAGCCGCGCCGCTTCGGTCTCGAAACCGTTCCAAATCCACACCGTTGTGGATCACGATGTCCCGCTTGGCCGCAATCCCCCTGCGGCGCCAATATTCGCGCTGTTTGTCGCTGACGTATACCAAAAGGTCGCATCGTTTGAACACCGGTCGATACAACTGCATCAACAGCCTGCCCTTGAGACCGAGATAGCCGGTCGCATGGAAGACCTGGATCAGCCTCGGCCTGAACCGGGCGCCGCGGCGGGCCAGCAGGGCATAGAGTGCCGGATACTCGTGGGTCGCCACGATCACGTCGATCGCATGGAGATCGATGAAACCTCGCAGACGCCGCACGGCGGCGACATCCAGGCGTTTCCGGACGTTCAGGCAGAACGTTCGCGTTGCCAGGTCCGGACGTACCTGGCCAAGCAACGCCTCCACGGGTTTCAAATATCCCAAATGCACATTGAACAGGCGTCTTTCGAGCAAATTGGCGAGGGTCACGGTGTGCTTTTCGGCGCCGCCGACGCACAAGGAGCTGACGAGGCACAGGACGTTGGTTTTGAGCGAACTCATCGCCCGATCATACCGGCAAAACCCGATGCGCGGATCGACCCGGCGGGGCGGCCGACCATGAAGCGCTTCACGCTTTGCGCGGGCACAGCGGTTGATAATGGCGTGCTAAAATCAAGCTCAGGTCCTCACACCGTGCACAGTCGATCCGCCCGCATTTCTTTCCAATACTGACGCAAGAACAATGCCCACGAGAATCATTCCGGCGGTAGAGCGGATGCTGACTGGTTTTACCTCGATGTTCGAAACCAGCGCGAAGTCAGGTGTCCGTCGATCGTGGGAAATCCCGGCCGTGCTCGGGATATTGGCGATTGCGGCATGGGTGCGATTCTGGGGCTTGGGAGGTTGGGGACTCGAAGGCGACGAGGACACGATGGCGTTGCCCGCTGCGCACATTTTGCGCCATGGGACCTCCTTCCTCCCGAGCGGCATGTTCTATGCGCGCGGCATCGCTCAGCTTTACATGATGGCCGCGTCGATGCTCGCCTTCGGAGAGTCCGAGTGGGCGATGCGTCTGCCTTCCGTGATCTGCGGACTGTTCGTCGTGGCGCTGGCTTACGGGTACGGGAGGCGGTTTCTCGCGCCGCTTTGGAATCTCGCATTCGTCGCCGCAGTGGCATTTTTGCCGGCGTCCATCGCCGATTCCCAAGAAGCGCGGATGTATATCTTTCTCATGGCGTGCCTGACGGGATATACCATCCTGGTTTTCGAGTGGGAACGCTCAGGGCGCCTCGGAGCGCTCGTCGCGGCGGTGGCCGTGTTGATCGTCGGGATCCAGTTCCACACGCTGGCCGTGTTTGGCTCATTTCTCGTATTTTATCCCGGGCTGCTGCACGGCGATCGGCGCAAGCTCGTCGCCGGCGCGATCGCATTCGCCGTCATCGTGCTCGCCTACGCGCTCGTCAGCCGCTGGGTCGGAAGCTTTTATCCGCCCCATCCGCAGATGTTCGGGCTCGACAAAGTGGTGTCGGAACGCGGCTGGGGCCTGAACAAGCTTCACCTGTCCGCGCCGGTTCTCGCCGGTGCCGCGGTTGCCGTTGCGGCGGCGGCGGCACACGTCGCCAGGGGAGTGTCGTCGCGGGGGTTGGCATTGCTGTCGGGAGCCCTGGTGCTGTCGGGACTCGCCTGCCAGCTCATTCTGTTTTATCACCTGGCCTTCATGCTCCTCATCGCGGGGGCAATCGTCGCCAATCGCAACGGCAAAGCCATGGGGAGGCGCTTGGGCGTCCTGGCCGTTTTCTGCGCCATCGTTGCCGTCGCGCAAATCGCGGCTTTGCATGCCGGCGGCGTCGCCTCGCCCAGGAAGATCATCGGATTGATGACGGGGCTGCCCAGCGTGTGGCCTTTCCTCAACCTCGCGGCCTATTCGCCGGGCGCCTCGGTCGTCGTCGCCATCGGCGCCCTTGGTTGCCTGTGGCGACTGTTCACGGGGCGCAAGCTCAGCGATGTCTGGCTGTTCTTTGCCTTGAGTGTCTGGCTGCCGTTGCTGGGACTCGGATTGTTCACGTGGTACCCCGAACCGCGCTACACCGAATTCGCATTGCTACCGCTCCTTCTGTGCGGGTTCGCCTGCATTCCGGCGGCACGCCCGCCGCGGCAACCGGAGACGGAGGCCGCCTCGAAGCCGTGGCACGCAGCGGCCGCCTTCCTGCTGTGTGTTGCATTCATCAATCCGGCGGGTCTCGTTCAGGTCGTGAACGCCGGATATACGATTCATCCGGATCACAAGGGGGCGGCGGAATTCATGAAATCCACGCGGCTCGAGCCCAACGACACCGTTCTTGCGGAGGATGTGATCGAACAGACCTACTATCTGGGACACGTCGACTATTGGCTCATAGGACCGGAGGTGGCGGACTCGTTCATCCAGGATTGGAAGGGCCGAATCGTGGATATCTACACCCATACCCCGGTGATGGACACCGGCGAGCAGCTCCAGGCGCTCATCGACCGGCCGGGACGAGGGGCGATCTACGTCATCGGCAGCGGCGAAAATCAGGGCGACGGGCGTCTCTACATGCGTGGCGCGAGCGTGGATAAAGTTCTCCGGTCGGGGTCCTTCAAGCGGATCTATCTCGGGCGGGACGGACTCACCGAAATTCTCAAGGCGGACCCCAAGGTCGCACAAACTCGGGCGCCGGACGCGAAGTAAAGCGCACATTCCATGGCGGGAATAGCAAAACAAGCGGTAGTGGTCTCGATGTCCCGCTTCGCGAACTACGGGCTTTTGCTCATCAGCCCGATCGTTCTCGTGCGATTGCTCACGGTCGGAGAATTCGGCCGTTATCGCGAGTTTTTGGTCTATTCGAGCGTACTTGCTTCCATCGCGGCGTTTGGCATTCCGAACAGCCTGCTGTATTTCGTTCCGGCCGATCCGGCGCGTTCCTGGCAGTACGTCCGACAGGCAGTGCAACTCACTGCAATCACGAGTTTTGCCGTCATTCTCTGCGTCGTCCTCGCCGACCTTGCGACGGGCGGCACGGTCATCGGCAAACAGCTCTGGCCCGTGGCGATATACGTGCTGGTGTTCACGAACATCGATTTCTGGGAATACCTATGGCTGGCGACCCAGCGACCGATCGCGGTGTTCGGCTATACCAGCGGCCGGCTCGTCTCGCGCATGCTGGTGGTCATCTCGCTGGCCTATTTTTTTCACCAGGTCAGGATCGTTCTCTGGGGCTTGATCGCATTGGAGAGTGTCAGGCTGCTGGGTTCGGCTGCGGCCTGGAAGCTTCTCGCCCCCAAAGCCGGGACGCCTGCGCCGAATCCGGGCGATTGGCGGCGGATGCTGCACTTCTGCCTGCCCATCGGCGGTTCGAATCTGTTGAGCATGTCGAACCGCTACGCGGCGTCCATCTTCGTGGCCAAGGCCATGGGTCCCGTGGCGCTCGCCCATTACACGATCGGTACGTACGTCGAACCCATCATCATCACGCTAAGGAATTCCCTCTCCGATGCGTTGCTGCCGGCCATCGTGAATCGGGGCAATCGCTCGAGGGGGGAGGCGGTCAGCCTTTGGCAGCGAGGTACGGTCATCGCCGCGATCCTTCTCCTGCCGATCGGCTGCCTCATCGAGCGGTATGCGGACACGTTGATAGTCACGGTGTTCTCCAGCACATATCAGGCTGCGGTGCCCGTGATGCGGATCTTCCTGATCGTGCTGATTCGCGAATGCTTCGATTTTCCGATGGCGTTGAAGGCAATCAACAAAACGCGGTATTTTCTCTACGGTGACGTTGCGGCAATCGTCGTAAACCTGGCGCTCCTGGTGGCGCTCGTTCCGACGTGGGGCTTGATCGGCGTCACGAGCGCCTATGTGATATCGAGCTGGCTCCAGGGATTTTATCTCGGCTGGTGCACGACGCGTTTCTACGAGATGACCGTCCGCGAGTTCATTCCCTGGTGGGAGATGTCCAAGGTGTGTGTGGCGGCCGCATTGCCGCTGGCCTTGACGTACGGTTCGTTCCTGACCGATCATTTCAGGCTGTTCGGTGTCGTCGTGGGCTCGATTCTGTATTTTCCCGCCTATGTGTTGCTGCTGCGGGCATTCCGTGTGCGCGAGGCACACATCCTGTTCGAGCGTGTCCGCGAACGGCTGATGACCGCGGCTCACGCGCGCTGACGCCTGCTCCATGAAACCCCGCATTTGTTTTGTCGGATTGGGCAATCTTGCCGTGCTCGCCCGCGAATACAATATGCACGGGATCGGCGGTGAGGAAGTGCAGCACACCTTGCTGGCCCGGGCGTTGACCGCCCGGGGCTACGAGGTTTCCATGGTCGTGATGGATTATGGTCAGGACGACGGGGCGCAGTGGGAGGGCATCAAGACCTTCAAGACCTATCGCTCGGAGGATGGAATTCCGGTGCTCCGTTTCTTTCACCCGCGCGCGACGGGAGTGTGGGCCGCGCTGTCCCGGTCGAAGGCGGACATCTTCTATCTGAGCTGCGCCAGCCTGCGTGTCGGATTGACCGCATTGTTTTCGCGTCGACACCGGCGCAAATTGGTTTTTCGCATCGCGAGCGACATGGACTGCGAGCCGCAGAAGCTGCTCATCGAATACAATTACTGGCGCGACCAGCGAATCTATGAATACGGCCTCCGTCGTGCCGACGCCATTCTTGCGCAAAGCGTGCATCAGCAGGAGGCAATGCAGCGCAACTATGGCCTCGCAAGCAGCGTCGCCTCGATGCTCGTGGACCAGCCGCGCGAAGTCGCGACGTGCGGGCAGCGGTCCATTCCCGTGCTGTGGGTCAGCAACATCCGCCAGCTGAAGCGTCCCGATTTGGTGTTGCAGCTCGCCAAAGCCGCCCCCGAAACCGTCGTGCACATGGTCGGCGGCAGCATTGCCGATTCGGCGGATCTCTTCGAGGAAACCCGGCGCGCCGCGGGAGAGCTGCCCAATGTCAGGTTCCACGGGCAGATCGCCTATCACGACGTCAATGATTACTTTGCGAACGCGCGCGTGTTCCTCAACACCTCCGACATCGAGGGTTTTCCGAATTCGTATCTGCAAGCGTGGGCGCGCGGTACTCCCGTGGTTGCGTTCTTCGATCCGGACGGGCTGATCGCCCGCGAGGGACTGGGGGTTGCGGTGCGCAGCATGGACGAAATGCGCGAAGCCGTTCTTGAGTTGACGACGAACGAGGAGAAGTGGCGTGCGGCCAGCGCGCGGTGCGTCGCGTTCATGCGCCGGGAATTCGACGAGGACCGGATTCTGGCACCGTACCTCGACACGTTTCGCCGCATCCTCGCGCAGCGCCCGCCACCATGACTCACGACGACTCCGGTGGAGGGTCCGGCATCGGGCGCATTCTCGTCTCAGCCCATACGTATCAACCCGAGGGCGTTTCAGAGGGATTTACCGCCGCTCAGCTCGTTGCTGCAATGCGGCAACTCGGTCATCGGATGACCGTGCTCACCGCCGCCCTGAAGCGCCTGACATACGGCTTCGGTGTGCTCGGAATACGATGTTCCACCAACACCGAAATCCCCTATTTTTCCCCGGCCAACTACCTCGAATATTCGATGCGCTCGCTGCTTGCCGTGCGTCATCTGCGCGAGCGCTTTGCGATCGTGCATCACGTGGCGCCGATCGTCATGCGTGTACCAAGCCTGTTCGGCGCCCTCGGAAGGCCATTCATCTGGGGCCCGATCGGGGGTAGTGTCCCTTATCCGCCGGGATTCGAGGGCTACGGGCGGCGCTACAGCATCGTCAACGCGCTGCGGAAACTGGACCGTCCGCGGCTGCGTTTCGATCCGACGCTGCGCTTGACCATGCGCAGCGCGGATAGAATAGTCGTCACGACATCGATGGGTGCCGAGCTGATTCCCGACGCGCACCGGGCGCGGACCCTCGTCATTCCGGAGGGTATTCCGGAAAGTTTGGTCCTGGCGGAGGCCCCGAGAGAGGACCGGTACATCTTTTCGAGCGGACGGTTGATCGAATACAAGGCGACAGACTTGTTGATCCGCGCGTTTTCGCGTCTGCCCGACCATGGGGTCAAACTGATCATCACGGGCGACGGCCCGAAAAGAGCGGAGTTGACTGCGTTGATAGCGACGCTCCGGCTCGGAGAGCGCGTTCAGCTTCCGGGCCGCGTTTCGCGCGACATAAACCACCGCCTGATGCGTGAATCCCTGTTCTGCGTGTTTCCCGCCCTTCGTGAAGCGTTCGGGCACGTCAATCTGGAGGCGATGGCCGCGTGGAAGCCCGTCATCGCCACGGATTGGGGGGGGCCGAAGGACTTGATCGTCGACGGCGTGACCGGCCTGAAAGTTCTTGGCAGAAATCCTGAAAACCATGTAGATCTTCTGGCCGGCGCAATGGACCGGCTCATCGGAGACCCGGAGCTCCGGCGGCGCATGGGCGGCGCCGGCGCAGCGCGCGTCCGCGAGCAATTCAGCTGGCGTCGAGTGGCTGAGTCGTACGATCGGCTGTACAAGGCATTGGCATGAACCGGAATCGAATCATGATGTCCCGCGAGTCGAACCCAGAGCGCGCCGCAAATCAGGTTGCGTCGAAATACGGCCTGTCGGCCGTGTGCATCCTGTACCTCGTCATGGCCTGCATCTTTGGGTCGACCAATCTCGATATGGATGAATTTGGCTTCATCCGCGACCCCTACGAGCTGTTGGGGGGCGACTACACCGCCGGCTACCTCAAGCAGCACCGCTTCACCGAGGCGGCATCGACGGCGCTGAAGTCCTATTACTTTTATTGGACCTACCGGCCGTTGTATTCGCCGCTCATACGGGACGAAGACAAGACGTTGTTCGCGGCCCAGGAGCGCGAGTTTGGGTATGTCAAAGCGGACAGGGTCGCAAAGGACGACCAGCAGGCGCTGACGAAATACAGCAAGCGCCTGATCGTGCCTGAACCAGACCGGTTCTACGCCCATGGCGCAGGAAAGCCGCTGCTCAGCGCGATCGCTTCGATTCCCCAATTGGTCTTGTTGAAATTTGTCACACCCGTCGGCAAGAATTTGCTGAATTATCAGTACCAATACAACTACCATCCCATTTTCATCGTCGCGCGCCTGGTTCAACTCCTGGCCGGTCTTGCGACCGTCCTGATCGTCTACCGGATTCTGGCGAAAGAAGGTGATCAGACGGGCGCCCTCATCGGTGCGGCGTCGATCGGATTTTTTCCGGCGGCGATCGAATATTTTCCAAACTTGCATCACGACTCGCTCCTGGCGCCGTTCCTGGTGCTGTCGTTGTATTGTTTCTTCAAGAAGCATTACAAGAGAGCGGGCTTGTTCTTTGGACTCGCCCTGGCCACGAAAAACGTGGCCATCTTCCTGTTGCCCGTCTTTGCCGCACAGATCGTCATGGACATGCTGGCGGCGCGACGCTCTTCGCCGGAATTCGGATGGCGCAGCGTCTCGCAGGAGCTTGCCGGTCCCCTCAAGGCGGTCGTCGTCGCGTTCGTGGTGCTGCTGCCTTTTGCCAATCCCATTTCCTACGCGAGTGAGATATTGACCCCGGTGACGCACCGTAAAACGGATTTGCGGGGCGAAGACGTCGAGCAGTCCACGTTGTCGGGCCGGCTGGGTTCGCAAGGTGCCGCGGCAGCCGGCATGCAGCGGCCCGGGGTCCGGTTGCTGCACATGGTGCTGCGCCTGGACACAAACGACTTCTTCTTTCTGGCCATCGCCGTCTTTCTGTTTTTCTCCACAGACCAAGACCCTTTGATGCGCCTTTGTTTCCTGTTTCTATTGATGTCCTTGCCATACGGATTGATATTTGGCTACGGCCTGAATTACCGATCACTGCAGTTTCTGCCGTTCTTCGCCCTCATGGCCGGTCGGTTGCTGACCGGGCGCAGGCGCCTGGCCGTCGCATTCCTGGCGATTCTGCTGCTCGTCGACGTGGTGTATTGCATCGATCCCATGACCGCGAATGATCTTCACACGCGGGCCAGCCAAGACAGCTTCTGGTCTGGGTTGCTGTCGAGCCGATAACGACGGGGCCTCGACGCCAGTTCGCCGGATGGCTTAGGCGGCCCGCTCTGGGACCGGGGCGCGGTGCGACATTATGTCTTCGCGCGGCCAGCTGACTCGGCCCGGACTCCGTGCGCCCGGTTCCGGGGCCTTTTCATGCGTCTTCCCAGGGTATCCCCCCTAGACTTGCCGTCCTCGAGGAGTAGAACCAAGATCCTTGTCTCTATTTTAAGACTGTTGAAACAGGGGGGGGCCGCTGTTAGCTTGACGCGACTGAATTTTGGGCCTCGCCTGCGATGCGGCGAAGGCCCCGCCTCGATCGTTCTACAGGGTTATCAGAATTGGTAAATTAGATTGGAGTTGTACCGTACATGATGCGCCGAATAGTAACCGTTTTCGCCTGGCTATCTCTTTTCACTGTTGGCGACGTCTATGCCTTTGACCCGCCGCCTTATCCGCGATTGGCCGCCAGCTGGGTGGCGAATCAGCATTACCAGGATCCGGCCATCCAGAAACAACTGGCTCGCGGAAGTGTCGCGATCATCAACACCTGGCCGGGCTGGGCGAATGGAACTGGTACGACGCTGGAACAGGTGATCCAAAACATCCATGCGATCAATCCGAACACCCTCGTGTTCGAATACATGATCATGGACTCGGTCAGCGATTCGGCCAGCTCGCCATTTCGCCCCGTCTACAACAAGGTCAATCAGATGAACTGGTGGGCCTATGTGAGCGGAACTTCGGGCACCATCACGTCCCTGAACGCCGGATTCCCCGACATCAATACGACCCAGTTCACCCCGCCCGACAGCAACGGCCTGAACTGGATTCAATGGATCGGGCAGTGGGTAACGAGCACGTACATGGGACCGACTCCGGCACTTGCCGGATTTTGCACCGACAACATCTTTGTGAATCCCGCGGTCAATGCGGACTGGAATCGGGACGGCACGACCGACCTGGCCAACAGCGCGAATGCCGCGAAATGGTATCAAACCGGCTATCTGCAACATTTTCAAAACCTGAGAGCACTCAATCCCGGGAAGTATGAAATCGGCAATATTGCACGGTGGGGAAATCCGAGCAGCGATCTTTCCATCTACCAGGGCATGCTCGATGGCGGCGTACTGGAAGGTATGATCGGGCAGACCTGGTCGATCGAGACGTGGGCCAATTGGCAAGCCATGATGAATTGGTATCGAAAGACGATGGCTGCGCTCGGCGGCCCGCAACTCGGTATATTCGCGCAGGTTGACGCCAGCGCGTCGAATTATCAGGCGATCCGGTATGGACTGGCCTCGACCCTCATGGACAACGGGTACTATCAGTTCGGCACGCTTGGCGGCAATGGCGGCGATGCACCGTATTTCGACGAGTATGACAATGCTGGAAAGGGTATCGGCTACCTGGGGGCCGCGACGAGTTCTCCTTCCCTGACCGCCTGGCAACACGGTGTCTATCGCCGCGATTTTCAGAACGGCATCGCCCTCGTAAATCCGAGGGGTAACGGCCAGCAGACGGTTCAGCTCGAAGCGGGATTCCGAAGAATTGCGGGAACCCAGGACAAGGCCGTGAACAATGGCCAGGTCACCGAAACCGTCACCTTGAACGATCGCGACGGGATCATTCTCCTGCGGACCACTGCCGTTCCCGTCACGGCCGCTCCGGCGGTTCCGGCGCCGCCGCAGAACATCGTGGTGCACTAGCGGAACTTTTGCGGATTTTCGATTGATTGAGCCGCCCCGTTCCGGGGCGGCTTCATTTCGAGGCCTTGATTTTCATCGTGCCACGTGCTGACCGGGGCGACCCTGGGACTGGTGCCTGACGCCAGCGGGTCGTCAATGTCGTTGAAATGCCGGTGGACTCGAGCCGGTTATACCGAGGAGGCGGTCGCCCGGAATGGGCGTCTTGTCCCATTTGCTCCGGGTGGACTCTTGGAAGTAGATGGGCCACCCCTCGTACCGGGAGTCGGCGAGGTAATCCGGCATGACGTCGGTCGGCCACGCCATGTTCTTGCTGACGACGACGGTCCTGCACAGTCGGCCGTCCGCGTGAATGCCGCGCGCCTCATGTTCCGGCTCGACGGTGTTCAACTTCAGGGTGGCGTCACGCTCGGCGAGCGCCATCAGGTAATAGTAGGGTTCATCGGCGAATACGAGCAGCTTCCGACGGTCTTCGCACGCCTGGGCCAACGCGATGCCCTCCTCGCGAAGGTGCGTGAAGTTCGCCTGACTTGCCCGGTGATCTCTTGGGAAAAAACCGATCGGTGCGGAGCGGGTAACCCGCCGTTCGGTCAGAGGCGGGTAGTTCCATTCGTAGTGCGCAACGATCGTGGGGTAGAGCAGCTCCCCCAACGCCTGACTCGCCACCGGCGTAAGGATCCCCAGCGCCAGCGCGAAGGGTAGCGAAGCCCGCCGCGCGAACGAGAGACCAATGATCAAGGCGATCGCCAGGGTCAGGAACAGAAAATGACGTGCGGGGGCCGGATTCGGCAACCAAAGAACGAGGGATGTCAGTACGAGCGACCCGATGGCGGCAACGTCCATGACGCGTAGATTTCGCCGGGACGGTACCGCGAGGGCGATCACCGCAAGAATGACGCCTGCAAAACCCGTTCCTAGACAAATGATCACCAGGCCCTTCCTGGCAAGCTTCAAATTGTCGGAGGAGGCGAGATACCGGAGCAGCTCCGATTGTCCGGACGTGCCGGTCGACGTCAGGGCGAGTCGCTGGACGATGAAAAAGCCGGCCGCAGCTGCCGTGACCGCGAGGAGACGAGGGAACGTCTCCCGCCATTGTTCGGCGAGGGAACCGCGCTGATGGCGGCCGGCGATGGCCACAAACGGCAGTGCCAGGATGACATCCGAACGGACGCACAGAGCCGCAAACACCACCGCCGATGCGGCAATCACCGGGACCACCCGTCGAGACGTCCCGGTGGTGGCGCCGGTGTCGAATGTGAGCAAATACGCACCCAACAGCAGCAGGCAGAAGGCCGGAAGCTCGGGATGGCCATAGGTTCCAAGTTCCAAGAACATCGGACTGAATGCAAAGATGAGCGTCGCCACGAGCGCGGGGCGGAGTCCGTATAGACGAGCCAGGTACAGACCCAGCAACGCCACGGCGAGCACCGCCGAGCAGAATCCAATCGAATTCATGAGCGCAATCAGCGCCTTGCTGCTCGACAGGGTGGCGCCGGGGGCAAGATCGTAGAGGAAATTGTAATAGCCGAAGCTGATGGAGTAGCCGTAATGATAGCCAGCCCCGTCGCGGAGCCCCGACAAATGTCCATGAATGATCGCAAACGCCATTTGCGACAGATCGATTTCGCCGAGTGCGTCCTTATAGATGAAGGGGAACACGACCGCCGCGTAGGCCAACGCCGGCAGCATGGACAACCATGCCCGGGTCGGGGCGACGTCATCGGTGCGAGGCGAAGTTGACACGGTAAATGGAGTCACACGCGGACGGGGATCGTGGCGGAATGGTGCGGATGGCGGGCGAAGTGCTCCGGGATCATTCCCCCGCGACCCGGCGGCTCAGGGACTCGATGCCGGGCGCGGCATCGTCGTCGCCGAACTGAATCACCTTCTCGACCTGGTAGTCCTTGATTGCGCGGGCATGCGTGAAAATGATGAGCTCACCGAGCAGCCCCAGGGCGAACAACTGCAGGCCGAGCACGATCATGAGCGACGTGAGCAGCAGAGCGGGACGGTCGGCCAGCGCGTGGCCGAAAAACAGGCGATCGACCACGAGCCACAGTGTCAGCAGCGTGCCGATGGTGAAAATGGAAACGCCGACCATGCCGAAAAACCGCAGCGGCTTTTTGGTGAACCGCACCAGGAAAAATATGGTGACGATATCGAGGATTCGATGCACGTACTCGCGTGGCTGATACACGCCGTCGAAGCGATCCTCCTTGGATTGCGCCACTTCGATTTCAGTGACCCGGAATCCCCGGCGATATGCCATGACCGGGAGGAACCGGTGTTGGTCGCCGTACAGGGAAAGCTCCTCGAGCACCTGCCGACGCATCGCGCGGGCGCCGCAGCCCAGATCCCGAAGGCGCATGCCCGTGACCGCGCCGACGATGCGGTGGAATGCGCGCCGCCGGATGCGCTCGTGCCATGCCTCGGCGCGGGGTTCGCGTACCGCGATGGCGACGTCGGTGGAATCGAGGGCGGACACGAGCTTGCCGATTTCCGACGCCACGATCTGGTGATAGGCGGGCAGCGTGAGAATCAACTCCCCGGAGGCATGCTCGAATCCGGCCATCAGGGCCGTGGCCTCGCCGAAGGAACGGGTCAGGTTGACGATGGTCAGCTTGCAGGCGCCTCCCGCGACGGCCTGGAGGTCCGCCTCGATCTGCGGGAAACGGCCATCGAGGACGAAAATGAATTCGCCCGGGAGGCCGGTCCGGGCAACGGCATCGCGGTACTCCGAGTAAAGCGATGCCACCTCCGAGTGCCGGTGTCCAACCGGGACGATGACCGAGAGCTGCACCCGGGGATCTAGTAAAGACATTCGCAAGACCTCATTTTTCCGCTAGTGAATTCCTGACCACCCGCTGAGTCAGGCGCGAGAACTCGCTTTCGCGCACATCGCCCAGGTGGTACACGAACTCTCCAAGTGCACCGTTCGCCATCATGATCAACGCGGCACCGAAAAATATTACCCCAGACCCCGCGATGGGAATGGGAATCGCGCCACGATTTTGCAACGCAAAGTAGAAGCTGTAGCCGATGGCGAATCCACCCGTCAGCAGCAGCGGCAGCGACAGGAGGCTGAACCATCGCAGCGGCCTCGACGTGAACGACGCGACGGTCTTGATCACCATCAGATCGAGCAACACCTTGTAGATCCGCGATAACCCGTATTTCGACGCGCCGAACTGCCTGGCATGATGCCGCACCTTGATCTCGGCGATGCGTGGACCGGCGATGGAGGCCATTGCCGGGATGAAACGATGCATTTCGGAGTACAGGGGGACGGCCTTGATCAACGTTGCCCGGTACGCCTTGAGCGAACAGCCGTTGTCGCGTATCGGCACGCCGGTCACCCGGCCGATCAGCCAATTGGCGATCTTCGACGGTATTTTGCGCGAAATGAGCTTGTCCTGCCGGTTGTGCCGCCAACCGACGACGATGTCGTAGCCCTCGTTCATCTTGTCCAGGAAGTGCCGGATGTCGCCCGGGTCGTTTTGCAGGTCGCCGTCCATCGTTATCAGCGTCCGACCACGCGCGTGTTCGATGCCGGCGGCCATGGCAGGCGTCTGACCGAAATTACGACGAAACTTGACGATGCGTACGCGGTGATCGCGCCGCGCAAGCTCCGTGGCAATTTCCAGAGTCTTGTCCCGGCTGCCGTCATCGACGAACACCATTTCAAACGTCACGCCCAGGGGGGCAATGGCCGCCACGATGGCCGAGTACATTCCCTGGATGCTCTCTTCCTCGTTATAGAACGGAACGATGACGGAAATTTCGGGGCTATACGGCGCGGCCAAGGGTGTCTCGCGGGGATTATGGCTAAACCACGGATGTTACGTCAATTTTCCAGCCAAATCCGCGAAGTACGTTAAGATATTGCACCGTGTTAACTCGAAGTGTCACCGCAGACATGCCACAATCCGCCAACACTAGAAAGGGAGGCCTCCAGGTCATGTCACTCTGGTCCCGGTTGATTTTCATCGGAATTCTTGGGTTGTGCGGTTCCGGTCTGGCAACGGCTCAGGATGCGACCTACACCGTGAAGCCAGGCGACTTGCTCCACGTGTCGGTTTGGAAGGAACCCGAACTGCAAAGTCCCGTGCTCGTGCGGCCGGATGGCGGATTCTCTTTTCCCCTGGTGGGCGACATCGACGCCCGCGGTAAGTCGGTCGCCGAATTGCAGGTCATCGTGACGCAACGATTGTCGAAGTACATCTCCGACCCGGTCGTGTCGGTGTCGGTGACGGAAATCCACGGCAACAAGGTCTACGTGATCGGCCAGGTTACCAAGCCGGGCGAATTCATCGTCAATCCGCGGGTCGACGTCATGCAGGCATTGAGCATGGCGGGCGGGACGACCGCATTTGCGTCGTTGAGCAACATCATCATTTTGCGGCGCACCGGCGCCACGCAGACGGCGCTGCATTTCGACTACACGGACGTGGCCAAGGGCCGCAAGCTCGATGACAACATCCAGCTGCAGAGCGGCGACGTGGTCGTCGTTCCTTAGCCATGAAGCGTTTCCTTGCGCCGGCCGTCGTCTCCTTGAGTCTCGTCGCTTTGGGCATCGGCGCCGGGTGTGCGGATGCCGCGGACTGGCAGTGGGATCCCCGAGTCGTCTTGAGCGGCAATTACGACGACAACTACGGATTGGATTCGGGACAGGCCCAGGGTGTGAGCGTCGCCGGCAGCGCGGTGGATGCCTCCCTGCACGCCTTTCTCCTGGATCCCACGAATCGATTCGACATCACGCCGAGGGTGCGCTACGTCAACTATCCGGGGGACGCGCAATTCAACGCCGTCGATGAGTTCGTCGATTCCCAATTCCTGCAGACCTGGCAGCGCGCCAATCTCAACGTCTATGGATCGTACTGGCGCCAGGACGTGCTTCGCAGCTATCTGCCGACGTCCGAGATCAGCACGCCGCTCGGTCAAAACAGCACCGGCGCGGATCTTGGCAATGTGAGCGAGAAGATACGGCAGGATTTGGGGTTGCTCGCGCCCACTGCGACCTTCGATTTGACGCCGCGCGAGCATTTGGTGATCCAGGCGCAGTACTTGAACGTGGGTTACTCGAAGGACATTCTCAACGAGGTCCAAAATTTCCAGACCATTGGTGGCAGCGTCGGGCTTGGATATTCGATTTCGGCCCAATCCACGCTGACCGTGCGGGGGACCGATACTCAACTCAAACCGGCCAGCACCCCCGGCCAAAACAGCGCCGGCGCAAACACGTACGGCATCGAGGGTGCGTGGGACAGCCATTTGTCGGAGGTGATGCACGCCTATGCGAAGCTCGGCATCGAACACACCGTGTTCGACGCGGTGACCGAGCCCGGAACCGACATCACCACCACCCATGCTGCGGCCAATAGCGTCTCCGGCGGAGTCGGTATATCACGCAAATTCGTGAACTACGATTTGTTTGCGGACTTCTCGCGCAACGTCAACGCCAACTCGGCCGGGGCGGTCGTTGCCCGCGACGATCTGCGGGTGCGGCTCGAACACAAATTCAATGCGCGCTATTCGGGCTATGTGGGTTTGCGGGGCATCAATCAGACTGCGCTGGACAACGCCGTCGGGTTCACCGGCCAGCGCTACGGCCAAGCCGCGATGGGCGTCGAATGGCGGATCTATCGGCAGTTCTCCATCATCTCGGAGTACGCCTACACGACGTTGAAGGACCAGAATGTTCCGAAGGCCGCCGGGTCGAACGCCGTCACTATTTCGCTGCGTTATGAGCCGCATAGACCGGCAGAGGAGTTCGGCGTCAGTGTCGGAAGATAGGTGCCTGCATTCCCCGATTGCGCGGGCATGGACCCGGATTGGGGACATTGGTCACGTCAGCCGTTCAACGATCAAGTTATCATTTTCGATCAAATTGACGAAGCGGGCCGCTAATGGAAGCTAAAGATTCAGTAGGCTTATCGGATTATTCTGCCGCGTTGCGGAGACGCCGGCGTGTGGCGGTCTGCCTCGGCCTGCCAATTTTTGTCGCCGCGGTCATCGTGGCTGTTGCGTTGCCGAACGTTTATCGCTCCTCGGCAATATTCAAGCTGAAGGAAACTCAAAGCGCTCCGGATCCACAGTCGGGCGGCGCGGACTCATCGTACGCCGACCGCTACGTCAGCGTCCTTGCGGAAATGGTGCTACGTCCGGAAAACCTTGCCGGAATGTTGGACCAGGCGATTCCCCCCGGCGTCCCCAACCGCCCCAAGGTGGTGGCGCGATTGGCGAAGGGGATCAAGGTCGACATGGTCACCGAGAAAATTCTCGATCCGGGCAGCGGCCGCGAGCGTCCCATCCTCAGCGGCTTTACCGTGTCGGCCGACAGCCGCGATCCGAACGTCGCCTGGCGCGCGGCCAGCTGGTTGTCGGATGACTTCGTGCGCGTGAGCCGCGAGTACGCCTTGAAGCAGTCCTCGGGCGAGGCGAAATTCTTCGCGACCGAGGCCGACCGGGTGCGCGACCGGATTGCAACCTACGAGGCGAAGCTTGCGGATTTCAAGCGTAAGAATTTCGATCAGCTGCCGGAGACGGCACAGGCAAATTTGAACGTCCGCAGCCAGGTCGAGCAGGAACTGGCGGCGGCCGAACGGGAGATCGGCACCGTCGAGCAGAACCGGATATTTGCCGCCCAGCAGCTTCAGGAGGCGCAGCTGTCGAACAACGGAGCGAGCCTTGCGCAGCTTCAAAACGACTATCAGGTCAAGGCGCAGACGTACGCGACGGATCACCCGGACATGATCGCGTTGCGTCATCAGATCGACGCCTTGAAGCACGGGCGTTCCGTCGGCACCGACGGCTCGTTGCAATCGCAGCTGCAGTCGCAGGAGGCGGTTCTCGCGGAGATGCGGCAGCGCTACAGCGAGGACCATCCCGACGTGAAGCGCATGGAAAAGAACATCGCCACCCTTCAGGCGCGCATCGCGAGCGGCGAAAAGGCCGATACGAACGATTCGCAGGCCTCGCCGATGGTCGCGCAGCTGCGCGTTCAGGTCCATGCCCTCGATACCCAGGTCGCAGCGCTGCAGTCGCGCGCGGCGGAGCTCCGGGCCCGGCGGTCGGAGTTGGATTCCCACATGGCGTCCACGCCGGCGGTCGAGCGCGACTACGAGGCCATCACGCGCGATCTCGGGACCGCGCATGCCCAGTACGACCAGCTCATGAATCGTCGCATGGAGGCTGACGTCAAGAGCGCCTCGATCACGTCCGGGGAATCCGACAAATTTTCGCTCATTCAGCGGCCGTTGCTGCCACAGGCACCTGCGCAGCCCTCCCGTCTTGCGATCGGCATGCTCGGACTCATTGCGGCGATCATTGTCGGGCTCATGGGGACGGTCACGGCCGAGGCGCTCGACTCGACCGTCCGCGGCGCCCGGGACATCCGGATCGGTTTGAACGAGACGCCGCTCAGCAGCATTCCGAAGATAAACAATTCGTTGTCCAGGCGCCGGCGGTTTCGACAGGCGGCCGTGGCCGGCGTTTCGATGCTCGTCGGGGTTCCTGTGCTGTACGTCCTGGTTCTAATGGTTGTTCGTTGAGCGCGGAGTAGGATTCAACATGAGTATCATTGAACGGGCGCTTAACAAGCGGCAGAGCCAGGGTGACGCCACGCCGCAGAACCGGCATCGCCCCAAGGAGGGCATCCGGCGGTCCGAACAGGCATTGGACAGCGGCGTCGCCCTGGCCAATGCCAAAAAATTCAAGGAACTCCCGCTCAACGCCCAGGCCATGGAGCGCTACTGCGTGCTGCCGCAGGTCGACGATCAGTCGGCGCTGCGAGCCTACAAAATTCTGCGGACACGCGTCCTGCAGCGGATGGTATCCAACAATTGGTACAGCATCGCGGTCACGGGCTCGACCACGGGGGAGGGCAAGACCCTGACGGCGATCAATCTGGCGATCGCCTTGGCCCAGGACGTCAATACCTGGGTGTTCCTGGTCGATTTGGATCTGCAGCGTCCGCAAGTCGCCAACTACCTGGGCATGGAGTATGGCAAGGGCTTGGGCGATTATCTCACCGGCGGCGGTGAACTCGGGCTGCAGGACATTTGCTACAACGTCGCCGGCATCGAGCGTCTTGCCGTCATTCCGAATTCGATGTCACTGCTCCATTCCTCGGAGCTCCTGGTGTCGCCCGCGATGAACGCGCTGTCGCAGGCGATCGCCGCCGAATCGCCGCGGCGCATCGTGATCTACGACATGCCGCCCTTGCTCGCCTCGGACGACGTGCTTGCCTTTGCCCCCCAGGTCGACGGATTGCTCCTCGTGCTCTCCGAAGGAGTCTCGGCGCGGGCCAGCATGGAGAAATCCAAGCAACTCATCGGGAACACCAATCTGATCGGTGTCGTTTTGAACCGTTCCACGGAATCCACCGACACCCCCTATTACTAGGACTTACCCCGGGCTTGCGGTGAGTTCACGGCCGGGTCGAGCGGCCGGACGCCACGGTCTCGTTGGATCATGCGGCGGCCGAACAGGCGGCCGGGCTCTTCGATGAACCGATACGTCTGCGACGCCACGAGCAAGATGACCCCGACCGCCAGGAGGGTGGTGGCGAATCCTGCCAGCGGAGACATCACGAACCGGTCATTCGCCCCGGGGACGTGAAAGACAATCCGCAGGACGGCGCTGATTTGCGTGAGAACC
>Ga0182030_10002611_pt1 | contig 38348 bp, 20 predicted proteins | sample 812S3MmetaG_FD_121299 | JGI IMG/M metagenome (GOLD analysis project Ga0182030, IMG submission 121299) | Permafrost microbial communities from Stordalen Mire, Sweden - 812S3M metaG (Illumina Assembly) | ecosystem: Environmental > Terrestrial > Soil > Wetlands > Permafrost | place: Sweden...
ATTTGGAGGCGGGCCGGCCGGTTTCGCGACCGGGCGGCCGGATCAATTCGCCCATCGCGGGCACCGTGGTGGAAAAACTCATCACGCCCGGAGAACTTTTGACGGCGGGCACCACGCCGTGTTTCACCGTGGCCGATTTGTCGCGCGTCTGGGTGATGACGCAAATTTTCGGTTCCGACCTCGCGTCGGTCAGCGTCGGCGATTCGGCGGAAATTGAAACGGGCATCGCAACAAATCATTTTTCCGGAACCGTGGACAACATTTCCGCGCTCGTGGATCCCAGCACGCGTTCGGTGATGGTGCGCGTGGTCGTCGAAAATCCCGGCGACTTTCTGAAAAAACAAATGTATGTCCGCGTGAAAATCCAGGCGCGCCAGGAAAGCACGGGCCTGCTGGTGCCGGTCTCGGCGATTTTGCGCGACGATGTGAACCTGCCGTTTGTCTATGTCACGCAGCCCGACGGCAGCTTCGCGCGGCGGCACGTGACGCTGGGTTATCGCACCGGCGACCAATACGACATTCCCGACGGCCTGCAAGTTGGCGACCAGATTGTCGTGGATGGCGCGATCTTTGTTCAATTCCTGCAAAACCAATGAGCGAGCCATTGCCTCAAATTGAATCCGCGCCGCGAACGGCTTCGATGATGAACCGTGTCGTCGCCTCGTCGTTGCGGCAGCGTTTTCTCGTCGTGCTGCTGACGCTTGTGCTCATCGGCGCGGGCACGCGCTCGCTCGAACGCCTACCGGTGGATGCGTATCCCGATTTGTCGCCGCCGATCGTCGAAATCATCACGCAATGGCCCGGCCACGCCGCAGAGGAAGTGGAGCGGCTCATCACCGTGCCCGTCGAAGTCGGAATGAACGGCATTCCGCAGATGACCACGCAACGCTCCATTACGCTCTACGGATTGTCGGACGTCATCCTCACTTATCACGACGGCACGGACAACGACTTCGCCCGACAGGAAGTATTCAACCGGCTGTCGAGTTTGAGCCTGCCCACCGGCGTGACGCCTTCGGTGTCGCCGCTATCATCGCCGTCGGGTTTGATCTATCGCTACGTGCTGCAAAGTTCCGACCGCTCGCCGATGGAATTGAAAACATTCGAGGACTGGACCATCGAACCTGCTTACAAATCGCTCGCAGGCGTGGCGGACGATTCGGGCTTTGGCGGCGGCACCATGCAATATCAAGTGCTGCTTGATCCGGCCAAGATTGCCGGCGTCGGCCTGTCGGTGTTGCAGGTGGAAGCGGCGCTCGCGGCCAACAACGGCAACGCCGGCGGCGGTTTCTATTCGCAAGGCGGACAGTTTTATTATGTGCGCGGACTCGGTCGCCTGGAAACCTTGGAGGACATCGGCAACGTGGTGCTGGCGGTGAACAATGGCACGCCGGTCTTGCTGAAAAATGTCGGCCGCGTGGTCATCGGCATCGCGCCGCGGCTTGGCGAGTTTGGCTTCGAGAAGCAGGACGACTGCGTGGAAGGTGTCATCCTCTTGCGCACCGGCGACAAAACGCAGGACGTGTTGAAGCGCGTCGAGGCGAAGACCAAACAGCTCAACGAACAAGTCCTGCCCGAGGATGTCAAAATTGTTCCGTTCTATGACCGCACCGATTTGATCAAGCTCACGACGAAGGTCGTGGAGCAAAATCTTTTGCGCGGCATGTTGCTGGTCGTCGTGATCCTGATTTTCTTTCTCTACGATTTCCGCGCGGGCTTGATCGTGGCGGTCACTATTCCGCTGGCGCTGCTGTTCGCTTTTATCTGCCTCGATCTGCAGAAGGCCTCGGCGAACCTGCTTTCCATCGGCGCGGTGGATTTCGGCATCCTTGTGGATGGCGCGGTGGTGATGGTGGAAAATATTTTCCGCCAGATCGCCTTGCGCAAAGGCACACGAGCTAACGTCCTGGAAATTGTGAAGGACGCCGCTGCCGAGGTGGACCGCCCGTTGTTCTATGCCGTCGTGGTCATCGTGGCCAGCTTCCTGCCGATCTACGTTTTGGCCGGGCCGTCGGGCACGCTGTTTAAACCGATGGCGGACACGATGGTCTTTGCGCTGATCGGTTCCTTGATCGTCACACTGACCTTGCTGCCGGTGCTGTGCGCGTGGTTCATGCGCAACGGCGTGCGCGAGCGCCGCAACGCCGCGTTTGAAGCCATCAAGTCTGTTTACACCAAAGGCCTGGATTTTTGCCTCGCACATCCGTGGGGCATGACGCTGGCCTCGACGATTCTGCTCGCCGGTTCGCTGCTGCTTATTCCGCGCATCGGCGCGGAGTTCATGCCGCAACTGGATGAAGGTGCGCTCTGGGTTCGCGCCACGATGCCTTACACCATTTCCTACGACGAATCGGCGAAGATCACGCCGCAGATCCGGGACATTTTGCGTTCCTTCCCCGAAGTCACGACGGTCGCCTCGGAACTCGGCCGGCCCGACGACGGCACGGATGCGACCGGCTTTTTCAACGTCGAATTTTACGTCGGGCTGAAACCTTACGCGGAATGGAACGGGCATTATCACAACAAGGCCGCGCTGATCGAGGCCATCAACCAGAAACTCCTCGCCTACCCCGGCATCAACTTCAACTACACCCAGCCGGCCGAGGACGCCGTGGACGAGGCCGAGACCGGTTTGAAAAGTGCGCTCGCGGTCAAAGTGTTCGGCTCCGATCTGGACACGCTTCAGCAAAAGGGCAAGGCCATCAAGCAGGTTTTGGAACGCGTGCGCGGCATCCGCGACGTGACGCTGGTGCAGGAACTTGGTCAGCCCAGCCTGTCCATCAAGATCAACCGCGCCATGATCGCGCGCTACGGCGTGAACGTCGCCGACATCAACGGCCTGATCACCACGGCCATCGGCGGCGACGTGGCCACGCAGGTGCAGCAGGGTGAAAAACAGTTTGACCTCGTCGTCCGCCTCGAACGCCAATACCGCGACAACCCCGAGGAGATCGCCAATATCCTCGTGCCCACGCCCGGCGGCCAGCAGATTCCAATGAAGAATTTCGCGGACATCGAGGTAACGAACGGCGCGTCGTTCATTTACCGCGAGGACAATTCGCGCTACATCGGCGTGCAGTTTTCCGTGGCCGGACGCGACCTCGCCGGCGCGGTGGAAGATGCCATGCAACAGATCAACGGCAAGGTCACCATGCCGGAGGGCTACCACATGGATTGGGGCGGTGAATACACGGAATACACAGCCTCGCGCGCACAACTGAATGTGATTCTGCCGCTGACGTTGTGCCTAATCTTCCTGCTGCTGTTCGCGCTTTACAGCAATTTGAAATTCCCGTTCATCACCGTGCTCGGCGTGGTGTTGTCCGCGCCAGTCGGCGGACTCATCGCGCTTTGGATCACCGGCACACCGTTTTCGGTTTCGTCCGGCATCGGTTTTCTCGCCTTGTTCGGCGTCTCGGTGCAGACGGCGGTAGTTTATATCTCCTACGTCAACGAACTACGCCTCAAAGGCACGAATCTCGCCGAGGCCATCCGCGAAGGCGCGATCCTGCGACTGCGTCCGATCATGATGACCGCGCTGGTGGCGGCCTTGGGCTTGTTGCCGGCGGCACTCGCCACCGGCGTGGGCACGGACACGCAACGTCCGTTCGCGCTGGTCATCGTGAGCGGCCTGTTTACGCGGCTGTTGATCAGTATTTTCCTGATGCCCGCGCTTTACGCCCTCGTGGCGCGTCCGGGCGACCGGCTGGAAGTATGAGCGGGATTCGCAGTAAAGGTGGAGGGGTCAAATCCATCATGGATCAGCCATTGACGATTTACGGAACCTTGCATGTTGGTGAAATCATCAAAAGCAAGCAAATGAGCAGCATTTACCAAATGGATGGGGAGAAAATGGACGAGCCATTATATTTCCGTTAAAATGACGCATAAACTGTCACAATCCAGACGATCATTGCTGAGTTCGTCACCGGTCATTACGATACAGCTTTAAATGGCGTTGATAATTATGTCGAGAATACCGAGATTTTTGCTTTATTGGCTCGCAGTCCTGGCGGGGATCACCGGTGTGTTGGTTGAAGGCGTATCGCTGGTCAAAAACTGGATGCAGCAGTTCAACCCCGAGTACAGCTACCTGTTAAGCGCCTACGATTTTTTTTCCGCCGAGGTCATTTTTCTGCTCTCGCTGATGCTGCTGATTGTGGTTCACATCGGTCACGTGGTAGGCGGTGGATTAAACATTTCCAAACCCAAGGAATCAATTTCACCTGGAAAACAGCGGGGTGACTCGGCCTTGTCCGCTGGCTCGACCGCACCATCGCCAGAACTGCTAGAAGCACAAGCGCAAACAGATAAGGAGACGGCCGACGAGAAGCTGGCCCGGCTGCTCAGACAGAAGAAAGAATGACCACCGCACCAGTGCAAGCGGAAGGACATTCACGAGAGCGTTGCACGGTACATGCCGGGCAAAGCTCGTTGAATTGTGAAACAACCCTCCATACAATCAGAAATCAAAACAAGACGCAGTGAAATGATATATGCATGAAATCATGATTTCGCCGAACTGCCTGCTGGCCATTTATTGCGTGTTGGTGTTGCTGGCCTCGCTGGCGGGCGGCTGGCTGCTGTTGATCATCCGTCCCACTCACGCGCGCCTGCAAATCGCCATCAGCTTTGTGGCCGGACTCATGCTCGGCATCGCCCTGCTGCATTTCCTGCCGGATGCCGCCGACCAATTGCATTCGGTGGACCGCACAGTGGCATGGATGCTGGGCGGTTTTCTGGCCATGTTTTTTCTGCAACGGTTCTTCCATTTTCATCACCACGACTCGCCCGAAGGCGATCCGGAAGATTGCTGCCACGAACCCGCCATGCCCGAGAGCCACGGTCATGACCATGCCCATCACGCCCATACGCTGGCCGACAAATCCGCCCAGCAGCTCTCCTGGGTCGGAACCGCACTCGGCATGACGCTCCACTCGTTGCTCGACGGTCTGGCGCTGGCCGCTGCCGTCGCGGCGGGATCCCATGACCGTGCCCGGCTGGCCGGCATCGGGGTGGCGCTGGTGGTGATCCTCCACAAACCATTCGACGCGATGGCGGTTTCAACCTTGATGACGGCGAGCGGCAGTTCTCGCTATTCACGGCATGTGTTGAACGGACTCTTCGCGCTGGCCAGTCCTCTGGGCGCGGTCCTTTTTTATCTGGGCGTCAGCCATTTTGCCGATTCCAATGCGGTTTTTCTCGGTTGTGCGCTGGCCTTTTGCGCCGGAACTTTCCTTTGCATCGCCAGCAGCGACCTGCTGCCGGAACTGCAATTTCATTCCCACGACCGTTTCAAGCTGTCAGTTGCCCTGCTGGCGGGCCTCGCCGTGGCGGTGCTCATCAAACAGTTTGAGGCCGATCAGCCGGGACCAGAATCTGTTCCCACATCAATTCAATCAACCAATTGATCCGTCTATCCGAGAACGGTGAGGACAATGCCAGCCAGGATGCCGAGCACGGCGGGCAGTTTTTGCCAGCCGTTGATCTCGCCGAAAAAGAGCAACCCGCCCGCAAAGGCCACCAGCGTGCTGCCGCGGCGCAGACTCATCACCACCGACACCAGCGAAGCGGGATCGCGTAGCGCGCTGAAATAAACATAATCGGCCAGCAACAGTGAAAACGCGATGAACGGAATGCTCCAGCGCCAATGAAATTCATTGCGCGACCACCAGCGCCGTTTCCAACCGATGACGAGCGGCAGAAAGAACACCAGCAGATAAACCGAAAACCAAGCCTGCACCGTAGGCACCGAGAAGTGTGCCCGGCCCAGCAGATATTTGTCGTAGAGCGAACTCACCGCCCCGAACAGCGTCCCGGCAACGAGAAAACCCACCCATTTGTCGCGATGAAAATGTACCCCTTCGCGCCGTCCGGCAAACGAAAGCCCGATGAACGAGACCAGCGTCGTGACAACTCCCAGGGTCTCCAAAATTGAGGGACGCTCACCCAAAATCAACACCGCACCAAACAACGTCCAAAGCGGACTGGTCGCGCGGATGGGTGACCCCAGCGAAAGCGGCAGATGTTTCAGGCCGAAGTAAGTGAACACCCACGACGCAGCGACGATGCCGGATTTCAAAACCAGTTGAAGGTGTTGGACCGGCGTGAGCGGATCCGTGACAAGCGATGCAGGCAAAATTCCCGGCTGGGCGGCTTGAATTCCCATCAAAACAATCCAAACCAAGGCACCGGACAACGAACTGAGAAACAAAACCGGCACCACGGCGTTGGCGCGCACGGCATGTTTCGTGCAGAGATCATAAACCCCGAGGAACAAGGCCGATACCAGCGTGGCTGCAATCCAATTCATCAATCACTCCAAAAACAAGACGGGCGAACCGCAGAGGCCCGCCCGTCCAGCTGACAGTTTATGTCCGGCCTACATGTGCGCGATGATGTTGTCGCCGAACGCGGAGCATTTGATCTCGGTTCCGCCTTCCATCTGGCGCGCGAAGTCGTAGGTGACTTTCTTCGAGCCGATCGCACCATTCAGACCTTTGAGAATCAAATCCGCCGCTTCGGTCCAGCCCAGGTAGCGGAACATCATTTCGCCGCTCAACACCACGGAGCCGGGATTCACAACATCCTTGTTCGCGTATTTGGGCGCGGTGCCGTGCGTGGCTTCAAAAATGGCGTGGCCGGTGACGTAATTGATGTTGCCGCCGGGCGCGATGCCGATGCCGCCCACCTGCGCCGCCAGCGCGTCGCTCAAATAATCGCCGTTGAGGTTCAACGTCGCTATGACGTCGAAGTCCGTCGGGCGCGTGAGCACCTGCTGGAGCGTGATGTCGGCGATGGCGTCCTTGATGACGATGCCCGCGCCGAGTTTGCCTTCGGGAATCTTGCACCACGGACCGCCGTCAATCTCCACCGCGCCAAATTCGCTCTTGGCCAGCTCGTAGCTCCAGTCGCGGAAGCCGCCCTCGGTGTATTTCATGATGTTGCCCTTGTGGACAATCGTCACCGACTTGCTATTGTTGGTGATGGCGTATTGCACGGCGGAACGGAAGAGCCGCTGCGTGCCCGTCTTGCTCACGGGCTTGATGCCGATGCCGACGACGTCGGGCGTTTCACCGAAACGAATTTTTTTGAAATCCTTCGGAAAGTTTGCCTTCAGGAATTCAATCGTCTTCAGCGCCGCTTCCTTGCCGGCCTCGAAATCAATGCCGGCATAAATGTCCTCGGTGTTCTCGCGGAAGATGACCATGTTGACCTTCTCGGGATGTTTCACGGGCGACGGCACGCCGGTGAACCATTGCACCGGGCGCAGGCAGACGTAGAGATCGAGCATCTGGCGCAACGCGACATTCAGCGAGCGGATGCCGCCACCGACCGGCGTGGTGAGCGGACCTTTGATGCCGACGAGATATTCCTTGAACGCCTCGACGGTGTCGTCGGGCAGCCAGTTGTTAAATTTCTTGAATGATTCTTCGCCGGCGAACACTTCGAACCACGCGATCCGGCGCTTGCCGCCGTAAGCCTTTTGCACCGCCGCGTCGAACACGCGCACGGACGACGCCCAGATGTCCGGGCCGGTGCCGTCGCCGCGGATGAACGGAAGGATGGGATTTTCAGGAACGGTGAGCTTGCCGTTCGCGATCGAAATTTTTCCGCCCGCCGGCGGCGTCACGTCCTTGTAAGCCATAATTTGATTTTGAATTTAAGATTTGGATTTACGGTTCTAAAATCCTTTACCCGGTTAGGATTCTATCGAAATTGTTGAAAATCAAGGAAACATTTTTGGCCGTGCCGTGCGAGCACCCGGTTCCAAAGGACATTTCACCCGATTTCCTTGAACTCTTAAACCACACCCAGAAGCCGGGTCGCGACTGGCATGGGTTCACCGAACTGCGCCTTCACCTTGGCGACGGTGTTCTCGACGGACAGGCCGTATTTCTTGCGGAGTTCGTCCTGTGTCGTGGCGTGCTCGATGAACTGGTCCGGCCAGCCGATGCGCACGACGGGCGTCGTCACATTTTTTTCGCTGAACAGTTCCAGCACCGCCGAACCGTAGCCGCCCATCAGCACATGGTCTTCCAGGGTCACCAGAACCTCCGCTGCACGTCCAAAAAATTCGTGCATGCCAGCGTCAACCGGTTTGGTAAAGCGCGGGTTGATGACCGCGACATCAAAATCCTCTTCCGCGAGCTGCACCGCCGCCTTGCGCGCAATCGCGCACATCGGACCAAGGCCGAACAACGCCACCTTGCGCCGGCCATTGTTGGAAAAATTCTGGAGGATCTCCGCCTTCCCGATTTCGAGCAGCTTCGGCTGGTCCTTGATGGGCACACCCTCGGCCGCACCGCGCGGGTAACGGATAAAGGTGGGATGCTGCTGGTGCGTGGCCGTGAACATCATGTCGGCGAGTTCATCCTCGTCCTTCGGCGCCATGGCGATGACATTCGGCAGGCAACGCAGATAGGCAATGTCAAAAATGCCGTGGTGGGTCGGACCGTCGTTGGCGGAGAGACCGGCGCGATCCATGCAGAAAATCACCGGGAGATCCTGCAAACAAACATCGTGATGAATGCAGTCGTAGGCGCGTTGCAGGAAACTGGAATAAATTGCACAAACCGGATGCAAGCCCATTGTCGCCATGCCGGCGGCGAAAATGACCGCGTGCTCTTCGGCAATGCCAACATCGTAGTAACGATCCGGCATGGCCTTTTCGAGATGTTTCAGGCCCGTCCCGCTGGGCATCGCCGCGGTGATGCCGACGAGCGAGTTGTTTTTCTGGCAAAGTTTGACCAGGGTCTGCCCCATCACGTCCTGATAATTTGGCGGCGTGCCGGGCCGGACGGCGGGAGTTTCTCCGGTCTTCACGTCGTAAGGCCCGAGGCCGTGAAACTTTTCCGGAAATTTCAGCGCGGCGTCAAAGCCCTTGCCTTTTTGGGTGAGAATGTGGATGACAATCGGATGATCACAGGTTTTGGCAAACTCCAGCGTGCTGATAAGCAACGGTAGGTCGTGACCATCAATCGGGCCGAGATAGCGCACGCCCATTTCCTCGAAGAAAACCGGGCTGCCATAGCCGCCGCGCCCATCCGCATCAGCCGGGTTGCCGGCCTGCTGCAGCCCCACGCCGGTGATCGCCCCTTTGAAGCCGCCCTCGGCCTTGTGCGCCAGCTTCATGGCCACGTCGCCTTTCGGCAGACGCCGAACAAAATTCTCAAAATCCTTCGCTAGCTTGTTATAGCGGGGATTGGTGATGAGCTTGTTGAGGTAATTGGAAATTGCTCCGACGTTTTTGGCGATGCTCCATTCGTTGTCATTGAGGATGCCGATGAACCGCTTGGTCGTGTGGCTGATGTTGTTGAGCGCTTCGAACGTGATGCCGTTCGTCAACGCCGCGTCGCCGAAAATGCAGACGACGTTCTCGCTCGTGCCGTTTTTGTCGCGCGCCGCCGCCATGCCGAGCGCGGCTGAAAGCGCCGTGCCCGCGTGGCCCGCTCCGTAACAATCATGGGGGCTTTCACTGCGCAGGGCGAAGCCGTTCAAGCCATCCGTCTGCCGGATGGTGCGAAAGCGGTCCTTCCGGTCCGTAAGGATTTTATGAACATAAACCTGGTGGCTCACATCCCAGACAAATTTGTCGGTGGGCGTGTTGAAAACGCGGTGCAGGGCGATGGTCAACTCCACCACGCCAAGGTTCGGGCCGAGATGCCCGCCGCTCTTGGCCAGCCCGGCAATCAGCTCCGTCCGGATCTCCCCGGCCAGCTCCTGAAGTTGCGACACCGTGAGTTTTTTCACGTGCGCAGGCCCGTCCACCATTTCAAGATAACTGCTCATAAATCATTCTTCCGGCAAATCCGGCGGCACCGGCTTCAGTTTCAGTTCGCCGGCCGCGTTTTTTTCCAACTGCTGGATTTTCAATTCCGCCTCGGCGAGCTTTTCCTGGCAAATCTTCACCAGCTTGGTGCCTTCCTCGTACTTCGCCAGCAGCGTTTCGAGCGGCAACTCGTCGGATTCCATGGACCCGACGACACCTTCGAGCTTCTTCAATGCTTCTTCAAACGGCAGATGGCCTTTGGCCGCGTCATTGGCCTTGGCTGATTTTGACATGAAGAAATGCTAAGGAAAATCGGGGCGTTCGTCCAGCTTTTGGCGCACCACCGGTTATCGCGGCTCAACCGCGCTCCGGATCTCACCTTCCTTCACGCGGGTCTTCAATTTCTGTCCCTGCCGGGCGTCCTGCGCGCGCCGGACGATTCGACCGGACCCTGCATCCATTGTGATCGAATACCCGCGCGCCAAAACCTGTTCCGGCCCCAGCAATCGCAAGCGCGCCTCAGCCGCTTCGAAACGATTTCGATCATTTTGCAAATGAACATGCGCCCGCTCGCGCAAGCGGCGCAGACTCATCGCCAGCGTCTCGCGCCGCTGCCTGAGCAATTGCGCCGGTCGAACCCGCGACAGCCTCGTCGCCAGATTCTGGCAGGCCACCTGCCGGTCTTTTGTTCCCTGCCTAGTGCAGCGCTGCAAACCGGCCTGCAAATCATCCAGGCGTTGCAAAAGTTCGTTCATCCGCCGGCGCGGGTGTACCCGGCCCATCCGCTGTGTCAATTCCACCACGAGCCGCCGGCTGGCAAAAACATCTTCGGTGATGATTTCCGCCGCCGCGCTCGGGGTGGCCGCCCGCACATCCGCGACAAAATCGCTGATGGTGAAATCAATTTCATGTCCGACCGCCGACACCACCGGCAGGGCTGATTCAAAAATCGCCCGCGCCACGGCTTCCTCATTGAACGCCCACAAATCTTCCAGCGAACCACCGCCACGGGTGACCAAAATGAGGTCGAGGGCCGAGGGTCGAGGGCCGAGAGACGAATTGAATTCGTTGAGCAACCGGATTGCCGTTGCAATTTCTTCCGCCGCGCCTTCACCTTGTACGCGACAGGGGACGAGAATGATTTCCAGGCCCCGGTTCCGGCGCTGGACGACATGCAGCACGTCGCGAATCGCCGCGCCGGTGGGCGACGTGACCAGGCCAATGCGCTGTGGATATTTCGGCAGTGGACGTTTCCGTTCCGGCGCAAACAGCCCTTCCGTTGCGAGCTTCAGCTTGAGCTTTTCAAAGGCGATTTGCAGTGCGCCAACACCCTGCAATTCCACCGCCCGCACGATAAGCTGGTACTGCCCGCGCGCTTCATAGACCGTCACGTCGCCTTGCAGCAAAACCTTCCGGCCATCAGCCAGCAATTCGCGCTGGGCCACCGTCGCCCCGCGGAACAATACGCAGATCAACTGCGCCCCGGCATCCTTGAGCGTGAAATAAATATGGCCGGATGCTTGGGCGCGCAGATTCGTGACCTCGCCCGTCACCCAGACCTGGCCGACCGATTTTTCCAGCAGCTGTTTAACCTGCGCCGTGAGTTCGCTGACCGACAGCACCTTTCGTGTCTGTTCCGTCGGGAACAATTCGCCAAAATCCCATTGCGATTTCGCTTGTTTGCTCATTACAATTTTAGTTTATTTATAAAAGCCAGACGTTAAGAGACACTTAAAATAAAATTCTTCCCACTGGAAGTGAAACTTCGAGAAAAATCGGGGCGTTCTGATTTCGGAACCGCCCCCGCGATGCTGCTGACCAAAGCCGAGCCGGATCGCTATGCCTACATTGATGCCGTCCGCGGCTTCGCATTTCTGTCGGTTCTGGTCGTTCATTGCACCTGGGTCACCGGCCCGTTTTCCGGCTGGGACGTGTTTGCGCAGGGCAATTATGGCGTGCAGCTTTTCTTCCTGGCAAGCGCCATCACGCTCTGTCATTCGATGGCCGAACGGCGAAAGGTTGACCGGCATCCGGTTTTGTATTTTTACACGCGCCGGTTTTTCCGCATCGCCCCGCTGTTCTGGCTGGCCATGATTTTTTACTGGACGTGCCCGCAGGCAATGCCACCGCACTGGTATGCGGAATGGGTTACGACCGACGTCCATCCGTCCTATTTTGTGCTCACGGGAATGTTTTTGCACGGCTGGCACCCTTCGACCTTCAATTGCATCGTCCCGGGCGGTTGGTCCATCGCGGTGGAGATGAATTTTTACCTGTTCTTTCCGCTGATTTTTTATTTTTTGAATTCGCTTAAAAAGGCCGCCGTGGCCGTTTTTGTCGGGCTGCTCCTGGGCAATCCAGCGTTGCATTTTGTGTTTCCAGTGCTGCGCCAGCATTTTGATCCGGCCATTTCCGACCGGGTTTGGGAATTTTACAAATACCATTGTTTCCCATCGCAACTCACGGTTTTTCTTATCGGCGTTTTGGGTTATCACCTGCTGCAAAAGGATTTGCTGGCGCAACTGCGGAAAAGCCGGTTCTGGTCTGCCGCCCTGCTGCTTTTTTGCGGCATGATTCTGTTAAGCTTGCTTCACAACGGCCAGACGACCGTGGTGCCCATCTCGATGTTCGTGGTGCTGGCCCTGGCGGGAATCATCATCGCCATCTCCGGCGATTTGCCCTGGGTTGTCAACCCGGTCATTTGCTACATTGGCAAAATCAGCTACAGTTGCTATCTCGTCCACTTCGCCGTCCTTTACACCACGATCAAATTGCTTGGCGTCCACGTCAGCATGAACTTTCCTCTTTACGACGGCGGCCACAGCCTGACGAATGCCTGGTTCGCCCTAAAATTGTTTGCGCTTACGCTGCTGTTCACCGCCATCATTTCAACTGCGACCATGCATCTGATTGAAAATCCGGGGATTGCCCTCGGCAAGAAATTGATTCGCCGCATCAACCGGCCTGGACAAATTCCATCAACGGTGCCGAAACCCCCGCAACCGGACCTGCACGAGACCGCCGCGGTCAAATAAAATTTTTGCGGAAAGATTTATTTCAATTCGATGCCGACCGGGCAATGGTCGCTATCCATCACGTCCGGGCGGATGAAGGCGCGTTTGAGACGCGGGCGCAAAAGTTTTGAGATGAGAAAATAATCAATGCGCCAGCCGACGTTCCGCGAACGCGCCCCGGACATCGGGCTCCACCAGGTGTAATGTCCCCCGCCCGGCTCGAACTCGCGGAAGGTATCCACAAAACCGGCAGAAATTAAATTGGTGAACCCGGCGCGTTCCTCCGGCGTAAAGCCGTGGTTGTGAATGTTGGCCTTCGGGTTCGCAAGGTCAATTTCGGTGTGTGCCACGTTCAGGTCGCCGCAAAAAATCACGGGCTTTTTCTTTTCCAGCATTTTCAGGTAACGCAGAAAATCCCTGTCCCAAACCTGACGGTAAGGCAGCCGCTCCAGTTCGCGCTTGGAATTGGGCACGTAAACGTTCACGAGAAAAAAATCCTTATATTCGGCGGTCAGCACCCGGCCTTCATTGTCGTGTTCGGTGACACCCATGTGCGGCGTGACGTTCAGGGGGCGTTCCCTGGCAAAAATGGCCGTGCCGGAATAACCCTTTTTCTGCGCGGAGTTCCAATAGGTCGTGTAATGCTGCGGCCAGAGCTGTTCAACCTGGTCGGGGCTGCACTTGGTTTCCTGGAGGCAGAGCACGTCCGGTTGCTCGGCGGCGAGAAATTCGAGAAACCCCTTTTTCAGCACGGCGCGCAGGCCGTTGACGTTCCAGGAAATGAGTTTCATGCCGGCTGGAACACCACCGCACTCATCGGGGGCAGGAAAAATTCCGCGGAGTGCTTCTGGCTGTGACAGGGCACATTTTCCGCGGTGACGCCTCCGAAATTGCCCAGATTGCCACCGCCGTAAATTCCGGCGTCGCTGTTCAGCACCTCGCGCCATTTGCCGACATGCGGCAGGCCGACGCGATAGCTCCCGCGCGGGACCGGCGTGAGGTTCAGAATGATGACGAGCGGCTGTGAACCGTCGGCGTTTTGACGGGCAAACGACAGCACGCTGTTGTCGCGGTCGGTGCAATCAATCCAGTAAAAACCGGCGTGGTCGTAGTCGCCCTGCCACAGCCCGGACGCAGCGACATAAAGCTTGTTCAAATCCTCCACAAATTTTTGCAGGCCGCGATGGTATGGCCCGGCGTCGAGCAGCCACCAGTCGAGCTGGCCGTTTTCGTTCCACTCGGCGCGCTGGCCGAATTCACAGCCCATGAACAACAGTTTCTTGCCGGGGAACAGCCATTGATACGCGAGCAACGTGCGGAGATTGGCAAATTTCTGCCAGTCGTCACCGGGCATCCGGCCGATCAGCGAACATTTGCCGTGAACCACCTCGTCGTGGGAAAGCGGCAGGATGAAATTTTCGTTGTGATGATAGAGCATCGCAAACGTAAGGTCGTTCTGATGATACTTGCGATGAATGGAATCCCGCTTGAAGTAGTCGAGCGTGTCGTGCATCCAGCCCATGTTCCATTTGAACGAAAAGCCCAGCCCGCCGATGTACGGCGGCCGCGTGACCTGCGGCCAGGCGGTGGACTCCTCGGCGATCGTCATCACGCCCGGAAATTCGGTGTGGGTGATGTGGTTGAATTTTTTCAGGAATTCGATTGCCTCCAGATTTTCACGCCCGCCAAACTGGTTCGGCACCCACTGGCCCGGCTTCCGGGAATAGTCCAGGTAAAGCATCGAGGCGACCGCGTCCACCCGCAGGCCGTCAATGTGAAAGCGCTCGCACCAGAACAGCGCGTTCGCGACGAGAAAGTTCACCACCTCGTACCGGCCAAAATTAAAAATCAGCGTGCCCCAGTCCTGATGCGCGCCCTTGCGCGGGTCCTCATGTTCGTAAAGCGCCGTGCCGTCGAATTTGGCCAGCGCCCATTCGTCGCGTGGAAAATGCGCCGGCACCCAGTCCACGATGATGCCGATGCCGGCCTCGTGCAGCGCGTTGACAAGAAATTGAAAATCCTCCGGCGTGCCGTAGCGGCTCGTGGGCGCGTAAAAACCGGTCACCTGATAACCCCAGGATGGAAAGTAGGCGTGCTCGGCCACCGGCATGAATTCGACGTGGGTAAAGCCCATGCGTTTCAAATACAGCACGAGCGGTTCGGCCAGTTCGCGGTAGCTCCAGGATTCGTTCGCGGATTTTTTCCGCCAGGAGCCGACATGAACCTCATAAATGCTCATCGGCGAACGCAACGGATCGCGTTCGCGGCGCTTTTTAAGCCAGACGTCGTCGTTCCATTTGAACTTTTTGTTGTCCCAGACAATCGCGGCCTGTTTCGGCGCAACTTCGAAGAAAAACCCGCACGGATCGGTTTTCAAAGAAATTTTCCCGTATGCATCACGAATTTCGAATTTGTAATGTGCGCCGACGCCGACGCCCGGAATGAAAATTTCCCAGACGCCGGAAGCGCCGAGCAGGCGCAACGGATGAAACCGGCCGTCCCAATGGTTGAAATCGCCGACCACACTGATGCGCTGGGCGTTCGGTGCCCAGACGGCGAAGCTGGTGCCGGGCACGCCGTCAATCACGCGCAATTGCGCGCCGAGTTTTTCAAAAATGCGCCGCTCGTCACCCTTGCCGAAAAGATACAGATCCGATTCGCCGAGGGTTGGCAGAAAGGAAAAGGCGTCGCGGGTGCGGCGGGTCTGGCCCGAATGATTGGTGACCACCAGATCGTAGGCGTAAACCTCCACGGCCTTCCTGGTGACGCCTTCAAAGACATCCGTGTTCGGAATCCGTTGCAGCTCAAATCTGGGTTTGCCCTTCTCGTGCGTCGGATGAATTTCAACCCGGGAGGCGTCCGGCAGCAGGGCGCGGACGACGAGGCCGGATTTGTCGCCAAGCGGATGCATTCCCAGCAGGGTGTGCGGCGACTGATGTTTCAGTTCCACGAGGCTGCGCAATTCATCGGGTGTAAGAATCATCCATGTGCAAATTAGCAGAAGTGCGCAACAAAAGGAAATACTCTTCCGGCGTCCGGGCTACAACCCGGCAAGCACCCGTTCGAGCTGCCGGGCGTGGGCGTCGAGGCTGCCATCCGTCCAAATGACAAAATCGGACCGGTTGATTTTTTGGCACATCGGCCACTGCGCGGCAATGCGCTGCCGGATTTGGTCGTGCGTCCAGCCCCGCGCCAGCAGCCGCCGGTGCTGGACGGTGGTGGAACAGGCGACGCAAATGATTTTGTTGAAATGAGATTCGGCCCGGGTTTCAAACAACAGCGGAATCACGACCATGGCCAGCACGCAATTTTCCAAACGCCACGTTTCAATTTGCGCCAGCCAGCCCTCGCGGATGCGCGGGTGAAGAATGGCTTCGAGCTTTTGGCGGGCGGCGGCCTCGGCGAAAACAATGCGCGCCAGTTCATCCCGACGCAACCGGCCGTCCGGGGCGACAACCGGGCCGCCGAATTCAGCCCGGATTTCGGCCAGCGCGGGCTGTCCGGGCTGGACGAGTTGCCGGGCGAGTTCGTCCGTGTCCACCACCTGGACGCCGCGGGCGCGGAGGAATTCCGCCGCCGTGGACTTGCCCATGCCGACGCCACCGGTCAGACCACAGACTTTCATCGGCTCACAGCGGAAGGTTTGCCCTACGGCCCAAACACGGCGCGGTAGAAGCGGCTGTGGTAATTTGTCGCCGTTGAATCGGTGTATGTGAACGGCGGCGTACCGGTGAAGACGTTCACCCAATTGGTGGAAACCAGATTGGTGGAGGCCTGGATGATGGTTGAAATTGCCGGACTTGAAACCGTGAGCCGAAAGGTGCCGTTGGAACTCACAACACTGCCAAATTGCGGCGGAGTAGGCTCGAAGACAGTAGCTTCTACCGAGGCAATATTGTCATTCGGATTTGGGTCGGGAGTGTCCGAGCTGGCGATCGCGTAATTGACAAGGTTGTTTCCAGTATTGTTCATCTGGAGTATCAATGTCAGTTGTGCGCCGCTGCCGCTGGCCAGGTTGCTGGCGACATTCCAACTCAAACCACTTATAGAACCCTGCGTGGGAATGGCTGAAATCGGAGTACCGATTGACAGATGGACCAAAACGATCACGTTGCTGGCAGTTGACGGGCCGTAATTCGTGACGGTGATGTAATTGGTGACGAAGCTGCCGAGCGGGACATTGGTGGCTGAGGCGGTCATCAAAAGCTCGAGATTGCCCCATTCACCGACCGGGTCGGCCATGGTGAGGGTAAGCAACCAGCCGTTGGAAATCATGCCGGAATCAATGGGCGCCACGTCCTGCACAAATAGCTCCCATGTGCCATTGGGATTGCCGCCATTTACAGCCGCCAAGGCAGAGCCATATGGTGGTGGTGGCGCGGAAATATGCGTGAAGGAATTGCTGATCCCGGTCGCAGTGAGGGCATTAATGAAATTCATGCCGTTGGGAGTGCCAAGTCCGGTACACAGGTCGTAGCCAGAGACGGCAAAAAAGTTTGCCGGGCTTTGATCCCAAGTGTTGTTGCCAGTGACAATATCGTGGAAGATGCTTGTGTAATTGGGAGTTTTCGCCAGGGCGTAAACCACCGGGGCAAGAAAGCCGATGGAGGGTTTGCCATTGGCGGCGGCCTGCTGGTTGACCAGCGCCATGAAACCAGCCCACAACGGAGAGGCACAGCTTGTACCGCCAAATATTCCCTGACTGCCACCGCTGGAAACAACGAATACGTTGTCAGCTGTGAGTGCGACATCCGGCACATTGCGCATGGTGGTTGAACCATGGTTATTGGCCATGCTGATGCCTTGCTGCCAGCTTGGTATGCTGACGTCCGTACTGATGCCGCCACTGCTGCCAAAATAACCATCCGGATTCCAATTATAGTTGCCAATGAAACCCCAATTCCAACCACGTTCCGAGGCATAAGAAACACCGGCACCATTCATCGTCAACGTTGTTCCACCGACAATCGTTATATTCGGATCTTCGCAAGAACCATAAGGTATGGGGCCAACCCAAGCATCGCCATCACCGGACGCATTAAAGAAGGTCTGCCCTTGCACAGCGAACTGTTGATAAATCTGCTCGGTGGTCGCATCAATCGCATATCCCCACGAGGCACTTAGTTGTTTGATCTGATTGCTGGAGGCCATGCTGCTCAAAATATCGTCGGGATTGCCAAAAGGCCCGGCCTCAAAAACCACCACTTTTGACAGTCCCGGAGCCATGGAAATTGACGCTTCAATGTCGAGGCAAACTTCGTCATTGTTGGCTCCAGCAACCCCGCTGAATCCATCAAGCAATACATTCTGCAAGGGAACATTGGGTAATCCCGCGATACTTTCATACTCGGCAATATCACTGGCAAAATAACCATCAAACTGCAGCAGCCCGACGATTTGGCCCGTGCCGTTCAGCACCGATCCGGGAATGTAGGCATTTCGAAAATCCAATCCCATATAACCGCCGCCCGGCCCGGTACCGCCAGCCGGTTGACCACCCGATGAGGTCGTCGCCATTTTATGCAGCATCGGATGCGGCAGGGTATAATTGTCCATCCCCTGAACATGCAGCACCGGGACACTTGCATCCACCGACGGGTCGGTGTCTGGGGCAAAAAACTCACGACCTTCCGTTGGATGCCGATAGGTGCGCAGGTTGACGTGAAATGCCCTTTGAATGTCTAAAACTTTCGCACGTACGTCCACCAACATGCGGTTGGCGGGCCGGCCAACCACCACAAAGCCATTGGTCTCGGCAAAATTTACCACCGTTTGATAATCCTGCTCCGTGGGACCAAATTTGGCGGCAAAATCCTCCGGCGTCAAAAAGTGGTGATAATTGGGGCTCGCCGGATCATAAATCTGCTGAAGCAGATTGGTCAGCGCCTCCCGGTTTCTCAAAGGCAGGCCGATGGCGAGGTTTAGATTCGTCGTACCCGGCAACGACCCCAAGGCCTGCAATCTTGCCACTGCCGCAGGCACATGACCGTGCAATGTTTTCAGGTTTCCACCCGCTGCCTGGGCGGAAAAAGTGGCGATGCCGGACAAGGCTAGGCCCACGCCAATCGTCAAAAGTGTCTTCTTCATACCAGCAGCCAACCATTGAGAAGCTTTGTGCATCATATCACTGGCAGTCGGGATGAACCTGAGGTTTTCTTGAGTCATTTTCATACCGGTCATGGGAAGATGATCAACGGTGGATAATTCGTTGGTGGGTAGGTGCCGGAAATAATCTGGTTGGTTTGATACAGGACGTTGGTGGCCGCATCATCAAAGGTGAGCGTGACGTTCTTGATGGTATTTTGGGCACCAATCCGCGACATGAGCAGGGTGTCCTGCTGGTACGGCGACACCAGCAACACTTCAATGTCCTCCGGAGAAGAGTGGCTGATGTTGGTCAATGTAACCACCGCCTTGACGACCACACCGCCAAAATTGCTGACGGTGATGGTGGACGGATAAGGCGAGGCGATCGCGTAATCGTTGATGATGATCGGCGCCGTATTCGAGTAGGTGGTGGACCACGAGCCCAGCGTAAAGGTGAAACTGGCGGTGCCGAGGTTGGTTCCAACGCCGCTGACGACATTCGTCAACTGGAAGGTGGCCACGATCTGCTGGCCGTTGGTATAACCCGGTCCCGCGGTAAATTGAAACTGGCGCGAGACGGAAGGACCGTTCTCGATCAACGGACCGTAATCCTGCAAACCGCTCGGCGAAGTCACGCCGTTGGTGGAAAGGAGCGTGGCGCGAAGGTCGGCCACGTTGTTGCCCCCGGCATCGCGGAAGGCAAACCACATTGAAACCGTCTCACCGGGATCAATGATGCCATTGGTCGGCCCGGATTCAGAAATCAGCGTTGAACCCGCCGGCACCACATAGCTGCCGCTGGTGTCATGGATGGTGAGCGTGGCGGCATAAGGCGAGAGAAGGATGCCGTTGGTCGGATTGAACAATTGCAACAGCACAGTCTTATCCGGCTGCACAATAGTGTTGTTGATCACGATCACGGAGAATGTCTGGCTGGTCTGGCCGTTGGTAAAAATACACGTGCCGTTGGTGGGCAGGTAATCCGAGTTGGCCACCGCCGTGCCGTCGGCCGTGGCAAAGTTGACGGAGGACGTAGTGTTCGTGTTGTCAGTGCGCAAGATTGTTATGGTCGCCGCCACGCCGCTCTTGAGTACGGTGTAGGTCGGGCTGGAAAAGCTCAGGCCGGAGTTGTTGTCAATGATGGTCACGTTTTGCGTGCCGAATGGCGTGATCTGTCCGGGCGGCGTGGGATTGGACAGGTTCACCGAGAAGGTGCGATCGCCGATTACCAGACTGTTGTTGAGGATCGGAACGGTGAAGTAATTGGTCGCGATGCCGTTGGTAAAGGCCAGCGTGCCGCTCACCGGGATGTAGTCCTGGTTGGCCACGCCGGAGCCGTCGGCGGTGGAATAGAACACGGACAACGGCACGGTGTTGGAATTCACAATCGCCGGTTCTGCATTGGTATTGGAGCAAACCACGGCCACGACCAGGCTGCCGCTGTTTTTGAGGACGCTGACCGCTGGATTGGTGAAGCTCAAACCGGCCTGGGCAGCCTGCAGCACCACCACCGAATTGCTCGGCACCCCGAGTTGCGTGCCGATGCTGGGATTGGACAATTTGACATTAAACGTCAGATTGCCGGTCATGTTGGTGTTATCAATCAGCGGCACGAGAATCGCCTGCAATGTCTCGCCAGGGGTGTTGGTCAACGTGCCGGAAACGGCGATATAATTGATGCCGTTGGTCGCGGTACCATCCGACGTATTATATTGAACCGTAGCGTTGTTGGTGGGATTGCCAACGCACTGGACAAAGACCGAAGCGTAGGCATTGGTCTCGCTGACATAATTGGTGGCGTTGAGGAAGACAAACCCCAGATTGTCATCCACAATATTCAAGGTCGCGTTGGTAGGCGAGATCAGCGTCGCACCACCGGTGGGGCCGGAAAGGAACACGGACAAATTCACCGTTCCCTGCACAAGAGTGTTTTGCACCAACGGCACGGTAATGCGCTCGCTCGTATCATCCACTCCGAAGGCGATGTTGCCGCCGCTGCCGGTGTAGTTGATCCCCGGCTGCGCCGTGCCCGGTACAAGGGTGTAATTGACCGAAATGGGATCAGAACCATTCGTGCGCACCACCATGAGATAGGCGGTGCCATCGCCTTCGTTCGCAACATAATTCGTGGTGGCAAAGCTTACCTGACCGGGCCCCGGCACGGGATTTTGAATGGTCAAGGTGGCATTGGACGGCGCATACAACACCGTATTGTTGGCATTGGTCAACAACAGACCGAGCGTCGTGTTTCCGGAAGACACACTGTTGCTGATGATGGAAACATAAACCACCAGATCCGTCTGGCCGGGGTTGAACGTGATCGTCACGTTGGTGGGATAATAATCCGTGCCGGCGACGGCGGTACCGTTGGTCGTCGTGTAAAAGTCCACGGAACAAGTGCCGTTCGTCCCAAATTGACGGATGACATCAATGGCCGCCGTGCCGGCATTTTTGAACGTGTAATAGTTGCTTACCGCAAAACTTACCGCGCTGTCATCATTCAAAATCGTCAGCACGGCGGACGGTTGGACGCCCAAGGTTGCCGGTGACAATGGCGAGATCGAGAGGTTGTTCGTCAGCGTCAAAGGCGGCGTGATGACGCCATCATCGAACACCGGAATGAAAACGGTTTCCAAAACTTCACCCGCCGGGAAATTAAGATCCATAGCCTGGGGGGTATAATTGACATTCGCCACCGCTGTACCGGTGCCCGTAGCAAAATGCACGGCCACATTGCCCGAGCCATCTGAATTTGTTCCGCTGGTGCCACCGGTGCGGCGGATGGTCAGCAGCGCCTGACCTCCGTTTTCATCCACCTGATAATTCGCCGAGGTGAAAGTAAACGCACCTGAACCGGTGACGGAACCGCCGTAAATTCGCGCGATGTGATTGGCAGGCTGGTCGTTATATTGCGTGAAGCCGCCACCGATGACGATCTTCCCATCCGCTAGCTGAATGACCGCCGCCGCGATGTTGCCGTTCGCGCCGTCGCCAAAATTGATGGTTGGATCCACCGCACCGGTCGGCAGTAACCGGGTGATGCGATTGCGCGTAACACCGCCAGCCTGGGTAAACTGCCCGACCAGCACGATGCGATTATCCGGTTGCACCACAATGCCAGCGACGGTGTTGTTGGCACCCACATTGACGCCAACGCCGGTCACAAAATTCGCATCCACCGAACCATCATTGTTCAGACGCGTGATACGGTTCACTACCGTCCCATTGAAATTGGTGAAATTACCACCGACGAGCACACGGCCGTCCGGTTGAATAGCAATGGCATTTACGGAAGCGTTGGCCGCCGCGCCGGGGTTGAAGGTAGTGTCCACGGACCCGTCCACGTTCAAGCGCGCGATATAATTAAGGCTGGTCCCGTTGTAATGCGTAAATGCGCCGCCAATCAACAGCTTGCCGGCATAGACGGAATTGGTGGGATAAACGGCGATGGCATAAACCGAGCCGTCCGCACCGGAGCCGGTGGTGAAGGAAGCATCCGCGGTGCCGTCGTTATTCATACGCGCAATGCCAAGACTGGTGGCGCCGTTCACGTGGCCAAACGCGCCGCCGACGTAAATTTCGCGCCCGCCGCCAATGAATGTTTCCGCCAAGGCATAAACAGCGCCGTCCGCGCCAGCGCCGGGATCGAAGCTGGTATCAACGGTGCCATCCGTCATCAGGCGCGCGATGTATCTGCGGCCAACACTGCTCACCTGGCTAAAGGCGCCGCCAACCAGAACCCGGCCATCCGTCTGGCTGGCCACGGCGAACACTGAACCGTTCGCGCCGGCAGACGGCCCGTACAGGAAGGTCGTATCGAGGCTGCCATCGGTATTCAGCCGGACAATGTAATTCTGGGGCGCATTGTTGAAAGTCGTGAAATTGCCGCCGGCGAGTATCTGGCCATTGGTTTGCATCGCCAGGGCAAGGACATCGCCGTTCATGCCGGCGCCGGGATTGAATCCCGGGTCGGTCGAGCCGGGCGGCTGGTTGAAGGCCTGCGCGTCAACAATGTTCACGATGGAATTGGTCAATGGACCCAACGCAGCATTGGATGAGTTGGTGAGCAGGACGTTGAAGTAAAAATTGGCCGGGTCAACAACGCCGTCGTTCGTTATTGCCACGTTGAAACTGGCGCTGAGCTGATTGGTGGTGAAGGAAAGCGTGCCGTTGGTGCGAACGTAATTGACGCCGGCGACGGCGGTGCCATTGGTGGTCATGTAGCTGACCGAAACCGGTCCGGCGACACCACCGGTCCGGTTGACCGTAACGGTGGCATAACCGCCATTCTCATTGACAAGATAGCTGGGCGCGCTGAACTGCACCGTCCCGTAACTGTTATCGTTGACAATCACCATCGTGGCATTGGTGGTGGGACCTCCCTGGAGGAGCGTTGGCGCGCTGCCGGAACTGCTGTTGGTCGGATTGAACAGGAAGACACTAAATTGTTTGTTGCCACCAACCGAATAGGAGTTGATGAGCGGGACGGAAACCACCTTCGGCGATACGTCGCCGCTGTTCCAAGTTAACTGATTGGTGGTTCCGACGTAATCCACGCCGTTGAACGCTGTTCCGTTGGTGGTGGCGTACCGGACAGAAACGGTGCCCAGGCTGCCGGAAACGCGGTTGACGGTGAAGGTTATGAAACCGGAGGATTCGGTGCCGTAGTAAATATTTGTGCTTAGAGTCAAATAACCTTGAAAATTGGGGTTGATGAGGCGAAGCACCGCGTTCGACAATCCAAAATTCGCATTCGTCGTGTTGCTGAGGTTGGACAACCGAAGATTGACAAACTTTTCTGCGAAACCGGTATAAATGATGCCGTTGCCCAAGATCGAAACATTGAATCCATTGGTAACCTGGCCGTTCAGGAAGGTGGCGATGGTCGGAGGAATGGCGGTGTAATCCGTGCCGGCAATGGCCGTGCTATTGCTGGTGGAGTACTGCAAGGAAACCGTGCCGTAAGTGCCATTGCTGCGAACCAGACTAATCGCGGCACTGCTGTTGGTCGCGACGAAGCCGGGAGCAGCAAAGCCAAACGTGCCGCCTTGCGTGGTGTCATCAATCAACGTGAACGGCGACCCGGACCGTCCCAGCGCCAGACTGAGAGGAATGTTCTGGCCACCGAGGTAAAATTGATCGGCGCCAACCGGATTGGCCAATTGGAACTGGGCGTTGAGATTGCCCCGGTTTAATGCATCCCGGCTGACGGACACGATGACGGATGGCACACCGTTAAGCCCAAATGACCAGCCTTCTCCATAAACGTCAGACAAAATAACATTGTCCCCAAACAGACCATCACTATGCATTCGCGAAGGGCCGCGATATTCCCAGTCAATCGGATAGAGCGGATTTGGCTGGTAGTAGGTGTAATCCGTGCCGCTCTTGGCCAAACCGGGCTGCACGGAAAAATTGGCCGAGGCATAGCCCAACGAACCGTTGGTCCGGCTAAGTAGCGCATAGATGAAGGACTGGCTCTCGGGGATCGAATAAGTGCTGTCGAGCAGGCCAACGTTGCCCGGTCCCGGGGTGGCGCCGCCAATCAAACGGGCGACGTTATTGCGGTTACGCACGCCGTCACGGGTCTTGGGTTCGCCATAGACGTCTTGGTCCAGCGAATCGCCCGTATTGGGATCCACAAAGTCCCCCGGCCGGACGTTGGGATCAAACTGGCCGCCGCCGACTTGGCTGAATCTGCCGCCAATGATCACATTGCCGTCGCTTTGAACGCCGGAAGTGAAGACAACGTTGGGCCGGTCATTGAAATGAATTCGCGGCAGGCCGGCAAATTGATTGTAGGCGGTGTCGAGGAAGGTGGTGTCCACCGTGCCGTCCGAGTATAGACGGGTGAACCCGAGCCGGTGCGTTCCATTGAACGACGTAAAGTCACCCCCCACGTAAATCGTCCCATCCAGTTGGAGTGTGAGGTTGTAAACCGTATTATTGGCGCCGATACTGGGGAAAAAGTTGGTGGTGTCAATGCTGCCATCGTTGTTCAGACGGGCAATGAAATTATACGGTTGATTGTTGATATGAGTGAAGGAACCGCCCACCACCACCCGTCCATCCGGCTGCCAAGCCAGGGCGAAAACCGGATTGTCAGCCCCCGCACCGGGATTAAATGAAGTGTCCAGCAAACCATTGGTGCCGCTCAAGCGCGCAATGTCACTGTAACTCTGGCCGTTGACGGCAAAATCGCCGCCCACCATGATTTCATTGCCAGATCCAGCCGTGGTAACTGTGGCGCTAAAGTCCCACGCAGTGCCAACTGCTCCGCCGCCCTGATCCATGACGATGGTAATGACATTGGTGCTCAGACCGTTGGTCGGACCAAAGGGGAGCACGAAATTGTTGGAGAAACTGACCGAACCGGTGTCGTAAATTAAGACCCCGGTGCCGGCGGCAACATTGGTGTTACCGTAAAAGACCCTCATATCATCGGGTTGTATCGACATATCATAGGTGACAGCCAGTGTGCCGGCGGTTGCCGTGCCAAGGTTGATGGCTTGGTCAACCTCATTGCTACCGCCGGAGGCAGCATTCGTGAGGTTCAAAATACCTCCCGCCGGCAAAGCCAGCGCATAGACCGGGCCGTTCAACGTGGTGCCCGGATTGAAACTCGTATCAACCGAACCATCAATGTTAAGTCTCGCAATATAATTGAGCGGCGTGCCGTTGATGTGCTGGAAATCACCACCAACCACAACTTTGCCGTCCGATTGCACCGCGACCGCCCAAACCGTGGCCGGCGAACCATCCGCCATGGTGGCTCCGGAAAGTCCGTTCAGGAAGGTGGTGTCCAACGACCCGTCAGCCTTCACCAAGGCGATGCCACCGCAGGCAATGTTGTTGTAGGAGGTAAATCCGCCACCAATGAGAAACTCGTTGTTGGCGGTCAGGGCCACGGAATGAATAAAATCGTTGGCCCCGGAGACGGGAGCAAACGAAGTGTCGAGCAAACCGTTGCTGCTGACCAGGGCGATGCAACCCCGCCCGACTCCATCATACGAAGTGAAGTCGCCCACGATGATGGTTTCATTATGATTATTGGCCTCAACAGCGACTCCGTACACGTCGCCGTCGGTGCCGGGCTGATCCAATGGCTGCACGTTTATCGGCGGCGCGATGTCCAGCGAGAAATCCGGATTGTAATATTCATCCACCGAACCTGCGGGCGGGTGCAGGTCGTCGTACAAAATAGTCACCGTGGTTTCCGCCACCATGCCGGCCGGGATCGGATTGCCATTGGAGTCCAGTTGATACAGATCAATGTGGAAATCCTCGTTAAATTGGGAAAGGCCGTTGTCGTAAATGGTAAAGGTGATCGGCTGGGGATCGTAAGCCGTGCTCCCGCTGCCAAAACTAACCGTGCCGTTGTAACCAGAAAAGAAATTAAAATCAAAATTGGTCGAACCAAAGATATCAGCAACCTTTGGCGGCGAGGCCGTAAATGGCGTGGCATAATCGGAACCAGGCTGGAGCGGGAAGGTAATATTGCCATTATCGTTGGCGGCAAGCTTGCTGAGAAATTGATTGTTGACTCTCCACACGGCCGAAGCCCCCGCATTGTTCGTGCCGGTGCGGGTGACATAAACGGTAATGGGTGTTCCTCCCCACCAATTGGTAATGTCGCGGGTTACGCGGTAGTTGGCCTTTTGGAAATTCAACACCGCGTTGGTGGGAATGGGGGTCCAATAGGTGTTGGTCAGCAAGTTGGGTACGAGGTTCGTCGGCGCGTCAAGGAAACCATTTGTGGTGACGACCACGTTCTTGGTTTCCCCCTTGGGATCAATGTCTACATCGAGAATCCGCACCAAGGCCTGATAATAAGTTTGGTCCACCCGCGGCCGTGACACCGTATTGGTGTCCTCGGCTGAATCGAGCCGCGGATTTGACAGCACCACGCTGAAATCCCGGTTTGGATGGGCGTTGGTAGGCCCACCGTTATCGATGATGGGAATAAGAATCGTCTTGCTCATCTCGAAATCGTCAAAGACGAGCGTGCCGCCGACGAAGGAATAGTCGCGGCCAGCCAACGCTGGTTGGTCACCGTTGGTTATCATGTTCGTATTTCCATCAACGGTCGTATAATCCACCAGCACGCGCCCCGAAGAACCGGCCACGCGGGTGACGGTGACCAGCACACCTGGTGCATCAAAGTTATAGTAACTGTGGAGTGTCGTATTATATTGGTCGGCATTCACTGTCCCGGAGAACCGCCGGCTGGATTCCGTCTCCGCGCACTGGTAAAGCAGCATCGGGTTCCCGTTCGTGTCCGTTATCCCGGTTTGTTCAACGCCTTCGGTCGCGAAGCGAAAAACGCCCGAAGATTGATAGGCCCAGTTCAGCGAGTAAGCTCCCGCCAACCCGTTTTTGCCATCCACTGCGAAGTAATAGGTCGTGCCGGCAACCGCATTGAAATGCAGGCCGCTGGGACCTTGAAAGGGCTGGTTGTAGCCGTAATTGAACGCGCTGGTAAAGGGGTTGGTCGTAAATTGGTTCGGGATATTGGTATTGTAAATAAACTGGCCCATTTGATTATTCTGAAATGCAGGATAAATGTCATCATTCGCCGCCACTTGGGCAAGATTCCCCAGGCTGGTGCCGGTATAAACGGCGAGGATTGTGTCGAAACCGCTGCCGAGGGTGTCCAACTCCACGTCACCACTCTGTAGCGGCGTCCATTGGAACCAAACGCTATGGGCCGCCGTCTGGCCCACATGCGTGGGCTCATTGGGTTCGGCTGTGGCAAAGGTGTTGGTGCCTTTGACAGTTCCCCAAGAGCCGGAGGCGGAGAGAACGGTGGCATTCGCAAAATTGTCATTGGACGGCGGCAGCTGCGGCGCGCTGGAGGACCAGTTTAATTTAAAGGCACTGGTATCAGTTGCATCCACGCCAACCACGGAAATGTAGTAAGTATGATTCGATGCCGCTTGAAAACTTGCCGGGGTGGACACACCTCCCTGAATAAAACCCACGGCAAACAACTGAAGATTGCTGATGCTGCTGGTGCCGTTGGTATAAACCAGCACATACCCAAAATTCTCGCTGAAGACACTGCCCTTCAAATCAAACTCCGTGGTTTCATTCGACGACGCCGTCCATTTATACCAGACAGACGCACCCAGTTGTTTTGCATAGGGTTCGCCCGACTCAAGGGTTGCGCCCACGTTGCTGCCGTTCGTCGAGCCATTGTTGCCAATGAGAACAGTGGCGTTGGTGTAGTTGTCGTTCGGCGGCGCAGCGGCCCGACCGACGTTGACCATCAGCCCCGCCCAAACCACCAATCCCAGCTTCAACCAGCCGGCGTTGCTCACGAGATTTCTCAATCTCAGGCTCGTGAATATTTTCATAATCGTTTTTGCCACATCTTCCGCGGTCATTGCTGGCTCACTCTCAAGTTAATCGTCCAAACTTGTCAGGATCCCGGGCCGTACAGCTCGGCTAGTTGTAATTGTATTTGTAATCCAACCGCAGCTTGTAATACCGCCCGCTGCCGTTCGGATCAACGACGGCATTGGTGATCGGCCACCCACCCGCTGGCGGCACCAGGCTGGGCGAAACAAAATTCGTCAACAGCAAATTGTACTGTCCCGTAAGACCGTTTGTGCTGTAAAAGATGTAGTTGGTCGCGCTAGGAATGCTATGCCACTGGATCAACGCAGCCAACGGCGGGAGGTTGGTCTGCGACATCGTAAAATCGAACTCGCTGGTAGTGAAAAATGGCGTTGGATCACTGGCATTGGGAATCCCGTCGCCATCGGAATCAATGGTCGTGCTTTGGAGCACCGATGTATTCACAACGTTGGTCGTCCCGTCAAAATTGACATAATTGGTGGAGCTGAAATAGCCCGTATAGGCCGGGATCCAAATCAGCCGGTTTCCGTTTTTGCCGTTCATCTTGTCCGCAACCGAGACACCATTCATAAACGCGCTGGCAAAATAAATCACCATGTTCGGTGTATTGCTGATGGCCAGAAAATTGCCATTCACATCACGGTTGGTGGCCTGGTCACGCAATTCCAGCAAATCCACATACATCGCGTTGCTGGCACCGGTGCCGGTGAACTTGAATGAACTGGCGATTCCCAATCCGTCCAAAATGAGATGCCCGACCGCCACATTATTGGTAAATCCCGTAACGGAGGCGCCGAGATTGGTGGATGCCCAGGTGCTTACCACCTGTTTGTTTGGCGACGGCGACGTCATTAAAATCGTCGTGCCCAGCAAATCGCCACTGCTTGGACGCAGGGGGAGGTTTAATCCAAACAAACTTGACCCGATCCCCAAACCTGCCCCACCTACGAACCAGCTGTTCCCATTGGTCACACCGGAATCAGTAAGCTGATTCGTCGCCTGCAAGGTCAATGATTGGCCGGCCGACAATGCCAGATTGCTCGTCACCAGGCTGCCGGTGGTAATGGAGATGTTCCCGCCTGCCGTGACGGAACCATTAGTCAAGGTGGTGGTCAGCGCCTGTAGCACGAAGGAATCCAAACCCGAGGAGAAGATCCCACTGTTGTTAAAATTGTTGGCCCAGATGGTCGCCCCCCCTTCATTGGACACGAGGCCGTAATTGATAAAAGCTCCGTAGGGCTGAGTGCTGGACCCAAAATTGGCCAGGCTCGCGGTGGTGATCACCCCGTAATTGGTCAGCCAGAGCAGGTTGGGCAGGGAACTCTGCCACAAGATACTGTTGGCGTTCAAATTCAGTTCGCCGTCCACCGACCCCGCGCCATTGCCGTAGCCGTTGGTCGTCAAGGTCAGGCTTTGGGCGTCAATAAAGAGCGAGCTCATGATGTTAAAGGCATCGCTGATCACCAGGCTGTTCGTGGCATGCAAAGACAAATTCTGCACCTGCGCCCGGGAGACCGCCGACAACGTCGGACTATCAACAAATAAAACATGGAAGCTGTTGGTAATAACCGTAGCATTGGTTCCCACAAAATTGGTCTGCAGATACGACCAGCGGGCGCTCCATAAAATGACCGTGCCATCCCAAACCGGCGTGTCCGCCGCCAAGAGATTGGAAGTTGTCAAATACCCGTTGGTGACACCGAGGCTGATGTCCGCGAATGGCGCGACAATTTGCGCACCGCTGTTCCCCGCGAACTGGTTGGTACACGTGAGCGACAAATAATTCGCACCGCCAACGTCGGCAAGGGTCAAATCCAAATCGCTGGCTGCGTTGATGCGAACGCGCGCCGGCAAATTGGTGATGGCGCCGTTGGCAATATTGTTCGTGCTCACGGTCGTTGAAGCCATGTCCGCCTGAACATAGGCGTAGGCATTGGACTTAAGCACCGTATTGCCATAAATGCCTGCAGGCAGAAAGCTTTGCTGCGGCACAACTGGTATAGCTGGCGAATTCGCTTCATAGATGGTGTAGTTAACCGGAAAACTTTGCGGGGCGATTCCACCCACGGCCAGATTGGTTCTTTCGCCAAAGTTATCAAAAATGACGAGGTAGTTGGTTGCCGATTGTCCGGTTGATGGGTCCACATACGTTCCGGAAAACTGAACGGTGATGCCACCAGTATTCGGAGTCGGATCAAACGTTACGTTGTTGGCAATGGCCGGATTGGGCTGGCTGATATAAACGACCTGCACCACCCGGTTCGAATTTATAATCCCGGTATCATTGGCGTAAACCACTGGATTGATCAACTGGAGCTGCTGCAAAAACAGCATCGGAGGCACGATAAAAAATGGGGTTATAGGATCAGGCAGCGCCAAATTATTCGCCGGAGTCCAAGCATTGGTGACCAATCCCACGGTCGGATTGATGCCAAAGATGGTTCCGCCCGACTGGGCGCCTCCAGCCATGGAAATCGTGGTTCGGGTCAAATCCACACTTTTTCCCGTCAATTCCATCTGTCCGAGCAGAGAACTGGCAACCGTAACCGTGCCGGGGATCATGATGTTGGTCGCCCAAACCGTCAGGGAATATTCAGAGTCAATTTCGTCCGAATTGTAAAAACCGGAGGCCCAAGCGTCCGGAATTTGTCCGGTGGTATGCCGGTCAAACCAAAAACCATCAATTCCCTGCATCAAACCAGTGTTGATGAAATTGGTGGTGTACCAGGTCTGGTAAGTGGAACCATTGTATATGAGAAACTGGCCAGTGTTGACAAAATTGGTCGCGTTAATCTGCGGGTTAAAACCCGAAGGCCGGGTATCACCTAGAATACCGTCAAAGTACACTAAAGTACTATTGGTATATCCTGAATCCACGCCCAAAGACACCCGCACAAACAGCAAGGTGAGCAACAGGCACAGCCATGGCCACTTCAGCAGGCGGTTAAAACTGTTGGTAAAGAAAATTGAATGCATCATACCGCTTATTGAATGGTTATGGGCACAGTCCATTGCACGGACCGAGGGGTGGCCGATGAATCGGTCAACATCAGGGTGAAATCAAAGGTGCCGCTTTGGGTCGGCGTGCCGGAGAGGGTTCCGGTGGGAGAAACGGTCAGGCCGGTCGGAAGACCGATGGCAGACCACGTAAACGGCGCAATAAATCCGCCGCCCGTCGCGGTGAATGTCACCCCGGCATAAACCGCCCCGTTGGTGCCATTGGGCAAACTCGTCGGTGCCACCTGAACCACCAGCTGGTTCTCCAGATTTTGAATGCTCGTGCCATTGGGATAAACAATGGGAGCGTTGGTGGTTTCGTCAAATGAACCCCAAGCCAACAATGAGGACTGGGACGCTTCATCCAAAAAGGCGTTGGTAGTATTCAAGGGGCCATTTAAGAAAACGTCGCCAACCTTGTTGAACGTAATCGTGGTGGAAGGCAGAATCGTGCCCGGCCCGGCCAAACCCGGCAATCGATCGGTGTCATTAAAATTAATACTTCGTGCGAGGGCGCTGAAAACCGGCAACTGTCCAGACATGTCTGCCGCGTCAAAGAGTACGTCCGGCCGGGTCACCAAACGCTGAAAGGTTTGCGTCTCCCATTGACTGTCGGTCGGATCATAAAGGACCTCAGTGTAATAGTTGGTGATGGGCACGGTAAAATTGCCCGTCAACGGATCCACCTGCTGATCCGCCACCCGCACAAACTGGATCCGGCCGATACCCTGATAAGAGCCGGTGACATTGGCCACATTTCCAGTACTGACCACCACACCACCGCAGATCGGCCACTCCACCTGGTAAACATGGGTGGTGGAATAGATCACCAGACTTTCGGAAAGTGCTTCGCCCAGCGAGTTGCTGGCGGAGTAAATGAAGTTGGTCGTCGGCGTCACAATGGTCTCCAACAAGCTTTGGAAAAGCGGCGGGCCGCAGAGATAATTGGTGTTGATGTAATATTCACCCGACGGCACATTGGTCAGGATAATCGTCTTGGTCGTGGCGTTGGTCAGAAACGGAGAGCCATACGGCGCGCCGGTTTGCGGCAGGATCGAGTAACTCACCAGTGAGGCGCTGGTGTTGGGACTAAACCCATTGGTGAGGATGTCGAGATTGGCAAAGGTGTAAGAAAAAATCTGTTCGAGGTTGGAGGTAACGCCATTGGTCGTCACCACGATCACCTGCTCGCCATACGGCGAGCCAATCAGGTTGGTGGTATAAGTCACGATATTCGGTGTGACAATATTCGTGTAATAATATGAAGAATTCAGGATGACCAGCCCCGGAAACAAATTTGACAGGGTGACCGGATCCGTGGTTTGAGCGGTCAACCAAAAAGCATTATAGTTTGAAGTGTAAAGCAGGGTGGGCGGTCCGTACGTCACCCCGCCAACACCGCCGCCACTGGAACTGAGCAGAACACTGCCCGGCGCCGTTGGTTCAAAATTCACGGTATTGGTACTCATCAAGTATCTCAAACCAGCCACGTCATCCCGCGTCAAACCGGTGTAAAAACCACCTACCGCCAAACCAAAACCAAAAGGAAACAACGCATCGGAAGTAAATATCGGCGGTTGGAATGGTGGAACTGCCGGATTGGCGATCAACCATCCACCATCAGCTGCCACCGGCGTAAACACGCTCGCCAGCGGATCAACCGGAAACTCGACCGCATCCGCCAGAGCGACATCCGGAAAAAAGGGAGAAAACTGGGCCGAGCAATATTCGGCAATGATATAACTGTAAAGTGTGCCGTTGACGTAGGATGAGTACTGAAGCTGGTTAAGCGGACTGGCCGTGATGTCGAAATTTCTCTGCACCACCTCGTACTCCACATTCCCTGCAGTGCATGAACCACCGGGCAAAACTTCCCGGGAATGCAATGTCCAGACATAGCGAACCGGATTGATCAGCCCCATTTGTTCAATCATTAAATGCAGGGTCATCGATTTCACATCCTTCAGTCCCGCCCCCTGCGCCGTGTAGTTTACACTTTGCGAGTTCATCGGAAATTCCGTAAGCGAGGGGCTGTAGTTGTCCACATTGGTCAGGCTGTTCAGAATATCAAAGGCCTGTTCCACCGCCACCTCGCCATTCGACCCGAAGAAACGAGAATAATTGGCGTCAAATGCATAATACATCACCGGCGTATTCCGACGATATTCTTCGCCCAGATTTTTCGGACCAATCCGAGCCGTGTCCCAGTCAACCAATGGATTATAGGTGAGCGTTACGGTCTGCCAGGTATCCCCAACCGCGAGACCGTTTCCACCTGGTCCGGGTGGTTCGGCAACCGGCCCCAACAAGGCAAATCCCCAAGCCGTCTGGAGACCAAACGCCAGCCCGACAACGCATAGAAAATTTTTAATCATTGGCCGCATACACAGTTCATTGGCGCAGGAGCAACACCCGGTAATAACCCGCCACATTACCACCGACATAAATTAAATCACTCGTTCCTGCCGCAAACCGGGGCGCCCCCACATTGCTCCATGAAGTGAAATTCGTCGTCGCCTCCACCTGATACGTCAATCCCGGCGTCGTATTCCAGGTCAGATACAGATTATTCAACGCCGTCACCAGCCAGGTGCTCGGAACATAGGGAACCCCACCGCTCAAGAACAATTGCAGGACGGTCGGCGAGCCGGACGGGCTGTTCGCCGGCGGCAGGTTGATAGCCGGCCAGCCATTGGTATGATACGTGCCGCCAAAATACCCTCCAAAATATTCAGCCATCCACTCATAAGGGATGCCATAATAATTCAGACCGCTCCACGTCGTGCCGCTGGCCGACGGCGAAATCGGCGAGCGCCGTCCGTCCGTCGTAGTATAATCCACTGTGAATGAAACGTTGCTGCTGGCCGTCAAACCATTGGCCGCCGTCATCATCCAGACATTGCTCACCGTCAAGACGGCTGGCGTACCGGCCCCATTCACATAAACTTCATAGTTGGAAACTGAAATGCCTTGTTGCGCCAGCGCCGACCAGGAAACCTGCAACTCCGGCTGATAGACACCGTTGCTGCCCACCACAAACGGGGCGTACACAAACGGGGCGCTCATCGGCTGCAGCACCGCCGACACATTGATGTAACGCTGCGCAAACAGGTCGAAATTTACCGGATTGACGACAAAGCCCGTCCAAACCACCAGGAATTGTTGGGCGCCATCCGACGTCACCACCTGCTGCATCTGCTGGCCGGCGGTCGTGGTGTTCACCCGGAATTCACCGCCCACCATCGAACCGTCTTCATGCACAAACTGCCCGAACACGCCCTCGCGCGAACCATCCTGGCCCAAACTGGTCCAGACAATCAAATAATCCTCAGCGATTGCGCTGATGCGCGGCGAATATTGGTCGCCGTAAAGATATGAATTCACCCGCTTCACCGTGCCACCGACACCCGTGCTGGAAAAGGTCCGCGCATAAACGTCCCAACTGTTGTCCGTTACCACCAGGTCTTTTTCGCCCCACGCCACCATGAAACTGCCATCCGCTGCCACCGCCACACTGGGATTCGCGCATGGGTTGTTGTCTGTATTGACGAGAAATTCATTTCCCTGCGCCACACCGCTCCCGTTGTAAAACCGCGCATAAATATCCACGCTGGGCAAACCCGTCTGCGTCGGAGACACCCCATTGACGTTGTCGATGCCACCCGAGTTATATGCCGACCGTTCCTGTTCCGACACCCAGGCAACGATGAACCCGTTGTTGGGCAACGCCGCGACAGCGGGCGTGCGCTGGTTGTAGGCCGTGAACTGGTTGATCAAAAAGTTTGTGCCCATCTGCTGGCCGGACGGTGAAAAGAGCTGGCCATAGACATCCAGCAAGCTGTTCGAACCGGCCTGATCAAAACTGGACCATACCACCACCACATTGCTGTTGTTGAGCACGGCAACGGCGGGGTTGATTTGAAAAGGTCCGCTCGGGGTGGTGGTGTTCGTAATCACGGTCGTGGTGACCGTCGTGGTGGTGTTGGTGGTGTAATGCGGGTGTTGAGGACTCCCATTCGTCGTAATCGTTGTAGTAATATTGGTTATGTAAAGGTCAGCATAGGACACATTCGTGGTTGATGGTGAATTCACGAGCACGTCGTTGGTCGTCATCCAGGTGTTGCTGGGCGTCAAAAACCGTGTGTAAACTTGTTGGAACCCTTTCTGTCCTCCCTGCCAGACAAAAGCGGCGCCGCCGCTTTTCAACACGGCCACGCGGGGATTTTCCTGGTCATTGGTTCCCTGAACATTCACCCGGAAGGTGCTCAATGTCCCGGACAGTGTGCTGTCTAGGCGCCGCGCGCTCACGCCCCAGCCGCTACCATCGGTAATGTTGTCCTGCCAGACCACGAACCCGCCGGCGGGTGTCACCGCCGCATCCGGGTAAACCTGATCCCCCGGCAAGGAACCGATGATCGCGTATTCCGTTCCGTTGGTCCGGTAATAATTGGTCTGGGCGGAAGCGACCACGGGAATCCCAAAGAGGAAAACCCAGCAAAAGCAAACAACAGCCCTGCGGGCGAACGACAAGAACAACATAATTGATTGGCAGCAGTCTAAACGCAACCACGCGCTTTGTCCAAAAATTCTTTGGCCCAAGCCCGACCACAGCCTCTGAAAAAACGACCGTGCCGCGGATTCGGCCGCCGACATATTTTTGCGTTCTAAATTCATTTTCTAAATCAAAACTGTCTGCTGTTCGCGCGAGGATTCTTCCAGCGCCGCGAGCATTCCCCGGAAACCCCAGCGCTGATATAACTCGCGCAACCGCCCGGTTTCGGCCGTTTTTTCCACCAACGCGGCCGGCAAAAATTCGCACGGCAGATCGTCCCGCAGGCGCACCAGTTCACCATTGCGCCGCACCACGTCCGCCGCGTCGCGCAAGGCCATGCGCAACTTTTCCGATTTCACTTCCCCCAGCCGCCGATACAACGCGGCCACCGAGCCGAATTGCCTCAGCAATTCAGCGGCGGTTTTCACCCCGACTCCGGTCACGCCCGGAATATTGTCCACGGCGTCACCCACCAAGCTCAACCAATCCACAATTTGCGACGGAGCCACGCCTGATTTGGCACGCACCTGCTCGTCCGTCCAAACCGCTTCGCTCTTGTCGTTCGGGTTCAACAATCCGACCCGCGCCGACACCAACTGCATAAAATCCTTGTCGGAACTGGCAATGACCACGGCCATGCCCGCTTCCGTTGCCTGCCGCGCCAGACACGCAATATAATCATCCGCTTCCACACCCCCGCGGCAAAACGAGGCGATCCCCGCCGCCTGCAAATAACTGACGATCCCGTCAAGTTGCGGCTTCAAATCGTCCGGCATGGCCGGACGCTGCGCCTTGTATTCCGGCAGCAACCCGGTTCGCTCGGCGCTCAAACCGCCGTCCCACACCACAATCAAATGCGTCGGTTGAATCGTCGCCCGCATTTTTGCCAGCATTTTGACAAAGCCATAAATGGCATTCGTCGGCTGGCCGGACGGGGAACGCAACTCGCGAATCGCGTGAAACGCGCGATAGGCGTATGCGTGCCCGTCTATGATCAACAGCCGATCCACAAATCTACCGGCTGCAAACATTCCGGCTCCAGCGCTTAAAAATGTTCGCAGCCTTTAACATGGTCGCCAACGAAAATTCCACCAAAGACATCGCCCTTCTTCATTGCTGGCCCGCCGGCGCCGGGGCCAGCCCCGCCGTGCCGGGCTGCACGATCACCCCCGGCTGCTGGGGCGGAATGGTGTTTTGCGCAAACGGAAGTTCATCGTCCGAATGCACCCGGTTGCCGGACGGATCAACCATGGTGGCGGTCACAAAAATCATCAGGTTCACCTTTACCGTGTTCTTTGACTGGCTTTGAAACAATGTCCCCACCAGCGGCAAGTCACCGAGCAACGGCACCTTGTCCTTCGTGGACTGGACCTGCGAGGAAATCAATCCGCCCAGAACCACCGTTTGATTGTCCCAGATATTCACGGTAGTGACCACCTGGCGCACGGTAAAGGCCGGCAGAATGGTGGGCACCTCCACCACGTTGGCGACGTTGACGCCGGGAATGGTTGGCGGCGTGGTGTAACCGTTGAATTCAGTGAGCGACGGAATCAAGGCGAGGTTGATGGTGCAGCCGTCGGAAAGAACATAAGGCACCACGTCCAGGACGGGACCGATTTCCACCTGTTGCTGGTTGGGGGTGATGGCGGAGGGTTGCACGGGATTGTTAATCACCTGCGCCTGCACTGCGGTGACGCCAGCCAGCCAGACGGCAGCCACGGCCAGCACTCCCGCCAGAGACAGAAAGGATTGATACATTTTCATGGTTAAACCTGAATGGATAAAAACTTTATTGAGTAGTGGTTGTGGTCGTCGTGCCACCCTGGCCCTGCTGGAAGCTGAAGCTGGTGATGATCGTCTCAATCTGCGTCGCGCGCATCTGGGTTTGACGACCGCTGATGGTGGTGACTTCCGGCTCCGCCAAATTTTCCGTTCCGCTCCGCTGTTCCAAGGCGTGGATCACGACGCGGAAGTTGGGATCGGTCAAAATACCCGTGATGGTGGCCACCGCCGGCCCGCTGTTTTCCAATCCCCCGGTAATCAGTTGATCCGAGGATGAGCCTGAAATGAGGCTGGAGGTTGTGTTGCCGGGAAATGCACCCAGCGGGTTGGCCGACGAAACGGGCACATTGAGCGACGGCGCGCTGCCGCCATTACCCACCACATTTTTCCCCAGATTGACTTGTCCCAAGTACCAATCGAAGCCCAATGCCGAGGAATCAGTCTGTGATACTTCGATGAAACGGGCCTTGATATGCACCATCGGCGGCATGGTGTTGAGGACTTGGATCGCCCGTTCAATGGTATCCAGATCCTGAGACGTGGCGCGAACAAACAGCACACCCAAGCGATCGTTAAAGAAAATGCTCTTTCCCGGCGTCGTCAAATCCACTCCCAACGCCTTGAAAAAGGTCTGTGCGGCAATGCTGACATCTTGCACTCCTTCGGGAGAAGTCACGTAACGTAAGCCGCCGTTTCCACCCAGACTGGCCAGACCACCAACGGTGGTAGTGCTGCCACCGCCACCACCGCCGCCACCGCCACCGCCGCCACCACCGCCACCACC